>Ga0224555_1002768_pt1 | contig 19625 bp, 13 predicted proteins | sample 714S23034metaG_FD_180687 | JGI IMG/M metagenome (GOLD analysis project Ga0224555, IMG submission 180687) | Peat soil microbial communities from Stordalen Mire, Sweden - 717 S2 30-34 | ecosystem: Environmental > Terrestrial > Soil > Wetlands > Peat | place: Sweden: Norrbotten County, Stordalen...
CTCCTCCTTGTGGCCAAGCCGTCCTCGTTTCCGGGTTAAAAACCCCGAAACAAGATAACGGGTTCCGCCTTCAGGTGGGGCCAAATCAGACCATCGAAAGGGGCCAATTCAGAGTAGCGAAATCATCTATTCCGAATTCCTTCTGGAGGCTCTCATGAACGCTTCGCACGATGAATGAAACAACCGGTCGCGGCGTATAGAAGACTCCACGTTGCATGCGCTTCTTGGCGTCGTATTCCTTCAGAAATAGCTCGTAGAAATGGATGACAGGGTCTTCTTGTGGATTACGGTCTCCAAAGTCACGCAGAACCGCTTCCATATCGGTGTCCCGAAGGAGTTGCACTACCTCATTTACGCGGAGTTCATCAAAATCGATCTTCCCTTTACGACCTCCGATCGTGAGGAAAGTCTCCAACATGTCCTTTAAGAAAGGGTTGGTAACGGGGACCATATCGGCCAGGTTGTCCGCGACAAGTCCAGCCGGGCGGGAGATTCGTGCCGTCAGCAGGCCATAGGAGATCGTCTGCGCATACATATCGGCAAAGTCGTCAGTACTGAGGTCATGAATCAGTGCTTCCTTAAAGGCAGCGTGCATTTTCCGCAGCGGCCCTTTATCTGATTCAACTGCCAGCACGTTGTTGGCGCGTTTGCGAATACTTCGGGCGAGTTCTGCCAGCCGAATGGCGAGGTGCTGCGAAGTCTTGATGACTTCGCGAGGACGAAGCCGAAACGCAGACGACCATGTTGTACGCCAAGCTGCGATGTCGTTCTCGTTTTCGGGCCAGCGGAGTTTGGCTTTCAACTCGTGTTCAACGAAGTCCAGCTTCAGCTTTGTGTCCTCATCGTCCCACCCAAGAAGACGCAGCGTAGGCAGGTCGCCCGTTCCCTGCTCCTCGGCGAAGTGCGCAAAGGTGATGTCGCGGTGGTCAGTCTCGCCATACGAAGAGATGAACAGGAGGTCGTGCAACCGCCAAGCCGCTTGCTGCGCTTTGTTAGCTGATTGTCTCTTCTTGATTACAAGCGTGCTGAGAATACGGCGCAGGGCGACAGCTGGCAACTGCTTCGGCGCGAAGTTGACGAAGAAAATGCCCCAAGGTTGCTTGCTCGTGAGCGGCCGCAGTTGCTTGATCTCCTTGACCTTCGCTGCTGTCTCAGCGTCCAGGCCAAGCTCCTCGGGAGCATAGTCGAAGGTCAGTTCATCGAAGTCGTCAGACTCGATGGGCCAGCCAAGCTCGTCCCGGAGATATTTGACAAGTTGACTGAACGTCTTAATCGAATGAAGCGGATTCCCGTCAGGGCTCATCGTTAGCTCAGCTCCATCCAGGCTTTCAGCGCCGGCTTAACCCCAATGGGCGCTTGCACCTGTTTTAGATAGGTGTTCTTGATGTGCTTCTCGACTTTGACGCGGATCTCCGAAAGCGTGCTCTCTGAGATGTCGTGCTTCCGTGGTGTATTGGGCGTGCTGCGAATCAAATCGATGACTTTCGGAGGGTCGCTTTCAATCGCTTCTCTTTCGATATCGAACAGATACCACTGCGCGGCCCCGCCGTCCGTAGTCCACGGTTGATCCTCTGGAAGAGTTCCGTCGTGAAGGAGCGGAGGAGGTGTGGGCATCGCATAACAGAAAAAGACCGCTCGTGTTTCCGGTTTGGGGTGTTCTTTTCCGCTGAATAGCCGTCCCGGTAAGGCATCCAGGGCCTTTTCAAGCCCAGGATGCTCGTGCAGAAGCTTCTGGTATTCGAGATTCATTTCCTCGAGAGGAGATGTGGTTCCTTCATATGCGTGAGTGAAGTCCTTGAGCGCTTCGTAATCGTCTTCTGGTTTGAGGAGTTTCTTGCCCTCAATGCCAAATGTGCGAGAGATGCGCAGGACCTTGTGCGAAACACGTGCGTAGAGTTTAAGGAGTTCGTCCAACTCTTCCGGTGGTAGAAAGTTCCAGTAGATTACATTGCCACGGATGGCAGCGCGATCGGGATGGTCGGCAGCGATTGCCTTTTCCACTCCGGGGTCCATGCGGCGGTCTACGCGGCCAATACGCTGCATGAGGCGCACAGGGTTCCAGTGGAGGTCGTAGTTGATGAGACGAGTCGCATCCTGCAAGTTGAGGCCTTCTGAAAGTACATCCGTAGAAACCAAGATTCGCGTTTCACTCAGGCCCTTCTTCGTCAATTCTCCCGAGCTCAGGCCGTTGTAATAAGGAGCAAACTGATTGATGATGTCACCGCGATCACGATCGACTGCACTGTCCACCTCATCGATGTCCTTGAATCCGGCGTACCCGAGCTGCTGCTTCAGGTAGCGGGCGGTGGCCATATATTCGGAGAAGATCAATACCTTATGCTTCTTCAGGACTGAATCGGTCTTGAGCAATTTCACAAGGGCTTTGAGTTTGTCATCGTTTTCAACTTTGAACTTCTTGAGTTCCTGAAGGAAGTCGGCAATCGTCACCAAATCAGTGATGGTCTCGCCGATCATTTCATCAACTCGATACTCGTCCCGGCTCAGTTCCTCAACCGCCTCCAACATCTCTTCCGAGACGATATCTTCATCCTCGTCATCGCTGGGATCGCCACCAAAGAGTTCCAGCTGGCGGTCGTGGCAATAGCCGATGAGGTCACTGTACTTGTTCTTCCACCATTCGAGCTGGTGCTTTTCATGTTGAGTTTGACAATGCTTTACAAGCCAGGCCAGCAACTTCTCCATGAGAGCAGCACAGGAAAGCTCAAATGCCCGCGTAGAGCTCTCAAACCGCTTTAGGAACTGAATGCGGATGAGGCTGACCACTTCTCGCTGGCGCCCTTGTTTTAAGGGATCAATACTCGTGTCGGGTCCCTTGTAGTACGCGAGCGGATAGTAGATTGCCAATGCAAAAAGGGGTTTTTCCTTATTGAAGGCCTGCTCGATCATCTCGAGCAGATGCCCATAAGTCTTCTTCAGATTGAATTCAACAACCTTTGGCGCCTCACGCTTTGGGAAAAGAGCCTTTGCCGCACTCGCGTACTGCTCTTGGCTCTTTTTGACGTAGGCGCGACTTCGTTGGACCACTAGGGCGCGAAACAGGGCATCGCTGGACAGGACTTCGCTCGCCTCAACCTGATTGGTCTCAACTTCCTCTTTGCTTACTCCGTCCTTAGCGAGCTGCTTCTCAAGTTCCTTCTCCATCTTGCGGAAGTGTCCGGGAAGCGAATGAATACCAAGCGGTGCGGCCTTGAAGTAGTCAGCCTTCCGCTGAGAGAACAGCTCGATCATGTGCTGCAAGTCCAAAAGCCGGTTGTTGATGGGCGTAGCCGTGAGGAGATAAACGTCTTTGCCTTCACAGATATTCGACAATGCCCAGTAGTGCGACAAGGGCTGGTTTGGATCTTCGCCCTTGGTGCCCGGATTCCGGAAGTGGTGTGCCTCGTCGACAATAATGACATCGGCCAGCTCTTTAATTCGACCGAGCCGCTCAGGGTACTCGCCACCGCGAAGCAAGTCTGTGTGGTTGTAGATCGCGAGATTGCTGTATTCACCGAATAGTTCGGGCAGGAATTGCCGCAGCTTGCTTTCCCAGACCGGCTTGCGCGCCGCCTTCGGTACGAACAGTGCTATGCGTTTGCGCTGCCGTTTGATAAGCGACTCGATCAGCATCAATCCGATGAACGTCTTGCCCAGGCCGACGCCATCGCAGAGAAATGCTCCGTGGTACTGCTTGGCAATGCCTACCAGCTCCTGGTAGCCCTCCTGCTGGTAATAGTCGAGGATTTTGTGGATCCTTGAGCCCCCATTCTCCGGCCCAGCGGTGAGCCATTCGTAGTCGGTCATTTCGTGGCGACGGAAGAATTCGTGTAGAGCTCTGGCATAGACGTAAAACGGCGAATAGAGTGCCGTTTGGCGCTCTATCACCTGGAGAATGTCTGGGGTGATTTCGTCAGCTTGATCCCAATGACGTTCAAACCACTCTTGCAGGAGCTCTACCTCTCGGCGGAGCTGCACGTTGAGCTCGACGTTGTCGGTTAACCCTGGAACTGTGAAGTTGCTTGAGCCAACGAGAGCAGAAGAGCCGACGACGGCCTGCTTCGCGTGGGTGATATATGCCTTGGCGTGGAATTTGTCCTTGTTGTATACGCGGCAAATGATCTTGCCAGCGCAAAGTGCATCCACGATGCCAGGGACTCCGGTGAGAAAGTCGTTCTTCTCCTTCTCTCTCTCGATACTGGAGTCCAGCTTTTGCTTTATTTGTTCCAGGCCCGCGAGGAGCGCTTTCTTCGTGCGCTTCGAGACCTCGTCCCCCATAAGAATGCGGATCTTGTCCAGTTTTTGCCATTGCCCCTCGAGGGCGAGCAGAGCACCCACCTCGAAATATCCAGTGGCGATGTCGAAACTGTGCGCGAGATCAGCCCAATCCGAGAGGTATCGACGGACCTTCCAGTCATGATCGCTGTTATCGACGATGAAGAGGTCGCCACCCTGCTTTGGTTCTTGTGCCATTCTGCACGCCCGCTTATCTAAATGCCTGCGAAAACAAAGTTTAGCGCGTTTGCCACAGGAATTGATTCTATTTTTGAGCGAAAGTCAGATCTGTACCGGGAAGTTGGGAATTGCTGGGCTGAGCACGCGACCTGGCCGTATCGACATCGCCATTCCTGAGTTGCTGGATAACGGAGCAGCCAAGAACCAGAAATGCGGCGCACGTTTGGCGCACATGGCCGCCGCTTAGGACTGGTTTTACGGGTGAATCAGGAGAGGAGACTGACGGGGGTTCAGTACCTGTTGTTTGCCTCATCAGTTGGAGCTGCGGACTCCTCGCTCTAGCATCCGAGCGGATCTCTGCCCGGCCTGCCTCTCCCATAATTATCGATCTCACCCCGGAAAATCCTAGCCTTCCCATTCAACGCCCTCGCTTGCAAATCTGCTATTCCGATCCCCTCGGAACTCCGCACACCTGTGTCTTCTTGAAAGGAAATCCCCCATGCAACCTCCTACCTGTACTCTTGTCCCTAAACCCGCCAGTCTTGAGGAACTCATCCAGAGGGCGAAGACCTTCGTTGCCGCAGCCAAGGCCCCAGCCACTCTCAAGGCCTACAGAAATGACTGGTGCGACTTCGAGTCCTGGTGCCGCGCTCATCAGTTGCCATCGCTTCCTTCGACACCCGAGACCGTGGCCCTCTACATCGCTGACCGCGCCGGCACATTGGCGTCGGGCACCATCGCCCGCCGCCTCACCTCAATCACCAAGGCGCATCAGGCCGCAGGCTTCACCGACTCTCCGGCCACGACCCGCCACTTCGTCGTCGGCGAGACGCTCAAGGGCATTCGCCGCACCATCGGTACCGCGCAGCACGGAAAGGCTCCGCTTCTTTCGGCAGACATCCGGCGGATCATCACTGCCCGGCGCGAGGACCTGCTCGGCCTTCGAGACGCAACTCTGGTGCTGGTCGGATTCGCGGGCGGCTTCCGGCGATCGGAACTGGCCGGTATCCATATATATGACCTGAAGTTCTCTTCCGACGGCGTTGTCGTCAACGTCCGCAAGTCGAAGACGGACCAGGAAGGCGCCGGAAGGGAAGTGGGTCTGCCATTCGGCGCCAGTCAGGACACTTGCCCGGTCCGGGCGCTGCGCCAGTGGCTCGACAGGGCCGGAATTTCTGAAGGTCCGGTCTTCCGGTCCGTTGGAAGATACGGTCATGTATCGCGACGCGGCCTGCACAAGGACTCTATTGGAAAGCTCCTGAAGAGAGCTGCAGCCCGGGCCGGAATGAATGTTGATCCGCTCGGCGGGCACTCCCTCCGCGCAGGATGCGTCACCCAGGCGGCGATGAACGGCGTCCGCGAGTTCATCATCATGCGCCAAACGGGTCACAAGACGGTTGCAACTTTGCGGCGCTATATCCGGTCGGGCGAGATCTTTCGCGAGAATGCCGCGGCTGGCCTCGGAATCTAAGAGTTCGCAAAGGCCCGGGAAAATTCACTTCTCGGGTGTTGAGTAGCCAAACTGAGACGAACCCTCTCCGCGTGCCGAGATCCTACGATCACAAGCCATGGCATCGGCGCATACTGTTCTGCATCAGCCGGCCCAGGCCGTCTAATTGCGCGCTTAGCGTGCTGTGCGTCTGCAGGTGTGCAAACAGTGTGCCAACAAAGTCGAAGGAAACCATGGCGGAACGCGGTCGGGAAGGTCGCCGCTCGTCCTGCAATTGCCCGACAGAATTCCCTAACAATCCCTTCGGGTAGAGCACACATTTCGCAAAAGAAACGCAGGCCACGGACGAATCGGCGGAGAGTTCTGGAAGAAATGTCGCTGATTGAGCGAATCAGCGGTCGTTACCTCATGCGTCCAATCTCGGCACTTCGGACAAGTTCGATGCCGGCACAATTAAATTCTAGTATTCTATATTTGATACAGAAATGATGTATTATATATGCATGTCCATCGTAGTAAGAACACAGGATGCGAGCGATCAAGCTATCCGGAGTCAACGATTGTTCTCGCAAGTCTTCTCTTTCCAAAGAGTTTGCGGCCTCGGTGGCGCCTGCGATGCACGACACCCAGCACCGTTGCGCTCTCTCTCCAACTTTAGGAGGACAGAATGCACCACATATCGCCTTTTTCTCTCGTAGTATTCAGCGCGATTTGCCTGCTGTACGCACTCCTAGTTCTTGCCATCTTGCAATTCTGTAAAGTCGCAAAGCTCGAACCCAATCCTCCAACGTCCTCCACTGTGCGCGTCGAGCTCACGCTGAGCGCCCGCGCTCCAGCGGATGCCCCTCCCGGCGAGTGTGAAGGAACCTGCATCACAACAACATTCGTCTTCGTCGACGAGTTGGCGAGAACGGTCATACGTTTCCTCGCCGGTTACCACTCACCAAGCCGCTCGGATCTCTTGGACTTCTTGCAAGAGACCGGCGGCCCTATTGCCGGCCTCTCCATAACTCGAGAGGACGACACTCACATTCGCAGTTTGACGCTCCTCGGCAAAGACGCCGAAGACGTGACGTCCTTCCTCACGCATTGTTTCAACTGCCAGCTTGCGTCCCACGCGGATCAACTCAGCAACGAGCCAGTTTCCCGGACGGCTTAGATTGCCGGGCCGCAAACATCAACCTCCACGAACCCAATCAGAAAGGAAGCATCGCCGTTATGGCCGGTTCAGTTAACCTCACCATCTTGCTGGGAAACGTCGGAATCGATCCGAAGATCCAGTACACCACAAACGGAACCCCTGTCGCCCGCTTCACTCTGGCGACCAATAGCCAATATGTGGACAAGAGCACCGGAGAACTGAAAGAAACCACCGCTTGGCACAATCTCGTCATGTACGGCGAAAAGCCCGCCGACGTTATCAAGAAGTACGTCAAGAAAGGCAATCCCCTCCATGTGGTCGGCCACCTCGCCTACAGGCGGTGGACCGACAACGACAATGTGCAGCACAACTTTACCCAGGTCGTCATCGACAGTTTCACCTTCCTCGCCCGTCGACCGGCCTCCTCACCCAATGAAGCAGCATCAGATCCGGCTGGCGACAACGGGGCCGCCCCGATCTCTGTAGAAGCCGGCAACGCTACTGAGCTAACCGACGATTCACCCTTCTAACAGCCCGCGCAGCAGCAGAAAAGGGGCCATCGGCCCCTTTTCTTGTTGAACAGGCAAAAGCTCGAAGAACTGGGAACAAATCGATGGACAACACAATGCCCTTCATCCTCTACCGCTCGATGGTTCCTGATCCACTCCTGATTGCACCATGGCCATCTTCGGCGGCGGCAGCCGTTACGCAGAATAGCGCCAAGCAATCTCAAACACAGGCAACATGCAACCAATCTCCAAGACCGAATGCAATTGAGTCTTGTAGGCGGTCTGGTCGCCCTGTGAGCCCGGCTTGCCCTTACGGGCCGGGGACCGACCGCACCCGGCGCGCCAGCCAAAGGCGCTGGCACTTCGGTTGCTCCATGTCGTTCCCCTCAAGCCGTCCCCACGACGCGAGCGTCATCTCCTGGGCGCTTCTCAACCCCCTCCGCTAGCTGTGACGGGGGATTTCGGATCGCCCCCTCGGAGAGGACTCCAGCATGACCGCCCTACAGATTTTCTTCAATTCGCTTCGGTCCAGAACGATCGTGCGCGCAATTTGGATGCCGGTGCTGATCGGCATCTTGCTGATAGGCGCCTGCATCCCTTCAAAGCATCATGCCGCGCTGGCCAAGCCGCCTCAGGTGATACACCCAAAGGCAAAGCCGTCTTCCAAAGCAACAATCCGTCAGCGCAAGCAGGTGTTGCCACCACGCCAGCCTTAGCGACTGCGGAGGTCACGACCAAACGACAACTACGCCCTCTCAAACCGCGAGCGGCGTCACGCCTGGGGCGCGAGACACGGTTGCGATTCGGAACAGCAACATTCCCAAACAATAAATGCTAAGTGTATGGTCCCTCACGGACGAAAGTGGTAGGAAATTCCCGAACCAATTGACCAATAGACTGAACCACGTGACCCATACGGCAGATATTCGTTCTGTACCTGAACCCCGCGAATTCTCCAACGGGGCGTCAGTTTGACATCGAAACCAGCGCTCACGGTAGACGCCGGGCCCCATTTGGGTGCCGTATATAGATACATCAGGTCCAGCGAGCTTGTCCGGGCCAAGCCACCCATGATGCGAACAAAAGGTGTCCACTGTTTAAAGCTCCTACAGTATCCGGCCCCAGCTTCCGTAAGCAGCAACTTCTGGCCGAGCGGTTGGCCTTCGGAATACTGAGCCGCTCCCACGACTTCCCATGGGTAAAAATGACGCGATGCATATTCCAGTTCACCGCCGCTTAATCGCGTCCTCTGAAGAGTCGATGAAGTGACCTGCAGCGAGTAGTCATCGACGGTTTCTAAAAACGTCGCCGTCAGTTCGTCTGAAGTCCGTTTAAAGTTCGCGTGCTCTCGGACCTGGGCGAAGAGAGCACAGTGCGCAAATAGAATGATCGTCATGATCGTTGTCAAATGCCATTGCATTCTCATAATTCCACTATTCCCTTCTGAACATTCCGCTTATTGAGCTACCACATGCAGAGTCATAGTGCTTGAATGAGTGATTGAGCCCGACGTTGCGACAACTGTCAGGGAGTAGTACCCTGGCGGCGTTCCGTTGGATTGCACGTAACGATTCGATCCGATGCAGCCCGTTACGGCCGTCAAGAGAAGCGCCATTCCGATCCAGATCGTCGAGCGATAACGCAGCTTTTTCCGCGAGGAAGAGCCCCACCCGAACAACAAACCCAGAATCCCAAGCGTTGTAACCGTTGTGCCGGTCGTGGTCACGGCCAAGATGGTTGTAACCGCACTCGATGCCGAGGCTGCTCCCGACGCGGGGATCGTGATTGAGTCCTGCGCGAATTTGCACGAACTCTCGATTGGCATGCCGCTGCATTGCAAATGGATCGTGCCTGCAAATCCATTGAGAGACGTGATGGAGACAGTCGCCGTACCCGATGCGCCTTGAACGACGGTCAGTGTCGCTGGAATGCTGATGGTGAAGTCCGAGGATCCCCCAACTACCTGAGAAAGGGTCGGAGACACAGATGCAAGATAATCCGTGTCACCGCTATACAGTGCCGTAATTCCGTACTGACCGGATGGAAGGGAGATTGTCCAGCTTGCATTACCCGATGCGTCCAAGGGAAGTGTGGCCTTGGCGATTTGGCCAGATCCCTGACTTGCGCTAAACGCGACCGTGCCGGTCGGCGTACCCGCAGGCAGGCCATTCACATGCGCTGTGAATACGACTGGGGAACTGCTCGGCGATGGGTTCATGGACGACGACACAAGAGTCGTTGTGTTCGCCTGCTCGACAACTTGCCGGTACGAGACGATCTTCTGCGCATCGAGGGACGGCGAGATGACGCAGACAGCCACAAACACCATGCCAACTACGATAAAAATGTGTTTCATCATCGAACTCCCATTTCCATTCAGGTGTTGCCCGCTCTGTGTTGAATCTCGGGCGCTGCCAGGCAAGAAAGTCTGACAGCGCCCTTCGTTGGTTAGTTGTAGTTGCTGTCGCCGGAATAGGTGACGACGATGTTGTGCGTCCCTGCCGTAAAGACCGGGATCGTGATGCTTGCGTTGCCAGAGGCGTTAAGCGTCAACGTTCCGAGCGTGGTGCTTCCATCGACGACCGTCACCGAGCCCGTGGGCTGGATGCCGACAGAGGACGAAACATTGATGCTCAGCGTGACGGAATCGCCATAGACGGATGGGTTCAGCGAGCTGGTAATCGTGGTTGTCACCACGCTGCTCGAATTGGTCTTCGTCACTACATGGACAATGGGTCCGGAAGTGAGGGCGCTGAAATCCTCATCGCCGCTATACTGAACCGTCAGCGAGTGGGAGCCCACAACCAGCGACGTCGGTCCAACGAGCGTGATGGAGACTTGTCCGGACGCATTCAACGTCCCCGAACCAATCACCGTTGTGCCGTCGTAGAAGGTTACCGTCCCGGTCGGAATCCAGTCGTCATCGTTATCCTGATCCGACAACTGCGCAGTCAGTGTCACAGCTTGGCCATAGACGCTCGTACCCGCCGGCGAATCGGTCAAGACAATCTTCGGGATCTCTTGCTGAGCCGTGAGGACCACAGCGTTCGAGGTCGATCCCACAAAATTAGCGTCCCCCGGATACTGCACCGTGACCGTATGAACCCCAGTCTGGAATAGGCTCCAGGAGAACGCGACCGTACCGGCCTGTGCGCCGGTCGGCCGCGCCGTTCCAATGGTGGAAACGTATGGTCCTGCCTGACCGGCTTGTTCAAACTGCGCGCCCCAGACATCGATAGGCACGCCAAAATTCGATGAGGTGAGTGAAACGGCAAAGCCAGTGCCGGCATTCGCCGGAAAGGTGTAGGTCAGCGTGCACCGTTGCCACGTAGAGGTAACCGAGCAAGGCGCGGATTTATTCGCGGCCACAAAAGGGCTGTCCTGAGCGATTAAATTGAGTGTCGTCGGAGTTGCCGACTGCGCCCAGATCGAGAAGGTCACTTGCTGATTGGCATAGTTGGTCGTTCCCGGCACCGCATAGAGGACCGTCGAGGTCGCATTCACAAATGTCAAGGCGGTCGCTGTATGCGTGCTGCCGTCCGGGCCATTGGCGGTCAGAGAGGCTACAGTCGGAGCGGTCCCGGATGTAGTCCATCCGTTGCCGGTGTTGACTTGCGAGTAGGGCAGCAAGTTGGTTGCCGCGCTCAACCCAATAGTTTGGGGAGTGCCCAATGCCGTAGTGCCGTCGTAGAACTGCACCGTTTCCGTCGTTGGGGCCGGAGCTCCCGCAGTGTTCAGAATGTAGGTAAAAGCGATAGGATTGCCAGCGGTGATGGTGCCGTTAGGGGTTGCGGAAAGAACCCCGAGAGTGTTCCTTTGGTTCACGGTTTGTGTGATCGTGCCGGTCGACTGCGCGAAAACCATCGCAGCGCCACCGGCCAATAGAAGTGCAAGGCTCGCAATTCTCTGACTGAGTTTCATGGTCGGCTGTTGTCCTCTTTCGGTTGAGTTGCGATTGACGGAATGGCAGCCGGGTCAATCGAGGGCCCCCGGCAGTTGCCGTGGGTACGCTCACTGATAGTTGTTGTCTCCGCTGTAGACCGCTGTTAGAGAGTGCTTCCCCGCGATCAGGGCAGATGTGTTAAAGGTTGCGATACCCGCATCGAGCGAGATCGTGGCAAGCGTGTTTGCTCCATCGTTGATGGTTACCGTGCCCGTAGGAGTAACGCCGCTGCCTGTTAAGGTGAACGTCAACGCAACGTTGTCGCCATAAATAGAGGGAGACAGCGAAGACGCGCTGTTGACAATCACGGACTCTTTGTTAATGACCAGGCTCTGCAGGACCGCCGCCGCCGCGGTGTAGTCGGCATTGCCAGACTGATTTGCGGCCACGACACAGGTGCCCGCCCCCGTCAAAGTCAGCGTGCTGCCGGAAACGGTGCAAGGCCCGGAAGAGACACTGAAGGCGACCGCCAGGCCGGAGCTGGCCGTCGCACTCAATGAGATCGGCGAAACCCCATAGGTCACCGGGCTTGCGAGAGCCGTGAAACCGATGGTCTGCGTAGCAGCGGTCACGGTCAGGGTCCCGTTGACAAAACCGAAGGTGTAGTTGCTCGCCATCAACGTTCCAACCGCGGCCGTGATCGAGTAGGAGCCGGGCGCGGACGCACTCGTAGCCGTTGTGGTTAAGCTGGGAGCGCCAGTCAGGACACTCGATGTGTCGCCGTTTACGAAACCCGAATAGCTCTGGGTAAATGCCGGATTCGCCGCGCCGTAAGAGCGTGAAGAATTATTGGCGATCACAGTCAGGACCGCCGCGTTGACGACGATGCTATGAGAGACCGTTGGCGCTGCCAAGTAATTTGTGCTGCCCCCCTGGTTTGCTGCCACTACACAGGTACCCGCGCCGGTCACCGTCAGCGTGCTGCCGGAGACTGAGCACGATCCGGACGACACGCTGAAAGAGACCGCCAGCCCAGAAGGGACCGCGGCAGAAAGCGAGATCGGAGACACTCCATACGTCACCGGGCTCGCCGGAGGCGCAAAGGTGATCGTCTGAGAAGCTCGGGTCACCGTCAGCGTTCCATTGAAGTAGCTGAACGTGTAATTGGCAGCTGTCAACGCCTCGGAAGAAAATGCGATCGCATAGGATCCAGGAACGGAAGAAGTTGTTGCACTTGTTGTCTCCGCAGCCGAGCCGCCAACGACGCTCGACGTATCATCGTTCACATAGCCGGTGATCGAGTAGGTCAGCGTCGGGTTGCTCGCGCCGTAGGCTCGCGACGCGTTGCTCGCCGTCACTGTTAGAGCGGCCTGATTGACCGTCACGCTTTGTGTGACCTGAGCCGCAGCCAAGTAGTCGGTGTTGCCTGCCTGATTTGCGGCCACCACACAGGTGCCCGCTCCAGTCACCGTCAACGTGCTGCCCGAAACCGTGCAGGGACCCGACGAGACGCCGAAGGTCAACGCCAGCCCGGAGCTGGCATTCGCACTCAAAGAGATTGGTGAAACCCCGTATGTCACTGGGCTTGCAGGAGCCGTAAAGTTGATTGTCTGAGACGCTTGGGTCACGGCCAGTGTCCCATTCACGTAACTGAAGGTGTAATTCGCTGCTGTCAATGCCTCTGAAGAGAAGGTGATCGAGTAAGAGCCAGGAGCAGAACTGCTTGTTGCACTCGTCGTCTCCGCAGCCGAGCCGCCAACCACGCTCGACGTGTCCCCATTCACGTAACCGGTGATCGTGTAACCGAACGTCGGATTCGCAGCGCCGTAGACCCGCGAGGCGCTGTTCGCAGTCACCGTCAGCACAGCAGCGTTCACGGTAACGCTTTGTGTCACCTGAGCAGCCGCTGAGTAGTCGGCGTTACCTGCCTGATTTGCGGCCACCACGCAGGTGCCCGCCCCGGTGACCGTTAGCGTGCTGCCGGAAACGGTGCAAGGCCCGGAAGAGACGCTGAAGGCGACTGCCAGCCCGGAGCTGGCCGTCGCACTCAAAGCGATCGGCGATACCCCATAGGTCACGGGGCTTGTCGGAGCCGTAAAAGCGATTGTTTGAATGGCCTTGCTGATTGTCAGCGTCGTCGAACCGCTAGCCGAATTGTTGTTGCTATCGCCGCTGTAGGCTACCCCAACAGTGTATGTACCTATTCCGTAGGTCGAGCTAAACTGAGGCGCTGTGGCCGAACCCGAAGAGAGCGTTTCCGTTGCCCAAGCCGAGCCGTTGATCGTGAACGATAGCGTTCCGGTTACCGCGCCACTATCACTTACGTAGCCAGTGCAGATCGAATTGCTGCCTTCATAGGTAATTGGATTCGGCGAGCATGTATCGTAAATGCTCGGTGTTGCTTTGCCGATCGTGAGTGTTGTCGAGCTACTCGCAGGGTTGTAGTTGCTGTCGCCGTTATAGGTAACGGTTATCGTGTATGAACCAGCTGCGTACCCGTTGAAGCCTTCCGCCGATGCCGTGCCGCCACTCAATGTCTGTGTCGTCCACGCGCTACCGTTGATCGTCCAGGTTGTTGTGCCGGTGGCTCCGGCACTAACGGTTGTCGTGCAGGTTGTGGTCTCCGATCCATAGGTGATCGGATTGGGGGAGCACGCGACGGTGATGCTCGGGGTCGCCTTGACTTGGGCCACCGCGCGAATGCGATTATTCCCGTTGTCCGCAATATAGATATTGTTGGCGGTGTCGAGTGCCACGCCGTAGGGGTAATTTAGTTCCGCGCTTGTTGCAGCTCCGCCATCGCCGGAGTAGCCCGCGGCGCCATTTCCGGCCACAGTGCTGATGTCGCCCGTAGAAGCTGTTACCTTGCGGATGCGATTATTGGCAGAATCCGCAATGTATATGTTGCCTGCCGTGTCCACCACCACGCCAAAGGAAGAATTGAGCTCAGCAGCCGTTGCCAGCCCACCGTCGCCTGAATAGCCCCAGGACCCGTTTCCGGCCACGGTGGAGATATCGCCCGTTGAGGCAGTGACCATGCGGATGCGTACGCTTCCCCAGTCCTCAAAATAGATGTCACCTACTGCATCCAGCACTATGCTCATGGGCTGAGTTATCTTTGCGCTGGTCGCCGGTCCTCCATCACCGGAATAGCCCCAGGCACCTGTGCCGACTACAGTTGTGATAATTCCGGTGGAAGCCGTCACTTTGCGGATGCGATAGTTGCCTCCATCCGAGATATAGATGTTCCCGGACGTATCCACTGCCACGTCATAGGGACTATTCATCTCTGCGCTGGTGGCCGGACCACCGTCGCCGGAGTAGCCCGCAGTTCCGTTGCCTGCGACCGTAGAGATGACACCCGTCGAGGCTGTTACCTTGCGAACGAGGTCATTTCCCAAATCCGCGATGTAAATATTCCCCGCCGCGTCTACAGCCACGCCTGATGGCGAAAACAATTCAGCGCTTGTGGCCGGACCACCGTCGCCAGAGTAGCCTGCAATGCCATTCCCGGCTACAGTAGTGATGATCCCAGTGGAAACTGTCACCTTGCGGATGCGCTCGTTGCATGTGTCCGCGATGTAGATATCGCCAACCGCATCGATCGCCACGTTACGCGGACAGTATAGATCCGCTGCAGTGGCCAATCCATTGTCGCCAGAATAGGCCGCTGTCCCGTAGCCAGCCACCGTGTCGATGTTCCCTGGCGCGGGTAGAGAAATCTGACCACTTGCCGCATCCGCTGCGATGAGCAGCATTCCAACGAGGAAGCGGAGAACCCGAAATCCACTAGCACCCCTCGGGCTTTTCGCGCGAGCAGCCGAAAATGGGCTCCGCACAATCATCCTTCCAGCCATCATCTCGACCACGACAATCCATTCCCAACTACTCAACGCTTTGCTCATTCGCTCTCTCCGAACATCATTTCCTTGGGTGAACAATCGTCCGAATCTTGGACATGTCAGCCGACATAAATCGTGAAAGACTGCCATTGTGATGAGCCGCACACGACTATTGCGCGCGCGGCTAGGGCAATGCCTTTGCTCCGAATGCCCCTGTGCACTATCGAGCCAGCCAGCACACGAAGAAACAGCTGATGCAGCGAACATCGAAACGCTCTCAAAGCCCATGCGGGTGGCGCGGGAAGTGCCGATTGGTGAATTTTCCTGACAAGCATGCCTCTGTCCGCCTTGCTGTTAACACTACATCTTACATCTTTTCTGTATTAAATATAACATGACAAATGCGGGGCCGTACAAGGCGCGCTCCGAAATACGCAGGGAGAAAACTTTCGTACTCTTTATCTAGGTACGGACAAATGTTAATGTGACATAAAAAACGGCTGTTGTATAAGTGTGCTCATCAACAGCCAACAATTTAAGGAGGAATGAATGACCGTACCGGAAGCGCAGGAACGACTCGAATCGTTGACAATGACCCTTGCGTCCTGCGCCAATTTGTCCAAACAACGTGCAGCCGTTGAAGTGAAGATGGCTCGGTGCTATCGGGTTATCCAAAAAGCACAGCAGCGGGCGCATCAGTCGCTCGCCTCCGTCTCGACAGCTCTCCTTGAGATAAGCGACAATTCCGTTCTGAATGAGCAGCAGGCGGCTGCAATCATCGCAGCAGTTCACCTTATCCGGTGCGCTACGACCGAACAGCTCGCTGTAGCGCTACCTGCCGCAATACATGAGTCCTCAACGGAAGACACGCCGCACAAACCGAACAAATTCCCCGAATGCTCCGCCATTGTCCGCTCCCTCCTGAACTTGGACAGTCCGCGTCTCCCATTCGACGAACGGACCGCCATTCATACTGCTCTTCATCTGATGAATATCGCCGGGAGGTCACAGATCCATCATTCATTGCGGTGCGGCCACGCTCTTTCGGGCGGTTTGGAATCGAGCAACATGTTGAATCGACTCAAGGAGATATACGCCGCGTGCCGGGCCAGGAAACGGCGTAGTTTGGGCGCTAAAGCTCGTTCCGAGAGGGCGCATTCAATCGATACATGTGCCGCGGCAGAAAGCTTACGGTAAATGCAACAAGGGGGAAGCGCCAGCGACGTTTCCCCCGTAGCAACAAACCCACTATGGTGACTTCCGGAACTCCTTTGATCAGTATTTCTTAGCGCTTTCCTTTGCATGATCGTATATTTCCAATGTAATATACATCTTAAATGACTTCCCACAAAGGAGGCGGTATGACCGCAACGAAAAGAACCGGAACCCGGGCCAAAAGAAGAATTGTCGCACCGCTTGAGCAGCGGACACAGCTCCGGCTCACGGTAGACTCCAAGTTTACGAAGACACACTTCAATCAGCTCTTTGCCGTGCTCGGAATTCGCAAAAAGAACGCTCTCGCGGAGCACATCATCATGAACTTCAGGAGCAAAACCGCCCAGGCTCAGATTCGTGCGTTCTACAACGGACCGTGGCTGGACATTCCCTTTCAGAGTATTGACACGTCTTTCGTTTTCCCCTTGACCTACGAGATCGCCGACGAACTGGAGAGAATTGGAGGCGAGGTTCTTGGGGGAGTGAATTCCTCCAAGACATTTCGGGTGATGGTGGCCTATTTTGCCTCTATCTACAAGCTGAAGAGTCCAACAAAAATCACGTACGCGTAATCCATTCGGAAAGTGCGTAGGCAGAAGGCAACTGCATGAATCTGATGATCGTGGAGAGCCCGAACAAGACCAAGAAGATCAAGGCAATTCTGGGCAATGGCTGGGACGTGGCCGCGAGCGTTGGACATATTCGGGATCTTCCGGCAAACGACTTTGGGATCGAGCCGAATACCTACAAGCTCGAATACCAAATCCTCGAACGGAGCAAACCTGTTGTTGCACAATTGCGGCAGCGCGTCGCGCGTTCCGAACAGGTCTATCTCGCTACGGACCCCGACCGCGAGGGAGAAGCCATTGCCTGGCACCTGCAGCAGGTTCTGAAGCTTCACCGATACGCGCGTGTCACCTTCGACGCCATCACCGAAAACGTGATTGGTGCCGCCATCAAGGCGCCGCGGCAGCTCAACATGAACCTGATCCACGCACAAGAGGCACGGCGAGGCGCAGATCGCCTCGTCGGCTATCAGGTATCGCCTGCTCTTTCCGACCAAACGGGCATTGCCCGGCTCAGTGCCGGGCGCGTCCAAAGTGTCGCTCTCCGACTCGTTGTCGATCGCCAGCGCGAGATCGACACATTCAAAGAAACAAAACACTTCGGCGCTGAAGCAGTCTTCGACAATGGAAAATGGCGCGCCCAATGGGACACCGCCCCTTTTCTTAAGGAAGGCGAAGAATACATTCTGGACGCTTCCCTTGCCGAAGAAGCTGCGAAATGCAGACTCTTTGCCGTCACCGCCGCGGCGACGAAGCCAGCGGCCAAAGCCCCGCCGCCACCCTTCACAACCGCCACGTTGCTCCAGGCAGCGAGCGTGACGCTCGGATACAAGCCGGAACAGACCGCCCAACTCGCTCAGCGGTTATTCGAAGAGGGGTTGATCACCTACCACCGCACTGACAGCCAGAACTTCTCCGCGGAAGCGCTAGCCGAGATTCGTGCCTACGCGGCCAGCAACAACCTGCCCTTACCGCCCAAACCGCGCACCTGGAAATCCAAGGAGAGCGCCCAGGAGGCGCACGAAGCAATCCGCCCCACGCACCTTGAGCAACGTCATGCCGGAGCGGACAACGACCAAAAGAGCCTCTACGACCTCATCTGGGCACGAGCTGTAGCTTCTCAGCTTGCGGATGCCGAATACAGCGTGAATACCCTCACGCTCGCCGCCCAGGACGGATCGCAGCCATTCGTCTTCAAGGCTACCGGCCGGACACTCATCAAGCCGGGCTGGCGCACTCTGACGGCCAAGGATGCCGCCGAAGAGTTCGATGCGAACGAGAAGGAGGACCCGGAGAAACAATCAGATGAAAATGGCCGTGTCCCTTCCCTTCCGCGTGGCACCCAGCTCCGCGCCGACAGCGCCCGCGTGCTGAACAAACAGACGCGCCCGCCGAACGGCTACACCCAGGCAAGCCTGATTAAGAAACTGGAGCATGAAGGAATCGGACGGCCGTCCACCTACTCGACCATCCTCAAGAACATCATTACCCGCAACTACATCGACGATTCCAAAAAGATATTGAGGGCCACAGACCTCGGCATCCTGCTCATTGACGCGCTCAAAGGCCAATTCGCCTTTCTTGAGTACGACTACACACGCTCCCTTGAGCAGCAGCTCGACGATATTGCCGAAGGGAAAGCCCTATACCTCAACGTGATTTCCAGCATCGACGGCCAACTGAAAAGAGAGCTTGCGGAGTTGCATATCGCTCCGCAACCTGGCCTGGCGTCCAAGGGTTCTGCGCCGGCAAAGACAGGAGCTGCTCCGCCGCCCGGATCTCTCGTGTGCCCGAAATGCAAGCAAGGAACCGTCAAAAAGCCCAATGGGCAGAGCTTCTACGGTTGCAGCCGCTATCGCGAAGGCTGCAACTTCAACCTTAATGAAACCATCGCGAAGAAGACCTTGACGCCGAAGCAGATTGAGGCGCTCTGCACGAAGGGCAGAACCGACGTACTCAAAGGTTTCATTTCCAAACAGGGCAAGCGCTTCGAGGCGTACTTGACCTTGGGCGAAGAAACGGGCTGGAAGGCACAATTTCACTTTGCGCCCCACAAGTGATGCAGTCCGTCTCCAACGGAATGCCCAAAACGTGTACTCTGCGCCCGGGACTGGATTCAACGATGGAATCGGCCATTTTGTGTCGGAATGACCCCTGGAAAAGTCAATGGAGACATCGTATCAATCGGGGATAGGCAACTTCATCTGGCTATCGGGTTCGGGCGGCGGGGAGCACTTGCGGAGGAACTCCCGTGCAAATTCATTGACCGTCCGTGAGGATTCGTCGGCGCGCAGCGCCAGATAGGTCTTGATCTGCAATCCTTCCTCTCCGAGTGGTTTCACCACCACGCCGGATTGTTGGTTCCTCATGGCAACAGCCTTTGCCATAAACGCGACGCCGGCGTGTTCGAGAACCAGATGAACCGCCTCCTCACCAGTGACGATGTGATGGATTTCCTCGGGCGTGATCCCGTAGGTCCTCGCCCGTTCGAGAATCGCGTCGTACAGAAGCAGGTGAATGCGCTTGTTGAAGAGAATCCAGTGATCGTTTGCCAGATCAGAGAGCAA
>Ga0224555_1002769_pt1 | contig 19612 bp, 14 predicted proteins | sample 714S23034metaG_FD_180687 | JGI IMG/M metagenome (GOLD analysis project Ga0224555, IMG submission 180687) | Peat soil microbial communities from Stordalen Mire, Sweden - 717 S2 30-34 | ecosystem: Environmental > Terrestrial > Soil > Wetlands > Peat | place: Sweden: Norrbotten County, Stordalen...
TGCTGAGGGTGCATAGGACCAATTGCACGTTTTGTTGATGGAAGCAGGTCGGGATCGCGGCATAGGGGTCGTAGTGCGCAATGATTGCGCCGGGCCCCATGTCCAACACGGGAACGGGCCCCCAGGAAACTTGCGGAAAGCCGAGGGTGAAGCACCGGTCCAGGAGAGATCTGGATGGCTGCAGGTTCCGGTTGGTGCATATTGGCAGCTCCGAAGCCTCAGCTGCGAATGCTGTAAGATCCTCCTCGATCAGCAATTGGTCATCAGCCCCCTTCAGGGAGTTCTGAGACATGAAGTCGAACAGGTTGGATACCTTCTCGGCGAAATTAAGGTCAAATTCCCGCGCGAACCTGTCGAACAGGCTCAGGAGCTCTGGAGTAAAGGGGGCTTGCTTTTCGGGTTCTTGCATATTGCGCCGATCTCATTTTAGGTCGTTTGTCCTGGAGTTCAACGGCGGTTGCCGGATTATTTATGGGAAACATGAAGGGGAAACTCTATACACAGCGTCATAAGTACTTGTGCATGTGTTCAAAATGAAGTACTCACGAATGGTACGTTCTCCCGCTGAAAAGAGGCTTCACTGGGTCATTCTTCCAACTCCAATCGGGCCAGTTGGAGGGCTGAATCCAAAACACGGTCCTCTACGGTGCGTTAATATGCTCACGCGTTCGTAATCCAATAAGTTGTCTTCGAAACAGAATCGGCTGTTTGGTTCTGTTTGGAAGCCGATGCCAATGCGCGCGCCTCCAGTGCAGCCGGGGACTCTTGCGATGTTTCTGAAAATCGACTCCTTCCTGATAGCACATCAACTGAACCTGGGCGTCTTCCAATTCAGCGTCGCTGATGTAACCTTCCCCAATCATGTTTGGTGACCACAGTTCCGTGAGCGCTTTGGAGCCTTTTTTCTTTGCTGGCCGGCTGATCCGGGCTGTGGACGCTGGTCTGATGGCCATAAGGAAGAAGAGGGTGCTGACGGCCAGCTTAACGGAGTCCCGGTTGGGGGCATCCTGCTGGTGCAAACACGTACTCAATGATTGGAAATCGACTCTGGAAGCGTTCATGGACTCGTCAATACCCAGGAAAGTGATGTAAATGTTGCGATTGTGGCTATCCCAGCAGACCACTTCCACCAAATCAGCCGGGATTATTTGCCGGTCGCCGTTATGAATTTGGCCGTTCCAGCCCGGCCAATCCATGCCGATCGTTTCTCCTTTGGTGAACTTGGACAACAGGACAATGTCGAACCCAAGATTCAGCTCTTGCGGAATGAACAGCAGAAAATCCGGATGCGGCCATTCCATAGAGTGAATGTCCTCGTCCGCGGGGGGTTCAGTTTTGAGCAGGTCCTCTGCCAGGTGTTTTTTGACGTAAAAGACGGGAGATTCCGATTGAAGCAGACGGACAACACCCGGGTAGGCGCCTCCCAGGGGCAGATTTGATTTATTTTCCCCGCTGGTCTCTGACGTCCCGTCTATCAGCTCCGAAAAGAGCCGAGCGGCGGCTTGCCTAAATCCAGCAAACCCTCCAGGAGACTGGTAGCGCCTGGGCCAGAGCAACTCTCGCGTGGCTCGCATGGCGGGGTGCTCCAGATTTTGAGCTGTGGCCTCGTAAGACTCTTCTGATGGCTGTGACATAAGCTATCTTCTACCGCTCACGATACGGTCCGCCGGCTCGTGCTTGCCCGTGTTCATACGAGAAGATCATCTCTTTCGAGTCCTTATAGAATAACCAGTCCGTCATATCTTCGAATTTGATCAATTGCCTCCCATTCGGACTGCCGGAGAGCCATTCAAACAATTCAACCAAATACCATCGAACCTGGTGAATTTGATTTCAACATGTTTACGCTTTGATTGTAGTCTTTTCTTAGTTGGTTTTCCTGTTTGGTCAGCAGAAACTGTGGGTAAATTCCTCTGGCTCGGGGAGCCTTCCTAACGTGTGATACAAGGCAATTTCCATCGCGTCAAAGGTGCGGAAGCCGTAAGATCGTCTGGTTACCACTCGGATTTTGTTGTTCAAGCCCTCGACGACGCCGCTGGAGATTTCGCCTTTGGCCCGAAACCAGTTCAGCAACAACTCCTCATGCGTGCGCAGCATCCGCGCCACTTTCTCCATCGGCTCGAGGCGGCTGCGCAAGGCGCGCCAAGTCCAATAGTCCAGAAAGTCGCCGGCGTGCCGGACCGATTTATAGGTCCAGAAGTGTTCAAAGAGGTCTTTGAGCGCCGCTCTCCACCGTGCCAGTCCAGGGCGAACCGTTGTTTTCGGAGGCAAGCATCATCTGCAATTGCGGGTCCAGGGAAAAATCACGGCGGAGGAGTGGAAAGCCAAACGGCTGTTGCCATTGTATTTCGAGGGACACGCCAAGAGCTATGGTGAACAGGGGGCAATCATCGTTTCGTGCTGGACAACACCGTCTGGTTTTACCCGAAGGCCAAAGTGGCTCTGCCACACCAGATAAAGCTGGGCAAGAAGTCCAACTACCGAGAATTGTTGGAAGCACTGCAATTTCGTTGCACCTGGTACCGGGATGTTCCGTTCACGGTTTCCTTGACCGGCACCCACATCTCGATTTCTTGGGATGAAAAGGCGGAGCCATTGAAGCGGAAAACCCATCCCGGCCGGGTACTGGCTCTGGATTTGAACCCCAACCGGATTGGCGCTGCGGTACTCGAGCGGGAGGGTGAAGCCTGCAAGCCCCTCAGCTGGTCGATTTATGATTATCCAGAGCTGAATGACAAACTGAGAAAGGCATCCGATCATCCGGACTCCATCCGCCAGCGTGACAAGCGGGTGTACGAATTGTCCTGCATCGCAAAAGAAATTGTCGCACTGGCGGCCCATTTCCGATGCAGTGCCGTCATCACAGAGCATCTTAACATCCAGTCCCAAGACCATGGCAAGGGGCGCTCCTTTAACCGAGCTGTGAATAATCAGTGGACGCGGAAGGGGTTTGTTTTGCCACTGGTGCGCCGGCTGGAGGCCGCCGGCCTTCGGCATATGGAAGTGAACCCGGCCTACAGCTCCAAACTGGGCAACCTGCTTTGGGGTTGGCCCCTATTGATCCCCGACCCGGCCTGCGCGGCCGTGGAGTTGGGCAGACGATTTCTTCAAGGAGACCCGAAAAGCTCCGAGCGCATGAATGGCGGAAACCGAGGGAAGGAAGAACGCCAAGTGCAGGCATCGCAAGATGCCAAGGCTCGCACGGAGTGGAAGCAGGTCTGGAATCAACTTCACCCAAAATCTGGTGATACACCCAGATGCACGCTGCATGCCTTGAGGCAAAAGTTCCCGGCCGCGTGTCCAAGTTCGAGTCCGTTCAAGGCGCCACAGTCGCTTGTGTCACGCTTGGAACCCGCTCGGATAGCGTCCGATTTGCGCATTTACATACGCAAAGACTTATGATGCTGTGTATATAATGATGAGGTCTCCCGAACAGGGGTGGACTGACATATGGAAGAAGCCGTTACTACCGCCGACTTTAGGCCGAAGAACTCCTACCAAAACCTCCCCAGGGGGGTTCATGGCTTTAGGGAGTATCGTGTCCATGACCATGAAAAGGAGACATGGGTGAATTACGTGGAATTCGTCTATAGAACCTCGATCGGGGTGGCCCACATTTGCTTGGGGCCAGGCAAGAGCCTCCGCACTGGCATGGAGACCGCCCTCAAGCTCCTGCAGGATGATAGGAACCCTTTTCTGAAGGGCCCGGACAGCTACGGGGTGGGTAACTCTCTGAAGAACTACGAGGACCTCGCGTCCAGCACCCCCCTCTCCCTGGTGATTGCCCGCTCCGGGGCCTACACGGAGCGTTCCGTCGGAAGGATTCTTGACACCTTCACTGGATCTGGCCTGATTGCGCCCTCCAGGCTTCACCGGCTGATGGCCGATCGGCCTGCCCTGACCTTTCCATATCATCCCTTCGTGGATGGAAGCTACCGCCGCATCAAGCCAGCCTGCGTTCCTCCTCAAATCAAGATGAAGTACGCGACGGCGCTGGGGACAGAGCAAAACGAGGTGCTGCTCGCTGGCAAGATCGCCAATCGCTGGTCGGACGCCTTCTATGAGCGGGTTCTCAAAAATGTGGGTTACACGCTTTGGATCGCCGAGGGCGAGAAGAAGGCACTGTGCCTCTCCATGATCCCCCTCCTCACCGGTGCCAAGGCGGACGTGATTGGTATCCCCGGCGTATGGATGTGGGGCAAAAAGCAGAGCGATGGCACCTGGAAGCTTGCGCCTGAGTTGAGCGCTTACACTTATGCCACCGAGGAGCGCCGGCGCGCGGTCGGCATCGTATTCGATAATGACAGCTGGAAGAATCCGAGGGTGGCCGATGCGCTGCTGAAGCTCTGCGATTGCCTGCGGTCCTCCGGCGCCATGGTGTTTGTCACCGTCATCCCCCCCGGTTCAGACCAGAAGGGGATCGACGACTTCTTTCTGAAGCACTGCGTGAATGAACACGGATTCGACTTTAAGCCGCTCCTGGACCTGCTGGACCATTCCATCTACGTGGACAAGAAGCTCGCGGTGAACTACCCGTCTCCGGAAGTGGCCTGCCGGTTAAAGACGCTGATCGAAAGGGCGGAGGGATTCGAGGAAGTCCAGAAGGAATACGGAGAAAAGCGGCTCTCCGAGATAAGCGAGGCGGTTGTCGCGGACGTGGTGTCCAGCATCGGGATGTACCTCGACCCGCAGAGCTCGGAGCTTCACGGAGGCCAATTCCTCGCGAGTTTCAGGGGCCTGCCCGTCGACACCCAGCTTCTGCGCTGGGGCGAGTGGATGGAGATGAATCCCTTCCAGGTCGAGCTCGACCGGCAGCTGGACTCCTACATTCCGGGGATATTCCGCGGCCGTGCGGCCCAGGAACCTTCCGTGACTTTGGGGCAAGTCGTAAAGGACCGCCTCAGGCCGGAACAGCTCAGAGGCTTGAATTGCTATTGAGACTCAGAATTTCGGCAACCGTTCCAGAGGCCTCTTCGCCAATGTTAATTATGCCCACGGACGAGTTGCGCCACGCGGGGTGGTGGTCAATGATGATGCATTGCGATATGCCGTAGGTGTGGAGATTCTCCTTGAGCCGCTCGAAGAACGGGATCAACAGCTGTTCCATATTTTGCTCATCGACGTGGGTGCTGGGCTCGTCCAAGATGACCGTGTTCACGCGAGGGAGCACCATCTTCTGCAGGGCGATGCGGAAGGCGATGCCAATCAGGTTGGCGTACCCGCCGCCGAGGGCCAGGGACGAACTGACACGCTTCTGGTTGTCTTGCACCATGATTTCCAGTGCGTTGCCCATTTGCAGGGTAACCGGGAGGCCCATCTCGCTGATAAGCAGGTTTGTTTGGTTCAAGGTATCCTGGAAGAACACCTCCAGGAACTTCTGAGGGCCGTTGTCGTACGACAGGAACGAGCTCACGGCTTGCAGATCAGCCATGTTCTTGGTTTGTGCGTCAAAAGCCTTTTTATCCTCCTGGAGACCGTTTAGCTGGGTGTTGAGCTGCTGCATCTGGTTTTGGATGTAGCTCAACTCGGCGCTCAACTGCTGATGCACCATTGCCTGGCCGGCGGAGCGGTCCAGCCGCTCTTGCTTGGCGTCGTTCCACGGCTGCGTATCGAGAACATGCTCCAGGTGGGAGACCTCTCTGCGCAGGGCGGCTGCTTCCTTCACCTGCTCCGAGCGGTTTGCCCACTCGCTGCTGGCCGTTCTGAATTCTTCCCTTAGAGATCGCTCCTTCTCCTCGTCTTCGGAGACAATCAATTTGTAATCCAGCAATGGATCGAAATCTGCAGGCGGTGGCGCCGTGATTTCTTTTCGGATGGCTGCCACATTGGCCGTGAGCGTGTCGAGCTGCTGCTGCAACTTGGCGCGCTGGCCGATTATCCCCTGGGACTTGTTCTGCCTCACCAGGACTTCGCGCATCCGTTGGTTGGCCGTCTCAATCCGCAGGCCTACTTCGACCTTCGCCTGCTGCCGGCTTTGCACCAGCTCCCGCAATTGTTCCACGGCTGTGGCAGATGCCTGGGCTTGGGCTGTCGGAGGGTTGAGCGCGTCGTGGACCGCCGAGTACTCCGCGATGATGGTCGGAAGCATATCGATCTCCTTTGCCGGAACATTCCAGGCAGCAAGCTGCTGCGCCAACTGGGCCTGCAGCAGTTCCAGAGCCTTGGTCCTCGACCCCAGCTGCTCCTGTGCGGCGGGGCATTCTTTCTGGGCTCGGACCCATGCCTGGTAAACCTTTTGTGCGTCGGATGCCTTTCCAACCTGCTCCCTCTGCTCCTTGACTTGCTCTTCCAGTTCTTGGATACGAGCGCCGACCGCAGTCTGGACCCATGCCTGCTTGCATAGTGGGCAACTGTCACGGGCACCCTTGGCATGGCCCTGGAGCTGCAGCAGCTCTTGCAGCTTCTCTTCTGTGGCCTGGCATGCCTTCAGTATCGCAGGGGTCGGGATTGGCACGGCTCGGAGCTCCTCGACCTTTTTGGTGGTGGACGCTATGGCTTCCGTGTGCGCGTTTCTCTGCGCCAGCAGTGTCAAGCCCTTCTGAAGCTCCGCGATGCTGTGGGCGTGCCATCCGCGGCCATACCTCAGCCCCTGCACGGTCTGATTGCAGGCCGCCATTTTCCCGTTCAGCTCGCGCAGCTCATCCTGCTTGGTCTGCAGTTCCTGCTCGGTTTGCTCGAAGCTGCTCTTGGTCCTCAGATCATTCTGGAGGGAGTCGCTGATCTTCTGGATCTGGCCGGCGTAGTCGGTCGTGTCCGCCTGAATGGCGTTGAGTTGCGCTGCGGCGGCCTCGTGCAGCCCCTGCTCCTTCTGGAGGTTCTGGTACTGCAAGCAAATCTTGTGCTGCCTGGCGTTGGCCTGCTGTTGCAGGGTGGATTGCTCCAGCTGCTTCAGGTCGGGCAATGATTTTGCAGCCAGTTGCTCCTTGCCTTGCAGCTCCTGCTGTTTTGCGGCCAGATCCGTCTTCTGCTGGGCGCGCAACGCCTTCTCTGCCTGGAGTCCGTCCAACTCCGCTTTGACCGCGGCGAGGAGCGGTAAAGCCGCGATGGCTGCCTGCTTTTCCGAGGCCTTCTCCTTGGCGGACTGGGCCTTTGCTTGGATGTCCGCGAGGGTCATGCTCGGATCAAGGATGATGGGGTAGGCCTTGATGAACTTGTTCAGAGAGCTTTGCTTTAGGATGAAGCTCTTGAAGCCGCAAATCTCGATGAAGTCGACCAGCCTCTGTTTGCCTCCCGTCTTCAGCAGGCTGGCGATCCTGCCCTGCGGGGCGATAAACAAAGAGAGGAGCGTGTCGAGACGGCCGAACCACTCGGTGAGCTTGGTTTCGACCTCTTCTGCGGAAGCGATTGGGGCAGGGAGGCCATCGAACTCAAGTGACACTTTCGATTGCTTCTCGCGCACAACGCGCCCGATGGTGAAAGGCGATCCCTCCGAAGTTTCAGCCTGCAACCTCAGAGTAGCCTGCTTGGCGCCATACTGGATGTCGGCGGCATCGCCGAAGTCGCTGCGCCCCTGGGCCAGCACCCTCCCGATGGCCTTAATCAGGTTGCTTTTGCCGACATTGTTCGGCCCGCTGATGCGAACGATGGCCGTATCAGGAAACTCGATGTGCAGGCTGGTGTGTTGGCACCAGTGCTCTAAATCCAGGACTTTTAGCTTCATCCTTTCAACATGTTTCGCGGCGTTTCACCTAGCTGATCTGTTTCCCGGCGGCGGCAATCAGCATGGCGGCGATTACGCCAACTTGAAAATCCAGTGGATCTGCGATCTCAAAAATAGTGCGGTTGAGCAGGTCTCCCTATCGGGCTTTACCCGCAACGATCAAGCCGCCGCCCCGGACATCCTGAAAGTGGCCCGGCCCGGCGACCTGGTCCTCCGCGACTTGGGCTACTTGGTTACATCCATCTGGGATTGCGCCAACTCAACTGCCGCATCGCCGCTTTGCTCCAACTCTCCGTGCTCACCAAACTGCTCTTTTGCGCGCTGGTTTGCCGGATATGCGACGCGCTCGAACTCCAGTGCGCCGACGGCGACCACGTCAGCCTGTTGCGCCTGGGACGCATCCTCGGACAGTGCGCTTGTTGGTTCTCCGCCCTCGTGCTGGGCATCTCCATCTCCCAGTGGGTAGAGTTCTCTTTGACTCACCATGCTTTCTACGACAGGCGAAAAAATCGCCGGAACTATTACCAATTGCTCGCACAGGCAGGAAGCGCCTTAGCTTGACGCGCATGGGCGTGGCCGCAAAGGAATGCCGCGCCCATTTCCGCAATCAACTCCTCCTTGCAATACGGATTGGAGCCGTAGCCCTGCGATTCCGTGAGGATCGGGCGGTTCAAACGGGATGGGTGCCCACTTGCATGGCATAATTCATGAAAAATCGCAGAAAAATAATCGTCGTCATTTTCAAACCGTGCCCGGTCGGGCATGGCGACAATGTCTTCCCTCGGCGAATAAAACGCTTTCCGCATCCCGACATTTGTTGACGCCAAACACGCCATCGCGCACAATAAAATCATGGTGATTGACGGATATGAAATCCTGACTGGTTCGTTCAATTTTACCAAGGCGGCAGAGGAAAAAAACGCAGAAAACCTTCTTGTTATTCAGGACACTCCCCTTTCTGCGCAATACGCAGCGAATTGGCAGAATCATCTACAGCATTCAGAACCGTACAAGGGCAAATAACGCAGAGCGAGAGCCGCCGCTCTCAGGATGCGCGGAAACAGGCTGTCTCGGACGATTTGCGCCGATGGAACGGAGCAGCATGGATACTCAGATCGGTGGATCGCTTCACCGGTGGCAATGCGACAATGCGATGAGTTGGCGAGTATAAATGCAAGACTCCCCTGACAGGGCGGCATGTGAATGCTCTTACACTTAATTTGGAGAGGTGTGAATAATAAAGTTTGGGAATAGTTTCTGTGAATGTCGTTTCCCTGACCGTCCTGCGTGTAAGTATTAGTATATGGAAAACTACAATTGTGGAATATCGGGCTGGCTGAAAGCAAGCGGTGAGACTTTGCTGGATACTCTTCCAGCAGGCAGCGGCATCTATCGGATTGTGCCCGTCGAACCAGACACGTATCGGACGGGCTATGTTTCGACAGGAGAAGGCAGCTTCAAGCTGCCTGGGACGGATGGGAACTGGTATGGCACATGCTTCGGCGTTTCCCTTGCTGAAAAGAATCCCGCGGCAATGCCAATTTACGAGTACTCACGCTTATGCGGGGACACTGCCATCTGGAACATGAATAACCTGCCAGAGCCATTCCTAACCGCTATCCACAATGACAAAGATTTACTGAGTGGGAGATTCCGTAAATCTCAGTTCGTTGTCGAATGCCTGCAAGCGTTGAGCCTATGCAAACACGCAAGTGGTATTTACTTCCCCAGCCGATGGGCGGCTGGCGGGGTCGTGGTTTTGAATCCTCAAGTGATAAGTATCGAAATCATTTACACAGGGCAATCCCCACCGCCTGGATTGATTTGACGCGGCAAGCGGTTCCGACTTAAATTGGCGAAGTAAAGCCGAGAATTCTGCGGCGACTCCATGTCAGGGAATAACAATGCCAAAGTCGTTCTGAAATGTTTGCCTGAAATGGAGAGATCGGGGAGAAGCTGAGTCGGCTTTCAAGTCATTGCAATACCGGTCCAACCAGCGCTGTAAGGATTTCTTTATCTCGCTTGGATCGAAAATAACAATCGAATATGAGTAGCCGCCACAGATGGATTTGCCTGCATTCGGCTTCTCAATGGCGATTGTTCCCGTGCCGTGCATTCCAGCATAGGGTGCCAAATCACCGTGATGGTGAAGTGCGCATCTAACACCAGTGTAGAAGACATCAGCATAGTCCTTAAGTGTGCTCTGGGTCCACTTGCTCTTGCTATTATCATATCTGGTGACTGTGATCGGGTTCGATAGGCGCTTGCGGAATATGGCATCAAGTTTCCTCAAGAATTCTTTATAGTTATGTTGATTGTGCCAATCTTTATCGCCGTGATAATGCGTAAAAGCCTCCACCAAAGCGCACAATGAGCAGAAGTCAAGATACGAAGAGTCCTTCCCTTTCATATTGGCAAAATACCAAACATCAAACCTTTTCATAAATCCGTCAATTACTGCTGGCCAATTGCTCCAAACAACATTCTCAAACAATTCGTCCCTGTTGTAGAGTTTTGAGAAAACCGAAGGATTGGGCAAGGAATAAGTGATTCTTGTGTCCGGAATAGTATCTCGGGAGAAGAAACATCGCTTGAGGCGTCGTAATAGTTTCATTGAGAGGTTTGTGAACAAGTGATGGTTCTGGCTATGCCGCGCGCAGCTTTACTTCGCAGCGTGAGGAGATTTTCAAGACGTGGTCGCAGGTCAACGGGACAGATTCTCCTAATGGAATTTCGCGGCCGTCGAGCATTGTGATGTTTTTTTCGGTTTTGCCGGCTTGAAGCGGAAGATTGACGAGGAACCATTGTTCTCCACGCAGTTCAAGGGCGACATGATGGCCTGAAATGGTCGGAATTCCTGAAAAAACTTGATTGGCCAGGGTGCCGTTGCGTCCCAAAACGTCTCCACTCTTGCATTCGAACGTATTAGATCCCACGACCAGCAATAGTTTCCTGGGGTGACGATTTGGGGGTGCTGTGTCAAGTGGCGTCGCGGGAACAGGCGTCTTTGAAGTGGCATGGGCTTGGCCCCTTGGGGTTGGCGCATCATCGAGACGTTCCCCGCATCCGAGTTGGCTGCATACGATGGCGTAAGGTTCGTTTTCCCAGCCGCATTTCGGGCATTTCTTTAGTTCCCGCGTTGGCTGATGCCTCGGCGCTTCTGTTACGGTGTGTGCTGGGTCAAAAGGCGCTACGGCTGAAATATCGGCACCGCAAGTTCCACAAAAGAATTCCGTCTCAGCATTTGCAGTTGCACAGGAAGGGCATGTCTTCTGGAGTTTCATGCGCGGATAAGGGGTTGCGGCTTTTCTGACGTGTGAGCGTAAAATCCACGTTCGGCCAGTTGATCTCGGAATCGCGCCATGTCGCCCAAACGTGGAATTCCAGCCATCCAGACTTCGTTTCCCGTCACTGCCACATCCAAACGCCGTTCACTGCCCCAAACCTGGCGGTCAAGGTCTGACGGGTATCGGGCGCGGGCCAGATCTGTCAGTAGAAATATTCTCTGATTATCCGAGCCGCGCAATCCTAAGGTCTGACCAACTACAAAATCAAATGGTTCGCTGATAAGAACGTCAACAAACTTTAAGGTTTCCGCGTGATCAGTGAAAAGTCGCTGGTGCGGGTAGCCGGAATAAGTGAGAATGTCACCGGGGAAAACATTGCGCAATAGCTTGAGAAACACTGTTAGTTCTTTAGGCTGATCGAACGGCTCACCACCAGAAATTGTGACACCGTCGGCTAGTTTCAGCCAATGACCGACTACCGACAAAAGCGCGCCAATTTGAATTTCGCTGAACGAATTTGGCTTCCAAGTGTCCCGGCTGATGCAACCGGGACACCGAATCGAACAGCCCTGAGTCCAAATTCCAACCCGCCGCCCATAGCCGAGAGCCGTGACTGGAAAGTGCATCTTGTTAATTCTCATTAATGTTTGAACGGATTCTGATGATTAAGTCGTTTCCAATTTGCGTATCCACAAGTGTTTTTGCCTTTTCTTGTCCGTCTGGTGGAAGTGAGTCTATTTGCATTTTCGCTTTTTTGGCAGCCTCCAGCGCCTGTTGAACTTTTGCTTGGTCGGTTGGCTGAGGAAGTGACTTGATAATGTTGTCAAGCGCCGCCGGAGCTTCACTTTGGCCCTTTACAAATGCCAGTAGTAACCATCGCGTCGCCTCCGTCCAGTCTTTCATAACCCCATTACCGTTGATCAAACATCCACCCAAATGATAATCGGCATCTGCGTTGCCTTGCCCGGCAGCCTCGCGGAACCACTTTACCGCATACGGATAGTTTTGAGCAACGCCTTTGCCACTCCAGTACAATAGACCGAGCCTGTCCTGCGATGAGGGATCGCCCTGTTCAGCAGCCCTGCTCAGCCACTTTGCGGCCGCAGAAAAGTCCTGCTTTACGCCTTCGCCGCCAACCATGTAAAGAGCGCCAAGAATAGAACAAGAACTGATGTTCCCCTGTTCGGCAGCCTTTTGAAACCATATCAAAGCCTCTGGATGGTTTGTGTTGCCATCTTTGCCAGCATAGTAAAATTTGGCTAAACCATATTGCGCCTCCGCATCGCCTTGCTCGGCTGCCTTGAGCAACCACTTAACTCCCTCCGTGTAATCCTGCGCAACTCCCGTGCCCTGGATGTAACAAGCGCCTAAACCGTCTTGGCCGACCGCATCGCCCTGTTCTGCTGCTTTACGATACCAATACACGGCCATCGCATAATCCTGTGCAACGCCCTCAGCATAGAAATAGCTAGAACCAAGATTGTCTTCAGCCTGAGAAAGGCCCTGCTCAGCCGCTTTGGAAAACCACTTAATAGCTTCCGAGTAATCCAGCGCTACCCCATCCCCATGGTGATAACACACTCCTAGGTTGCACTGAGCTTTTGCGTTGCCTTGATCCGCTGATTTACGGAACCAGTCAACAGCCTCTGCGTAATTTGTCGGCATTCCATTCCCTGTATAATTGCTCTTGCCGAAGTCGAACTGTGCGCCTGCGTCCCCGTGTTTGGCTGCTTGAAGGATGTTCTTGAGTGATTCAGAGTAATCCAGAACTGAGTTTGTCGCCTTAAAGGATGCAGTGCGGACATTCTTCAACGCCCTATGAAACCCAAGACGTGGAATGCCATAAAGCAGCAGGACCAATACAAGCAACGCCGCAATGCCGCCGCAAAACTTAATCGTAGTAGTCCTATTTAACCGGAGAAGGCGAAATCCACATATTATGCCGGTAGCCCCGGCCGCAAACATGATGGAATCAATTGCGGTGCCGCCTGCTTCTGGTTGTAACAACATCCAAATCCCGACCAACATCGCGCAGGCTCCTATAAACATCCAGAAAACGCCATTCGCGACCCTCATCTTAAACTGCTGCTGGATATTCGCCTTTCGTGCGTCAACCTCTGCCAGCCGACGGCGAAGACGTGCGAGTTCCTCCAAGCCAAGTTCGCCAAATTCAGTATCTTTGTACTGATCGTTCAATTGTGCTTCTCGTTGGTCGAGGTTTGTTTTAAACTGCAGCAATCGCTCTTGAAGTTGTTTCGTAATATTCGGAAAACGTTTCCCAAATCCCGCACAGTACGAAACACGCATGTCATGTTCTATGCGATCCATTTCAAGTGATAGATCGTGGTAAAACGCCTCCCATTCAGCAATTGATGTCTCAATCTCTGCGCAGTCAATATCTGGAAACTGTGACTTTATGTCCTGTAGCCTTTGTTTGGTTGTGCGAAGCTGACAGGCTCCCAATTGCTGAGGCAATTCGTTGAGGATTAACGTTTCTGCATTTGTCCGTTGCGCAATCCGGATGAAGTGTTTTAATTGACTACAATCAATATCTGAAAAGCGTTGTTCAATTGCATTCAATCTCTTCGTGATTCTGTCAAAGCGGTCTGGCTGTAACTGGTGAGGCAATACATTCGACACCTCGTTCTCCGCGCTTAGTCGCTCGGCCAAAAGCGAATCAAATCCGGCCTGTAGATCGTTGACAACTTTTACTGCCGGCTGTAGTAAGGAAGGAACTGGACCACCTCCTAATATGGATTCTAACTCCTTTTCCAGCTTGCCGCGGCTTTCGTGCAGGTGCGCTACTCTGGCATCTAATGCAGACTTCGTGGTCGGGAATTGTATTAACGCTTGAGCGCATCCCCCCCACAGTTTTATGTTGCTTGAAAACTCCGTTACGTGCTCTTTTGCAGCCGTCCATCGCGTTACAAAACAGGTCGGCGGCGCTAACGCTAGAATTGCTGCTTCAAGGGGCGTCAAGTGCCGTTTGGAGAGGAGCTTGTTTAATTGGGCGTCGGTACTGGAGTAGTAATCTCGCCGTGCTGTTTGTCCGGATTCCAGGAGCGCAGCATCTGTCGCGAGAGCGGCTTTCAATATCGTTTCCTCGTCGCATGGGTTTTCAATTCTGGATTGGAACTCCGAATAACGCCGCTTCAATTCCTCCAGCCAAGCGTCTTGGCGAATCGTTTTCAGCCAAGTGGATATTCCGCTTTTAAGAAATGCCACCCCGATTGCCGGATGCGTCGCCATCCAGTCCTGATTGACGACCTCGCCGCGCCAGGAGAGTGGCAACTGATCATTCATCGCCAGCAGGCAGACAGATAATTTCTGTTCTGCGTCGAGACTTGAATCTTCCTGAATGTCAATCAGGAGGCTTGCCAGGTCGGCGTTCTGCACCTCCTTCTTAAGCCACTCTGAGATAATGCCACGCTCAAACCTCTTTACCGCTTCGTCCCATTGTTGCGCCATCGCCAGGGCCAACTCTGCCGGCTCGAAATAGTCGGTTTTCAAAAACTGGCAAGGGCGGTTCTTCCTAATTCTCATCACGGGCGTTGCAGTCGCGTCATTGTAATAGACCGGAATGTTCGTTCTTCCGTCAAGCCATTGCCCAATTTGTAACTCGTTCCACCGCTTGGCGTGATCTCGTGTCAACAAGCCCTTGAGCAACGATTGCCATTCCGTCGGTATTTCCTTGGGCACGGTGATTCCCCGCATGACCAGGGCGAAGTTGATGGCTCGCTCATCCAGGCCGGCAAAAGGCTGCGCTCCTTGAAGCATCTCCATCACCATCACCCCGACGCTCCACCAGTCGCTGGCCTTGCTCACAACTCCAGTCATCGCCTCCGGAGCGCTATATGCCGCCGTGCGGTTTACGCTGGTCACATGCAGCGAAATATCCATTACACTCGAAATTCCGAAATCCGTCAGCACAAGATTCAACGGTTGGATGGTTCGGACCAGCACGTTGGCTGGTTTGAGGTCTCGATGCAGGATGTTTTCCGCGTGCAATGCTGCCACGGCGTCGGTTAGCTCTCTCAGGACCTCCCGCACTTTAATTTCGGGAAGACCGCCCTTCCCAAAATCCGCCAAGGTTCCGTGCCTGATGAATTCCAAAATCTCGTAGTCCCGTCCATCTGGGCTCGTCCCGCGTCCATAGACCTCCACAATTAGCGACTTGGAAATTCTGCTGAGTTTTTCTGTCAACCCGGCCTTTGGATGCAGTCCCCAGCGATAGAATTTCAGCACGACGCGCCGCCCGCCCCCATCGGCCACCCAAAGTTCAGCCTCGCCGGAAGCGACTTTTATTGGTTCGACAAGCCGGTATTCCAAGAACTGTGCGCCCGGCACAAGATTCAAACCGACACCTCCGCCCGGTGTAGGCGGCGGCTGCGCCTCCAACAAGGTTTGTTCGTCAGTTCCGCCTTGGTTGCGCGCCTCGATCAAGGTTCTCTCGACCGCTTTGTCCGCCGAAGGGCGGTCTGGTGCCGCGCTGCCGCTCTCAATCAATGTTGGGTCAAATGGCATGATCCTTTCAGGCCAAGCTGAGTTTTACCGTGGGAACGCCATCCAGCATTTCCAAACCAGTAATGTTCACGGTAGCGCCTTCCGTCACGTTGGAGTCAAACAGAGCACGACCCAGTGGATTGATCAACCATGCTTCGAGTTGATTGCCCACGCCGCGCCCGCCGTTGCTCAAATCTTTAAGGCAATGTTCCCTCAAGACCTGTTTAACATTGTCGGGCAGCACGATTTTGACCTTTTGTTTGTCGGCCAGGCGGGCAAGCACATTGCCCACCATTTTCTCAAAAATTTCCGCCGCCACGTCGTTGCGGATGAAATCGAAGACAACGATGTTTTCGCCAATCCGGTTGAGGATTTCCGGTCTGCCGATGCGGATTTTGAAGTAACTGTCAATTTCCGCGCGGATGCTGCGCTCGACCTCGGCGTAAGGTTGCTCGGATGTGACGTTCGGAACCCGCCGGCCATTTTCATCCAGCTTGTAAGTTCCAAGATTCGACGTGAAGATAATCACAGATTCGCTGAAATACACTCTCTCGCCCCGGCCCGAAGTCAGAACACCGTCATCGAGGATTTGGAGAAATTTGTCCAGGATGCGGGGATGTGCCTTTTCGATTTCATCGAAAAGGAGAACGGCAAATGGTTTCTCGCGGATGGCATTAGTCAGTTCCCCGCCCAAATCGCTGCCAATATATCCAGGGGGAGCGCCAATGAGGCGCTGGTCGGCATGTTCTGCGGAAAACTCGCTCATGTCGAACCGGATATAGGCCCGTTCGTCGCCAAAGAGCAACTCGGTCAGGGTTTTGGCCAATTCTGTCTTGCCAGTGCCGGTTGGCCCGGCAAGGAACATCACCCCGCGTGGCCGCCCGCCAACTTTTGACCCCTGCGCGCCGGAAAGACCGGTCACCGCACGTTTGATAATATCCAGGGCCTTGATCACCGCTGCTTGTTGGCCTTTGACCCTCTTGCGGATGAACTCATCACCGCGCGCAATCTTTTCCCGGTTGAGCCGTTTCCATGGATCTTCTGTCACGCCCAATTTGTAGCGTCGTACCGCCTCGCCAATCTCAAGAAATGGCAACTTCTCTCGGCAGCACAATTGGGTGATCGCAATCACGTCGGTCATGCTCATGCCCTCAGTTTGTTCGACAAAACTGTCATGGCAGTCCTTGGCTTGTCCTTCGTCCGCCGACTTGTAACCTTCAAGGCTGGGTGTCAACGCAATAATCAAAGCACGGCGCAGAATATGGTCCGGCTTTGGAACCACAATGGAGCGGAAGCGGGGATTGTCCAGCGTGAGCCAGCTTGGAAGGTCGTTTTCTTTGTCGCAAATCCAGAAAATGGGATTGAACTGAGCTTGGGAAAGGGCGGCAGTTGTATGCGGGGTTGCCTCGTGGCTTAACACCAGGGCGCGGGTGAAGTATTCATGCTCCTTCTCAGTCAGCGTATCCACGCGAACCGCATAGCGAGAAGCGAAGTCGGCCAAGATCGCGATGAAATTCTCCTTCCAGCCAGCCAATTGTTCGAAAATGTCGAGGGATTTTTCAAGCGAACATTTGAACCGTCCCGCCGCGTCAAAATTGATTTTAAATTTGTCTTTAAAAAACGCGGCGCCGTCGGCCTGGTTTTCCCCTCGTGGCGCGGCCAAGACAAACCCGTCAACGGGATTGAAAACGATAAACCTGTCGTAGCCTTTCAATTTCAGCGATTCGACGAGGTATTGCCGGAATGTGAGTGGCAAATGTTTGCCAGGTTCAATCGGGAAGGCGTAGCGGTCGCGGATATTGCCCGAAAGAACAAATTGCGATTTGACGGGCAGAAATCGAAAGACATCCTTAATCCAACGAGGCGTGGTCGGGTCTTGAGTGAACAGCGGTTCCGTGATCGGTTGCGCCGGCGGCGGGGCTGAGACTTCGATTTGGTCACTCATGTTGTCCTTTGAGAATTTGCCTGTTGCGAGCGGCCTTTCGCCACAGATTGATCTCGCTGCTGGCCCAATGTTGGCGCGATGATGACTCGAACTGGTTCCTGTCCAGCGGGTATTTTTAATTTAAATTCCGATGCTAATCCTCGCTGCTTCAATTCCTCCCGCAACCGCGCGTGGTCTCCACACCACGACACCTCCCGCTCTTGGTCTCGGAGTTTTTGTTGCGAACTTGTCTCATCGCTGGCAGCAAAGCGAACCAGCGCAGTCTGCACGAGCGATAAATCGCGGTCCACCGCCACTTCGACGGCATATTCGGATTCGCCCTGTTTGTGCATTAAAATCCTGCCTCCTTGCACCATCGCCGTCTCCATAGTCCCTTCAACGGGGTCGTACCCAAGTGCCGATAAAGAGGCGATGACCGCTCGGCGCTTTTCTTCCCGCAATTGCCTTTCATCTTCTGATTTAACGGCGGCATCCAGCCGTTGCCGGATTGGTCCCAGATCAACTGGTGTGGCCGCACGGCGCAAATCAGCGAGTTCCCTGATAATCTCATCAACCGCCGTGGATTTGACATGGGCAGCACTCGCTGTAAGTTCATCCACTTTTCCCTGCCAATCCGATGCCGCCCGAAGACGGTTAAGCAGACCGCCGCATTCGATCAGCAAGGATTCATAATGCAGTTTGCGGCGATTTTCTTCGGCTTCCTTGGCAATTGCGGCGACTTTGGTGACGATAGAGGCCCATGCTGCATGGTTTTGGAGCACCGACAATTTTCCAAGAAGCTGGTCCATTTTGTCGGCGGCGATGCTGTCAGCGGCTTTGGGTTTAATTGCCTGCTTTTGCAAAACGTCGCGCAGCAAAATTACCGGCTGGTTTTTGGGTGCAAATTGCGAACCGATCAAACGGGAATGTGTTTGGTTGATCTCCTTTTCCAGCTCGCGCCAGCCCTGGTCGAGTTTTTGCAGCGCTTCCTCCGCTTTCGTTTCCGCTTCAATCAATGCGTGAATCTGGTCAGGGTCGCTTGCGATCGTGATGCGCGGCACAGGTGAGATTGACTTTAAAACCTCGGCGGCTTGGCGGATGAGGCGATCTCGATCTTGCGCCGGCCAACCAGCAGGCACAAAACGATCCACGGCATCATTCATGTCATGCACCCGGTCATTGATGAGGGCCACCTTTCCATTCAATTGCCGAACCCGCTGTTGAAGTTCGACGAACCGTTCTTTGAGGCGATTTTCGGCTTCCTGCACCTGTCTTTCCAATGTGGCCTTTTGATCGTAGAGAAATCGCACAGCTTCAAGCCCATCCTTGTTTGGCTCGGAGAAAATGGTTGCCACTCGGCGCGCCAGCGATTCCGGCTGTTCCTTGGGGGTGACCTGTTTGCTCCCAAGCGATTGCAGGCGCGAGTTCATTTCTTGCAATTTCTCGAAGATTCGACCGAAGTATGCCGCCGCACGATCACACTCAGCATGGTTGCCTCGGCGGCCATTGCATAATGTCGTCTGAACGACTTGTAAACATTTTGGCCCACTCATAAGCCATCTATTTATTAAAATAAATAATTCTGATGCACGGTGTCGTCGGTTCGGTAATCATCCTTTTGGAATGGTTACGCCGGGAGCACAGCTTGGCAAGTATCAAAAGTGGCGTCATGAGTGCTTGAGTGCTGAGGTTTTGTGGAGCCGTAAGGCCATCGGCTTGCCCGCAGCGCCAGAGGTCGGAAGCTAATTGACCAATACACTTTTCTTGCCGCCGTGAGGAAAGGACGCGGAACGCAGAGGCCAGCGCAAACGGAAAACTGGATTCCAGAGGCCGTGGCCTCTGGCGCGGGTCTGGGCCGACGCAATAGCCGGCGAAGGGTTACAGCTTAAGGGTTCGGGGCTGGTTTCCAATCCACTCGAAGGCTCGGGCGGCAACCAGGCTCAGAACCAAGGGGTTGTTCCGGCCAAAGCGGGTCGAGCTCTTCCATGTCTCCCCGCCCTTGTATGACCGTTGGAAGGTGACATTGAACATGGGGCCTTTCTCGATCTGCTGCCGCCAAATGCTGGCGCTGACAGCGCCCTGGCGGATTTGGTGGACGGGTTTGTTTTTGGGAGTTGCGCCGTAATAGCAAAGGGGAAATCGCGTGATTCCCCGAAACCCAAAAGGAAAGGATACGTTATGATTCAATGTGAGTCTAAAGGTGGTGGGGGCAAGGGGGGCGGTGGTGGAGGTGTGAAA
>Ga0224555_1002771_pt1 | contig 19606 bp, 19 predicted proteins | sample 714S23034metaG_FD_180687 | JGI IMG/M metagenome (GOLD analysis project Ga0224555, IMG submission 180687) | Peat soil microbial communities from Stordalen Mire, Sweden - 717 S2 30-34 | ecosystem: Environmental > Terrestrial > Soil > Wetlands > Peat | place: Sweden: Norrbotten County, Stordalen...
CTGCTCCAGCTTTCGACGGACTTCTTCACTCAGTGCAACTGGCTGGGCAACACGCATATCGAGGTCTCCTCATCATAAGATGAGACTCGATATATAAATGACTCTAATAATGAGACACTACACTAGCTGCATGGCAGGCGCAGAACGGTGTTGTTACAGACATTACACGCGGCGCTTTGCGGGCTGCGCTCAAAGATCGCTGCAATCTTACAGTGAAGGTGACTCCGATAGAGGTTCCATATATTGATCTGGTAGTCGGTAAACACGGAGCGAAACTTAGCGAGTCAAAACCGGATGCGGCCAGGCAAATCAGGGGATGCAGCAGAGTAGGTAAAGGCCTCTATTGTGACGCTGATGGGAAAAGGCATTTTATCGGTGTCTCCATGACAGATTTTGTGCAATACCTGATGAGGGTCAGAAATTTGCAAGGCGATCCAATTCAGGATAAGACAGGCCTCGACGGGCGATATGATTTTGACTTGCCAATCGAGGATAAAGCGGATCGTTCAGATGACGGGACAGATAGTCCAGTCTTTGGCGTATCAGTCAAAGACATTGGCTTAATGTTCAGGCGAGGCAAGGGCCCCTCGTTTATTCTCGATATCGTGAGCTTGAATAAGCCTGATCCGAACTAATTGGCTGAATTCCATTCAGCGGCCTTGTTCAGGCCATTTTCAAATCACCTCAAGGAGAAACCTAAATGGGCACTACCTCACGCAGAACTTTCTTGAAGGCTACAAGCGCAGCCGCGGCAGCGGCTTGCGCCGGCGCAGGCCGTCTGGCCGCTGAGCCGCTCCGGCTGCCCATCGGGCTGCAACTCTATAGTGTTCGCGAGTTGCTGCCCAAGGACTTTGACGGCACCCTGGGCAAGGTGCGCGCGGCGGGCTACACCGAAGTGGAGGCCGCGGGCTACTACGACCGCACGGCGGCACAGTTTCGCGCGGCCATGGACAAGGCCGGGCTGCGCTGCGTCAGCACCCACCATGCGCTGGGCTTGCTGCGGCAGCAACTCGACGAGTTGATCGAGTATGGCCACGCATTGGGCCTCGAGGCCATCGTTTGCCCCTCGCCGGTGCGCCGCGATCCCGCGGCCAGAGGGGCGCTCGACCTGGACGACTGGCGCTGGGTGGCGGGCGAACTCAACCGCATCGGCGAAAAAGTGAAGGCCGCCGGCATGACCTTCGGCTATCACAACCATGGCCCGGAGTTTGGCTCCGAGGCCGGCGTGATCTTCTTCGATGAGTTGCTGCGGCTTACCGATCCGAAGCTGGTGTTTTTTGAGCTGGATTGCGGCTGGGCGGCCTCGGCCGGACGTACCCCGGTGGACTACCTGAGCAAGACGCCCGAGCGTTTCCCGATGCTGCACGTGAAAGACATGGTGAAGGGAGCAAACGGCCAATACCACTCCACGGTGATGGGCCGCGGCGTGGTGGATTACCGCCCCATCCTGCGCGCCGCCACGGGGCTCAAGCACTACTTCATCGAGCAGGAGGAGTTCGACATCGATCCCATCGAGGCTATCCGGCTGGATGCCGACTACATGCGCAAGCTGGATGTGTAAGCGATACTTGCGGCTTTTCGAGTAGGCTTGGCACATGAGCGTATTCGACGAAAAACGGGCGGAGCTGGAGCAACACGAGTTCATGATGGGCGTGGAGCGGGGCAGGCTGGCGGTGGCGCTTGACCTGCTGACCGACTCGCTGATTCTGGTGGGCCAGCACGGAGTCTACTGCGCATCCAGCCGCAACCCGGCCCAGCCTGCGCTCGACTTGCAAGCCGTCCTGGGCGGCATGGAGGGAGCCAAAGCTCTGATCCAGAGTGTGATGGAGGAGCTGCGGACACAACGCGATGCCGGACCGGCTGGGAGCGTTTCGGCAGGCTGAAAGCACCGAGAAACCCAAAGTGCGGTATGCTGAATATGCGCGCCCGTAGCTCAGCTGGATAGAGCGAACGCCTCCGGAGCGTTAGGTCGGGAGTTCGAATCTCTCCGGGCGCACCATATCTCTCTTATTTCACACCATTCCGCTATTTCTCCATTTTTTCTGTATGCCGCAATCCGGCTTTTTTCAGGCGGCGCGGCAGAGCGCTGTGAAACTGTGCGCGAAGTGTCTTGCCTTGACGCAAGAGCCCTACAAATGCACACGGCGCAGCATCGAGAGCATCCACGGCGGTTAGACTGAGAAGTGGCTGGCGCAGCAAGCAACGCGCGGCCCGGACAAGGCAAAAATGCACTTCAATTTTGGATTTACGACGGTTCAGGTTCTTTGGACTCTGACGTTTGCGGCGCAACTGGTTCTTTTGGTGGTCCTGATGGGCCGGGACCGGGCACGGCGCTTTCCGTGGTTCACCGCCAGCATCGCGCTGGTCGCCCTGCGCCTGCTCACCAGTCGGCTGCTCTTCGGGCGGCTGCCGCAGCTCACGATGAGCGCAATCTTCATCGCGCTGGCCGATCTGGTGGCGATTGTGGGACTGCTGGTGCTGGTGGAAATGGCGCGGAGCGCCTTTGGCGGCGTTCGGCGGCGCACCTTCATCGTGGGTACTGTGGCGCTGGCAGCCGTAGGCGCAGCGGTGCTGGCCTTGTGGGGACCATGGCCGGCATGGAAGACGCTCACCGCCGACTCCTACCTGGGGGTGCTGCGCCTGATGCAACTGGTGGCGCAAAAGGGCGAACTGCTGCTGGGTGTGCTCACGGTGGAACTCGGTCTGCTGATTGTGGTCTTTGGCCGCCGCTTCAAGGCCGGATGGCGCAGCCATACGCAGCAGATTGTGGTCGGCCTGTCGACCGCGGCAATCGCTCAACTGGCCGTGCAGGGAATCTGGCAGATTATTGCCATGACGGCGGTTCCCCACTCCCGCGAGGAGTACGAACGCATTCTCGGCCTGCGCGACAAGTTGCTCAATGGCAACAATGTTGTGTACATTGCCGTGCTGGTGTGGTGGATCGCGTGCCTGTGGATTGACGAGCAGCGAGCCGCGGCGGCTGATGAGGCGCCCTCCGAAATTCCCGCTGAAACAGCGATGGAGGCAAGCGAAGCCGCCCTGGCGGACGAGCCGCCGCCGGCTGCCGAATAAGCTCCGGCTCGCTCTGCGGTGATATTTGCCGGGATCCCCACGGACAGGTCTTCGTCCGTGGGGTGGTCAGGCGAAGGGTGGGAATCCTTGCATGGGCAGCCTCTACAGGTGAATCCAACCGCAGCGGATCAGCGCTAGCGATCCCGCTGCGACAATGATCCACAGAGTAATTCCCTGCAAGAGCGGCCAAACTCCAACTTCGCGGAGAGTTTTCATCGAGAGCCCGGTTCCGATCAGGTAGAGCGTAACCGTCAAGCCGACGACGCCAAGATGCTTGAGTGTGGGATAAATCGGCAGAAAGATGTGAATGTAAGTGTTGGCCACAGCCGCGAGACAGAAGAAGAGAATGAACCACGGCCATTGGGTGCGCGCCTTGCTCTTTTTTGCCATTGCGGTTCCGATCGAGAGCGGCACAATCCACAATGCGCGAGCCAGCTTGACGGTTGTGCCCACGGCCAGAGCCACCGCTCCGTATTTTGCTGTGGCGCCGACAACGGAACTAATGTCATGAATGGCGAGCGCCGCCCAGAGCCCAAACTGCGGCTGCGTCATGTGGAGCAATGTCCCGATCGGCGGGAACGCGAGCAAGGCAACCGAGTTCAGCACAAAGACAGTTCCGAGCGAGACGGCAATCTCTTCCTGGCTAGCATTGACAATGGGAGCGATTGCGGCAATGGCGCTGCCGCCGCAGATGGCCGTACCGGCGGAGATGAGATAGGAGATTCTTTGCTTCACCCTCAGGAGCTTCCCCAGCCCCCAGCCGAAGAGCAAGGCGATGCTGATGCTGCCCGCGGTATAGAGGAATCCGGAGCGGCCGGCTTGCATAACCTGCTGCAGATTCATGCCAAATCCAAGGCCGACCACGGATGCCTGGAGGAGAAGCTTGGATAACTTCTTTGCCTCAAGATGAAAGGGATGAATGAAAGTGAATCCGTAGATGAGACCGCCGACCAGCGCCACCGGCGGCGAAACGAGACCGCTGGCTGCAAGGATCAACCCAATGAAGAAGATGTTTTTGGACACAGGCCAAGTGTCGCTTCATACCTGTGCCCGCGTCCAAGCAGAAGTACTCATGCCGCATTTGCGCATCTTATGAGGCCCGGTTGATCAGCTCCGTTTTGCCTTTGCCGATGCTCTTTGCGAACCGGCGCGCGCGATGAGAAACCTGCGGAATTCAAGGGCCAGGCCCAGCGGCTCAGGTCCGGAGGCGTATGCGGTGAGAAACTCGCGCTTGATCCGCAATCCTTTGACATCGACAATCTTGAAGCTGTGATCGAGCCTGAGATCCTTGGCAATCGCCCAACGCGAAACGAATCCGATCCCCAACCCCGCTTCCACGGCCGATTTGATGGCTTCCGTTGAGTCCAGTTCCATCACGATATGCAATGAACTCCGCTTGACTCCTAGCCGTTCAAGGGCAATTTCAATCACATGCCGCGTGCCCGATCCGCGTTCGCGCATGAGCAAGGGGATAGCGGCCAACTCGGAACAGGTTATCGAATTGCGCTCGGCCAATTCGTGCGCGGTGGATGCGATCAGGACCAGTTCATCTTCAAGAAACGGCTCGGTCTTCACGTCGCGGCTTCGCGCCGGCCCTTCGATGAAACCCAGCGCGATCTTCTGCTTCTCCACGGCGTCCACAATGTGCTCCGTGTTGCCGCTGATCAGGGTGAGGTGAACGCGCGGATGTTCGCGGCGAAACTCGCCCAGCAGGCGAGGCAACACATACTGCGCGATGGTTGTGGACGCGCCCAGGTCCAGTTGCCCGGCGTGCTCGCCGCCGAGGGCGGCAATGTTCTGTTCCGCTTGCGCCAGCAGCGCACTGGCCTGCTGCGAGTACCCGAGAAGAACCCTGCCGGCTTCAGTCAGCGTGATATGCGCGCCGCTGCGATCGAACAGTTGCACACCCAGATCTTCTTCAAGCGCCTTTATTTGCAGGCTCACCGCGGGTTGCGTGAGATACAACTCTTCCGCGGCCTTCCTGAAGCTGCGCTGTTCCGCAACTGCCCGGAAGACTACTACGCGAAAGTTTTCAAGACTCGCCATTCGCTTATTAGAACATTTTCGCTGTTACTCGGATGTGCCCCCGTCCTTGGCGCACTTTGCGAAGGGCGTGATGCAAACCAGCCGCCTGCCCCGGCTTGTCAGGATCGATGCAGGGCGTCAGATTTGCGGCGCGGAAGGCTCGGGGATGGCCAACTCGATCTCGATCTGCGGTGGCGTCAAAAGGGTGTTGTGAACCAGGCAGTGATGCACGGAGCGCATCAGTCCTTCGGTCTGCTCTTTCGAGAGGGGAACCGGGCACACAACATGAATCCGGAAGTTGCCAAGCCGGGCAGGCTGTTTCAGTTTGTCGGCGGTTACTGAAACCTCCACGCCGCTCTGGGCGAGATTGCGGGTCTTCAGGTACTGGACGGCGTAGAAAGCCGCGCAGGAGCCAAGCGACGCGAGCAACAACTCCGGAGGCGTCATGCCGGCGTCTTCGCCGCCATTCTCTGCCGGCTGGTCGCATAAGATCGTGTGCGAACGAGACTCAATGCTGAACTTGACGTGATCCAAATGCGAAACTTTCACTTCCATGGCAATCCTCACCTTGATTGGAACAAAGAGATGCGGCAAACGATTCATTCTAAAAACCGCAGTTGAACCGCCGATGAATTGGTCATCTTCTTCAAAGTGCAAGCGGTTGCAGTGATTGACGATTTCACCATTTTGGCGAGGTGCGGAGCAGTGCAAAAGCGCTGGCCGAGGAGAACCCGAACAAGTCCTTTCTGAACATCGGCATTCCCGCAGGGGCTGAAGTCCGCCCTTTATTGGCAGTGTCTTGCGGCACGACTGAAGTCGTGCCCTGTTACAAGGCATAGACTTTCAGAGGTTCCCAAACCTACCGCATGACGCTTCCGAAGGCTCTCAACTGCCGTTTTTAGGTTGATTCTGTTGGGCCTATTGGGTTTGGACGGCTTTGAAAGCTTCATGCGCGGCGGCGATGGTGGCGGCAACCTCTTCTGCGCCGTGAGCCGTGCCGAGGAATGCAGCCTCAAACTGCGAGGGCGGTAGCCAGACGCCAGCGTTGAGCATGGCTTGGTGAAAGCGCCCGAAAGCGGCGGTATCGCTTTGGGCGGCCTGGGCGTAGTTGGTGACCGGGCCGGGAGTGAAGAACCATGTCCACATGGCGCCGACTCGGTTGAGGGTGAGCGATACGCCAGCCTGGGCGGCTTCGGCGGCCACGCCTTCGGTGACGGCTTTGGCTGTGGCTTCAAGGCGCGGATAAACTTCGGCGGCGTGGGCCTGGAGATAGGAAATGGTGGCGATGCCGGCAGCCATGGCCAGCGGATTGCCGCTGAGGGTTCCGGCCTGGTAGACGGGGCCGAGCGGGGCCAGCATATCCATAAAGATGCGCTTGCCTCCGAAGACACCCACGGGCAGACCTCCGCCGACGATCTTGCCCAATGTGACCAGATCGGCGTCGATGCCATAGAGCGCGAGCGCACCACCCAGGGCCACGCGGAAGCCGGTCATAACTTCATCGACGATAAGCAATGCGCCTTCGCGCTGGGTGAGCGCGCGCAGACCGGCCAGGTAGCCGGGGGCGGCCGGGATGCAGCCGGCGTTGCCGACGATTGGCTCCAGAATCACGGCGGCAATCGCGCCGGGATGGGCGGCGAAGGCTGCTTCGACCGCGGCAAGGTCGTTGTAGGGGAGGGCCAGGGTGAGGTGAGCGACCTCTTCCGGGACGCCAGCCGAACCGGGAATTCCGAAGGTGGCGACGCCCGAGCCGGCTTTGACCAGGAGGCCGTCGGCGTGGCCGTGGTAGCAGCCTTCGAACTTGACGATGATCTTGCGGCCAGTGGCGGCGCGGGACAGGCGGATGGCGCTCATGGTGGCCTCAGTGCCGGAACTGACGAAGCGCATCTTTTCGATGGCCGGGAAGCAGGCGACGACGCGCTCGGCCAGGTCGGCCTCGGCTGCCGTGGAAGCGCCAAAGCTGGCGGAGCGGCGCGCGGCGCGCTCGATGGCTTCCACCACCGGCGGAAAGGCGTGGCCCAGGATCATCGGACCCCAGGAGCCGAAGTAGTCGATATAGCGGTTGCCGTCGGCATCGGTGAGCCAGGCGCCCTGGGCCCGCTCCACAAACGGCGGCGCTCCGCCCACCGCGCGAAAGGCCCGCACCGGCGAGTTGACGCCGCCGGGGAAAAAGCGCTCGGCGCGCTGCTGGAGGGCCAGGGAATGAGTGCGATGGGAGGCTGCGGCTGGGGAACTCATGGTGGGTTCAGTATAGAGGGCGATTGCCAGCTACTGTTCCCGCTGTCGGGCATCGTGCCATCCCACCCTATTGGTCCGGCCCTCAAATAGTGTGATTGCTTCCCACCCTTGCGCCTGACCACCCCACGGACGAAGACCTATCCGTGGGGGCCCCGGCAAAGCGCAAGGCTGAGACACCCAATGCTAAGTATTTTCGGGCCGGATCAATAGGCGCAAAAACAAAGACGCACCGAGGGTGGGATAGAAACAGTGAAAATGCCCTAAACGCTGATTCCCGCCTTGTACCGAGGCCAAAGCGGCCGCTTTGAGCCTTGATTGATTACCGGCTCTCCGTCGCACTCCACTTCAATCACCGTTGCTGGTTGGTCGGGCGCCACCAGCGGCAGACCAACCAGCCGCAGGGTGAACTCATCCTGCGTGAACTCGATTTTTTTGCCGGTCTTCAGCAGCCGCGCCGACAAAACCTTCGGCTTCACTCCGCCGATGGCAATCACCGCTTCGGGCTGATAGAAGCTCAGCCACTCCGCCGCCGGAGTGTGCCCCGGCCAGTAGTGCTGATGAATGTAGAGCGTGTTGCCGCGGCGGGTGTAGTTGGCGTTGGAGTTCCCGCCCATTTGCCCGCGTTCCGTGCCATAGAATGCCTTGCCGTTCGTCTCAAGCCATTTGCCCACGGCTTCCAGCACGGTCACGGTCGCCGGCGGAATCGAGCCATCCGGTTCCGGCCCAATGTTCAGCAGATAATTGCCGCCGCCCTGCGCACAGGTTGCCAGATTGTCGACAATCGTTTTCGGTGTCTTCCAGCCATCGTCGCCGCGATTGAAGCCCCAGCTATCGTTGAGCGTCATGCAGCTCTCCCAGGCACGCCCCGCCTCCGATGCCTGGATGTGCTGTTCCGGCGTCGAAAAGTCGCCCGGCAAACCGTTGCGGTTGTTCACGATGATCTCCGGCTGCAAGTCGAAGACCATCTGGTTCATGCGCTCCGACTCCCACTCCGTGGCATTCAAAGGCCAGTCAACGTCATACCAGAGCACATCGATCTTTCCGTAGTTGGTCATCAACTCGCGGATCAGCCCATGCGTGTACTCGACGAACCGCTTCCGCGCGGCTTCGTCGGTTTTGCACTTGGCTCCGTCGGGATGGTGCCAGTCCATCAGCGAGTAATAGAAGCCCACGCGCAGCCCCTCGGCGCGGGCCGCCTCGACGTATTCCCGCACCAGGTCGCGTTTCGGCCCCTGTTGCATCGCGTTGTAGTCGGTCAGCTTGCTGTCCCACTGGCAAAAGCCCTCGTGGTGTTTGGTGGTCATCACCATGTACTTTTGCCCGGCGCGCCGGGCCAGCCGGGCCCAGTCGCGGGCCGCATTCGGCTTGGGGTTGAAGTGCTTGGCCAGCAGCTCATACTGCGGAATCGGAACGCCCTCAACCTCTTTGGCCCACTCGTGCTGGCCGATGATGCTGTAGAGCCCCCAGTGGATGAACATGCCGAACTTGGCCTCATGCCACCACTTCATCCGCTCTTCCCGCGTGGCCGCCTGCCGGCTGTCAGCGGGCGAACTGACGGCCTGGGCCCCGGAACCCGATGCCGCCGGCAACCCCATCCCTTCAGCCTTCCGCGCGGCCAGCGCCAATGCCCCCGCCGCGCCAAACTGCTTCAAAAACGACCGCCGTGTGCTCTCGCTCCAATCCATGGTTATCTCCCCTTCTTGTCGATTACGCCGTTTGGCAAACCGGAAACTTTGTGCGCTTGGAAATATAGCAGGATATCCGCCTGGCATGGTCAGGACTGTTTCTCCGCTCAACCCACGCAGGGTTTATCATCAAAAATGGTGCGGGTTGTGATCGACTGCGCCTTCGTTTTGCAACCCAGGAGTTGCGCGCGCCCTGACAAGGGCCGCCGGGGCCGGGGTATCTCTCTCTGGAAAGACGGCTGGAAGACGAGCTACGGGAAATCGGGACCAACATGCGAGCAAAAACGGCGGTAGTGCTGGGCGCCCAATGGGGCGACGAGGGCAAGGGCAAGATCGTGGACGTCTTGAGCGAGCGGTTTTCTGCCGTGGCGCGCTATGCCGGCGGACATAATGCCGGCCACACGGTCATTCACGGCGGGCAGAAGTTCGTTTTGCAGCTCATCCCCTGCGGCGTGCTGCGGCCCGGTTGCAAGGGCGTGATCGGCAACGGCGTGGTGCTCGACCCCATCGCTTTCCTCAAGGAAGTGGCCAAGCTGCGGGCGCTGGGTGTGGCCGTGGACGATCAGCTTTTTGTCTCCAATCGCGCCCAGGTGATCCTGCCCTACCACCGCATGATCGAGCTGGCCGCCGAAAGCGCGCCGGGACGGAAGAAGATCGGCACCACCAGCCGCGGCATCGGCCCGGCCTACGAAGACAAGATGGCCCGCAGCGGTCTGCGCATCGTGGACCTGCTCAGGCCCGAGCTGCTGAAAACCCACATCGAGGCCGCCTGCGGAGAAAAGAACGCCATTGCCCACGCCCTCTTCGGCACCGACCCGCTGGATCCGGCCAAGATGTTTGACGAGTACGCGGCGGCAGCCGAGCAGGTGAGGCCATTTGTTGCCGACACCGGCCGCCTGCTGCACTCCATCCTGGCCAAGGGCGGCAGCGTGATGTTTGAGGGCGCGCAAGGGACCATGCTTGACATCGACCACGGAACCTATCCGTTTGTGACCTCTTCCTCGGCCACGGCGGGCGGCGCGGCCACCGGAACCGGCGTTGGACCGACGGCCATCGGCACGGTCATTTCCGTGACCAAGGCTTATGTAACGCGTGTGGGCGAGGGGCCGTTCCCCACTGAGATTCACGATGCCTCAGGCGACCATCTGCGGGCGCGCGGCATGGAGTACGGCGCGGTCACCGGCCGTCCGCGGCGCTGCGGATGGCTCGATATTCCGCTCTTGCGCTACTCGAACCAGGTAAACGGCGCCGAGTGGCTGGTGATTACCAAGCTGGACGTGCTTGACGAACTGGCCGAGATTCCCATCTGCATCGGCTACGAGATCGACGGCAAGGTGACCGACGCGATTCCGGCGGATGTGCAGGGCCTGGAGAAGATCAAGCCCGTCTACACCACGCTGAAGGGCTGGCGGGAGTCTACCGAGGGCATCACCGACTTCGATAAGCTGCCCCTGGCGGCGCGGGAGTACCTGCGTTTTCAGGAGCAGGAGAGCGGCGCACGGATCGGAATGGTCTCCACTGGGCCAGATCGCGACCAGACCATGGTGCTTCCGGAGTTTGCCGAGGCCCTCAACAGTATCCACACGTAAACTTGATGAACAGCCTGGGGCCTTTCGCGCTCAGGCACAGAGGAAGCCATTTTCATGATCAGCTTTGCCATCCGGATGAAGTTTGCCTCAGAAGATCGCGACGAAATTTCCGAAATCCTACGCCTCTTGGCCGTGGCCTCGCGCCAGGAGCCGGGTTGCGTCAGCTACATTCCCCATCGCGTCGAGGGCGACCCTGACACCGTGCTCATCTATGAGCAGTACCGGGACGCCGCAGCCATCGAGGCCCACGGCCAGTCAGCGCACTTCAAGCAGTTCGCCGTCGGAGGGCTCTACCAGAAAATGCGTGAGCGGAGCCGCGAAGACCTGGTTGCTCTCGTCTGAGGCTCCTTTCCGTCCAACCGGCGTCAGTTCCCATCCGGTGAGCGAACCGGTTTTCACCAGGGAAAAATCGCTTTTGAATCGCACAGTTTCAAAGGCGCATTGACCGGTGTACCGCTTGGGGACTACTATCCGATACGCTTATGACCGGTGCAGTCAACAACCCTTCCATGCCTGTAAGCCGCCGCACGGCGCTGGTGCGGTTTTTTGTCCCAATGCTCGCAACAGTGCTCGCCGCACTGGTGTTAGCGGCCTGTGCAACCCCTCTTTTTGCCGGAACGCCCAGGGCGCGAAAGCACGAAAACCGCCACGAGATCGATCAGCTCGAGGAGGCGTGGCGCGACGCTATCCTCAAGTCGAACACGGTCGCAATGGACGCCTTGCTCGCGGACGACTACATGGCCATCACCGCCTCCGGCGTCCTGCAAACCAAAGAGCAGGCTCTGGCCAACCTCCGCAGCGGACGGGTGCACATCACCGCCCTCGACATCTCTGACCGCAAGGTGCGCTTCTACGGGACAACGGCGCTGGTCACCTCAATTGCCGAGATGCAGGCCACCACCACCGAGGGAGATATCTCCGGCAGCTATCGCTACATTCGCGTCTACGTGCGCGACGATAAGGGCGATTGGAAGATTGTCAGCTTTGAGGCCAGCCGGATTCGCGAACCTGGAGAACACAGGTAGCCAAGGCTGTCGGAACGCGAGACAGAGCGACCGGGCAAAAGTAACTTCTTGTGCAATGACTCACATGCCGTGGAGAGCCGCTTTTGCACCGTCTTCTCCCATTTGGTTGCGGTGCGGGTTCTGAATCGTGCTATAACTTCGAATAGATTGTCCACTTTGGGTCTGTCTTTGGCAGCCCGAAGACGGAATTCAGCCGATGGCTGACGCGGATGCGCGGTCTTTGCACCGTCGCTTGAATTTATCCGCGGTGCAGACGGCTACCGAGTGGCAATTCCCCATAAGACGCCATCTTAGAGCATAGGCTACAGCGAGCATGGTTGTGCATCCACGACAGGTTTGCAGAATGCCAGGCGGAGGTCAATCCGGTGAAGGTTGCGCAGTTGGCAACGCTCAGATTTTTCTCACTGTTGTTTCTTCTACCGGGTTTGGCGGGCATGCTCGCCTCCGCCACGATTTCAACCTACTATCTCAACACGCTGCCAAAGTCACCGGCGCCGGAAGAGATGCGCCTGACGCCGCGCAATATTCATGGCACCGTGGTTTACCAGACTCCGGATGAGAACCGGCGGCTCAACCTCAGGAGTATTCCTCCGTGGGGGTCTTCCTGTTGGGGCTTGGGGCGGGTTTGGTCTATTGGCAGAAATGGGGCTCAGTGCGGGCTTTCGAGGCCGACGGAGAACATTGGTTGAAGCCCGATTTGAAACGCACGTCCCGGCCTTGGATGCGCCGTCCTCTACAATAGACCGATGCCCGAACTGCCTGAGGTGGAAACCATCGCCCGGGGCGTCAACGAGCGGTTGCGCGGCGACCGCATTGTTGAAGCCTGGTTCAGTTCTTACCGGGAGCCTTTCAAGACGCCGCCGGCACGACAGGCCGCGGGCCTTGAGGGACGCATTCTGCTCGCAGTGCATCGCACCGGAAAGCACATTGTGTGCGAGTTGGGGCCGGGTAGCGGCAGCCCTGCCCAGGCCGCTCGCTTCAGCGGCGAGAGCAGCAAACCAGAAGCTCAATGGATTGTGCATCTTGGCATGACCGGGCGTCTGCTCGTCACCACCCCCGATGGGCCTGTTGCTGCTCATACGCACGCCCGCCTGAGCGTGGCCAGCGGCCGCGAACTGCGCTTTGTTGATCCGCGCCGCTTCGGGCGGCTGGAGTTCCGCGACCTGCGCCGCAGCGCCGCCTTCACTGCGCCAGGCGCGGAACCGCTCACGATTGAACCGGAAGAGTTTGCAGCCCTCTTTCACGGCCGGCAACTGGCCATCAAGGCCGCACTGCTCAACCAGGCACTGCTGGCCGGCGTGGGCAACATCTACGCCGACGAGAGCCTGTTTCGCGCCGGAATCCGGCCCCGCAAGCGCTCGGGCCAACTCACCAAGGCCGAACTGGAGCGGCTTAGGCTCGCTCTGCGCGAGGTTCTGGAAGATGCCATCCGGCTGGGCGGCTCGTCCGTCTCGGATTATGTTGACGCCGACGGGGTGCGCGGCTTCTTCCAACTGGAACACTGCGTCTACCTGCGCACCGGCCAGCCCTGCCGCCGCTGCCAAACGCCGATCAAGCGCATTTTGCTGGCAGGACGGGGAACCCACTACTGTCCGCAGTGCCAACGATAGGGCCGCTTCTATGGTTTTGTGGATTTTACCCCTGCCCAGCCTTCCATAATTCAGACAATATTAACAATGCCTACTGTTTAAGTAATTGAAATATAAAGATTTTGTAAACGGTCCCCCGATTGCTATTAGATAAGCGCCAGTGATGTACCGGCTGCTGGAAAGAAGTCCGGCCAGCCCAATGAAAAGCAGACACCCGGCAAGAGCAACCGCCAACGAAGCGGCCCGCAAAAGGGATGAACCGGTCGGGGAAGCCTGTAGAGGTTCGGTGGATATAACCACCGTCCACAGTATGCTTGGGAGGCCAGTGGCCAGCGCAGGATAGCGAAACGCCGCTCCAAACGGAGCGGCGTTTTGTGCGTCTGGCGCCATTTCGACTGCTGACGGCCCATTCCAGCCATCCCCGCCGAGTTCGGTTGCCGGCTTCCGCAAATGTGCTTTAGACTCAGGACACCAGGAGCCAAACTCATGCTGATTCGCGCTCGCGCTCCCTTGAGGCTTGGCTTTGCCGGCGGCGGCACCGACGTTGCGCCATTCTGCGATCTTTTTGGCGGCGCGGTCTTGAACGCCACCATCGATCTCTACGCCTACTGCACAATCGAGCCCTCCCATGATGGCAAGATTCGTTTTATCGCCGCGGATGTCGGCGATACAGTCACCTACGAACTTGGCCCCGCACTGCCTTGCGATGGGCTTCTTGCGCTCCATAGCGGCGTGTATAACCGCATCGTCGCGCAATACAACGGCGGAAAACCTCTCGCGGTGACCGTGACCACCTCCTGCGATGCGCCGCCGGGATCGGGGCTGGGCTCTTCCTCCACTCTGGTCGTGGCCATGGTGCAGGCATTTGGAGAAATGCTCAGCTTGCCGCTCGGCGAATATGACATTGCTTCTCTGGCATACCAGATCGAGCGTTGCGACCTGGGGCTGCATGGGGGCCGTCAGGATCAGTATGCGGCGGCTTTTGGCGGCTTCAATTTCATGGAGTTCAGCGGCAGCGATCATGCGCTGGTCAATCCGCTGCGCGTGAAAGACTGGATTGTTTCGGAGTTGGAAAGCTCGCTGATTCTGTTTTACACGGGCAAATCGCGGGATTCCGCGGCGATCATTGCCGAGCAGTCTCACAACGTCGAAATCCACAATCAAAAAGCGATCGACGCCATGCACCGCACAAAAAGAGACGCCATCGGCATGAAAGAATGCCTCTTGCGCGGCGATATCCGGCAACTTGGAGTGGTTATGGAGTCGGCCTGGCAAACGAAGAAGGAGATGGCCGGCAGCATCACCAATGAACGCATCGAGAACTTTTACCACGCGGCAAAGGACGCGGGAGCATACTGCGGCAAGGTCTCCGGAGCCGGCGGCGGCGGATTCATGATGTTTTTGGTTGACGTTAAAAACAAACTTCGGGTTGTGGATGCGCTGACAGCTACGAAGGAGGGAACGGTAGTCAGGTGCCACTTTACGGGAAACGGCGTCGAGTCGTGGAGACTGCCGTGAGTAACTTTGCACACGCAGGCGTCTGGGTTGCCCCAGGCACACAGCAGCGCCCTGAGCGCCATGCCGTTTCGGCAAAGGCGGTGCGCTAACTATGGAAGCTATTGTTCTGGCAGGCGGCTTGGGCACGCGGCTTGCCTCCGTGATCCAGGGAATGCCTAAAGTGATGGCGCCGGTGGGCAACCAGCCATTTCTTGCGCTGCTGCTGCTGCGGCTTCAACAAAAGGGCATGGAGAGAGTCATCCTGTCGGTGGGTTACCTGTCTGGCATGATTCGCGGGCATTTTGGCGATAACTTTGAAGGGCTGGAACTCGCTTATGCAATCGAAGATGAACCGCTGGGCACGGGCGGCGCAACGCTCAAGGCTCTGAGCCGGGCCGACAGCGAGTCCGTGTTTGTGCTGAACGGCGACACCTATGTAGACATCGATTACGCGGCCATGCTTTCCCGTCACATTGATGCTGGAGTTAAAGCCTCCATTGCGGTGGCTGAAGTGGACGATTGCACACGATTTGGCCGCATCGCCGTTGAAGAGGGTCGCGTGGTTGGCTTTGCCGAGAAAGGGAAATCGGGTCCGGGCAAGATCAGCGCGGGTGTTTATGTAATGAACCGCGACTTATTCGCGCCATATAACATGCCCGCCGCCTTCTCCCTTGAGAATGATTTCTTTGTGCCTCATATTAAAGCGCTGCGGCCGCTGGCATTTGTAACATCGGGTTACTTTATCGACATCGGAATCCCCGAAGACCTTGCACGGGCGCAAAGCGAGCTGCAATAAGCCGCCATCCGGATCAGCCCCTTGTCGGAACCACGCAAAAGAGAATGGCGAAGTAGTGGGCCACGCTGCCCGCCAGCACAAACAGATGCCAGGTGGCATGGAAGTAGCGCAGCCGGTCGAGGGCGAAGAACACGATGCCCAGTGTGTACGCCAATCCGCCCGCGCCCATCCACGCGATCCCCTGCCAGCCGATGGCATGGAACAGCGGCATAGCTACGATGACCACGAACCAACCCTGAAACAGGTAGACCAATGCCGACGCCACTTCAAACTTGCCCACGGCAAAGCTCTTGAAGATGACTCCGGCGATGGCCAGCGACCACTCGACGCCGAAGACCGACCAACCCACCGGCCCATGCAGCGAGATGAGCGTGAACGGTGTATAGGTGCCCGCGATCAGCAGGTAGATGGAGGAGTGGTCAAGCACATGAAAGACATGCCGCGCCCGCGTCCGCACCAGCGAGTGGTAGAGCGTGGAGCAAAGGTAGACGAGCACCAGGGTGACGGAGAAGACGGTGCAACTCACCACAACCCATATCGTTCCCCGCGTCGAGGCGGCGATCAGGTAGACAGCGCCCACAACGGCCAGAACGGCGCCGATTCCGTGCGTGATGGCGTTGGCGAGAATGTCTCCCAGCTTGTAATGGGTATCCATGGATCGATGATAACTCCGCATAGTTCACTGCGATTTTTCCGCGGCGGCCTCAGACTGAGTTTTGGGCCTGGTTCTGCCGTCGCAAGCTCCGCGCCAGGCGGCAGATTTCAATGCGGCCGTTGCCGACTGGGCGTGCGCGCTGCTACCTTGACTGGGGCTGGAAACTGAATTCCGCCTCGCAGTGGAATTCTCGCCGAACCAGCCCATCCGGGCCGTTCCGGCGGCAGCGCAAGGCGCGAAAGGGACTCATGACCGTGTCGATGACCGCCAACGGTTCCACCAATGTTCCGGCATTGCCCGGCGGCTCCGCGCAGCGCCGGTACAACCTGTTTCTCTTGCTGGTTGCCGGGCTGGGCGGTTTGCTCTACGGCATCGACGTGGGCATTATCGGCGGCGCGCTGCCCTACCTGGAAGCCACTTCAGGCCTGACCGCCGCGCAGCTTTCGGTGATTGTGGCCGCGGTTCTGCTGGGCAGCGTCTTCTCCACGCTCTTTGCCGGGCTGCTTGCCGACTGGATGGGCCGCAAGCCCCTGATGATTCTGAGCGGCATTGCGTTTGTGGCCAGCATCCCGGTGATTGCGCTCTCGCACGGCTATGCTCCGCTGTTCTTTGGCCGCCTTTTGCAGGGCATCAGCGGCGGGCTCATCGGCGTGGTGGTCCCGCTCTATCTGGCCGAGTGCCTGGCGGCCGCGAACCGGGGCAAGGGAACTGGGGTTTTCCAGTGGCTGCTCACGCTGGGCATAGTGGCCGCGGCCGTGGCGGGAATGTACTTCAGTTATCGCGTGCAGGCGGCGGCCGCCGGCGCAAATGCCGCAACCCTGTTCGCTTTCAAGGATCAGGCCTGGCGAAGCATCTTCTGGGTTTCACTCCCTCCCGGCGTGCTCTTCGTGCTGGGCAGTTTGCTGGTCACCGAGTCGCCGCGCTGGCTCTTCCGGCGCGGAGAAAAACAGCGCGCCCATGCGGCCCTGCTTCGCTCCCGCACCCCGCAACAGGCCCAAATCGAGTTCGAGGAGATGGAAGCGACGGCGCGCGTCACCACGGCCAAGCTCTCGTCCGGGCAAAAGATGCAAGACTCGCTCTTGCGCCGGAAATATGCCATTCCCTTCCTGCTGGCCTGCGTGATTCTCTTCTGCAATCAGGCAACCGGCATCAATTCCATCATTGGCTATAACACCGGCATCCTGCTGCAAAGCGGACTCTCTGACCTGCATGCGCACTGGGGCTATGTGATGTTCACGACCGTGAATTTTCTCATGACCATGGTGGGGATGGCGCTGGTCGATCGCAAAGGCCGCAAATTCCTGCTGATTCTGGGCACCAGTGGAATCATTGTTTCGCTGATTGGCGTGGGCCTCCTGTTTCTGCAAACTGAAAAAGTTGGCGTCGACTCCCACAGCGCGGTTCAGGCGCTGGTTAGTCCCGCTCAGGAACTGACCCTGCGTTTCGATCCGCTTGCGGCGAGCCGGCTGCTGGCCGCAAGCGGCTATGCGGCGAGCCACATCGAGGGCGATCGCGCCTCCCTGGCGATCATCTATTCCTACGGGGATTTCGCGGCGACAACAACCTTTGCGCGCTCCGGCGATCCGGCCGCCGCGCCCATTCAAATTACGCGCGCAAGCTGCGTTCCCGCCAACAAGGTGGAGGCGTTTTTCAAGAATCCATTTGCCGATCTTGACCGGGCCCGCACCGCGCCGCTGAAGATTGAGAAAGCCCTGATCGGCCGCGTGCCCGACGCCGCTCACGGCTGGCGCGTGGCCATCGGCCTCTACGCATTCATGGCGTTCTTTGCGCTGGGCCCCGGCGTGTGCGTGTGGCTGGCCCTGTCAGAGTTGATGCCCACACGCATTCGGTCCAACGGGATGAGCATTGCGCTGGTCGTCAATCAGTTGGTTTCAACCACACTGGCGGGCATCTTTTTGCCCTTCGTCGGCAAGTACGGTTATTCCTCGATCTTCTTCCTGTTTGCCGGATTCACGGTGGTGTACTTCCTGGTGGCGGCATTCCTGCTGCCTGAGACCAAAGGCAAGACGCTGGAAGAAATCGAAGCCCATTTTGAAGGGCGGGAAGCGAGTTAGATCCGGATTGTGTCAGGGCACGGTTTTAGCTCTTGAGGAAGCCTTCGGTCTGTCTCTGATTCGTCCGCAATTCGGAAGGTAGAGATTTCTTCGTCCTTCGCGGCCTTGGATGAGTGAAGTGGGGATTTGAAGCAAAAAACGGTGTTTTTTCACTCAAAACAGGCTGAAAACTGCTCAAAAACGGGCAAAAACGGCCTTCGATGTTTACCGATCAGTTAATAGGCGTCATTGCTAAACTGTTCATTCCTTGATGGTTACCTGGACATGCGGGCCGATAATTGCATTAAAAAGGGTAAGGGGGGTGGGTGTCCGCACTATTTCAGGCCGATGCGGGGAGTTCACCCACATCTCTTCCCATCTGTCATTGTGCGCCAGGGGAGGTTAATTATCTGCAAGTGGGGTCGAAAGAGAGGCACTGCCAGGAACACTGTCATCACCGGTCCCCAAAAGCGAGGGACCGGTGGCACCCTCATCTCGGCTTGGAAAGAATGCCGAGACCAGGGCCACCCGCCGGCCTTCGATGAGTGAACTGGGGATTTTGCGTCAATTCACAGCGAGACACCGATACAGTATCTCTTCTATAGCACCGAATTATTTGGCTTTCGGGGTGTCAATCGCTGCTGCGGCGGCATCCTTGGCCTTTTGCTCCCAGTATTCTTTTGGCCTGTGCAAATTCATGACAGCTTCCAAGACGGTCTTCTTGTCTCTTCCACCCTCGAACATCTGACGCATGTAATTGATCCTGGTGCAGTAGTCATCGACGTGCTTCAAATACGCGGCCATGTTGGGCGTGTATTCCGGATTCTGAGCGATATTTACGATCATCTGCATGGCCCCGAAGCCGACATGCGCGCCATCATTCAGATTGTCTATCATCCGAAACTCGCCTGAGACCAGCCCCGGCTTAACCTCAGTCATTTCGCCCCTGCCCTCGAGTATCACTGCGTTTACCTCGTTGTAGATTCGCGAAAAGGAGTTAGGCAGATCGCCTGATAGGATGTGCGGAACCTCGTCGTTAGAGGCTAGGAGTAGGATGTAAAGCGTCCTGAAATATAGCTCCTCTGGTTGGCGCATTCGTGTGTACCAGCTGAACAAACGTCTCTCCAAAATATCGTCGATGACAGAATCACGCAACTCGGCCATGCTTGCCAAAACCCAACTCAAACACTTGTCTGGGGCAGCGAATCTGTCCACCAGTGCCTTCACCACAAAATCAGCAGTATGGGGCTGCTTGGTTTGGCAACCGGGGACGGGACAATACGGGTTTGGCTTCTTGCGCTTCATCATAGAGAGAGTGACTTGTACTCTAGTGGTATGTCTCACGCAGATGATCGTTTAACCGCATTGAAGGGTACGGGCT
>Ga0224555_1002772_pt1 | contig 19600 bp, 20 predicted proteins | sample 714S23034metaG_FD_180687 | JGI IMG/M metagenome (GOLD analysis project Ga0224555, IMG submission 180687) | Peat soil microbial communities from Stordalen Mire, Sweden - 717 S2 30-34 | ecosystem: Environmental > Terrestrial > Soil > Wetlands > Peat | place: Sweden: Norrbotten County, Stordalen...
CTGGCCAGGTAAATCCAATTCGCCTGAAACCGATGCTCGATTTGGCCCGCCTGCAAGGCTGGCTCTCGCCCTTGCCGGAGTATCCGATCCGGGTGGATGCGCGGAAGATCCCGGAGAATTTCCTGGACGGTTTTCGCAACCGTGACTGCGCCTCCATGGACTGCCAGACTTGCGGCTATTGCGAGCGGATTGCCGCGCGGGCTGTTTCGATCTCGCCCGCGTATCGCACTCGGGTGTTGAGAAAGTACGCGGAAATGGACGATACCATGGTAACGGGAAGGCTCTGGGGTGTTTGAATCACGTGCCACTGCAACGGAGTTCCTGGACCGCCCAGACTGCGACCCGGCGCTAGCCGCCGCCAGCTACCGGTTCATGGAGGCGGTCAATTGTCACTTCGGCGGCATCCGGATAGTCCGGCGTTTTCTGGCCGCCGAAACTGCGGGACGCCATGACGGTGCCCCCCTGCGCATCCTCGACATCGGGTCGGGAAGCTGCGACATCCCGCTGGCGGTTAGCCGGTGGGCGCGCGCGAACGGCATTCCCCTGCACTTCACCTGCCTAGAAATGGCCGGCCACGCGGCTGACATTGCGCACCGGCAACTTGCCCGGGCGGGTGACCCGGCGGTACAACTGCTTCAAGAGGACGTCTTCACCCACCAACCAGCCGAATCATATGATTGTGCTGTGGCCTCCATGTGCTTCCATCATTTCAGCAATGCACAAATTCTCACGCTGCTGCAGAAGCTCCGCGGTTTCGTGCTCAACCGCGTGCTGATCAATGATCTCCGGCGCTCGCGACTGGCGTCTCTGGCGGCAAGACTGCTGCTGGCCGGCACCGGTGCGCCGACAGGGGTCCGGCATGACGCACTCCTCTCCGTCCGGCGCGGCTTCAAAATCAGTGAACTGAGCACTTTGTTGCGGCAACTCCACAGCGTCAGGGTTTCCGTGGAGCCGGCCCGCTGGTTTCGGATCGCCGCCATCATCCGGTTCAAACCAGGAGCGAACTGGTGAAGACCATCCTCAGAGGTCTGGGCACCGCCCACCCCACCGTACGCAACGCAGGAGGAGGCCTGCGAATTCTTCACTACGCATTTCACCCTAAAACCGGCCGAACAGGATTTGTATCGCCGCACTCTCCTGGACGGCAACATCCAAGGCCGGTCTCTGGGGATAAATGCCAAGACGCGCACGGCGGACTTCTTCCTCTCACCCCTCCGTATCGGCTGTTGCACTGATCTCCACCCATGTATCTACACGCCCTCGCCACCGCCCTCCCACCCGCAGCGTTCACGCAAGCCGAATGCTGGGACATCGTTCAACGATCCGAGGTGCGCCTGCGTCTCAATCGCCGCTCATTGCTCACCCTCCAGGCGATCCTGCGACACGACAGGGGCATCTCCACCCGGCATTTCGCGATGTCGGACATCGAGCGCGTCTTCTCGCTGACGCCCGACGAACTCAACGAGGCCTTCCGGGTGGAAGCGCCCCGGCTCGCCGCCCGCGCACTGGCCTCAGCGCTGACGCAGGCCGGTCTTGGCGCTGGTCAGGTGGACGCGTTGCTTATCTGCACATGCACCGGCTATCTCTGCCCCGGGGTGACCAGCTACGTGGCCGAGCAACTCGGCCTGCGCACTGATGTGTTCTTGCAGGATCTGGTGGGCCTGGGTTGTGGTGCCGCAATCCCCTGCCTGCGGGCGGGGCAAGCGATCTTGGCGGCGCAGCCAGCGGCAGTCGTGGCCTGCGTAGCGGTGGAAGTGTGTTCCGCAGCGTTTTATTTGGATGACGATCCCGGTGTGCTGGTCAGCGCATGTTTGTTTGGCGACGGGGCCGCCGCCACCATCTGGCGCGGAACGCCGGGGCCGTGCGGCCTGCGGTGCGACAGCTTCACCACCCTGCATCAGCCGGAGAACCGGGATCGCATACGGTTTGAAATGAAAGGAGGCAAATTACGCAACTTGCTTGATGCCGCAGTGCCCAAGCTGGCCGCCGCTGCCGTGGAAACATTATTGGCGGGTGAACGCAATCGTGCCGGAGTCCGATCCATCACCCACATGATCGCGCACGTCGGCGGACGTGACGTGCTCGATGCGATTGAAAAATCCTGTCATGGCTTCGACCTTACCGCCAGCCGAGAGGTTTTGCGCGAGTGCGGCAACGTGAGCAGCCCCTCGGTGCTGTTCGCCCTGGAGCGGGCCTTGCGCGACGGGTCGCCCGATGAAAAAGGCGACTGGTGGCTGACGAGCTTTGGAGCCGGCTTCAGCGCCCACGGCTGCCGTGTCGGACTTTGATGGTGACGGACGAAATGCCCCGTCGCGAATATCCCAATTTTGAGCCGCTCGATTCCATGGAGACGAGCTGGGGTAAACACCCCATAGCGAACGCCCCAGATTGCAGTCTATTCTCAAAGCACGAAAAACCATAACTTCTCCCAGGACAAAATATGCACACGACTTTTGACGAGATACCCCGGCTCGATCCGACAAATCAGATTGACGCAATGAGCCGACGCTCGTTCTTGAAGTCCGCCACGGCGGCGACGGTATTGGCCAGCGCAACGCCACAGGTTTTGCTGGCCGAGACCAAGAAGGAAATGCCCCAGCGCTTGCTGGGACGGACGGGCGAGAAAGTCTCAGCCATCGGCCTGGGAGGGTTTCACATCGGCAACCCCGTGCTGGAGAGCGAGAGCCTCAAAATCGTCCGCAGTGCAATCGACCGCGGCATCACGTTCATGGATAACTGTTGGGACTATCACGAGGGCAAAAGCGAAGTGCGGATGGGAAAGGCCTTGCGGGACGGTTATCGGGACAAGGTGTTTCTGATGACCAAAATCGACGGCCGCAGCAAAACGGGTGCCGCGGCCCAGATCGATGAAAGCCTCCGGCGCCTCCAGACCGACCACGTGGACCTGCTTCAGTTTCACGAGATTATCCGCATGGACGATCCGGATAGGATTTTTGCTCCGGGCGGAGCCTTGGAGGCGGTTCTGGAAGCCAAGAAGGCCGGCAAACTCCGCTACATCGGATTCACCGGGCATAAGGATCCGTCCATCCATTTGCACATGCTTCAAATGGCGGCGCAGCATCAGTTCCGGTTCGATACCGTGCAGATGCCCTTGAATGTGATGGACGCGCATTACCGCAGTTTTGAGCACCAGGTCCTGCCCGTGCTGGTCAAAGAGCAAATTGGGGTGCTCGGAATGAAATCAATGGGTTCGGGAGACATCCTCAAGAGCAAGGCGGTCCAGCCCATTGAATGCCTTCACTACGCCTTGAATCTGCCCACTTCGGTCGTCATCAACGGCATCGACAGCATGAAGCTGCTCGATCAGGCGTTTGAGGCGGCGCGCACCTTCAAGCCGATGAGTTCAACCGACGTGGCCGCCTTGCTGGCCCGGACGGCAGAGGTGGCCCGCAATGGGCGGTACGAACTGTTCAAGACCGAACAACAGTACGATTCGACGGCCAAGAATCCGGAGTACCTGAACTGAGGCTCGCTCAAGTCGAACCGTCGCCAGCCCGAGAACCCATTCAGGCGCGTCCAAACACCGTCCCCGGACTGCGGCTGTGGCGAAGGCCAGCCGCAGCGGGTGCGCCAGGAGAATCGCTTGGGAGTGCCCAGGCACCCAGGCGCGCTTTGAATCCAATCAGAACCGACAGTCCTCCACCGAGTTCAAAAAGAATGGCCATGGTCAGGAAGAACGGAACGGCCACCATCCCTTTCGCGGCCATGGAACCAGCCGTGCCCGACCAGTCGCCGATTTTGCCGAGGCCGCTTCGGATAAAAGAATGGGAGAAAAGTCCCGCGAGTTTGCAGAAAAGGGAAATGAGATTTACGCCAAGCCGTCCGCCTGATAGGTTATCGCCCTGAAAGTAACACTGCCCGAACCCGAAATTGTGACGCGCAAGGGCAAACCCGTCTCCGTCATCATCCCCATCAAGGACTACGAAGAACCCTTCACGCAGCGGCCCGCGCTAATCTGGTTGAGTTCTGATCGAGTTCGTCGCCGATGATTTTGTTTGCGACAGCAACAGCACGAACACTTCGTGGTAAAGGTTCTCCATATCTTCACTCACGCCTGCCAGCGCACGGGCGCGATCGGGTTGAGGCTCGTTTTCGCCGGCGACTTTTGCCAGGTGCCAGGCATAACTCAACGCCTCGGTCTGGGTCAAAAGTAAGGTCAGCTCAAATTTGTCGCCGGTCTGACTCAATAATTCCTTCTCCTTGGTGGACGCAATCGCATCGCGTGTGCTTTCTTCGCCGGGTGGAAGCCGGATGTCGTCCAGCTTGATCGAAGGATCGTGTCTGGCAAATTCCTCCAGCAGTTTCGCTCCAGTCCCGGAAGCAGTGGCGATTTTCTTGATCAGGTTCTTAACATCGGAATGTTCCGGCTTGATGAAGCGCAGGATGCTGACGTCCTTTTGTTCGTCCAGGAGTTGATGGAGCAAACTGTAGCAATTGTTTCGCGTCGATTGCGCGGCACCGCTCCTCGATGGAGACGCGGCCTTTGGCGATTGACAGCCGGTCAGAACGCAAGCGACCGATAACATCGCCGCAAGCAGCGGGAGGGTGATTTTCGTAATCACAAAATAGATGTCCTGACTGCCAATGGCACCATGAGAACAGAATTGAAGTCGCCATAGGGATTGGCCACGCGTTGAGATGCCCGGGGATCCTCGCTCCACCGGCCATCCACGACGAAGCGATATTCATACTGGCCGGACCTGAGCATCAAGCGGACAACCCATTTTCCGGCGCCCGTGTTTTTCAGCGGCGTGGCATCCGGGCGCCAGTTGTTGAAATTGCCGGCCACAGTCACTTCCCTGGCTTTCGGAGCGAAAAACGTGAGAATAATTTCCCGTTCCTCCAGCGCGGGAAACCGCTCCGAAACCGGCTGAATGGGTGGTTGTGGATTGGCCTTCCCGGCAGCGTTCTCTGGTGTCTCTTGGGGTTTGAGTGGGGCTTTGACAGTTTCAAGGCCAACCCGTCCAAAACCCGTCGTGGAAATTTTGTTTTCCTGACCCGCGCGTGAATTTTTCATTTAAATCCTTTCCTTAATAATATCAGTGGCAGCGCTTGCCCGGTTATATGCCACTGAATCGATCTCATTCAGCCCTTGCCTCAATATGAACACGGAGCATTTGAATTGAAATGTGGAACTAGTCCTGGCGCCCGAAGGTGGTATCGAGTGACTTTAGGTTGCGGACGTTTTGGAGCGCCTTCGGGTCCAACCGTGGGCGTCGCAAAATCCAGCGAGGGGCGACCGCCCGTTCTTCCTCCGGACGGTTCATGATCAAGGCGGCGCAAAGTGTTTGCTGTTTAAGCCACCAGACGCTGAGCTGCTTTTGATTCATATTGCCGCGATAAACGACCTGGTCGTGGCCATCCGCATCGCCCCAAAATTCATAAGAGAGGTCAAAAGCATCCGAGAAGAAATACGGAACGTGAATAAACGGCTGAAAGTTTCCCATCATGTTGCGCATCGCCACCCGCCCTTGCTCCACGGCGTTGTCCCAGTGCTCCACCCGCATGCGACGATGGAAAAGTTGATCGGGGTAGTTGGCGATATCACCGGCAGCCCATACGCCCGGCACGCGGGTCTCAAGGAATTTATTGACCTTGATACCGTCATCCGTGTCCAGCGGTGTCCGGTGAAACAGTTCCACGGTCGGGGTCACTCCAATTCCTGCCACGACAAAATCTGTGGGCACTTGATTTCCCGATGCCAATACGACCTGGCACTCATGATTCTTATGCGTCAAAGCAACCACCTTTTCACTTTTCATAAAGGTGATGCCATGCGCGGCAAACTGACGCTCAAAAAAAGTTGAAACCGGAGATGTGAAAAGTCGTTTCCAAACACGATCGTCGGGAAAGACCATGGTCGTGCGCACTCCGTGACTTGCCAGAACGGAGGCAACCTCCATTCCAATAAAGCCTGATCCGATCACAACGGCCCGATTTCCTCGTTTGATCTGCGCCTGGATGGCCTTTGAATCCTTCATCTGCCGCAGATAAAAGACATCGGACCGGTCGGCTCCCGGCACTTTCAACCGTCGAACCGTCGAACCCGTTGCGAGGAGCAATTGATCAAAGCCAATGACTTTGCCTGAAGTGCTCTGGAGACGGCGTCGTCGAAAGTCCACTTTCCCCACCGGTAAGTTGCGGTAAACAGCGATGCCATGGTGGCGATAAAAGGCGGCGTCAGAAATCTGAATGTCACTGGCTTCTTCCTTGCCGGCCAGAAAACCCTTGGACAAAGGCGGACGCTCATAGGGAAGCGCATCTTCTGCCGTGACGATTGCCAGCTCCCCTTTTTTGCCGCTCTGGGCGACGAACTCCTTGGCCGCGTATCCGGCAGCCACGCCTCCGCCCAGGATGACGATTGGAAAGGACTTCATGGTTTTGGACTGGCAATCTGCGTTGTTCGGAACGCTGGCCTTTTGATTATCCGCAACTGCCGGTATCGCGCCCGCAACCAAGAGCATGATCGTACCGAAAACCGCTATTTTTTCATGGCAGTGATGCGGTTCAAATGCTCGACCACAATCGGAATGGATTTATCCAGAAAACCTTTAATGTCCACGTCTTGCGTTCGGGAAGATTCGGCTTTGAATGCCCTGGCATCCTTTTTGTGGCCTTTTATCATGTCGGCGATGTAGGCATCGTCGAATTCCGAACCCGTCAGGGCGGCCATTTTATCCACCATCCTCTGATGTTTTGCATCCAGGCTGTCGGGTAGAGTCACACCCTTTTGGGCGGCCAAGACTTTCAGGTCGTCATTGATGGCCGTATGATCCTTCACCATCCTCTGGCCGAACGCCTTGACATCGTCGCGCTTCCCGTTTTGGGCAGCCAGTTCGCCCAGCTTCACCTCGGTCATGCCGCCCTGGGCGGCCGCCAGCATAAAGTCTTGGTCCGCCGTGGAGACCGTCGTTTCCGCGTTTGCACGGGGAACCAGGAGTCCCCCCGTCACCAGGGCCATGCCCAGTGTGGCTGATGCGGAGTTGGAAATGAGTTTCAGAAACCGCGTCTTGTTTTGTTCGAACGCCCGCTGTGATTCCGTATTCGTATTCATAAGTGATTTCCGGATTAATATTTGTTTTAGATGTTGCGGGAAAAAGATACCCGGCTGGCTGAGTGCGCGGTATGGGGTGTTCACCCCATGAAATCAAGTTGGCCCTGTCACACGCTGTCAGATGTCGCGTTTCAGCACGAGCGGTGACGGTTTTCCCCAGTGGCCGGTGAACACGAACTCACTCAAGGGCTTTCGCTGCCGGGGTGCCAGGTCGCGTTCCTTCAGGGCATCCGGCAGTTTGGCCGGGTCGGCTTTGTATCCGATGGCCATGGCCGTCCACGCCTCGAAATGCTCCGGTATCTGGTAAATCTCCCGCGCCTTGTCGGGGAGGATGCCGATCATCTGATGGACAGAGAGGCCTCGCGCGGTTGCCTCCGCCACCAGATTCCCGGCGGCCAGACCCAGGTCGTGAACGGCGGCCCGATTGTCCTGGTTGTTCTTTGCAAATTGCAAACGGACGATGCCCAAGACAAGCACCGGTGCGGCCTTGGCCCACGCCTGGTTTGCTTCCACGAGACAGGAGAGAAGTCGTCCGAACTCCTGGGGGTTTTCCCTGATCGCAACCAGATAGTTCCAAGGCTGTTCGTTGTAGGAGGACGCTGCCCAGCGAGCCGCTTCAAACAACGAACGGAGGTCGGCCTCCGACACCGAACGGTCTTCAAAGCCGTAGGGGCTCCACCGTTCCGCGAGGACCTGTAGGATGGGATGGCCTGTCGCTGCTTTCTTGATATTCATAATCGCTTTCTGGATTTCCGTGACGCCCAGGACTTCAGGGCCTTGGATCGGGATCCGCGTTAATCAGTCTTTCTTCCTGCCGGACCCGCTTTTTTTGCCGCCGCCGGTGATTTTGTTTACGGTGGCCCACGCCCGTGCTTCGGCGGTTTTCGTGCCGACGCCTTTTTTCTCGTAGCCTTTCTCGATGTGTGTCGCCTGGCGTTTCTGTTTGTCAGTATAACTGGATTTATCGCCTTGAGGCATGGGTGGTTCTTTCTTTCGGGCGGGACGCCATGGGTTTAGTTCCCCACGCCTGTTCGCTTTTTTTCTCATAATCGCCGAATGCTTTGACCAAGCCGGTGAGCACTTCCGCCGAAGTCTCGAATAGCGCCTGCGCTTTCGGCTCCGTGACTTTTCCAACGTCTTCGCGCAGATGATCGATGAGCTGACGCATCTGAGCTTTGATTTTCTGTGTGTGGTGAATAGGGTTATTCTCGGAAGAGGGTTTCATACAAGTGACGAATTCCTTGAGATATAGTGAGACATAGATGCCCTTTACTTGGTTTCGACCATTTTTCTGTCTGCAGGCTTTTTTGCGGGAGGCACATTGATGTCCAGCGCAGCGCTCAAATCAATTTCATGCTCCTGCTCCTGCACGATGATCGCGCGCAAGGTCTCGCTTAACGCAAATTCGCCCATCGCCTCGGCCTGGCGGATGCGCTCGCGATAACGCCCCACCGTTTCCCGTTCGTTCTCCAAATCCGCGCGCAGCATTGCGACCGGGTCATTTGAGGTTTTAACCGGCTTGGGCGTCACGACCGGCATGCCGCCCAGATAATCAATCTGTTTGGCAATTTTTATGGCATGCGCCAGTTCTTCCCCGGCATGCGTTTCCAACTCCCGCGCAATGTCTGTGTACGCGGCACCCTTCAGCACCTGGCTGTACACGGTGTAGGCAATGATCGCCTGGTATTCCCCCGCCAGATCCTCGTTCAGTAGTTGGATCATCTGTTCGCGAGTGATGTTCAATCCTGTGGTGATGTTTTCTTTTGTCATAAATATTTAAAATCAGTCCGCAGATTTCCAGGTCCGGCCGCGCTCAGCCTTCCACGGTGAAGCCGACTTTGATGGTCACCTGCCATTGATGCACCTTCCCCTTGTTGATGTCGCCGCGCGTTTCGACAACTTGGAACCAGCACAGGTTCTTGATGGTTTTGTGCGCACGTTGAATGGCCTTATCAACGGCGTCCTCGATGGAAGTGGTCGAGGTGCCGGTGAGTTCGATGAGTTTATAGACTGGATCTTTCATACGCGATTTTTCCGGTATCTGAGGAGGACAGTTAGTTGGGGGATTCGGACGAACGATTGGTGGACCAGGCCGGGTGATTGGTGGACCAGGCCGGGTGATTGGTGGACCAGGCCGGGTGATTGGTGGACCAGGCCGGGTGATTGGTGCCGAATGCCCCGGGTCCTCCCGGCTGAACAGGCTGCCCCGGCCGAATAGGCTGCCCTGGCTGAACAGGCGCGGGCTGAGCGGGGCCCGGTATCACAGGCTCGGGTATTACCGGCGCAGGTTTCGCCGGCATGGGTTGTGCCGGGGCGGGTTGTATCGGTTGCACAGGAGGCCGGACCGGGTTAAGAGTTTGTCCCGGAATATTCAAAACGACGACCATACTCATAATCGTCAGAGACAGTAGCATCCGCACATTTTTACTTTTCATAGATTTTTCCGTTTTTTTGTTTGTGGTAGGAGTGCGGGATGCAACCGACCGTCATTCAGCCATGAATCGATTCGTCCATGCGGGAACGCCAATACACTGCCTTCCGCGCCGTCCGCACCGCCGACACCCCGTGATGGCAACGGTGAGGACAAAGGCCAGCCCGAGCAGCCAATGTCTTCTGATAATCATGCCTCCGGCAATTGTTCGCCGGGTGGCTGCCCCGGAGTCTCCGCTTATTTGCAGCCGCAGGCGGCGCAGGATTCCTTGATCGCTTTTTCGACCGCTTCACGGGTTTCGCCGGTGCGCTTCTGAATCCGGCCAACCAGTTCTTCCTGCTTGCCTTCGACGTATTGGAGATCGTCATCCGTGAGCTTGGCCCATTTCTGTTTGAGCTTGCCCTTGGTGATGTTCCAGTCGCCCTTGATTTCGAGTGTAGTCATAATAATTCGTGATTTTTTATGTTTCGTTTTGATTCGCCGCCAACGTGACGGCAAAAGTGTTCTCGCAGCCCTCGTGCTGGCTCTGCCAGCTAACGGAGCAACAGAACCACAATGACGATGACGAGAAGGAGGCCGACCGAGCCGCCGCCAATCCAGATGGCACTGCCAAGAACCGGCAAGAATAAGAGATGCATAGCGTGTCTTTCGTTTTTGATGGCGATGTGTTCACCATCACTTTCTGAAGCACGCTAAGCGATGGGTTGTGACTTTCCAATGGGGTGTAACCCTACCATGGATGATGGGAGCCACCTCCCTCCGAAAACGGATCCAGCGAAAGATGTGCTTTATCGCGTCGCCGGAGTTTGTTTCAAGTGGCCGTGGCGAGTCCAAGCACGGCGGCATACCGAGCGTGCAATCATCAGTTCCTCGTCCGTGCGAATGACGCGAACCGTGGCCCGGCTGGCATCCGAGGAAATCACGGCCGCATGTTCCGCGGTGCGCGTCTCGTTCAGTTCGATGCCGAGGAAGCTCAGACCCTCACAGATCCGCGCGCGGACAAGCGGGGCGTTTTCACCGATGCCTCCTGCCAAGACGAGCGTGTCCAATCCACCGGGCGCAGCGGTGAAGGAGCCGATCCACCTTTTCACCTGGTAACAAAACAGCGCCACGGCTTCCGCCGCCCGAACATCGGCGGCTTCGCGCGCGAGCAAGTCGCGGACATCGGTTTTCATGGTCGATGATCGTGGTGCCCCAAAATATTGTGTCGAGTCACGAATTCTTTCCCTCTTTCTTGCACTGTTCCACCAATTCGGTCGGCAGGGGCCAACTATGTCCGTGAGCCAGAAGCCCCTGAGCATCCTCGGGTCCCCAAGTGCCGGCGGCGTAATTGGGGAAATCACTGGGCGGAGCCACCGCCCAAACCTCGAGCACCGGCATCAACAACCGCCAGGCGGCCTCCACCTGATCGGCGCGCATGAACAAGGTGGCGTCATTCTTCATTACGTCCCAAAGCAACGTTTCATAGGCGTCAGGCGACCGGGCGGCGAAGGCGTCCTGGTAATTGAACTGCATTTCCACGGAGCGCAGGTGCATCTTTGGCCCGGGATGTTTTGCCTGAAAGCGCAGCACGATGCCTTCGTCGGGCTGGATGGACATCACCAGTCGGGACGATTGCCAATCGAGAGTGGACTCAATCGGAAATGACTGATGCGGCACTCCCCGAAACTGGATCGTAATTTCCGAGGCCTGCCGGGTGAGCCGCTTCCCGGTGCGGAGGTAGAAAGGCACGCCCTGCCAGCGCCAGTTGTCGAGGAACAGCCTGAGCGCGACAAACGTCTCGGTTTGGGAATCAGGCGACACACCGTTTTCTTCGCGGTAACCCGGAACTTTTTTGCCCCCGACCCAGCCCTGGCCGTATTGCCCGCGCACGACGCATTCGTGGACGGCGTCTCGGTGAATCGGACGAACGGCATGGAGAACATCCACTTTTTTGTTGCGAATCTCGTCGGCTTCGAAGGAGACCATCGGCTCCATGGCCACGAGACAAAGGAGTTGCATCAGATGATTCTGCACCATGTCACGCAGGGCTCCGGCGTGGTCGTAATAGCCACCTCGATGTTCGACACCGACAGCTTCGACAGCGGTGATGGTGACACAATCCACATAACGCCGGTTCCAGATCGGCTCGAAGAGTGGATTGGCAAAGCGGAACGCCAGAATGTTCTGCACCGTTTCCTTGCCCAAATAATGGTCGATGCGGAAGATCTGGGATTCCTCGAAATTGGCGGCGAGGATGGCATTCAGGGCACGGGCGGATTCCAGGTCATAGCCGATCGGTTTCTCGACCACAATCCGAGCCCATTCCCGGTCACGCGCCAGTCCGGCCTTGCCGATGTATTTTGGGATTTCGCCGAACATGGTCGGCGGTGTGGCCATGTAAAAGATGCGGTGGACTTTGGCGCCCCATTCCTTTTCCAGCTTCGCGCATTGTTCGCCCAGGGCCGTATAAGTTTGCTGCTTCTTGAAATCCCCCTGCTGGTAGTGGATATGCCTGGAAAACTCGTCCCATTCGCCGTTTTTCACCATTCCCTGGCGTGAGAACTTCTTGACGCCGTCGTGGAGACGCCGGCGCAGCGTTTCATCGCTCAAGTCAACGCGATCCACCGCGATGACCGAAAAATCAGCGGGCATGCTTCGGTCTTGGGAGAGGTCAAACAAGGCGGGCACGAGTTTCCGCCAGGTCAAGTCACCGGCTCCGCCAAAAATGACGAACACTGTCGGTTCGAGTTGGTCATTCGTTTTCATGATTCTCATTCCTTCTCCCATTCCGTGTGAAACGTGCCCTTGGCATCGATCCGCTCATAAGTGTGAGCCCCGAAATAGTCGCGCTGGGCCTGGATGAGATTGGCCGGCAACCAGGCGCTGCGATAGGCGTCGAGATAACCCAACGAAACCATCAGTCCCGGGGTCGACACCCCTGACTCGGCCGCCTGGCACACCACCTGACGCAAATCTTCCTGATGCTCCATAACCTTGTGCGACACGTGGGTATCCAGCAGCACATTCGGCAGCTCAGACCGCGCGTGAAACGCCGCACAGATGTCTTCGAGCAACGCGGCGCGGATGATGCAGCCACCCCGCCAGATCCGCGCCACGGCTTCGAAATCGAGGTGATACCTGTATTTGTCCGAAGCAACCACCAAAAGCGCCATGCCCTGCGCATAGGTGATGATCATCGCGGCATAAAGCGCGCGGCACAATTGCGTGAGGAAGGTGTCGCGATCGCCGGTGAAGCGCCGCATGGATCGCTGATAAATCGCGCTGGCCTGCTCCCGTTCCTTCGCGAACACGGACAAGTCCCGCATCGCGACGGCCAGGTCGATCGTCGGGATCGGCACTTGCAGTTCCATCGCGCTTTGTGAGGTCCACATACCGGTGCCTTTCTGTTTGGCCACGTCGAGGATTTCGTCGATCAGTCGCTTGCCGGTCTTCTCGTCCTGTTTGGAGAAAATAAGGCTGGTGATCTCCACAAGATAGCCATTGAGTTCGCCTTTGTTCCATGAAGCATAGACCTCACGCACTTCATCATCGTTCAAGCCCCAACCACGTTTCATCAGGTCGTAGGTTTCTGCGAGAAGCTGCATCACCCCGTACTCGATGCCGTTGTGGACCATCTTCACGAAGTGCCCGGCCGATCCCGGTCCCAGCCAGGTCACGCACGGATCGCCGTTGACCTTCGCAGCAGCAGCTTCAAAGACGGGACGGACCCGCTGGTAGGCCTCTTTCGGGCCGCCGGGCATGATGCTCGGCCCGTGACGCGCGCCCTCTTCACCACCCGACACGCCCACGCCGAGGAATTGGATGCCTTTTGCCGTCAGGTTGCGGGCGCGCAGGTTGGTGTCTTTGAAATAGGAGTTGCCGCCGTCAATGATGAGATCGCCCTTTTCCAAGTGCGGCAACAAATCCTTGATGACCGAATCCACCGGAGCGCCGGCGGGCACGAGCATCATGACCGCGCGCGGTCGGCGGAGCAAGCCGATGAACCCCTTGATATCTGCCGCGCCGCGGACATCATGTTCCTTTGATTCCTGGCGCAGGGCCTCGACCTTGGCCGCGTCCTTGTCATAACCTGCCACCGCACAGCCGTGATCGGCCATGTTCAGCACGAGATTGCGCCCCATGACGCCCAAGCCGACCATGCCGATTTCATATTGTTGTTGTGGTTGCTGATTTGTCATAGTTTTGCCTTCAGAGCCGTTTGCGGATGGATTTCAATTCCCGCCGACGTTTCGCAGTGGTCTTGGGATAGGCCATCTTAAGTTCATTGAGCGCATCAAGGACAATTTGGGAAACAATCAACCGGGCATTGTCCTTATCATCGGCGGGAACGACGTGCCAGGGCGCGTAATGGGTGCTTGTCGCGTCCAGGCAAGCCTCATAAGCCTTCATATAATGCTTCCAGTAGTTCCTCTCGTGAATGTCCGAGAGGCTGAATTTCCAGTTCTTGTCCGGCTCATCAATGCGCTCGAGGAAGCGCTTTCGCTGCTCATTCTTCGACAGGTGAAGGAAAAATTTGATGACCCGGGTGCCGTTGCGGTGGAGATGCTCCTCCAAGTCCACGATGGAGCGATACCGCCCCTTCCAGATGGTTTTCTTGTCGCGCAACTCTTCCGAAAGCCCCTGACTGCGGAGAATCTCCGGATGCACCCGAACGATCAGCACTTCCTCATAATAGGAACGATTGAAGATGCCGATCTGCCCGCGTTCGGGAAGCCGGCGCGTCGTGCGCCAGAGAAAATCATGTTCCAGCTCGTCGGCGCTCGGCTGTTTGAAACTGAAAACCTGGCAGCCTTGCGGATCGATCCCGGACATGACATGCCGGATGGCGCCGTCCTTGCCGGCAGCGTCCATCCCCTGAAAAATCAGCAGCAACGCATAGCGGTTGGACGCATAGTGAAGGCGTTGCAGCGAGCTCAACTCCTCAACGTGTTCTCCCAGGAGTTTTTGATACCGCTTCTTCGACTTGCAAAAGGGCTTCACAATCGTCGGCCACTCCCTGAGTTTGACCTTGTCTCCGGGTTGCACCCGGAAATCCTTTGAATTGATTTTCATTTTCATTCTTTCGGCAATGCCCGCCGCACTGTTCGCGCTGGTTTATTTCTGGGGTTCATCTTTGTGCATTTCCTGCTGCGCTTGCTCCAATTCCTGAACGGCTCGAACGTCCTCGCGCCCTAGCTCCTCGTAAAGTTTATGGACTCGTTTGACGAGCTGCGGCGTCAAATCGGACGGAGGCTCAGCCTTGGCTTCAGGTTTTGGTTCGACTTTGGCTTCGGGCTGTGATCCGGCCTTCGCTTCTGGTTTAGCCTCGGTTTTGGTATCAGGTTTCAGTTCAGCTTTGGCTTCAGGTTCAGCTTTGGCTTCGGACGCAGGCTCAGTTTTGGCTTCTGGTTTAGGTTCGGCCTTGGCTTTATCTTCCCGAATTTGCCGCTCCGCCTGATCCCAGTCCTGAACCGCATGACCGGCATGGCGGCCTTGCTGCTCGTAGAGTTCAAAGGCTCGCTTGGCGATCTGCGGCGTCAAATCGGACGGTGTCTTGGCTTTGGCTTCGGGCTTCGACTCGGCTTTGGTTTGAGTTTTTGAATCGGCCTTGGCTTCAGGTTTAGACTCCTCTTTAGCTTCGGGTTTAGGTTTAGGTTCCGGTTTGGCTTCCGGTTTCGACCCGATTGCGGGCTTGGCTTCAACCTCAGTTTTGGCTTGAGGTTTGGCTTCGGCTTTGGCGCCAGGCTTAGGCTCTCCTTTCGCTTCAGGTTTAGACTCGGCCTTGGTTTCGGGTTTCCTGGCCACGGCGTTAGGAACGCGCCATTGGATCATCGCGACCTTCACGGCGTCGTTGACGACCAGGCACGAGACCATCGCATAGGCAAAAATCGCGAGCGTCTGCCACCAAGGCAACGGCAGAAGTCCCGGGAGACCCACGAACGTCAGGGCGGTGCCCGTGAGCGCATCCGCCGCGAGGGCTGACAGGAAGGTCTTGCTGGGCATCGTCGCCCAGAACCAGCGGCGCTCCCGCGCGGACACGACGGAGAATACGGCAAAGTAGAGCAGCATCAGGAAGCTGAAGGTATAGAGGGCATTGTTGTTGGCCGCCAAACCGAAATGCGACCAACCGATCCACAACAGGAGGAGCGTTTCAGCAACCATCGCGATGCCCAGCACCACGGATACGGTGATGAAGCCTCCGATGTTCCATGTCTCCGGTTTCTTGGATGGCCGGACGTTGTCGGTCGCAAGAGAAATCTTCGCGAAGTCGGTCATGAAGACCAGCAGCAGCATGGCAAAGGCAGAGACGACGAACTTGCCGGTCACCACGAACGCGATGGCCACAAAGGCCGCCTTCAAGATGGTCCGGCTGATTTTGTTGATGATCCACGTCAGAATGCGTTGGTAAATTGTCCGCCCTTGCTCGACCAGCGCCACGATGTTCGTCAATCCCGCTTCGGTCAGCACGACGCTGGCGGCACCCTTGGCCACGTCGGTCGCGGTGCTGACCGCGATGCCGACTTCGGCTTGGCGAAGCGCGGGCGCATCGTTGACGCCATCGCCCGTCATGCCAGTGACATGTCCCGCAGCCTGCAGGTGTTTCACCACGGTATATTTGTCCTCCGGAAATACCTCCGCGAAACCATCGGCACCCGCGAAAAGATCAACCGTCTGGTTGCCAGCCTTCAGGTCCGCCATGTGCCGGATGTTGGGCAGCCCGACTCCGCGCCCAATCTCACACGCCACCGGCAGTGCGTCGCCGGTAAGCATCTTCACCGGCACGCCGAGGTCGTGGAGTGTGGCGATGAGTTGTTTTGCGTCCGGCCGGGGCGGGTCATACAACGACACCAATCCAACCAAGGCGGGAGTGCCCGTTTCGGGGCCGCGCGCGACCGCCAGCGTCCGATAACCCTTCCCGGCAGATTCACTGACGCGAGCCTCCAATGCTTCGATTGCCGGGGGCTGGAGTCCACAGGCTTCTGCGATAGTGCGCACGGCACCTTTCATCACGCGCAGCCGCTGCCCGTTCTGTTCAACCACGGCTTCCGTTCGCCGGTTTTTCGCATCAAACGGCGCGAAGGAGACGGGCGTGACCTTGGGAAGGTTGTCGAAGACGTGCCGATCTTTCGCTGCGGTGAGAAACGCGTGATCAATTGGATCCTGATTGGCTTCCTGCGACGCGAGCGCGCCGGCAAATAACACGTCAGCCTCTGTCGCGTGCTCCAGCGGAATCACGCCCGTGACAGCCAGTTGGTTCATCGTGATCGTGCCTGTTTTGTCCACGCAGAGGACATCCATGGTTGCGGCATCCTCCGCAGCGCTGAGGCGTGTGACGAGAACACCGCGCTTGGCCAGTTCCTTCGACCCGACGGCCATGCTGACCGTGAACATGACGGGGAGGGCGACCGGCACCGCGCTCATCAACAGGACGAGCATGAGGGGAACCATCTCCAGGAGCGGCGCGCCGCGGATCAGCGACAGCACGACCACCACGCAAATCAGCGCGCCGACGATGACGAAGAGCCAGCGGACGACCTTCGCCACCACCGCTTCGATGTGAAGCTTCGGACGCGCCTCCTGCACGAGCTGCGTGGTGCGGCCGAAGTAAGTCTTCGCCCCGGTCAGCATGACCACGCCGTTGCCTTCGCCACGGCGGACGACAGACCCAGACGCAAGCGCTTCGCCCGGCTTCTTGTCCGCGTCTTTCGATTCGCCGGTGAGCGCCGACTGGTCAACACTCAACGCTCCTGTGAGAAGTTTCACGTCTGCCGGGATGATGTCACCGGGACGCACGCGGACGATGTCGCCGGGGACGAGTTCCCGGGCGGGAATGACCTGCCAGCTCGAATCGCGCCGGACGCGCGCATTAACCTGCAACCGTTTCCGCAGTGCCTCAACGACACCGGCGGCCCGGCTCTCCTGCATAAAGCTCAACACGGCATTGATCACCAGCAGCGCGCCCACCACAACGAGGTCCGAATATTTTCCGAGCACGGCGGACAGAACCATGATTAGTTCGAGCATCCACGCCGAGATTCCCCAAAACTTCTTTAGAAATTTGAGGACCGGGTGCCCTCTTTTTTCAGCCACTTCGTTGTAACCGTTCTCTTTCCGGCGGGTGTCCACTTCGGCACCCGTAAGCCCGGTCTCGGGATTAACTTTGAGCGCCGCAAGCGTGTCGGGAACCGACGCGGAGGCGATGTCAGGGGGCTTGGTGTCGGCTGGCTTTGCGGGTGCCGGCTCGGCTTCGGATTTATTTGGGGTCGTTGGCATAGTGAACATCCTCCGCGGCATTGTATTCCCCACGGCGCGCAGCTCGGTTGCACCTGGCTCGATGAACCAGGGCTTGCTGTGCCGCCAGCACGTTGGCCTCCTTGCCCTTCCAAATCTGCAAAGCCGGTTGCTGGATGGCGCGGGCAAACGAAAACGCCAACGCCCAAGGCAGTCGCGACTTGAACCGAACGTTCATGGCATTCAAACGGGCCGAAGCCAGTTCACCGGATTGGCCGCCCGACAAGAACGCGATCCCCGGAACGGCAGCGGGGACGGCTCGCAAAAGACACCTCACCGTGGCGTCGGCCACCTCGTCCACCGGTTCCTGCCTGGGGCAGCTCAATCCCGGAAGCACCATGTTGGGCTTCAGGATCATGCCCTCCAACATCACCCGTTGTGTGCAAAGCTGGTTGAAAACCGTTCGCAGGACTTCCTCCGTTACCTCGCAGCACCGCTCCAGGGTATGGGCGCCGTCCATGAGCACTTCCGGCTCGACGACGGGGACCAGTCCGGCTTCCTGACACAACGCGGCATAGCGAGCCAACGCCTGCGCGTTGGCCTCGATGCAACCCCGGCTGGGAATGCCATCGCCCACGGCAATCACCGCGCGCCACTTGGCAAAACGCGCGCCCATTTGAAAATACTCTTTGAGTCGGTCGCGCAATCCGTCCAGACCTTCGGTTATTTTCTCTCCGGGATGACCGGCCATATCTTTCGCGCCGGTGTCAACTTTGATGCCGGGAATGATTCCCGCATCGGTGATGACTTTAACAAAGGGAGTGCCATCTTTCTTCTGCTGGCGGATCGTTTCGTCATAGAGGATCGCGCCACTGATGCACTCACCGAGACCGGGCGTGGTCACAATCAACTCCCGATAGGCGCGCCGGGCCTCCTCGGTCTGGGGAATCCCCAACCTGGCAAATCGTTTGTTGCAGGTTGGAATACTTTCATCCATCGCCAGGAGGCCCTTGTCGCCGGCCACCAGCGTCCTCGCGGTGCCTGTAAGCTCTTGCGCATTCATTTGAGGTTGCACCAGTTACATTTCAATTTTCACATTGATCCAGTCTGAAACCTGTATCTTTTGGGCGCGGATCACAATGGGGTGAATACCCCAGAAGATTCAAATCTGCGAAATTCCGGGTCTCCCTCTCCTCGCTCATCACGCCGAAGTTGGCGAAGGCACGTCGAACGAGAGGGTCGGGGTGGGATTGAAATTCAGTGAAACTGCGCCTGACTCGCCTCGCCGGGAGCCTCGCGGAACAGGACATTATCCCTTTCCTTCAATCGCCCTGCGACGGCAATATCCTGAAATGAAAATCGTTCCCAAAGAGTTTCGCGTTCGCGAAGGCGGCACGGTCAGACGTTAGGGTTATACCCCATAGCGAAGGATCGGGTCATGCCATAAGCTTGGTCAACTTTATGGCCGCCGGAACACTTTTGCCATCACGCCGGCGGTAATAAACATGAACAATAAAAACGAAAAATAAGCTTATGAAATCAATGATTCCACTATTAGCAATCACCATTCTGGCCGCATTGGCGCTGGTGGGCTGCAATCAAAACAGTCCAAACAATTCAACCAATGCTCAATCCACAAATTCAGGTATGAGCGATGCCAACGGCACGATCGGCGGAACCACCAATATGCCTGCAACCAATAGTTTGCCGGATGTGGATACGAATACGCCTGCAACCAACAGTTTGCCGGATGTGAATACGAATATGCCGGCAAGCACCAATCAATAGTTGATGGTCTCTGCGATTTGACTGATTTAATTGAAAGTTGAGGCGCAGCATTGGAGTTGAAGGGCGGCCCGTCGCCGCGACGGAGCGGCTTC
>Ga0224555_1002774_pt1 | contig 19596 bp, 10 predicted proteins | sample 714S23034metaG_FD_180687 | JGI IMG/M metagenome (GOLD analysis project Ga0224555, IMG submission 180687) | Peat soil microbial communities from Stordalen Mire, Sweden - 717 S2 30-34 | ecosystem: Environmental > Terrestrial > Soil > Wetlands > Peat | place: Sweden: Norrbotten County, Stordalen...
TCCGGGTGAGGAAAGCGCACCGCGCAGCCGATCTGGTTTCTGCCCTGCGGAATCCGGCGCTGCTCCATGCCTCCCCCAGGGAAACCTCCAGCGTGTGCTTGCCTATTCCCGACAGACTCCTAGACCAACAACCAATCCGCGAAGGCGAACGTTTTACGAAACTGTCAATTCTCGCTACAATCACTTCCATGCCGTCCGTGGTCTCTCCTTCGCTTGCCTGGGCTCATCCGCTGGTTCAGGAATGGTTCACCGCGCGCTTCTCGACGCCGACCGAGCCGCAGGAGCAGGGCTGGCCGCACATCCTCGCCGGCCACACCACGCTGATCTCGGCTCCGACCGGATCGGGCAAAACGCTGGCCGCTTTTCTCGCCTGCATTAATCGCCTCGTCTGCAAGGCTCTCGCGGGCGAACTGCGTGACCGGACTGAAGTTCTCTACGTTTCCCCGCTCAAGGCCCTGGGCAACGACATTCAGAAAAATCTCGAAGTTCCGCTGGGAGAAATTCTGCAGATGGCGGGCGACCGTGGGCTGCTGATGCCGGAGATTCGCACGGCGGTGCGCACGGGCGACACTTTGATGAAAGACCGGCGCCTCATGCTGAAGCGTCCGCCGCACATTCTGGTTACTACGCCCGAGTCGTTCTACATTCTGCTGACGGCGGAGAAGAGCCGCGCCATTTTGCGCGACGTCGAGACCGTGATTGTGGATGAAATTCACGCCGTGGCGGATGACAAGCGCGGCGTGCATCTGGCGCTTTCGCTGGAGCGACTGGAAGCGCTGACCGAGCGTCCGCCGGTGCGCATCGGGCTTTCCGCGACGCAGAAGCCGATCGAAGAAGTCGCGCGTTTTCTTGCGGGCAATTCCGATCGGCAGAATTTGCGGCCCGATCCCGTGATCGTCAACGTTGGCCACAAACGCACGCTCGATCTTGGCGTCGAAGTGCCATCTTCCGAACTGGGCCCGGTCGCTTCGAACGAGATGTGGGACGAGATTTACGAGCGCATCGTGCAACTGGTGAATGCGCATCGCTCGACGCTGGTGTTCGTAAACACGCGGCGGCTGGCCGAGCGCATTGCTCATCAACTGGGTGAGCGGCTGGGCGAGGAAAACGTGGCGGCGCATCACGGAAGTTTGTCGCGCAAGCTGCGTCTGGAGGCGGAGCGCAAGCTGAAAGAAGGCCAGATCAAAGTGCTGGTCGCGACTGCATCGCTCGAACTTGGCATCGACATCGGAACGGTGGACCTGGTGTGCCAGATCAGTTCGCCGCGTTCGATTGCGGTTGCTTTGCAGCGCGTGGGACGGTCGGGCCACTGGCGCGGCGCGGTTCCCAAGGGCCGATTCTTTGTCACCACGCGCGACGATCTGGCGGAATGCGCGGTGCTCGTGCGCGCGATTCGCCTGGGCGAACTTGACCGTCTGATTTTTCCGGAAGCTTCGCTCGATGTGCTGGCGCAGCAGATTGTAGCTTGCTGCGCGGCTTCGGGCAGCGCCGCGACGGCGAACAAGTCGGGCGATCAATCAAACGACGGATGGGACGAAGACGAGTTATTCGCGCTGGTAAAGCGCGCCTATCCCTATCGCAATCTCGCGCGCGAGACGTTCGACGCTGTGCTTACGATGCTTTCCGAAGGAATCGCTTCGCAACGAGGCCGCTACGGCGCTTACCTCCATCACGACCGCATCAACCGCAAGCTGCGAGCGCGGCGCGGCGCCCGTCTGGCGGCGATCACCAGCGGCGGTACGATTCCCGACAACGCGCTGTTCACCGTGGTTGCGGAACCGGAAGGCGTTGTCGTGGGGACGGTGGATGAAGACTTCGCCACCGAAAGCATGGCCGGAGAGGTTATGCTGCTGGGGAACACGTCGTGGCGCATCCGCCGAATCGAATACAGGACGGGGCGTTTGCTGGTGGAAGATGCGCATGGCGCAGCGCCCGGCATTCCCTTCTGGCTGGGCGAGGGACTGGCGCGCACATCAGAGCTCTCGGCACAGCTCGGCGAGTTGCGCAAAGAAATCAGCGATCGGCTGCCGGGCGTGGCTCCGGTGGAAGGCTGGCGGAACCTGCCGGTGGTTGCGGACGCCGTGAGTTGGCTGCGAGAAGAATGCGGGCTCGATCTCTCGGGCGCTGAACAACTGATTCAGTACATCCTTGAAGGGCGCGCCGTGCTGGGCGATGTGCCGACGCAGACGACGATCATCGCCGAAAGATTTTTTGACGAGGGCGGGGGGATGCAGTTGATCATCCACGCGCCCTTTGGCGGACGCATCAACAAAGCCTGGGGACTGGCTTTGCGCAAACGTTTCTGCCGCGGCTTCAATTTCGAACTACAGGCGGCGGCCACCGACAACGGCTTGAACATTGCGCTGGCCGAGCAGCATAGCTTTCCGCTGGCCGATGTTTTTCAATTTCTAGCGGCAGAGAGCATGCCGCCGATTCTGGAACAAGCGGCGCTCGCTTCGCCGATCTTTCAGACGCGATGGCGATGGGACGCGACGCGGGCCCTGGCTCTGTTGCGTTTTCAGGGCGGCAAGAAAGTGCCGCCGCAGATTCAGAGAATGCGCTCCGACGATCTGCTGGCCTCGGTTTTTCCGGATGTAGCGGCGTGCTTCGAGAACATTGAAGGCGATATCAAGATTCCCGACCATCCGCTGGTCGCCGAGGTAATGAAAGACGTGCTCACCGAGGCGCTCGATATTGAAGGTCTCGCCGAGGTGTTGCGCGGAATCGAGCAGGGACGGATTCGTTGCCTGGCGGTGGACACGCCGGTGCCGTCGCAATTTTCGCACGAAATTCTCAATGCGAATCCGTACGCGTACCTTGATGATGCACCGCTGGAGGAGCGCCGCGCGCGGGCGGTTGAGATGCGACGCGTGTTGCCGGCGTCGGTGCTGGAGGAAGTCGGCGCGCTCGATCCCGCAGCCATCGCGCAGGTGCAGCAGGAGGCTTGGCCCGATGTGCGCGACGCCGATGAATTGCACGATGTGCTGCATACGGTGGTGATGGTGCCGGAGGGCAGTTCTCAGTTCTCAGTTGTCAGTTCTCAGCAACAACCGTCGACCGCCAACTGGAAAAACTACTTCGATAGATTGCAGATGGAGAATCGCGCAATTGTGGCGGAAGCTGCGGGCAAACGCTATTGGCTAGCCGCCGAGCGCGTCGAATGGTTCCGCGCAATGCATCCCGCAGCGAATCGCGGAGCTGCGAACGGAGACGCGGCAAGCCGCGTCTCTACAGCAGACGATGCGGTGCTGACCGCGGTGCAAGGATGGATGACACATCTTGGGCCAACCACCGCTTCAGAAATTGGCGAATTGCTGGGACTGCCGGCGACTGAGATTGAAAAAGCTCTACTCCGCATCGAAGCCAGCGGTGCAATTCTGCGCGGCACGTTCCGCCCGGCGGCTCAGCATGATCACGAAACCGAGTGGTGCGAGCGGCGTCTGCTGGCTCGCATTCATCGCCTGACGGTTGCGACGTTGCGCAAGCAGATCGAACCGGTCAAAGCAGCGCAGTTCATGAACTGGCTTTTGCGCTGGCAGCACCTCGCTCCGGGTACGCAGGTGCGAGGCGAGCATGGAACGCTGGAAGTGATCCGGCAACTGCAGGGGTTTGAAATTCCAGCCAGCGCGTGGGAACGGTTTGTACTGGCACGCAGAATCTGCGACTACGATCCGGCGCACCTCGATCAGTTGTGCCTGACAGGCACGGTGGGATGGGGCCGCCTGTCGCCGCATCCGGCGACTCTGGAAGCTACGGGAACCGATGAACACCGGCGGCGAGTGATTCCGACGCGGGTTGCGCCGATTGCGTTCTTTGTGCGCGAAGATGCGGATTGGATGCGAGCTCATCATCCGGGAGCGGAGGATTCTGCTACCTCGTTCTTGAGCCCGGTGGCGCAGGCGGTGCTTGAACTTTTGAAGCAGCGGGGCGCGCTGTTTTTTCCCGACATGGTGCGAGCGACGGGCCGGCTCAAAGCGGAAATCGAAACCGGATTGTGGGAGCTGGTCGCAGCTGGCCTCGTGACCGCCGACGGATTCGAAAACCTGCGCGCGCTGGTAACGCCGAAAAGCTCTTCTGGGAGCGGGCTTGGGAAGATGCGCCGGCCGCGGCATGCGCCGGGACGCTGGTCGCTGTTGCATACGGAGGGCGCGGATCGCGACCGCAGCGTCGAGTCCTGCTGCTGGATGTTGCTGCGACGCTATGGCGTGGTCTTCCGCGACCTGCTGGCGCGGGAAACGAATCTGCCGCGCTGGCGTGAATTGCAGATCGGCTACCGCCGCCTCGAAGACCGCGGAGAAGTGCGCGGCGGGCGATTCGTGGATGGATTTCTGGGAGAACAGTTCGCGCTTCCGGTCGCAGTCGAATCGTTGCGTGCTCACCGTAAGCTGCCGCAGAACGCAAACGCCGAGCGCGTCACCATTGCAGCTGCCGATCCGCTGAACCTGGTGGGAATCATCGTTCCCGGCGAGCGCATTCCTGCGATCTCGGGGAGAAGCGTTACGTTCCGCGACGGCGTGTGGGACGCGGAAGATGCGCTGCTGGCGTCTGGGTACTAGGCTTTTCGCTTTTCGCTTTTCGCTTTTCGCTTCTAGTGACGCCCACCCCCTCACGGCAAATTTAATTTGAGCAGTACCTGCGGATTCAGATATACCCCTTGCCAGCGCACGGCCAGATGCAGATGAGGACCAGTAGCGCGGCCGGTGCCTCCGCTGAGTCCGATCGGCTGGCCTTTGCTCACCTCGTCGCCTTCTTTAACCGAAAATTTCGACAGATGCAGATAGAGCGTCAGCAAGCCCTGGCCATGGTCGATCACGACGCAATTCCCTTCAAAGAACAGGGGGCGGGCCAGGATTACGCGCCCGCTATTGACGGCTGCGACCTTGGTCCCACTGGGCACGCGGAAATCGAGCCCCTGATGCGTGCTCTCGACGGTACCGTTGAAGACGCGCTCCACACCAAACACGTCGGAGATCGCGGCTTGCACCGGGGCGGCGAAAGAGCCTTTCCATTCGCGGACGGCACTTACAGTTTTAAAAGCCTCGGCTTTGGTTGCCTTGTCCTGTTCGATCTGGCGCTGGTCTTCGGGGCTGGGCGCGGTATAGCGCGCTGGAACTTTCAGCAGCACGCGGGGATAGCGCTGGCGTTCCACGCGAATTTTCTTTTCGAATGAGATCGCTTGTCCGGCGGATTGCTCAGCGGAAGTTTCGGCGTGAAGTTCGATGGGGTATGCTCCCGGCTTAGTCTCAAGGCTGACTCCGGCGAGCGCGAACCACACTTTGCCACGAGCGTCGAAGCTGAACGCGATCTCGTGGCCAAGCCAGTTGCCCGAAAGCGCGCGCACCGGCGTCGGCGTGGTGACGCGGAACAGTACCGGGCTTCCGTTAACGAGACGAGGCGGCTGGCTCACAACCGTCCAGTGGGCAGCAGTTGCGGCCGATAAGTTTGCGGCTAGCGAAAGCAGCACGAACACAATGAGGGCACGGGAATGGAGGAGGCGTTCGCGCATCGCGGTTTCAGGCTAGCATTATTCCACGGTTCCAGTGCACGATAATTAGCAGATGACCAACATGGTCATGTCCACTACAATTGCAACATGAAGACCGTAAATATCAGCGATCTGAAGGCGCGGCTCAGCGCCCATATCCAGGTGGTGCGGGATGGCGAAGAGGTGCTGGTCTGCGATCGCAACCAGCCCGTGGCGCGAATCGTGCCCTGCCAACTCAAGGATCGCTCGGAACAGGAGCGGCGACTGGTTGCTCGTGGGGTTCTCACGCCACCCTTGAAGAAACGGCCTGCGTCTCAAGCCTGGCCGGAGCCGCCAGGGAGTGTTTCCGATAAGGTCATGGAGCGGGTGTGGCGGGAAGAGCGGGAAAGCCGCTAATGCGGACTCTGGCTTTCTGGGATACCAGCGCTCTGGTTCCTCTCTGCTTGCGGCAGAGCATCACGCCCCGTGTCATTGCCCTTTATAAAATCCACGACGCCGCGGTTTGGTGGGCTACGCCGGTCGAGATTGCGAGCGCCATGGCCCGGCTTGTGCGTATGCAACAGCTTGATTCCAGCGACTGGATCAAGGCTCGCAAACTTGCCAGGAGGCTGGCCGATTCGTGGTTCGTGATTCAGCCATCGGATGCGTTGCGCGCGAAGTCGATACAACTGGTGGAGCGCTACGACCTGCGGGCCGCTGACTCGTTTCAGTTGGCGGCGGCTTTGGAGTGGTGCGAAGATGCTCCTCAAGGACGCGTCTTTCTGACCACCGATCAAAAGCTAAGGGAAGCGGCACTCCTCAGCGGCTTCGACGCCGAGCAAATGTGATGGCCGAGCGCCGGCCCTTGCCGGACGGAACTTCCATCGAGATCCGACCGTAGGAAAGCAGCCCACGCCCATCATGATCGCGCGTTTGCTCATCGGGATGCGGGCCGGCGCTTTTCAAGATGCCCGGCTTCGGCTCTGCCGGGCGGATGTTACAGGTCGGTCCTCTGCTCAGCATGGCGGATGAGAAACCAGCAGGGAGGATTACCGGCGTGTGGGAAAAGGCTGTGCACGCAGGTCACCGGCACCGGTGGATCAAAAATAATCTCGGCCTTCCCGTCTTTGTGCGCCACCATATAGTAGTGTTCGACGCTGACGCTGCCAAAGGGCTGGCGCTTGGTCGCCAGACGATATCGAAACACGCCATAGTCCGCGGCATACGCGATTCCCAGCAGGGCCACCGCAGCCAAGAACGATCGCAGAACGATTCGCCGGAATCTTCGCCGGAACGACGGGCCGGTTTGGTTGCCGGATTTGTTGCCTTCGACCGAGGTCACGCGCTGAATTATACCCGCGCGCGAACCGGTCCGGAGCGTTGACAATTCTTCACAAAAAACTCGGCTCGATTTGCTCTCCCCCGCACGTCTAAAGGGTAGAGTAATAGATGATAAGATTCCAGCAGAACGCGTAAATGAGAGCTGATGTGCCTCATCGATTTGAGGAGAGCAAGTGACGGAACAACGACCAGACGCAACTAATTCCAGGGAACCGGAGCAGCCCACGACCGAGAATTCAACTACTCACAAGAGCCGCTGGTGGATCTGGCTGATCGTCGCAGTGGTTATCGTTGGCGGCGTGGTGTTGTGGCAACGAGGCGGGGGCGCTCCCGCGAAAGCCGGCGGTGACGCGGCCTCCCGGCCGGTTATGGTGACGACGGCGGCCGCGCACCAAGGCGACATCGGGATTTACCTGAGCGCATTGGGTACGGTGACGCCGGTTTATACCGTAACGGTGACCGGCCGGGTGCAGGGCGAGATTACTCAGGTCTACTATCACGAAGGGCAGATGGTGCGGAAGGGTGACCCGCTCATCGAAATCGATCCGCGGCCGTATCAGGCGGCATTGACGCAAGTCGAGGGACAACTGGCGCACGATGAGGCGGTTTTGACGGAAGCCAAGATCGATTTGGCCCGCTACAAGCAAGCCTTAGATCGAAACGCCATCGCCAAGCAGCAATATGACGATCAAGAGCAAGTCGTGCTGCAAGATGAAGGCACGGTGAAAAACGACCAGGGGCAACTGGCCAATGCCAAGGTCAATCTCATATACACGCATATCACGTCGCCCATAGACGGGCGCGTCGGACTGCGGCTGGTCGATCCCGGAAATATTGTGCAGGCGAATAGCACCACTGCGCTGGTTGTGGTTACGCAGCTTCGACCCATCACGGTGATCTTCAGCATCGCCGAAGATCAGCTCTCCCAGATTCAACAGCAATTGCGCAAAGGGAAAAAACTGACGGTCGACGCTTTTGACCGTGAAGCTAGCACGAAACTCGCATCCGGCACGCTTCTGACCCTCGATAATGTCATTGACCCAACCACGGGAACCTTGAAGCTAAAAGCTATCTTTGACAACTCGGACGACGCTCTGTTTCCGAGCCAGTTCGTCAATATCAGACTGCTGGTCGACACGCAACACGACGTGACTTTGCTGCCTACGCAGGCGATTCAGCGCAACGCTCAAGGCGCTTATGTCTACGTGATTAAGAGCGATCAGACCGCTGCCATGCGGACGATTACTCCCAGCACTACGGATGGAACCGTGACCGCCGTCCAAGGTCTTGAGCCGCAGGAAGTGGTGGCGGTGAATGGATTCGACAAGCTTCTGGATGGGGCGAAAGTCGCGGTCCGCGCACCTGCGCAAGGCAACGTCGGAGCCTCCGGGCAGCAGCCTCAAACCAGACAGGACAACCAATCCTCTCCGTCGGGAAGCTCCAAGGGAGGCAGCGCCGGAGGCAAAAACGGAGCCCCGCATCAGTGAGTCCCTCTCGTCCATTTATTTTACGGCCGGTAGCGACGTCGCTATTGATGGCAGCCATCTTGCTCGCTGGCTTCGTCGCCTATCTGCAACTGCCGGTTTCTGCTTTGCCGGAGGTCGACTACCCTACCATTCAGGTGGTTACGTTTTATCCGGGCGCCAGTCCGGACGTGATGGCCTCGGCCGTAACCGCGCCTCTGGAGCGGCAGTTCGGTCAGGTGCCGGGCCTCAATCAGATGACTTCCACGAGTTCGGACGGGAGCTCGATCATTGTTTTGCAGTTTTCCCTCGAGCTGAACATCGACGTTGCCGAACAGGAAGTGCAAGCCGCCATCAACGCCGCCCAAACCTATCTGCCTTCCGATTTGCCGGTCCCGCCGATCTATAGCAAAACGAATCCGGCAGACACGCCGATTCTGACGCTGGCGCTTTCTTCCAAATCGATGCCGCTGTCGCAGGTCGAAGATCTGGCCGACACGCGCTTCGCGCAAAAAATTTCTCAGCTCCCGGGGGTGGGACTGGTCAGCATTAGTGGGGGCCAAAAGCCGGCGGTGCGGGTGCGCGTAAATCCCACTGCGCTGTCCTCGTACGGCATCAACCTCGAGGATGTGCGCACCGCGCTGCAATCGACCAGCCTCGACCAAGCGAAGGGCAACTTCGACGGCCCGCAACAGGACTACCAGATTCAATCGAACGACCAACTGCTCACGGCCGCCGATTTCGCGCAAGTCATTGTTGCCTACCACAACGGGTCGCCGGTAAAGCTCTCCGATGTGGCTACGGTCGACAATGACGTGGAAAACAATCGCCAGGCGGCATGGATGAACGAAACGCCCGCGGTCATCGTCAACATCCAACGCCAGCCGGGCGCGAACATCATTCAGGTGGTCGACCGCATTAAGAAGCTGCTTCCGCTGCTGAAGAGCAATCTCCCTTCTGCCGTTCAAGTGGACGTACTGACGGATCGCACGACTACGATCAGGGCATCCGTCAAAGACGTCGAGTTTGAACTCATGCTCACCGTGGCGCTGGTGGTCATGGTCATTTTTCTGTTCTTGCGCAATGTTTCTGCCACCACCATTCCGAGCGTTGCCGTGCCGCTCTCCATCGTGGGCACGTTCGGCGTGATGTATCTGGCCGGCTTCAGCTTGAACAACCTCACGCTGATGGCGCTCACGATTTCGACGGGCTTCGTCGTCGACGACGCCATCGTCATGATCGAGAACATCATTCGGTTTATCGAAGAGGGAGATCGGCCGCTCGAAGCGGCCCTCAAAGGCTCGGAGCAGATCGGTTTCACGATCGTATCGTTGACCATCTCGTTGATTGCGGTTTTGATTCCTCTGCTCTTTATGGGCGACATCGTCGGCCGGCTTTTCCGCGAGTTTGCCATCACCTTGAGCGTGACCATCCTGGTCTCGGCGGTGGTTTCGCTGACCCTCACGCCGATGATGTGTTCGCGCATATTGAAAAGTACGCACGGGCAAAAGCAGACCCGTTTCTACGTGGCTTCAGAGCACGCGTTCGAAAGCATCATTGCCTTCTATGGGAGAACTTTACAGTGGGTGTTGAAACGCCAGACCGCGACTCTTCTTGTGGCCGCGGGGACGCTGGTGCTGACCATCGTTCTCTACATCATCATCCCGAAGGGTTTCTTCCCGGTGCAAGACACGGGAATCATTCAGGGCATTTCGGAAGCCGGGCAGTCCATATCTTTTCCCGCCATGGCGGAAAAGCAGCAGGAACTCACCCATTTGATATTGCAGGATCCCGCGGTCGAGAGTCTTTCTTCGTTCATCGGCGTCGACGGCACCAACACGACCTTGAACAGCGGGCGTATCCAAATCAATTTGAAGCCCCTCGAAGACCGCAAAATCAGCGCTTCGGATGTCATCCGGCGCCTCCAGCCAAATCTGGAAAAGATCGATGGCATTACGCTCTACATGCAGCCGGTGCAGGATCTCACCGTCGAAGATCGCGTGAGCCGGACGCAATATCAGTACACTCTCGAAGATCCCGACCAGCGCGAACTGAATTTTTGGACGGCCAAGCTCATGGCCAAACTGCAAGCGATTCCGGAGCTTCGCGACCTGGCCACCGACCAGCAAACTTCCGGTCTCGCCGCTTCCCTCGTCATTGACCGGGTCACCGCATCACGCATGGGCATCACGCCCCAGGCGATCGACCAGATGCTCTACGACGCTTATGGGCAGCGGCAAGTTTCGACGATGTACACGCAGCTGAACCAGTACCACATCGTGCTTGAAACCCAACCCGAATTTCAGAAGAACCCTTCGAAATTGCAGGACATCTACGTTCGTTCAGCTTTGGCGCCAACTGCACTCACTACCGGCGCTTCCAGTACCCAGACGATTACCGCGACCACGTCTTCCGGGAATTCCGCCTCCTCTGCTCCGTCCAGCCCTTCGGCTTCCCCGAACACCGCTGCCAGTTCGGGTTCCGCCAACCCGAGCGCGGTAACCTCGGTGAATGGCGCCGCGATTCCCCTCAGCGCCATCACCCGGTTCGAAATGAAGAGCAGCCCCCTGTCCGTCAATCACCAGGGACAATTTCCCGTGGTCACCATCTCTTTCAACCTGGCGCCCAAGGCGTCGCTGGGCGAAGCCACCGACGCCATCGACAAGGCGCAGCGGGAAATTGGGATGCCGCTCAGCGTGCAGGGGGCGTTTCAGGGTACGGCCGCTTCGTTTCAATCTTCCTTGTCGAACGAGCCGCTATTGATTCTCGCCGCTCTGGTCACGGTTTATATCGTCCTCGGCGTTCTCTACGAAAGCTTCATACACCCCATCACAATTCTGTCGACACTGCCCTCCGCCGGAGTGGGTGCGATTCTGGCCTTGTTGATTTGCGGCGAAGAACTCAGCGTGGTCGCCCTGATCGGTATCATCCTGCTGATCGGCATTGTCAAGAAGAACGGAATTATGATGATCGACTTCGCGCTGGAGTCGGAGCGCAAAGAGGGCAAGAAGCCGGAAGTCGCTATTTATGAAGCGTGCCTCCTGCGCTTCCGTCCCATCATGATGACCACCATGGCCGCGCTGCTGGCCGGCTTGCCACTCGCCCTGGGCAGCGGAATTGGCTCGGAGCTTCGCCGCCCGCTGGGCATCTCCATGGTGGGCGGCTTGCTCTTGAGTCAGGTGCTCACGCTCTACACGACTCCGGTTATTTACATCTTCTTCGACCGGCTGGCGCAGCGTTTCTCTTCGCATCGCGCGCCGGAAATCGGACCTGAGGGTGTCCCAGCGGATTAATGCGGATGAATTACGAATGAGTCTCTCTTCTCCATTTATTCGGCGGCCCGTGGCCACGACCCTGCTGACCGCAGCCATTGCGCTGGCGGGGGCTGTGGCCTTTCGGGAGTTGCCGGTGTCGCCGCTGCCGCAGATCGATTTCCCCACGATTTCGGTAGGCGCGAGTTTGCCGGGAGCCAGTCCGGAGATCATGGCCTCCTCCGTCGCGACTCCGCTGGAGCGCCAGTTCGGGAGAATTGCCGGGATCACGGAAATGACGTCGTCCAGTTATCTCGGCACCACCAGCGTCACGCTGCAGTTTGATTTGAACCGCAACATTGATGGAGCAGCTCGCGACGTCCAAGCCGCAATCAATGCCGCGCGCAGTTACTTGCCCAGCAATCTGCCAGGCAATCCCACTTATCGCAAGGTGAACCCGGCGGATGCTCCGATCATGATTCTGGCGCTTACGTCCAGTGTGTACGACCGCGGCAAGCTGTACGACGCGGCCTCCACTATCATGCAGCAGCGTCTTTCTCAGGTTCAGGGCGTGGGGCAAGTGAGTGTGGGCGGCAGTTCGCTGCCAGCCGTGCGCGTGGACGTGAATCCGACCCAACTCAACGGTTATGGTCTCGGCCTGCAGGACGTGGCCGCCATGCTGAGCCGGCAGAATGCCAACAGTCCCAAGGGCCAAATCACTAGTGGCGCAACCACGGCCGACATCGTAACCAACGACCAGCTTCTGAAGGCGGTGGACTACATGCCTCTGGTGGTCGGCTACCACAATGGCGCCGCCGTCAAGTTGTCCGATATCGCGAACGTGCAGGACTCCACGGAAAACATACGGGCTGCCGGGTTCGTCAACGGCAAGCCCTCGGTCCTCATCATTATTTTCCGCCAGCCTGGCGCCAACATCATCGATACCGTGGACCGCATCCGGGCCGCGCTCCCGGCACTCAAGGCTTCGATCCCTTCCGCCATTGACACGGCAATCGTGCTCGACCGTACCCAAACCATTCGCGCTTCCGTGCGCGACGTCGAGCGCTCCCTCATGATCTCGATTACCCTGGTTATTCTGGTGGTTTTCGTGTTCCTGCGAAGCGTCCGCGCCACCTTGATTCCCAGCGTCGCCGTCCCCGTCTCCCTGATCGGCACGTTTGGCGTGATGTACCTTTTTCACTACAGCATCGACAATCTTTCGCTCATGGCGCTCACCATTTCGACGGGCTTTGTGGTGGACGATGCGATTGTGGTCATCGAAAATATCACCCGTTATCTCGAGCAGGGCATGCCGCCCATGCAAGCGGCGTTCAAGGGCGCCAGCGAAATTGGATTTACGGTGCTGTCCATCAGTATCTCTCTGGTTGCCGTCTTTATCCCGATTCTGATGATGGGTGGAATCGTCGGCCGGCTGTTCCGCGAGTTCGCCGTGACCCTCTCGGTAGCCATCCTGGTCTCCCTGGGCATTTCTCTAACTACGACGCCGATGATGTGTTCTCGCCTGCTCCGGCATATTGGGGATGAGCAGCACGGCAAAGCGTTCCGCGCCAGCGAGCGCGCCTTCAATGCCGTGCTCGGCCTCTACGAGCGCAGCCTGGGTTGGGTCCTCGAACACTCCGGCCTCACGCTGGCCGTTCTCGGCCTCACCATCGCATGCAACTTCTACCTTTTTTGGATCGTCCCCAAAGGATTCTTCCCTCAACAGGATAACGGCGTCGCCTTCGGCGGCATTCAGGGCTCGCAGGACATTTCTTTCCAAGCCATGCAGAAGTCTACGGAGCGTATCGTCGATATCGTCAAAACCGACCCAGCGGTGGCCAACGCCATGGCGTTCACGGGCGGCGGCGGCCCCACCAATGGCGGCTTCATCTTCCTGGGCCTGAAACCTTTTGCCGAACGCAACGCAACCTCCAGCCAGATCATCGACCGTCTGCGTCCTAAACTGCTTTCTGTCTCGGGGGCAAACACCTTTATGCAAGCGGGACAGGACCTGCGCATCGGCGGACGGGGAAGCAGTGCCCAATATCAGTACACAATTCAGAGCGACAATCTACAGGATCTGGTGCAGTGGGGCCCGGTGCTTCTGCAACAGATGCGGAAAATACGCCTGCTCACCGACGTCAATACCGACCAGCAGAATAGCGGTCTTCAGGCCATGCTTACCTATGACCGTGACACCGCTTCGCGCCTCGGCATTACCCCGCAGATGCTCGACAACTCGCTCTACGAAGCCTTCGGCCAAGCCCAGGTTTCCACCATGTATACCGCCATCAACCAGTACCACGTGGTGCTGGAAGTCGAACCGAAGTTCTGGCAGTCGCCGGTGAACTTAAACGACGTGTATATCCGGGCCGCGCAAGGAAAGGTCGTTCCGCTCAGCGCCGTCGCGCATTACGAGCCATCCACTGCTCCCCTGGCGGTGAATCACCAGGGTCAATATCCCTCGGTGACCATTTCTTTCAACCTGGCCCCGGGTGTGGCTCTTAGCGACGCTTCCCGGGCCATCCTCGCCATGGAACAGAAAATCGGCATGCCCAATAGCATTACTGGCATGTTCTCGGGCACGCTACAGGCCTTTCAGTCTTCCCTGGCGACGGAACCGTTTCTCATTATCACCGCTCTCATGGCCGTCTATATCGTCCTCGGCATTCTCTACGAGAGTTACATCCATCCGCTCACGATTATTTCCACCCTGCCCTCCGCCGGAGTCGGCGCCGTCCTCGCCCTCATGATCTTTCATAAGGACCTGAGCATAATCGCGGTGATCGGCGTTATTCTATTAATTGGTATCGTCAAGAAGAACGCCATTCTGATGATCGACTTTGCGCTGGCCGCCGAACGCATCGAAGGCAAGAGCCCTCGCGATGCCATTTTTCAGGCTTGCATCCTGCGCTTTCGACCGATTCTGATGACCACCATGGCTGCGCTGTTTGGCGCTATGCCGTTGGCTTTCGGACGAGGCACGGGTTCGGAACTTCGCAATCCTCTTGGGATTACCATTATTGGCGGACTGATTCTGAGCCAGATGCTCACGCTTTACACCACGCCGGTGGTTTATCTCTCGCTGGATCGCTTGCGAGTGAAATGGCTTCGCGCTCACGGAAAGCTGGAAGCGCAGAGACACATCGAGTCCTTCGGATGACATGTTCATATGCGCGCGAACGGATTAGAAACGGCCGAAGCCAGGCTGGCGAGGAGCCCGAGACCCCGATGAGGGCAACGAACAAAATGCGCACTGCGACCGCGCTGCTCTCGGTCGCACTCCTCTTGCAAGGCTGCGTTGTCGGTCCTAAATACAATCGCCCCCCGATGCAGGCGCCGGGGACGTATAAAGAAGTCACTCCGGACGATCTCAAGAAGATGGACGGCTGGAAAGTCGCGCAACCGCAGGATAGCGCTCTCCATGGCAAGTGGTGGGAGATTTTCGGCGATGCCCAACTGAACGCGCTCGAAGAGCAAGTCAACATTTCCAATCAAAACGTCGCCGCTGCCTTCGCTAATTTCATGGCGGCGCGTGCCCTGGTGCGGGAAGCTCGGGCGCAATATTTCCCAACGGCTACCGTCGGCGCCAGCATCATTCGCCAACACCAGCCTGCTGCTGCGACGGGGACGAGCAGCGGGACCACCTCCAACGAATTTTCTCTACCCTTCGACGCTTCCTGGACGCCTGACCTGTTTGGCCGCGTGCGCAACCTGGTTCGCGCCGGCGTCGCGAACGCGCAAGCCAGCGCCGCCGACTTGGAGAATACCCGCCTGACCGCGCAAGCGGAACTGGCGGCCGATTACTTCCAACTGCGCGGGCAGGACGCTCTCAAACAACTGCTGGATGCGACTGTGGTGGCTTATGCACAATCTCTGAAACTGACCCAGGCGCTGTATGAGACCGGTATCGACTCCGACGAATCCGTCGCGCAAGCCGAAACTCAACTGGAAGCCACCCAGGCGCTCGACACCAATGTTGGCATACTGCGGTCTCAATACGAGCATGCGATTGCGCTGCTGGTTGGTCAATCTGCTTCTTCCTTCTCGGTTGCCGTCGAGCCTTTGAAAACTCCTCCGCCCGCCATCCCGTTTGGCGTTCCATCGCAACTTCTGGAGCGCCGCCCAGACATCGCCGCCACCGAGCGCCTGATGGCACAGGCCAATGCGCAAATCGGCGTCGCAGTAGCCGCCTACTATCCAACCGTGACTCTTGGCGCTTCTTTCGGGCTTCAAAGCACGAAAGCCTCCAGCTGGTTTACCTGGCCAAGCCGGATCTGGTCCGTCGGCCCGTCCATTGCTGAGACGATTTACGATGGCGGTCTGCGTCGCGCCACCGTCGAACAGTATCGCGCGCAATATGATCAGACGGTCGCCAACTATCGAAACACCGTCCTCACCGCGTTTCAGCAAGTCGAGGACAATCTTGCCAACCTCCGCATTCTTTCCAAGGAAATTCAGGAACAAGAGACGGCGATAGGGTCCGCGCAACGCAGCCTTAACCTGGCTACAGAGCGCTACCGCCTCGGCATCGACCCCTACCTCAACGTCATTACAGCCCAGACCACACTCTTTAGCAATCAGCAGACAGCTGTGACCCTGCGGACCGAGCAAATCGTGGACAGCGTGCAACTGATCGAGGCGTTGGGCGGGGGTTGGGATTCCTCCACGCTTCCCACCTCGCAGCAGGTTATTTCGCGACAGGCTCAGTTGCCGGCGATTACTCCGGCTCAACCCGCTACGAGCCAGCCCCCAGCCGCATCGACTCCCTGATTACGGCGAATTTTCAGCAACAATCATTTCGCGATAGTGCCCAACTCCACGGCTTTCATTGACTTGCCCGGATCGCCGACGTAAGATTTGCCCCTAAAGCAAAATGGCGGCTACCGATTAAATTGAGATCTGAGAGGTTAACACTCCTATGAGAGTACCCAGAATTTGTGTTTACTGGTTGCTGTTGTTCTCGCTGCTTGGCATCGACAGTTGCACCGGCGGCGGTGTTCACAAGAAGACGATACCAACGAACTGCGATGCGACTGCCAAAAATTGCGCAGTCAGGATCGACGCCGATTGCAGCGCGCATCCGGACCCGGCGGATGTTGTACCAGGCTACACCGTGACCTGGGGGGCACCCGACACTACTTATTCAGTGCAGTTCCTCAAGGCCAAGACGCCCTTCCAACCCTCAACCGGCAAGGTGACCGTAGTTCTTGCCGGGTCGCCGAGTAAACCAGTGACGGGGGATAACTCGTGCGGCACACCACCAAACCTGCCACCGTCCGCGAACAATACCGGCTGCTACTTTTACTACGATGTCTTTCATGGCAACAAAGAGTGTAGCGATCCCGGAATTCACGTTGTGAACTAACTAGTTGATGCTAAGGAGCGTGCGAAAACGCCGATCGTCCTTGAGGTGGTCAAAATCTGGCGTGTCACGAATCAAGGTTGGCGAGTAACCGGCTGCAACCGACTTAGTCAGGAAATCCAGCGTCTTCTCCGGGTCCCTGAAGTGGTTGTAGAGAATGGCGCCGCGAAACAAAACATCAGCGTCCCCCGGTGACGCTTGCAGCGCCCGCGCCATTTGTTCCCGCGCCTCACGTTCCTGGTCAAGCATGGCGTAGTAGTCCGCGGTAAACGCCAGAATGGTGGCATCCTGTGGATTCACCTCCAGGCGTGGCTTAGCCAATTCAACTGCTTTTTGATACGCTGACTTCGCCTCCCCGCGGCGCGCTGGAATCTGAAACAGAGTGTCGCCCAGGTTACCCCAGTTCAGCCAGTCTTTGGGATCGATCTTAAGCGCCTGCTGCAGGTTCTCCGCGGAATCCGGGTAATAGCGCATATAGAAGTATGCCGCTCCCAGGTTCCCATACACTTGGCCGGTGGGCCGCAAAGCGATGGATCGCTTGAAGGCATCCACCGCTTCCTGATACTGGCCGACCATAAGCTCCGTGGCACCCAGGTTGGAATATCCTCTGTAGTTCAGCGGCGCTAGTTGGATCGTCTTCTTGAACATGTCCGCTGCATCGGAGTAGCGGGCTTGGTCCAAGTAGAAAATTCCAAAAGTGTTGTACACGCGCCAGTAGTTGGGCCGGAGCGAGACCGCCTTTCGATAAGCATCCTCCGCCGCCGATGCCTTCCCTAATTTCTGATACGCGGCGGCCAGAGAACTCAGGGTCTCGTCACTGTTGTGATCGAGATCGAGCGAGCGCTGGAATTCCTGCACCGCATTTTCGTAGCGTCCCATAGACAAGAAGACGTTTCCCAAGCAAGTGTGACCTTCCGCCAACTGCGGCGTGAGGGCAAGCGCACGGTCGCACGCCGTCTTTGCCTTGTCCACCCAGTCTTTGTCCCGATTCTTCCACACAAAGCCAGTGTTGTACGCCAGCCCCATGGCCGCATATGCAGGAGCGTAGTTCTGGTCGACGGCGATGGCGCGCTGAAACTCCGCAATAGCATTATCGATGTTGTCCTGACTCTTGTAATCCTCCAGATATCCTCGACCTCGCAGATAGAAGTCGTATGCGGCGGGTTTCGTATCGGGACGCTCCTCCAATTCGTGCCGCTGTCCGGAGTTCGCCGCCTGAGGCAATTTTGCGAGCACATCATCGAAAATGGTGTCCTGCAACGCGAAGATGTTATTCGTGTCGCCGGTAATGGTGTTGGCCGCGATCTGAGTATGCGTGCGGGGATTGACCAGGCTCCAGGTGATCCGGATGCGCGCGCCATCCTGTTGCAAACTGCCTTCGAGGACGAGATCGGTGCCAAACTCACGCTGTGCCTGCTCCGAAGTCTTCACCCCGTGCTCTATCAGATCCCGCGTGGAGATCAGTTGAAGCTTTCCGCCATCAGCGGCTTGCACCAGTCTCGCAGTCACGGTCTCGGTCAGACCGCGTCCCAAGGCGTTTGTCGGGGCATCGTTTGCTACCGATTCGAAGGGCAGAACCGCCATCATCCTTGCATCGAGCGCCTGCGCCTCGCTGCGATGCCGCAGCCACCAAGCTCCGAAACCGGCGACCACCAATGCCGCTATCGCCATCGCCAGCCAGCGCCGCCAGTTAGGCGAAGACGCGTGCCTCGGGTAGATCGGCATCGTACCGGTCGCCAGGTTGGCGAGGTCGATGCGCAGATCGCCCGCCGATTGGTAGCGTTCCCTGGGATCTTTTTGCAGCGCGCGCAGGATGACCCGCTCCAATCCTTCGCTGATCTTCGGATTCGCCACGCGCGGCGGCACTGGCTGCTGTTCAAGAATCGCGGCAATCAGACGCGTTCCCATAGCATCTCGGAAAGGATGCTTGCCGGTGCTCATCTCATACAACACGATCCCCGCCGACCACAGGTCCGCGCGTTCGTCTGGCGTGTGCCCTTTGACTTGCTCCGGCCCCATGTAAGGCAGCGTCCCCGCGTCCGAATAAGTTTCGGTCAGCGGAGCTGTCTCGGTCACCTCGGTTTCGGTTCTCAACATGTAGGCCAGCCCGAAATCGAGGATCTTGAGCCGGCCATCCGGCGTGATCTTCAGGTTGCTGGGCTTCAGGTCGCGATGAATTACCCCTTCTTTGTGCGCGGCTTCGAGGCCGGAGGCGAGCTGCTTGCCCAGTTGAAGAACCTCCACCTCCGCCAGGGGACGGCCCGCCAGCTTGGCGTCAAGCGTCATGCCGGGGACATACTCGGTGACGAGGTAATTAATTCCGTTGTCCTGCCCGAAATCGAATGCCATTGCGACGTGCGGATCGGTGATCCGGGCAAGGCTCAACGCTTCGCGGCGAAACTGCCGCTGCGCCGCTTCGGTCAGCAGCACCTGCTTGGGGAGAATCTTGAGCGCCACATCGCGATCCAGTCGCTCATCGCGCGCGCGAAAGACCACGCCCATGCCGCCCGCGCCAATCTTCTCGACGATGCGGTAATGGCCAAGCACACGACCAACCGTGGGAGTCGCGTCCGCCATTCCCGGATACTAGCCTGGATTATTCACGAAGTCTCTAGCCAAAAAAGTAAGGATGCTCTAAAAGGAATGATGAACACTGGGTTCGCACGCCCAGCATTCCCTTTCGGAGCATCCATCGCTTGATACAAAGTGTTT
>Ga0224555_1002775_pt1 | contig 19594 bp, 13 predicted proteins | sample 714S23034metaG_FD_180687 | JGI IMG/M metagenome (GOLD analysis project Ga0224555, IMG submission 180687) | Peat soil microbial communities from Stordalen Mire, Sweden - 717 S2 30-34 | ecosystem: Environmental > Terrestrial > Soil > Wetlands > Peat | place: Sweden: Norrbotten County, Stordalen...
TACGAACGCGGATCAACGATGGTCACTTCCAACCTGCCGTTCCAGGAGTGGACCGAAGTCCTCGGCTCGGAGCGCTTGACCGGCGCCCTGCTCGACCGGCTCACTCATCATGTCCATATCCTGGAGATGAACGCCGACAGCTACCGCCTCAAGCAGAGCCGCCGCAAACGATCCCCTTCCCCAGAACGCTGAACTCTCCCTCTCCGAAACCGCCTCGGGAGAGAAGGGCCTCTTCCGCTACGCTCCAGAGCCCCTTCTCCCCCGAAATACCAACAATTTCATGCCCGGCTGTGGCCTTATTTTGCTCCGCCACACTGGCCTGATTTTACTCCGCCCTTGACAACTTTGGGTAAATCCGCAGGACCCTGGAGTTGGCCAATCAATTCGTCGCACGTCGCCTTGCAGGATCTACGGTTTTATCTTAGTGGTGACGAAATTCGTGAATGCCGAGCAGACAACACGGCATCGGTTCGCAACGTGAGCGGCACAAAGTTTGCACCCAGTTGCCGTTTCAATTATGTTTGTCTTTCAGAGCTTCATACGATGATCACGATTCGCCAACTCGCGAAAGAGATTGAACTGTCTCCAACAACCGTTTCCATGGTCCTTAATTCGAAACCCTTGGCGCAGGCAATTCCGGAGGAAACAAAACTCCGCGTCAGGGCCGCCGCGAAAAAGTTCGGGTATACACCGAATCCCTTCGCTCGTTCCCTCTTCAGCCGAAGGAGTGCATCGGTGGCAATCCTCCTTTCGGATATCACAGACCCATATTGCGCGACAGTCATGAAAGGAATCAGTAGTTCTCTGCATAGCTCGAACTACATTCCTGTGCTACTTGATATCGACAATAGTCGCGTGAAGTTTCGACAGAATCTTCAAAAACTCGTGGCTCGCCGGATCGAGGGGATCATTGGTGTCGCAAATTCCTTTCTCCTGCGGACTGAACTTCTCGCGACAATCAAGAAACAACAGATTCCGATCGTGTTGATTGGCCGCGATATGGAGGGAACAGATATAAGCTCCGTCGCGGTCGAAAACGAAGAAGGTGCTTTCCTGGCCATGAAGCACTTGTACGGCCTAGGTCACCGTGCGATTGGATTTCTCAAGGGCCCCCAGAACATTGTTGACAGTGCAAAGCGGTGGAAGGGCATCACCCGCTTCGCGCGTGAAGCAGGACTGGAGATCAATCCCAGGCTCACTGTCCAACTGAAGACACAAAGCAGTGGACCAGAGGCTGGATTCAGTGCAACCCGGGAACTCATCAGTCGAAAGCAGAGATTCACTGCACTGTTGGCCTTTGACGATATTGCCGCGTTCGGGGCGATTCGCGCTTTAACTCACGCCGGAAGGATCGTCCCGGCAGATTGCTCGGTAATTGGCTTTGATGACGTTGCAACTGCAACGATCTACAATCCGCCACTCACTACGATCCGACAGCCAATGGAAATCCTGGGCACCTCGGCAGTTGAAATCTTCCTTGAGCTTGCGGGCGCTTTCTTCGAAAAGAGGCCCACAATCCCGATTCATCGCAAGATCCGGCCTAAACTCGTGATCAGAGAATCTACACAATCGTTGATTCAAACTAATGGGTCTTCCCAGCCTTGATCTCCCTCGTCAGTTCGACGATGCAGCTCATCTTCTGATCCGCAAGGCGCGACCATTCACCTCATTCCGCACTCTGGACCAATGGAACAATAACTGAGTCAATCCAGCTTTCCGCTTCACCTGCCTCAATGCTTTTGAAGAGCCACCAGTGCTCGGTATGTTCTGCCGTCTCCCCCGGCTTCAGATTCCGAAGTGGCCCCAAGGTCTCGAGTTCGAGCGAGTGCGCGTCTGTATAGATCTCGAAATTACAGCCAAAATCAGGATATTTCTCGCCTGTTTCCACGTTGGCCTTCTTCACGAACAAGTGGCCGTTCCGAAAGTAAGCGCCCCACCCGAATGGATTGAAGATCCCGGTCATCTGCTCCTTGAATTTGCTTGCGGAATTCCTTTCCTGGTGAAGCTGGATGTAATTCGTGCCAATTCTCCACCGCGGATCCGCCAAATCCGTATAGCACCAGAGGGCCAAAACCCCCTCGGGCAACAACCTTTCGACCGAAACTGGGGCGTGCGGTGGAAGGGGGAGAATGGCCTTTCCACCACCAGCCATCACGGAGAGCGCCCATGGGGCCATCCTGGTGGCTTTCCTCCCAAGATTGCGAATGCGATGCGTGACAGTGACCCGCGATTCTGTTTCCGCCAATTTGATCTCAATCTCTTTTTGAAGATTTGTGCCGGGTGGTTCAGATTCCGGAGGAGCTGTAAAAATGAAACTTCCGTCGTGCCTCCGGACTGAAACTCGGACGTTGTCGGGGTAGTACGTGCGCGCAACTTCAGGCGATACCCAGAGCCGGTGGCCCCCATAGACTCTGAAGATCCGGTCACCGCCTTTGCCTGAATGTTCCGGAATCTCGTGGAATTCGTTTTCCCCTCCGCAAAATCCATAGAAGAGAATCCGTGGCCCGACTTCGGTCGAGACAACCAGTTGGACTGTACCGTTCGAGATTCTGAAGGCCGTCTTCCAACTCTGGTATTCAATTTCTTCGGCTCTTGCTGTCCTTGCTTCGATAAGATCTTGCATATCTTTCATCCCTTGGCTCCGTGTGACATTCAAGGCATCACCGCCGCGCTTCAGTAGCGGCATCGGCCACAATCGCCTATGCCTCGCCGTCACTATCAGGAATTTCCAGATTCACCAGTTCCCGCTTGAACCACCGCGTGTTGTAGGCGCCCCACGCTAGACCGATCACTATCCATCCGATACCCAATTCCTTGGCACGCCAACTCAGGCTCAACCACAACAGTGTGCAAATCAGGAACCCTAGTACCGGAGACACGAGATTGAACCAGCGCTTCCGCGTTGCGCGCAAGTAATATCGAACGAACGCCGAGATGTTCACACCCATGAACGCGAGCAAAGCGCCGAAATTCAAGAGTTCCACGCCTCGCTCAAAGCTCAGGGCCATTGCTCCAATCAGCGCGACCGCTCCAACCAGCAATACGTTGTTTCGGGGTATCCGGCTCTTAGGATCGATGGCGGCAAAGAATCCTCGTGGCAGAGCCGAACTCCGCCCCATGCCGTAAAGGAGACGAGCAGCACCCAACTGCGCGCCCATCGCCGAACCAACCGTCGCTACCAGGAGTGTCACGTTGACGAGAGAAAAGAGCCAATGTCCGCCGGCCTTTCCTGCTACAAACACAAACGCTGTATCGACGTCGGGGAAGTTCTGAGCGCCGGGCCAGACGAGTTGCGCTGCATACACTTCGACCGATGCCAATACGCCTGTAAGCAAACACACCAAAACGGTCGCGAGTAAAACGTTGCGGCGCGGATTCCGGACCTCCTCGGATAGCGTTGAGATCCCATCGAACCCGATATAGGTCAGCACGGCCAGCGAACTTCCGCCCAAAATGGACCGGATTGAGAAGGTCTTCGGATCGAAAAATGGGCGTGTAAGGAACGCGATTCCGTCGTGAGGCGCCGCGTGCACATAACGAGCTGCGGCCGCCAGGAACAGAACAATGACCACGCACATAACCGCAACAAGACCAGAGTTGATTCGTGCCGAAGTTTTGATGCCTTGCAAATTCAATGCGGTAATCAGCGTCACAAATATGATCACCCACACTGGATAAGGGACTTCGGGGCAGAAGTTCATCGCAAACTTGCTGCACAGGATTGTGCAAATGAGCGGATTGAGCACGTAGTCCATGGCCATGCTCCACCCCGTCAAGTAGCCAAGCGCAGGGTGAATTTCGCGCCCCACATAGGTGAACGCAGAGCCGGCGCTGGGATAAGCGGAGGCCATTTTCCCATAGCTTATGGCAGTAAACAGCATGGCCACCATAGCCAGCAGCACCGTCACTACGGCGTACCCGTGAGAACGCGTGCTCATTACCCCGTAAACTGGCATCGGGGCGGTGGGTTGAATAACGATGAGCCCATAGAGAATCAGATCCCAGAGCCCCAGCGCGCGGCGTAACGTCGGCGTGCCGGCGGCTTCTGGCGCAGATGTTCCCACAGTCTGATGTGTGCCTTTCAAATTTGCGCCGCCTCAGCCGCGGATCATGCATATTCATTGAGAGTACTTTATGGTCCCGCCCATCGACGGTGCGGCATGCAATTTGTGCATCTCGGATTAAGCGAAACTCGATACATCCTCAGAAAATATCCGATTGGTTTCGCAGCACACAGACCAAAGTGATTCGGAAATCGATGCACCGCGCAATTCAGCGAAGTCGTCCAGTTTCTTCCGGAAGCAAAAAACAGCCCGCTTCAGGGCCGGACCTCCTTTGTTTTCACGTTCCAGCCACTCACCTCCACCGCAGGCGCGTTCCCTCCCAGATCTTTCGGGTTGTACGTCGCGGTGATTTGCCGCGTCTCGCCAGGCAACAATGCAAAGTAATTGTCCTCCCACAGCACCGGCAGAACTTCATCGTCGATGGCGCGTTGATACCAGTACGTGCCGTGTCCATTTCGTCCAAGCAACCGCTTCACCTTCAGCCGGACAGCGAAAGCGAGCGTGCGGCTGGGATTGTGAAGCGTGACCGTCATCGCGTCCTGCGCGCCGGTGCTCTGTCTCTTCGCCTCCACGTCCAGATCCACGGTTGGCAAGCTGTTCAACGCCGTGTAGTCGGCAAACGTCTTGGTCGGTGTCCATACGCCGCCAAGCGGCTCGTTCTCGAAATCGACCGTCTCAGCTACCGACGATAGCCAATAGAAATTCCGGCTCACCAGGCTGTCCCCGTTTTCCAAACGCAGATCCACAAAATACGTTCCACTCAGCCCGTCGATCTCCGGCAGGGTGAACACCCGCGTGCTGCTGTCGGGCCCTATGTCTAAAGTGACCTCGTGGGCGTACTTCTCGGTCATGTCTAGGTTGTACACTTTGGCCGAAATCTTGAGTTTTGAGAACGCCTGGTAATAAGAATTCACAACCACGATCGAGCGGTCATCGTAAGAGTACTGCACGTGCAGCGGCTCACAGGCGTGTTTCACTCCGAAATAGGAGCCGCCCGGGCGCAAATACCAGTCGTATAAATGCCAGATCATGCTGGGCCAGGCGTTGTTCAGCATCCATTGGATCACCCCTGTCGATGTGTACTTGTTCCGCCCGAAGGCTTCCATCATCGCCCGGTGCCCTTCATACGCCTGTACCTGCGCCTTCTGCGCGTATTCCTCCACTGAGTGCGAAGGCCCGTAACGTTTGTTGAGCGCCTCGGTGAAGATCTCCAGCGTACGCGACATGCCGCCGGCATGGTACTCCCAGACCGAATCGATCGGCCATAAATGGTCCTCCGGCAGCATGCGCCGCAGGCTCTCGATGGGTGGAATTGCCGGACCCGGACTGATTTCCGTGGCGAATCCCCATGCGCCGCCGCGCTTGGTGTCCGTCACCCAGTACAAAGGAGGGACCCACTCGTACGGCGCCAGCATCTTCACCCCGGTCGGCCCTACGGTGGTGGTATAGTCCCCCGCCGAGGCGATGGCCGGATTCGGCCAATCGCTCTCCTTCATGATCTGCAGATACATCTTCTCGACTGCGGGCGGGGGCGCATAGTCGCTCCCATAGAGAAACGCGATAACCGAGGGGTGCCGCTCCAATCGTCGGATCTGGTCCCGCAGAGACGACGCCGCAATCGGCTCGTCTTCCCCGCTCCAGCTCGGCCATCTCTCCCAGTGGTCGCAACAGCACCACCCCGGCATTCCCATGATTCCCATCTCGTCCATCAAATCGAAGAAATGGTCATCCTCCAGCTTGCCTTCGAAGCGAATGGTGTTCAGGTTCATATCCCGCACATACTTCAGTTCCGCTTCTTGCCGCTCGGGCGAGGAACGCAGCAGCATGTCGAAGCTGTAGCCCGCTCCGCGGATCAATATATTCTTGCCATTGATCTGGAAGATCCGGTGTTTCGCGGCATCCAGTTCAGAGGTGATTTGCCGAATGCCAAACCGAGTGTGGCTGGCATCTGAAACCTGCCCATCGACGACAAACTCCAAGTCCAGCGGGTAAAGGTTCTGCGGTCCCAACTGTGCCGGCCACCACAGCCGTGGGTGGGCCACTTCCAGTTGCGGGAATTTCTCCGGCGTGAAACGCACCACTTGCGTCTCGCGGACTTCCAGTTTCACAGGTTGCGAAAACTCGATATCTTCCACCTTGCCTTTGAGCTCGCCTTCAATGGGTTGGTTCGAAGAGTTCTTCAACTCAGCTCGAACCGTGAGCTCCGCTTGATCCGCAGAAGGTAGATTCAACTTAGTGAACACCGCTGGATAGCGCAAGGCTACCGGCCCTGTCGCGGTAATATGCACGCCACGCCAGATGCCCATCTCTTTGTCGGGCGGCATCGGCGCCCAATCGACGAGTGTAATGGCCAGGTCGCTGGGTTGCGGCGGGAAGACCTCCACTGCCAGCGCATTTGTCTCGCCCGGTTGCGCCATCGCTGTGACATCGAATTCGAACAATCGCCAGGTTCCGGCCATTTTGCTGGAAGATGCGACCTGACGGCCGTTCAACCATACATTGGCGCGATAGTTGATGCCATCGAAGCCCAGCCAGAGAGTCTTGCCCTTGTACTCGGCCGGCAGCTTGAACTCGGTGCGGTACCACCAGGAGTGCCGAAACGGACTTTCAGGAGGCATCGAGATAAACGAAAAATTCTCAAATATCGGATAGGAAGTCCCGGAAATCGAACGCAGATTCATGCCGACGCCGGGATCGGGATAGACATTCTGCTTGACCAGGGCGGCAAGGACAGTTGACGGAACCGTGGTCGGATACCACTCGGCGGCGTTGAACCCCACAGCCGAAATGGCAGCTCCGTCCTCACGCACGTCGGCCGAGGACTGGATAGCCCAACCATCGGTCAGTTTTACCGTGTTTTTGCCGGTCTCTGGCGATAACGCCACCAACGGAATCGGCAACAGCAGGTTGCTCGCAATCATGAGCAGGAACGATGTTCGCAGGATGTTCATAAGGGTTATCTCCAGGCGTTTTCTTCGCTCCAGCAGCAGAAGGCGATCGAATGAGCTTCGATTTTGCTTTCGGCTATTCATCACGGATTTTCCGAAAGGCAGATTAAGTCCGTATTCGACTCGGAATCGCATCCGATAGCAACCGATCTGACCCGCTTCTCAATGCGGCAGATGATCGGGGCTGTCGCCTGCATTGGATAAGGCTTCTGGTCGGCGCGGCATGCTCTCTGCGCTTAGGATTTGTTCTTGCAAAGCTTCTGGAATCTCAAGCTCATTTGCCTGCGCGAATTTATGGATCTCCATTAATGTGCCGAATCCAGGTAGGCTTTCCTTGAAACTAACCGCATGAGCGGCGGTCAGAGACCCGAACCTCGCGGCGTCCGTGAGCGTTGCTCCGTGAAAAATCCCAAAGGAAACGCCTGCGGTAAATGCATCTCCTGCTCCAGGCGTATCCTGCACCTTCACCTTGAAGGCAGGAATCCGCTTCCCCCTTCCCTCACTGAACACAAACGAGCCGCGCTCACCCAAAGTGACGATCACTTGCGCTGCACCAGAGTGAGCTCGAAGTTCGTCGACAAGCTCTTTGAGATCCGGCGATTCGGTTGGCATTCGGCCGAGCAGGGTCTGCGCTTCGCCCAGGTTCGGGATAAGTAAGTCGACGCAATCGAAAGCGTGACGGGAAACTGGCGCTGCAGGGCCGGGCGTCAGAATTGTAGTAGCACCGGCTTCTTTTGCCTTTCTGCTGGCATAAAGAGCCGTCTCAACGGGGATTTCAAACGTGATCAACACGACCTTTGCCTGTCTGATCAAGCTCAGCGCTCGGTCGATATCTGCAGGCTGTAATTCCATGTTTGCGCCCATCGCGGTGACTATGGCTGGAATACCTAATGGATTGACCATGACAAACCCACAGCCCGTTGAGACATGATCGTTCCATTTAAGATAGGCCAAATCGACTCCTGAATCGGCCATCCACGAGGCTCCAATCTTGCCGAGCCGATCCCGCCCCAAGGAACCGATAAAGTGGGTGGGAAGTCCAAGCCTTGCACACGCGATTGCCTGGTGCGATCCTTTTCCCCCATCCAATGCCTCTCTGAAATCATCCGCCAGGATGGTCTCATCTGCTACAGGGAAACGTGGAACCCTCATGAACATTCCCTGCACATGACTACCGATTACCACAACCTCCTTCCTTGCCATTTCTCCTCCCATTTCCTTACGCATCCACGAGTGGTGAAGCAGCGGTTGCGGAATCGACTGTTATCAGACAGTCAGGATGTTCCTGCACGTAGGTTGCAGGAATCTCAGGACTCACTTCGCCGAATAGGACCAGACGGATGACCGTCTGCTTCCAGGCGCCGGTTTCACTGTACAAGCGAATTCGCCGCGCCGAAAGAACTTCCCGCATGCCAATGGTGACGGCCATGGGTGGAATGGCGTCTGGACAGCCGCCGGCGCTTCGTTGACTGAGAGCAATGAGGGTGTCGTCGTTCAGGTTGAGAATTCGTGTTGTGGACTTCCGGAATTCCTCTTTCCCGATGCGATGCCAGGGAGAACGCGGCGGTTCATTGAACGCAATATGGCCACGATAGCCAATGCCCCCATATAGAGTGTCAACCCCTCCAACCTCCCGCATCCGTTCCGCAATGTCGTCAAGGGCGGAAACATTCGGAAAGTGCCGCTGCTCTAAGGGAATCTGCAATGCAGGATCGATTGCACCGTAAAAGTTTCTTTCCATCCATCCTCGATAGCTAAAGGGATGTTCGAGGGGAAGGGGCCGGCCCTGCCAGTCCAGATGGTCATCCATGTGAAACACGTGCACATTTTTCAAACTAATGTGTTCTCGATTGACTTGCTCAATGAAAATCGGATACTGCCCCCGCGGACCACATGGAAGAATCCATCGTGTCCGGGCTCCACTCAAATTGTTTTCCTTCACCTCCTCGATCATCGTCGCCGCCATTTCTTCATAGACCAACCGTGGAAAAGCGACGATTCTCAACTTAACCTTGGCTCTGGGATGATTAGGAAGATCCTCCGCTGGGATTTTGCACCACTCGAACAATTCCTGCTTTGTCTCGTATGCCTGCATGCGCGTTTCTCCTTTTTCGCAACTATTTCACGCGATTGACCGTCAGAGATCGCCCGATGTTGACTGAGCACTGCAAGCAGTCGGAGCACCGGTGCACGTGCCCCTGCGGTGAGAAGAAGTTGAAGCCTCGCGGGAAGCGGGCGGCAAACGATCCCGCTTCCCGAAGTGGATCGCCTAGAATGTGAATTGCGCTCCAAACTGGAATTGCCGCGGAGTGTTGTTCGTATTGGTGATCAGTCCGAAAGGCAGGCCCTGCTGAGTCGCACCGACCATATTCGGCACGCTTGGATATCCGAATTGCGGCGAGTTGCTTATGTTGTAGGAGGAAGCGTCGATGCGGAGCACTCTCGCTTCGCCGATATCGAACATCTTGTGAACGGAAACATCCACATCGTGAGCGCCATCAGTCCGAACGTTGTCAAGATAGTTCGGGGCCGTTCCGGGAACGAACGGATTAGCGGTGCCGCCGTTCTCCGTGCCGGGTATTGCGAAACAGGTGTCGGTGAACCATGCCGCTACGGTATGTGGAGCGTGGGCTGCCGGATTGCAGGTCATGTCAGAACGCTGGTTGAAGTAGGATGGAGTTGTTCCTGAAGACGGTGTACTGATGGGAATGCCCGTACTGAAATAGCCGATCGCACTCACAGTCCATCCACCAAAGGCTTCATTCGAGAGACCATTCAGGTCGATGCGCCGTTTCTTGCCGATCGGCAGGTCGTACGATACTTCTCCCGAGAAATTAAACTTCACATCCTGAGGGCTGACCGCATGCTCATAGGACAGATTCTTGTAGTCCTGAGGAGCCCCATTGTGATTCCCTACGAAATCTATAGGAATCTGGGTGTCGTCGGTCATTATCTTTCCCCAGGTAAAATTGGCGAGCGTTGTTAAGTGGCTGGTCAGTCTCTTGTGCACTTTGGCTTGCAAGGAGTCGTACTCTGAGTCTCCGATCTCCGCTTCACCAGAGACTGGGAGGCCGTTGCCAGGGCCGTAGCTGCCATTCCCGAATTGCGGGTAAGGCTGGATCGCCGCCCATAAAGGAATGGTGGCCGCTCCATAGTTGGCGTTGGTGGAAGGCTCGATCGCTTCCCATTGATTGGGCATGTAAACGCAGCTCGGGCCCGCCGTAATGCACAGCGAGGACCTATATGTCTGAATCTGGGCCAAAGTCAGTTGGTTCAGATCGACGCCTGACATGGGCAGGAATAGCCCCCGGCTGCCGACAAAGCCCGCAGACACCACCACCTGGTGTGGCAACTCGTACTCAACACCGAAATTGAAGTTATAGGCTGTGGGCGTGCGGTTGGAGTGCAGCACGGTCCCCGCGGCTGTTCCCAATTCATTGGCCAGACCTGTCAGCGGGTTGGTGGCGTGCGGGACAGTTCCGGTGGGAAATGGATTGCTCAACGAATAGGGGACAGTGAAGTCGTCCACCGCCGGCGTTGCACAGGTCGAGCTAAAGTAAACGGTATTACCGTCCGCGTTGTAGCAAGTCGAGTTCCAAAAGGTATTGGAAGAATATCCTGCAGCGCTGACGTCTTCAGTAGCCATTGCCGCGCTGGGACCGTAGTAGACGCCTGCGGCGCCGCGCAGAACCAAGTTGGTGACCGGCTGCCAGGAAAAGGCCAAGCGGGGGCCGAAGTTGGTCAAATTGGCTGTGTTATTTGAGCGATGATTGCTGTTCGAGTAAATCAACGCGCCAGTGTAGGAGACACCGTTAACCGTATTGGTCGCGTTTGGATCGAAATATTCCATGCGGTTGTGCCGCTCATTCGCCCCTCCGAAGACGTCCCAGCGCAAGCCGGCAGTGATGTTTAGGCTCTTCGCGGCATGGTAAGTATCCTCGACAAAGGCCGCATAGTAGGGGCTGGATGTGGCTGCGACGATGGAGTCCTGGAAGTTCGGGGCCCAAAAACTGGCCTCGCCACCTGGCTGCATCCCCATGCCAATAAGGACGGAAGCGTAATCGCTGCCTCCGACACCGCTGGCGACGGTCTGATCCGTAGGGCTGATGTTAAAGGCGTATTGACCCGCGGGTGACGCCGGCTGTGTGGTGTTGGCGAATCGCTTCATCCACTCGAAGCCGGTCGATAGTTGGTGTTGACCGGACACTTTAGTGACGACCACATTGGCGTCGCTGTTCTCGAGGGCAACGATGAAGTTATTGCCATCGCCAGTACCGCCGACACCTCCGCCCACGTCGAGAAAGTTGAACCAGGCCAACTGGGGAAAGATCACCTGAGAGGCCAGCGAGGAGGGGAAGCCCTGATTCGTAATGTTATTGTTCGAGTACGCTTCGTTTCCCTGATCCTCGTAGTGGCGCGTAAAAGAATAGCGCAATTGTACGAAGGTCGATGGGTTCAAGGTCAAGTCGTCGCCTACGATGGCGTTGCGCCCATTGGTGTGGTTTGTGGCGTAACCGATGTCCCACCCGCTGGGGAATGCATCAGCGGTGGCGAAGGCCTCGCGGGAAAAGGAAAAGCGGCTGAAGAGGTGCTGCTTTTCGCTCTCGGCCCAATCCACCCGTATGTCGAACCTTTGTGCCGAATAGGGGTCCAGGCCGGGGAGACCATAATTGTTCACGACATCAGTCGTTGCGGAATCACAAGTCGTGGGAGAAGGCAGGTTGCATTTAGGCATTTTTGACAGATAGAGCAGGCCGATGGGATTCGGGTTGGGGATTGTATTCTGTGGAAACGGTTGCCTTGTGCCATCGGACAAGTCGGGCTGGGTTGGATCGTAAACCGTAAAACTCATCGCAGAAAAGTTTCCGGTCCTTTCGGCACTCGTGGGAACCGAAAAATAGTCTACGCCCTCGTAAGCTTCCTGCTGGGTGGCCTCGTAATCCGCGAAGTAAAAGAGCTTGTCTTTCTTAATGGCTCCGCTGATCGCTGCACCCTCCTGGTAGCGGTGAAAAGCAGGAGGCGTGTTGGCTTCGTTGCTTTCGAGCTGGGTCAGTTTGTTGAAGTATTCATTCGCAGACAACGCGTTAGGCCGAAATACGCCAAAAATGTGGCCGTGAAGCTGATTAGTCCCGGACTTACTCGCCATACTGATGACGCCTGCAGCCCCGCTCTGGTAGGAGGCAGGCACATTCTGGGTTTCCACCTGAACCTCATCGATTCCGTCCTCGGGAATTTGCATCGCCGGCATGACTGTGGCAGGTTCGGCTGAATTAACGCCGAGCGGGCTGCCGTCGAGCATGTAATAGACCGTCCCTTCGATGGCCCCGTTAATCGTGGCAGAGGAGATGAGGATTCCGGGTCGACCGACAGAAATGTTCTCGATGTTCAGCATCGAATCTTGTGAATCGGGCGTGCCGTTGGGTGGAGTTACGCCCGCACTCAATTCCGCTGCATCGAAAACATCGCGGTACATCAACGGAATGTTGTTGACTTCACCGAACTCGAGCAGCGAACCTACGGTCGAGTTGGTCGGCTCAAGCAAGTTGGAGGTTTCGGTGACGGTGACCGTCGTCGTGACAGCGCCCACCTTTAACACGATGTCGGCCTCGGTGATCTGATCCACATTGACAATCACCTTGGTTAGCGCGACGCTGGCGAAGCCAGTCTGGCTGGCCGTCACCTGATACTCGCCGGGATTCAGGGAGACGAATGTGTACAATCCCGCGGAACTGGTGACGGTACGTTGCGTCACTCCCGTGGCTGGGTTGAGCAGAATCACTTTGGCTCCTGGAACCATGTCGCCACCTGGGTCGGTGACCGTACCGCTGATCCTGCCCCTGCCGGCCTCCTGGCCGAACGCAGCCACTGCGGTAAAAAGCATCGCCAAGACTACGCACCAGCACGAGGCCCATGCACCTCTGAGAATGAATGTCCTTCGAATCATGTCTCCTCCTTTGCTGCTCACGTTTCGCGCCAAGTCAAGAAAGTTGATGGCGGTATGCGATCGCGCCAACCATCAATAACCCGAAAGCATCCTGCTCTGAGATTGGCAGCAGTTATGTTCGGTTCCTCCGCACTCGAGATCGTCCCCAAGTGTATGACGACATCAATTTAGCGGCGCCTCCGTCAGTTTGAGCCCGGGTTTCACCGGGTTCCTTTCACTGGAGTCGTTTCAGTGTCGATATTCCATCCCTTCACTTCCAGCCTCATGCGGCCGGCAGCTGCCGCTGAACTGTAACGAGCAGAAACGATTCGCGATTCCCCCGGTAAGAGCGAGAAGTAGTTGTCGTCCCACAGGACAGGAAGGATTTCATCTCCGGTCTTGTCGTCGACGACTGCGAGTTGAACCAGAAACGCCAGATTAGAGGAAGGGTTGTCGATTTGAACGTGAACCTCTTCACCCTCATCCGCGTGACCGAAGGATGCGGACGAATCCAGATGAACCTTTTTCAGTTGATTTAACATCGAAAGGTCTTCGTAGCTCGTGATTCCGGTGTAGTACGGATGCTTTTCTTCGTCTTCGACCGACCAGTTGTAAGTGGATAGCGTCTTCGGCAACCAATAGAAATTGGTGCTCACTACATGCCGACTCTTGTCCAATAACACCAGCCGGACGAAATACACGTTGCCGTCGATGTTTTCGCTGGGAAGATTAAACAGCCTTTGCACACTGTCTGCAGCGGATGCGAGCTGAGTTTCGCGGAAGAACAGACGCCGCAAATTGAAGTCGTACATCGATGCTTCTGCTGTTAGCTGGTTGAAGTCCTGGTTCGCGCTGTTGACAACGACCACGCTGCGGTCGTCATACGAATACTGGATATGCACTGGCTCGCAAGCCTTTTTTGTGCCGAAATATCCAGCAGCGGGCTGAAGGTAGTAGTCGTACAGGTGCCAGATCACGGAAGGCCAGGCGTTGTTCAGCATCCATTGAATGACGCCCGTGGCTTTATATTTGTTCCGCCCGAAGGCCTCGAACATGGCTCTTTCACCGTCATAGTCCATGGCCTGTGCTTTCCGAAGGTAATCATCCAATCCACTAGGCGGACCATAGATGGCGTTCATCGACTCGTTGTAATGATCGAGGTTGTTATTGAGATCTCCGGCTCCTGTGTGGTAATTCCAGACATCGTCGATCGGCCACAGGTGATCTTCCCCAAGAAACTTCTTAAGACTGCTGACGACGGGAATTGCAGCGCCAGGACTGGTCTCGGTATTAAATCCGAATGCACCACCAAAATGATGATCATCGATCAGCCAGTATCCAGGAGGAACGTAATCGTAAGGGCCTGTCATCTTGACGCCGGAAGGTCCGGTTACAGATGATGGTTCATCACCGGCCGACGAGATGTAGGGGTTGGGCCACCCGGTTTCAGCCAGGACCTTCCGGTAAGCTTCTTCAACCGGAGGCACAGGGGGGAGGTCGCTACCGTTCATCCACAAGGCCAGGCTTGGATGGCTTCGCATCCGGAGAATCTGCGTTCGCAAAGAGTCAGTAGCAATTGTCAGGTCCCCGGGTGTCCAATCTTTCCAGTGCTGCCAGTCATCGCAGCAGCACCATCCGGCAAGGACCAGGATTCCCAACTTGTCAGTGAGGTTGAAAAAGTCGTCCGACTCCAGCTTCCCTTCCAGCCGAACGGCGTTCAGGTGCATATCGCGAACGTAGCCCAACTCCGCCTTCAGGCGGTCCTCTGAAGAGCGCAAAAGCATTTCCGGAGTCCAACCCGCTCCCCGAATCAGTACGGGCCGATGATTCACCCGAATCAGCAGCGGCCGTGTGTCGATCTTTATTTTGCCCATACCGTTGTTATCGAATAGCTCGCCCATTTGCGGCGCAGCGCCATACAGCTCTCCGGTGATCTCCCGTATGCCAAAGCTCGCAGTCTGGGTGTCGGACACGGTGCCCGAAGACTCGAAGCTCATGGTCAGCAGGTGAAGCTTCTGGGCACCCAGGCCTGTGGGCCACCACAATTCGGGATGATCGATTTTCAGCTGGGGATATTCGTCAGGGGTAAAGGTCACTGCGCGCGTCTCTCCGGGCGAGAGTGTCACTTTCTTTTCGAAAGTGACCGCGTCAAACCCCCCGCGGAGTGTTCCCTCGACAGGTGAATCTGTGTCGTTGTGCAATTCCGCGCGGATAGTCAGGTCTGCACGATCCAGCGACTTTCCGGGGAAATGCGTGACCACCATCGGATAGCGCACTCGAACCGGCCCGCTTGCCGCGAGATAGACGTCACGCCACAGGCCCATGTCTTTGTCCGGCGGAGTCGGATTCCAATCGACAAAGGTAATCCCAAGGTCCTTGGCGCCGGGAATGAACACCTCAACCGCGAGCACGTTCGTCCGGTCCTGGTCAATGAGCGGCGTTGCATCCAATTCAAATATCCGGTAGGCGCCTGCGACATCCTTCGCATCCGCGAGTTTTTTCCCATTCAGCCAAACATTTGCCCTGTAATTAATCCCGTTGAAATGCAGCCAGACTTTTCGGCCCCTGAAATCCTGTGGCAGCTGGAATTCAGTTCGATACCACCACGAGCATGCGTATGGGCTCCCACTCGGCACGTCCAGATTGGAATACATCTGTCCGATTGGATAGTCCATACCGGGAAGCTTGCGCAGGTTCTTGCCGAAGTAGATGTCGCGGAACTCTCCATTGGCCACTTGCGCGGCCAGTACGGTCGATGGAACTGTTGTTTTGTACCACTGGACTGGTGAGAATTGCGACGTCGACAGAACTTCAGCGGGTTCATTGACCTTACACGAACTCTGCAGGAGCCAGTTCTCCCGCAGTTCCATTCGACTCTTTGTCTGGGCCCGACCCGCAGTGGACAAAGCCAGGAATGACAAAGAAATTGTCAATACGCAACAGGTCTTCTTGCAAAATACCGCTGCTTCATCCGCCATCGTCCTTCTCGCTTTCCTGTTTCGAACGCCTGACCGCACGCCTTCCGGGTTCGGGGGCGGGAACCCAAGCCCCACCCGGCAGCAGCGTCGACGTTATCGCCGCCACTAGGAACCGTTAAACGCGTTCAGTACACATGTTTAGTCGGGGATGCTACCGCGGCCCAGATACGATGTCAAGCAAAATCTCATCCCCCGAAAACCTGCACTGGCCTGTGACGCGAGCAGCGCGCGGAATTTGCACCCAAATTGCTGTTTCAATTATGTTTGTCTTGTCCTGCTGAACCTGACATGACGATCACTGGTAACCAGCTGAGTCAGACGCTCGGCTCCACGACCACGAACTACGGATATGGAAGCGGGAGCGATCAGCTCGCGACGATCAGCGTGGGAGGCGTCGCGACGCAGGCGATAGGTTATACCGCCGACGGCAGAATCGCCAGCCTGAATCCGGGCATACAAGCGCCAGGAGGCCAATCCATTACGTCGCTCAGCTACAACCAGGATGCTGAACTCTCCGCAGTGAACGCCGGGAGCAGAGCATTGGCAAGCTATACCTACGACGGGTTCGGACAGCGCTTGATCAAGACGGTCTCTGGTTCCTACGGGGAGATCTATCAATACGGCCAGGACGGCGCACTGCTGGAAGAGACTGATGCTTCCGGTGTGGCGCAGGCCGACTACATTTATCTCAATGGCAGGCCCGTGGCCGTGCTCAACGGCTCGATGCTCTACTTCCTGCACGATGATCGTCTGGGAACTCCGCAACTGGCGACTGACAACGAACAGAACACTCAATGGCAGGCCAGCTATGAGCCGTTCGGGCAAACGACTTCGGTCAGCGGCACGATTACGCAGAACTTGCGTCTCCCGGGCCAGTAGTTCGATGTCGAGAGCGGCTTCAACCACAGCAACGCCTACGATGAGGATGGCAACTGGTCGAGCCAGATGATCGGATCGACATTCCGGGCGCAACACAGCTCACTCTTTCGCTGCGTTCATGACTTCCTCTTCCTCCCCCGGCGTGAGTTGTCCAATCCACTCCCGCTCGATGCGTCCGTTGGAATCGAGAAGCAGCACGGTCGGTGTCCCCAGGACCTTGAGAGCATTAAGTTCTTGACCGAAGATCCCTTGAACCTCCACATCATCCTTTCTCAGGAATCCGCTGCCGGAGGATACGTCATTCGGCATGACGACGAGAACATGGGCACGGAGCATGTTGCTTTGTTCCTGCTCGCCGAGCCGTTTGTAAAAAGGCAGGCTTGCATCGCAGTAGGGACATCCTCTGCGGATGGCGATCACGAGTGTCTTTGGGTAACTACTCCAGCTGTATCCCGGAAGCGGTTCAAGAGTCTGACCCGCGAGACCCTCCTCCTCATTCCCATGCGTCGGCCGCTTTGAGGTCCCGACCGGAGTGTACGAGCTTCCAATCAGGATCTGGGGGAGTGATCCGCCCTGGGCAGCCACAGCCGGGATATGCTTCGGACTATCAAGCCCCGAACACAGAACGTATCCAATTCTCGACGCGCCATCCTGGGTCGCAATGCTGCACCAGTTTCCTTCGTCGCCAGTGACCGTAAGGAGAATGCGAATCACGGTGCCCGATGCCAATGTTTTCACAACATCGCTCTCTGTCGACATCCTGTTGTAGACCGCAAGAGAATCGACTTTGACTGTGCCTTGCATGCCCTGCGGAAAGGCTGGAGAGGGCGCAAGCAAGAACAGAGGAATGAGAGCGCACCGCACGTTCGATGACGGCATCTTCACGCGAATCTCTCTCATCGATGCAGAATCCCCATAAATGTACCGATCCCAATCTCTTCTGCTACCGCAACCTGGGCATCTTCCAGGAAAACATCGTCAACCAGGTTCTCGAAGATGTGGTGAAAGCCTGCGACCCAGTGTGGGCCGTAGTCAAAGGCGAATACCACCCCCGCGGCGGCATCGGCACCACAGTCGAAGCCCGCTGGCCACGGCCCGTAGTTGGATAAGTAGCGCCGCGCCTCCAGGGTGGTCGGCCCCTGCCGATGCTGGTTACGCTCCCTCAACGGCCATGCCATGCACAAACGTCGTCTCCAACAGCCAGGAGAGTCTCGCGAAAGGCCTGCGCCAAACTTACCTGCGCAATTTCGATCCACGCCTGACCTTTGCCTGGCGGCCGTTCAACAATGACAAGACCGTGGTGCGCGCAGGTTTCGGCATCTTCACTGTGACGGCACTCGGCCAACTGCAAAACAACAACGAGAGTAATCCGCAGGCGTCCATCTTCACTTATACAAATATGAACGCCAGCGGCACGCCGTCTTTCGCCTTCCCACAGGTTGCCCCTCCCGGAATCGAAGGGCAGGCGCAGATCGGTGGTGGCGAAATTGAGCAGGCAACAGATCCTCACTATCGCGACGCACAGTCCGCACAGTGGAACCTGACTCTGGAGCGCCAGGTCACGTCCAACACCGCGGCCCGCATCAGCTATGTGGGCATGAACTCGTATCGCCTGAACGTAACGGTGAACTGGAACCAGCAGCACCCTACAACGGTTCCGGCTCCGCAAGCGAATCCCAACCCGATCCCATTTCCGAACTGGGGAACCATCTTCTCGACGGAGAATCTCGGCCACCAGAACTACCAGGCGATGGAACTGCAGGCCACGCACAGGACTGGACATGGGCTTACCTATCAGGCCAATTACACGTGGGCGCATGATCTGAGCGACGCGCAGGGCGATGCTCCCACGGCGTTCCAGGGTGAGACCCGCTACGGCCTGGCGGACGAAGACCGCTTCGACATTAATGCCAATCGTGGCAATGTTGTCGGAACGCGCCGGGATCGCTTCCTGTTGACCGGCACCTACGAATTGCCATTTGGCACCGGGCGCCAGTGGACGAGCGGCTCATCGATGGTCAACCATATCCTCGGCGGCTGGAATGTCAATACCATCACGTTGCTGGAACCCGGTCCCTGGCTCACCCCGACGATCCGCAATGCGAGTTGCCCCGTGCGATTACCGGCGCTCTCCGCGGTCTGGGCCGTAGGCAACTCGCGCCACTGCGCCCCGGTACCCAGTACCCAGAACACGCCGTTCAGCACGGCCCGCGTGTCGTGCCACGGCCGGCCGCGGTTGTCCTCGCGCCGCTCGGGTCGCAGCACCTGCTCCACCACGACCCACTGTTCGTCAGTCGGTTCCCAGCGTCCTGTCACGGCGCTTTGCGGCTATCCCAGAGCAGCCCCAGGATCGCACGAAAACGCCTCTCAGGTATTTATGAGACTGGTTCTAGCCATGGCGCATCTCTCTGCCGAACAGAGGCAAATTAGATAGCACAACTACGATTGGACTCAGACCGATTACTGGTGGGAACTTGGCTCTGGATACCAGATTGTCCGCCATCAAACGGACCGCAATCTGTCCCTGCCGGTGGGGCTGGTGATAAATCGACGCAGCGATTGTGCCCTTTTCAAAGTGCGGAGACATTTCCTCAAATAGATCGCTCGTGATCAGCTTTACTTTGCCTTCGAGATCTGCGGCCGCAAGCGCGTGGCAGACTGGGAGGCAGTTGACGGTATTCACGTAAATCCCCGCCAGTTTAGGAATGCGGCGCGACAGTTCAAGGGTTTTCTGGAAGCACTCTTCTTCGTCTTCGTGTCCTTCAATAATCGCTGAAGTTTCGCCGCCAACGCAATGTTTTG
>Ga0224555_1002777_pt1 | contig 19577 bp, 16 predicted proteins | sample 714S23034metaG_FD_180687 | JGI IMG/M metagenome (GOLD analysis project Ga0224555, IMG submission 180687) | Peat soil microbial communities from Stordalen Mire, Sweden - 717 S2 30-34 | ecosystem: Environmental > Terrestrial > Soil > Wetlands > Peat | place: Sweden: Norrbotten County, Stordalen...
CAATCGCTGAATCGGGGCCCGTGATCGCTGTGCTTCGCTGACCATCTTCACGATTTGCGCTAAGAGCGTGTCGGCACCAATACGTTCCGCACGCATAACGAATGCGCCAGTTCCGTTCACCGTTCCTGCCGTCACTTTGGCGTCCTTGTTTTTCTCTACCGGTATGGGTTCTCCGCTGATCATCGATTCATCGACGGAGCTGTGGCCTTCAAGAACAGTCCCATCGACGGGCACCTTTTCTCCGGGACGGACGCGGAGCCGGTCCCCAACTTGGACCTGATCGAGAGGCACGTCGGCTTCGCCGCCCTTGTCGTCAAGCCGCTTCGCTGTCTTCGGAGCCAGGCCAAGGAGCGCGCGAATCGCACCGCTGGTTTGGCTGCGGGCGCGCAACTCCAACACCTGTCCGAGAAGTACCAGAGCGACGATTACTGCTGCCGGCTCGAAATATACATCGATCTGTCCTCCGCCCCCACGAAACGAGGCTGGAAATATCTGAGGAACAACGGTTGCGAAGACGCTGTAAAGGTAGGCCGACCCAGTCCCAAGAGATATAAGCGTAAACATGTTCAGGCTGCGATGTACGATGGATTGCCAGCCTCTGACAAAGAAGGGCAATGCGCACCACAGGACCACCGGAGTTGCCAGAGCGAACTCTATCCGAGCCCAGGCTCTTGCCGAGAACAGGTGCTGCATGGGCATCGAGGGGAGAAAAGCAGAGACCATCAGCGCGAGCATGGGCGCGGCGAGTGCGACGCTGATCCAGAGCCGCCTCGACATATCGCCCAGCTCTGGATTGGAGCCTTCGGCGGTGACTTCGCGGGGTTCGAGCGCCATTCCGCAGATTGGGCAGGAGCCTGGTCCATCACGCACGATCTGCGGGTGCATCGGGCAGGTATATTCGGAGCGCTTGGCTGGTGCGGGAACGGTCACGGGTTCGAGCGCCATGCCGCACTTCGGACAGCTTCCCGGTCCCGTTTGCTTCACCTCCGGATGCATTGGACAGGTGTATTCCCCTTGCGTCCCGGTTTTCGCTGCTGAGTGCGACGGCACTGTATCGGGCTTGGCCTGCCCATACTTCTCTGGCGCGGCGCGGAACTTTGCGGCGCAACCCCGACTGCAAAAGTAGACTGTTGCGCCCTGACGTTCAGCGCTTGCCGCAGCCTTCGACGGATCGACCTTCATCCCGCAAACGGGGTCGTGCTCTTCAGCCTGCTTCATCTCTCGATTGTGAACCTATTCGCCTATCTCCACCTGTGCCTTTCTGAACAGGGAGCGGGGCTGCTCAAACTCAGCATGATCGAGCCTGAGTTTCCAGCAAAGGCACTTTGGTTCGGTGTAGTTAGGGTGTTGCCACAGAGGTATTCTGGATATTCGACGGAAGTTCTGGGCCAACTCGGACGAATGGGAAGCAGGGGAACGCATGGAGTACCAATTCCAAACCGGAACTTTGCTACTTTTGATCGCGGCAGTCGTGGCCATGCTGACCAGGCGACTAAAGCTCCCCTACAGCGTTGGCCTCGTGGTGGCAGGAATACTTCTTGCCGTGCTACCGTTTGCGCCTAACATCCAACTGACTAAAGACCTCATTTTCACTGCATTGCTTCCCCCGCTTCTCTTTGACGCCGCGTATTACATTGATTGGAATCAATTGCGCCGGGACTTTTCTGTGGTTGTCGTACTAGCAACACTTGGAGTCATTTTCTCGGCGACGATAACTGCGGCGGGAATGCACTTTCTAGCGAAGTGGCAATGGATGAGTGCACTTGTGTTCGGCGCACTCATTGCTGCGACTGATCCGGTCTCAGTTATTGCCACATTCAAGGAAGCAAAGGCCCATGGTCGTTTGCTGGTACTGATCGAAGCTGAGAGTCTCTTCAACGACGGCACCGCTGCAGTTGCTTTTGGCATAGTCGTTGCCTTGGCTTCTGGGCAGCATCTCACGCCGCTAGGAATTTCCGCGATGCTCGCGAAGACAATCATGGGCGGCATACTCTGCGGCGCCCTAGTTGCGCTTGCAGCGCTCTTGCTCGCAGGGCGTACGGACGATCATCTTGTCGAGATTACCGTCACCACGGTTGCCGCTTATGGGTCCTTTCTGTTAGCGGATCATTTTGGTTTGTCTGGCGTCCTTGCAACGATCACCGCAGGACTTGTCATGGGCAATTTCAAGGCGCTCAAGACGATCTCCGAGCAGGGAAAGGAAGCCGTTCAAGCTTTCTGGGAATACGCCGCATTCGTCGCGAACTCTCTAGTGTTTCTCTTGATTGGAATGAACGAGGCTCGTCAGAATTTCTCGGCAATATGGATTCCAGCCACACTGGCTATCGTTTTGGTGACGCTAGGCCGGGCGATGGCTATCTATCCTTGTTGCCTACTGTTTTCGCGTTCCTCACTTCGTGTCACCGGGAAGCATCAACTCGTTCTGTTTTGGGGAGGATTGCGAGGAGCCTTGGCGCTGGCGCTGGCACTTGGGCTTCCGCCTACCATTCCGTTACGCGAAGAGATCATTACGATCAGTTTTTTCGTCGTTGCCTTTTCTGTGTTCGTCCAAGGTCTCACCATGGTCCCATTCCTGCGCAGAATGGGAGAGATTTAGCGATAGCGATTATGGCTTGGAGGGGAGCGATGCGGTGGGGTTGATAGGATACTGAGGATCTGACGACAGACACCGAAGGTTTATCGATATTCCAGAAGATCGCATGGAATAGGCCAGACCGTATTTGTTAAACGTCAATCTGGGAGATTGGTGCCATCCATGAATCAGGATCAAACAAATCGTGATCGCCTCAACCCTCTCTGGAGAGCCGTGATTGAAGTTGCCCTTATCATGTTTTTCTTTTAATCCGTTCGGTTGATGGGAGAATTTACCCATAGTGAACCGTCGGAGAGCTTCACGACGGCCATACGGGTCGTGAATGTGACACCCATGTCCCGGAAATTGGGGCCGTCGACGATCCAAATGTTTTCAGCGAATGCCGCGAGATCGGCCATAGATTTGCCTCTCTCAGACTATCAAACCTTGAATGATTGGCATTCCGCGAATTGCGGACCAAGTGAAGCGTGGCGTGAGATGTCATTCGCGTAAACTGTCTTCATGGCATCTACACCTACCGCCGAGAATCTGCCGGGAATCGGATGGCTGACAATTTTGCGGGCGCGTTTGATTGCCCACCTTCAGCAACGCGAGGAACAGGTTTTTCTTCTTCTGTCGTTGACGATTGGGGCGTTAACCGGACTTGCGGTAGTTGCCTTTATCGTGGTGACGGAGCGGCTGGGAATGCGCCTCTATCCCGTCAGCGGCGCAGCCTGGAGGCGCGTACTGGTGCCGGTGGCAGGGTCGCTTACCATGGGCGTGCTGCTCTACCGCTATTTTCCCAACGCCAGGGGCAGCGGCGTTCCTCAGACCAAGGCAGCTCTGTTTGCACGAGACGGCTTCATTTCCCTCCGCACCGTCCTGGGTAAGTTCTTCTGCACGGCGACGACTTTGGCGAGCGGCATTCCGCTCGGCCGAGAGGGACCATCCGTTCAGGTCGGTGCGGGAATCGGATCGGTGCTCGGCCGATGGCTCGGATTGCGCCCGGAAAAGGTAAAGGCTCTGATTCCTGTGGGAGCCGCCGCTGCCATCGCGGCGGCCTTCAATACCCCGATGGCGGCCGTGTTGTTTTCGCTCGAAGAGGTGATGGGCGACATGCATGCGCCGGTCCTGGGCGCTGTAGTGATTGCTTCCGCCACATCCTGGGCGGTCTTGCGCCTCCTGCTGGGTAATAACCCGCTGTTTCAGGTGCCGCAGTACACGCTGGTGCATCCGCTGGAGCTTGCCATCTACGCCCTCTTGGGTATCGCCGGCGGGTTTCTGTCCGTAGCCTTCACCCGGCTGCTTTTGGAAATGCGGAAATTCTTTCTGCATTTGCCCAAGAGCACGCGCTGGTGGCATCCCGTGGTAGGCGGCGTGACGGTAGGCCTAATGGGCTGGATTGTGCCCCAGGTCTTGGGCGTTGGGTATAGCTATGTCGGCAGCGCCTTGAACGGAACGATGGCGCTCAAATTAATGTTGCTGCTCGTGGTGCTCAAGCTGTTTGGCGTCACGATCAGCTATGCCTCAGGAAACGCCGGTGGTATCTTCGGGCCGAGCCTCTTTCTCGGCGCAATGTTGGGAGGCGCGATCGGCACGGTGGCCCATGGCTTGCTGCCGGGATACACTGCGACTCCAGGCGCTTACGCGCTGGTGGGTATGGGCGCGCTTTTTGCGGGCATCGTGCGTGCACCGATGACCTCGGTGCTGATGATCTTTGAAATGACACGGGATTACGCAGTCATTGTGCCCCTGATGATCGCAAACATGACCAGCCTGTTCATCTCTTCCCGATTCCAGAAACAGCCAATCTACGAGGCATTGGCCCATCAGGATGGCATTCATCTGCCCAGTCGCAGCACTCAGGACGATGTCAATCAGCGCACCGTAGCGCAGGTGATGCAGAAGTCTCCGCAGATACTGTCGGCGCAAATGCGCGTTGAGGATGCCGTTGAACAAACTCGCACGGGTCAGCTCCGGATCTGGCCTGTGGCCGACAACGGCTACTTTCTCGGCATTCTGGACAGGGAGACCCTTGAATGCGCCTTTGTCGATGGGAGGAGAGAACAGCCGTTGGCAAGCCTTGTGGAAACTCTCCATGTGCCGCACCTGCACACGGATCACGCACTCCATCTGGCGCTCGATCGGATGAGCAAGTACCATCTTGATGTCTTACCGGTTGTCCACCGTGCGGATATTCACAAGCTCGAGGGCATAGTGACGCTGCCGGACGTGCTGGTTGCGTATGGTATCGACCGCAACGCTTCACGGTAACCGGAGGCGGCAAATGTTGCGCCAGGACAGCTCAACAACCCAGTTCGAGTTTGACTGAAGAGAGAGCCTGGATGAGAGGCCCGGACCCAAGTAGGAGTCAGGACACCTCCTCAAGCGCGAAGCTTCGCAATGGAGTGGTCCAGAGGGAACTCTGATTTTGGGACAAGGTGCGGCGACTGAGATTCGTGCTCTGGAAGGCGATCGAGGAGCACTGCTTTGAGGAGCGATTTATGAACCTGGATGCGGCCGTTGTAGTCAATGAACCCAAGTTTGCGGAAGCGGTTCATGAAGAAGCTGATACGGGAGCGCGTAGTGCCGACCATCTCTGCCAGAGTCTCCTGTGTGATGGGAGGAATAGATTTCGTCGGTTCTCCAGGCTCACCGTAATCTGCCATCAGAAGGAGGATTCTTGCCAGGCGCTTTTCGCTGGAATTGAACAGCTGATCGACAAGAGCTGCCTGGATTCGCATGCTGCGAGCCAGGAGTTGCGACAAGAACAGATCGGAGAATGCGTGCTCATCGTGCATCACCCGGATCATCTCACTTTGAGTGATCTTCATCGCATTCGACGGTGTGATTGCAGTGACAGTGACCAATCGGTGTTCAGCGGCTGGGGTAAGCGAATTCTCCCCAATAAAGTCGCCGGCTGAGAGGAGCGTAATCGTAGCTTCCTTGCCATTCGCCGAAACGACGGTGACTTTTAACCGGCCGCTCTGAATATAGAAAACAGAATCGGCTGAGTCGCCTTGTGAAAACAACGCGTTTTTTGGATCACAGTGGACAATTCTCCTGCCCGACCCGGCGGATGTAAGAAAGTGGGCAAGGTCGAATCTCGGTTCTCCGTCAATCGAGTGAATCCCGGTGTGAGCCACAGGGATCGCCTCTTTCTGGACCGAGCTTCTGCCCCGAAGCAGGGGAAGAGGCTGCTTGAAGGTGGGACTAGATCGTGGAAACCATGAGTGGAATCACCGGCCGTCACGACAATCGATCCCACAGCACGAATGGATTAGCCGGGCGAGGGGAGCGGCAGGACACTCTTTGCCCGAGCATCCCACAGTGCTTGCAGCACTAGTTTCCTAGGCGCGCAGGGGCGTGTCTGTTCCGAATTGCTCACAATTTGAGCATTGAGCAGGGATGTCAGACCTGGACAAGGATTTGCGACATAGAATCGCTCAGGCGTTAACGACGCGTTGTTCGGCCTCTCTTGCGCCGGCCTGGACGGCGAACCTCACGTGAACCGGTTCCGCGCAATAGGCGCGAGCCCGCAGGAAAGCGGCCATATAGGACTGCGCTACTCGCTTCCAGACCATAGGCCGAGCATATAGGTAGGCACGTTCGCGCATCGCTTGGCGTGCCTCATCGTTGGCCAGGAGTGCGATTGTCGCTGTTGCGATGGCGGCTGAGTTCTCAAATGGCACCAGCATTCCGCGTCCTTGGTCCAGCACTTCTGCGGCGTACCAATATGGAGTGGAGATGATGGCCTTTCCGGCGCCCATGGCATATGCCAGGGTTCCCGATACAGCCTGCGCTTCATGACAGTAGGGCGTGATGTAAATGTCGGCCGAGCCGACCAGCGAAGCCATCTCTTCAGGACTGACAAACCGGTTGAGGAACAGAACCTGGCGTTCCACGCCAAGTTTCTCCGCCAGGGCCTGCAACTCAAGCCGGTAACGATCCCCTTCACGAGCCCGGACGTGCGGGTGAGTGGCGCCCGCAATCATGTAGACAACATTGCTGTGGTTGGCTAGGATGCTCGGCATGGCTCGAATCGCGCTTTCGAACCCTTTGTTGGGAGAAAGCAGCCCAAAAGTGAGAAGGACACTCTTGCCCTGGCAAGAGAGACGCTTCTTATATATGTCCGGCTGCTCAAACGGCAGGTCGGGGATGCCATGAGGAATCAGTTCGATCTTCTCTGCCGGGACATTGAAGACCTCCTGCAGGACACGCGAGGAGTATTGGCTCATCACGATAAGGCGTTCGGAGCGTGCGGCAATCTTGTGCATTACAACCCGTTGGTCCAGATTCGGTTCACGAAGCACCGTATGCAGAGTTGTGATGACTGGCATGTGAAGGTGCTTCAGCAACTCCATGATGTAATTCCCGGATTTGCCTCCGAAGATTCCGTATTCATGCTGTAAGCACACCAGATCGACATTGCTTGCATTCAAATAGTCGGCGGCCGCACTGTAGGACGCGAGATCGCCTTCGCTGATCTCGAATCGCACCCGCTCTGGGTACGAATAGGTTGAATTCCCGTCGTTGACTGCTACCACCGAAAGTTGGGCTGCCCGGTATTCGGCAGCGATCGCGTTACACAGATCTGTAGTAAAAGTAGCAATTCCACACTGCCTGGGAAGGTGATTCCCAATCACCGCGATCCTGACCGGACGTTGCGGGCGAGGCGCCAGTTGAAGAGAGGATATTGAATTGACACCGAATACCGGATGCCGCGCTTCGGGACGCATGAGACGGTTTGATTGCGAATTAAAAGTGGTATTTGGAGGGGCCATTCAACGTGTCTCCAATCATCGTAAGGTTGTGATTGAGGGCGATTTATGCCCTCACAGGAACGTGAATTTGTTTTGCGAGCTCGGATGTTTTATCAGAAGCTGCCATCGAGTGGTCCTGAGCCTTTGAACTAAGCTCTTCTGCGGCTTCGTGATCGCCGCGGTGATGTGCGGCAGCGGCGGCAGTGTGGGCGTGTGCTCCGTAGATATGCAGGTCCGCTGCATTGTCATATTTGCTCTGGGGCATCGTGTTCACCATTGTCGAAGTAACGTTCCGCCTGTTGCACCTGCAGTTTTCCACGTTGTATGTGAAGACGCTGAGCAAACTTATACATATCCTCCAGGACGCTTCATTGTGTCCAAAGCGCTAATGCCTACAGACGGCGATTGCGGATCCGCGAGAGAATGGCATAGCCAAAGTCCTTTGTGGACATCGTGTGCGAATTAGCCGCGAACCATGGTCAATTGTGGACAGCAAGATCATGGCTGCCCGTCGTAGATTCATCTCACTCAGTGTCGCGTTGCTGCGAACCTATTACCTGTTCGTCAGTTGCAACGCAATTCGTCATTCGAGGTGCTAGCAGCAGGCTCGCTCGATCCGGTGAAGACATTTTCTAACTCACTGGCACCAGGCGAAAAACGATAAGCCGCACACTTTGGGGGTTAAGGGATGTACTACTATTTTGGTGGAATGCACTGGATCTGGTGGATTGCCTGGATATTCTTTTGGATGCTCTTCTTGTCATTCATGACGCCAATGCGCCGATCCACTTACCGGGAAATGCAATCGCCGCTTCAACTCCTGAAAAGGAGATATGCCGCCGGAGAGATCACAAGCGAAGAGTACGAGGAACGGCGGGCCAAGCTGCTGCGGGATGCAAATGTGAAGTAGGGGTGACTCCCTGGATTCAGCCAGCCACAGTCTAAAAGAAATCCAGGAATCATTGCGTTTATCGGGCAAGATTTCGTGGGCCGTGGGTCAGCACAACATGGTGGCAGATCACTCCGCCAGCAACCGCACCACGTGGTTGACAATCATCAGGTCCTCGGCGGGAGGAATGACGCGTACGATGACCGCCGAGTGTTCTGCCGAAATCACCGCCGCGCCATGAACGTTGTTACGCGCCGCGTCGAGCCTGATGCCCAGCGTGCCCAATCCTGCACAGATCTCCGCCCGTGAGGCGATGTCGTTTTCTCCGATACCTCCCGTGAATACCAGCATGTCCAGTCCGCCTAACTCGGCCACATAGCCGCCGATCCATTTGGCAATCGTCCAGGTAAACTTCTCTACGGCAAGCAGCGCCTTCGCATTGCCGTGCCCTATGGCGTCGCGCAGGTCGCGCATGTCGCCGGAGAGTTCGCTCACACCCAAGAGGCCAGCTTTCTTGCTGACTACGGCCTCCAATAGGTCGGCGGCTTCGGTGGCATCTTTGGCCGTCTCCGCGATCTTGCGCAGGATAAACAGGAGCACTCCAGGATCGATATCGCCGGTGCGTGTGCTGCTTATGATGCCGCCAAGCGGCGTGAGGCCCATCGAGGTGTCCAGGCCCCGCCCGTCACGGATCGCCGCGATTGAAGCGCCATTGCCAAGATGGGCGACTATGAGCTTTTGCGGCACGGTGGGTTTCAGTTGATAAACGATCGACTCGTAAGAAAGGCCATGGGCACCGTAGCGGCGTACGCCCATTGCGGCATACTCTTCGGGGATGGGCATGCGAGTGACCACTTCGGACATGTGGCGATGAAAGTACGTGTCCAGGCAAACGAAGTTGGGAATGCCGGGAAACTGCCGTACAGCTTCGCGCATGATGTAGATGGCGATGGGTGTGTGCAGTGGTGCGAAGGCCTTGTAGCGCTCCATCTCTTCGATCAATGCGGCGGTGATGCGCTGGTTAGTCTGAACTGTAGGGCCGCCCGAAACCATTCGGTGGCCGATGGCCGACGGCGCGGGGAAGTCCTTGGAATGGAGCGCATCTGCCACCAGTTTGAAGGCAGCGGCCATGGTAGGCAGGGCCGGGGACTCATCGACTAGCTTCTTACCCTTGTTGTCCTTGATCCAGAACTCGCCCTGATCGGTGCCGATGCCGTCGGCCGCGCCCTCGTGGAGTTTCTGCGGTTCGCCGTCGCCGGTTCTATACACAGAGAACTTGATGGAAGAAGAACCGCTATTCAAGACCAAGATAAACAAACCTGCCATAGAAACAACCCTTCGGAGGTAGCTGCAACCGGACAGGTCCTATTTCCTGGTTGGGGTCAAGTCAAACTACCACCCCTTTTCTAAACAATGACCAGTCAGTGTTCTGGTCACAATTGACCGGACTCTTCGTCGCCCCGTGTTGGATAGTACTCGTGCCGGCCGCGCATCAGCTTGCCACATACGAGTCGAATGACCAATTCCGGCTTGGCGGAGGAAGAGACCATGCACGCAACAGCGGTTGAGAAAATCGCACCCCAAGCAAAAGATCCCTTCGAAACTCCACGCAGGATTCTGTCACCCGCGCTCAGCTTTTTGCTGAGGTGGGGCCTGCTTGCCCTGATTGCGCTTGGCGTCGTCCTTTCGGTTGTTCTTGGCCTTGTCCAAAAGTGGCTCTGGATGCGCCAGCTCGATTACGTCGGTATATTCTGGACCCTTCTTTCGATCAAGTGGGGAATCTTCGGCGTCACCTTGATCATTTCAGTCTTGTATTTATGGATCAATCTTCGCTTCGCAGCGAGGAACATCGACTTGGTAGATGGAGATAGCTTCTTCAACAAGGCCTTCACACACCCTGCAGACGCAAGCAGAACGATTAATGTCGACATCAGTCCCAGGCTGCTGGTCTCTGCTATTGATTTTGCCATTGTGGTTCTCTCGCTATTCTTTGCGCTGAGCGTTTCAGGCCAATGGGACACGTTTCTCCGTTTTCGGTATGGCAACTCATTTGGAGTGGCGGACCCACTTTTTGGTGTTGACCTCGGCTTCTATGTATTCCGTCTTCCGTTCTATGAACTGCTGCAGGGAAGCATTACTGTCTTGACGGTGTCGGCGATTGCGGTTCTCGCATTCTGTTCGATATTCGGAGTGCGCCAGTCGAAGTCCAGCGGAAAGATCACGGTGCGCGAAGGCACCCTTCAACACTTTATGGTGCTTCTGTTCATCCTCGTGGCCAACTTCGGTTGGGGCTTCATTCTTGACCACTATGAGCTGGTCTATTCAACCCTCGGCGTTGTTCACGGGGCCGGCTATGCGGCGGCGCATGTCACGAGAACCGCCCTCTGGGTGATGACCGGGGCCTCGGCGCTGGCGTGCATGCTTCTAGCGTTCACCTATACCCGCCCGCGAGCGAAGCAGATCGTCGTCGGCATCGTGACTTATGTAGCGCTGTATGTAGTTGCGGTGCTGGCGTTGCCATACCTCTTTCAAACATTCGTGGTGAAACCCAATGAGCTAAGCCTTGAGACGCCCTACCTGAACCATTACATCGCCTTCACGCGCAAAGCATATAACTTGGATAATATCCAGGAGACGGCCTATCCTGCGCTCTCCGATCTGACTCCCGATGTGATCGCCAGAAATCAGGATACGATTCAGAACATCCGCCTCTGGGACTCACGGCCGCTGCTTCAGACCTATCAACAGACACAGGCGATTCGTCTCTACTACCAGTTCTACAACGTTGATGTGGATCGGTACCGTCTGCCGGATGGCTACCATCAGGTGATGCTTGCGTCCAGGGAACTGGCGTCGCAACTTCCCTCGGACGCTCAGACGTGGGTCAACGAAACTCTTCAGTTCACGCATGGCGAGGGACTGGTGATGAATTCTGTCTCGAACACGACAGGTGGAGGCCTCCCGCAATACCTTGTCGACAATGTCCCCGCAGAATCGCAATACGGCTTGAATATAACGCAGCCCGCTATTTACTTCGGGGAGGTTGCGCCTGGGTACAAGATCGTCTCAACCGGGATAAAGGAGTTTGATTATCCCAAAGGCAATGAAAACGTCTATGCGAGCTACGAGGGAAAGGGCGGAATCCCGCTTGACAGCATTTGGAAAAGGCTCCTGTTTGCGTGGACTCAGAAGGACATCAATGTTCTTCTGACCTCCTATCTGACGCCGCAAAGCCGAATTCAGATATGGAGAAGCGTTCAAGAGCGCGTTTCCCAAGTCGCGCCCTTCCTGCTTCTCGATCATGACCCGTATGCCGTATTGAGCGCGGGGAAGCTGTATTGGATTCAGGACGCATATACGGTCTCGGATCGTTTCCCCTATTCAAACCCGCAGACATCCGGTTCAGCCGAGGGGATGAACTACATCCGCAACTCCGTAAAGGCCGTTGTAGACATGTACGACGGAACTGTTTCCTTTTACGCGATGGATTCCAAGGACCCTGTTCTCGCTATGTACGAGCGGGCATTCCCTGGGGTTTTCAAAGACTTGACCGATCTCCCAGCGGACCTGAAGGCTCATCTGCGCTATCCCGAAGACCTGTTCGGAATCCAATCGACCCAGTACGAGACATTCCATATGACCGACCCGCAGGTCTTTTACAACCGCGAAGATCTCTGGGTTCCCCCACAGGAGAAGTACGATGGGGCGGTCAACCCCATGGATCCTTACTACATGCTGATGAAGCTTCCGGGAAGCGGACAGCTTGAGTACCTGATCATGACGCCTTTCACGCCGCAAAAGAGGGACAACATGATCGCCTGGCTGGCCGCCCGGTGCGACTTCCCAGACTACGGGAAGATGCTGTTCTACGAGCTTCCGAAAGACAAACTGATCTTTGGACCGAACCAGATCAGCGCGATGATCGACCAGAGCACAACCATCTCGCAACAACTCACGCTTTGGGATCAAAAAGGTTCGGGAGTCATTCGCGGCAAGCTCATCGTTATTCCGATCGAGAATTCATTCCTCTACGTCGTTCCTCTGTATCTGAAGGCTGAAGGTACGAACTTCCCTCAACTGAAACGGGTGATTGTTGCAACGGGCGATAAGGTCGTGATGGAACCGACACTCGACGAAGCGCTTGGCTCATTGTTTGGGACTGCTGCGCCGCAGTCGGGAATCCTCGGCGGCCAGCAGAAGGGAATGCAGGCACCGCTGTCGAAGGCGACGCGGGATCAAGCTGAGGCCCAACTTGCAGCGGCCCAGAAAGCACTCAATGCACTTAAACAACTGCTGGCCAATCCGGCTCAATAGGTTGTGCACTTGAAGTGAATTGATGATGAAGCTCAAGCAATCCCTAGTGGGCGACGAATTTGCTTCGTGCAGTTATTGGCGCGGTTCCGGATGTAAAAGAGCAACGCCTTTTTGGGGAACCCAGAAAATGTTTAGTTGAAACAGTAGGTAGGGGAAGTGTTCTTCTTCGCAGACCTGAAAGCTGAAAAGCCCGAAGTTGCTTATGCCGGCAAGACCGTCGGCGGTGGAATCGCAGGTCCATGGAATCACAGCGCGGGAAAAGTGAAGTTGAGCCAACTAAGCCTACGCCGGGGAGGTTACCGATGCAACAAGCACAGCCGGGGAGAGCGGCATCAATTTTCGGATTCATCTTGATCTTCCTGGGGATCATTTCGCTTGCATACTTTGCATCCCCCATACGGCTCATGCTTCGGGAGACCATCGGACAAGGCACAATCAATTTTCTGCCTCCAATCCTTGGAGCCCTATCGCTCTGTGGTGGTATCGCTCTTTTGCTTTCCGTACGCCAGAGGACGGTGAAGAAGAAGGCGAAGCTATGAGTGGCACGCTGTGGATTCGTTCATAGTGAAGTCCTGATATACGCGAGCATCCTGGGCACATTGCCGACCTGATTCATACGCATCGTGATAGTCGAAACCGCCTTTTTAACGGCTGCATCAAGGGCAACGGTCGCACAGAGTGTTCGGCGCGTGTACCTAATTGCTCAGAACATTAGCTTTCTAGGTGCAAGACTTGCTCAGAAAGCGCAATGCGATTCCACTGCGGGTTTTTATGCATTCCACACGGAACTGACGCCAGTTAGCCGACAATCGTCCCTTGCCAATGCACCGCATGCCGGGAGCAATTCGCCCGAGATAAACCGCATTTAACTGCGAGATAAGGAGAAGGCAATGAGCATTACAAATTCTGTGGTAGCTATCTACGATACCCACGAGCAGGCGGAGCATGCCATCAAGGAGCTGCAAGAGGCGGGAGTGGACATGAAAAGCCTCTCGATCGCCGGAAAAGATACGCATACGGACGAGCATGTAGTGGGCTACTACAACGCTGGGGACCGCATGATGCGTTGGGGCAAAATAGGAGCGTTCTGGGGCGGATTCTGGGGCCTGCTGTTCGGGTCCGGCTTGTTCCTCATACCCGGACTAGGGCCGATTCTTGTAGCCGGACCGCTGGTGGCGTGGATTATCGCGGGCCTTGAAGGAGCAGCCGTAGTTGGAGGAGTCAGCGCTGTTGGGGCGGGCCTGGTGAGCATCGGCATCCCGAAGGATAGCGTGCTCAAGTACGAGGTGGCTCTAAAGACAGACAAATATCTGCTTGTTGTCCACGGCACAGAAGACGCGGTCGACAATGCGAAAAACATCATTGCAGGAACCGAACATAGTTCGTACACAGTTCATGGCGAGAGGGTCCTCGCCTAACCGCATGCAAGAATGCGCCGTGACAGCACTGGACTCAGAGGGGCTTTCTTGAGGCCGGCCGATCACGGCGTGGCATGAAAGGAATTCAGTATGAGACAAAACAGTTCGTTTGCAGCTTTGATTTTCGTTGTCATTCTAGGCGTGGGCGGTGCGGTCGCCTTTGGCCTTCATAGCGCGTCATCTGACGTGGCCGCCATCGTCGTTCTGGCATGTTTCGCAGTTCTCGCATATATAGCGGCGGCTGGAATCAAGGTTGCAGACCAATGGAGCAAGGCGGTGGTACTACGGCTGGGCAAGTTCCGCTCCCTTGAAGGGCCGGGATTGTTCCTGATCATTCCAATCGTGGAGTCGATCCCCTATTGGCTCGACACGCGCGTGCTGACGAGCTCCTTTAAGGCAGAAAAGACGCTGACCAAGGACACAGTTCCGGTGGATGTCGATGCTGTTCTCTTCTGGAAGATCGTTGACCCGAAGAAAGCGGCTCTTGATGTGCAGGACTACCAGAGCGCCATCAACTGGGCCGCGCAGACGGCGTTGCGCGATGTGATTGGCAAGACGATGCTCTCCGACATGCTTGAAGGCAGGGACAAGATCAGCGCGGACTTGCAGAAGATCATCGATGTGCGGACCGAGCCGTGGGGCATCAACGTCATCTCGGTCGAGGTGAAGGATGTCTTGATTCCATCGGCGCTGGAAGATGCAATGTCGATGCAGGCACAGGCAGAAAGAGAACGCCAGGCCCGCGTGATTCTGGGTGACTCCGAACGCCAGGTTGCAGAGAAGTTCGGCGAGGCGGCAAAGACCTATTTGAACAATCCTGTGGCACTGCATTTGCGAGCCATGAACATGCTGTACGAAGGGCTCAAGCAGAACTCGACGATCGTGATTGTACCCAGTACGGCCGTCGAATCGATGCAGCTGGGCGGTCTTGCCGGATTGACGGCATTGACCATGGGCCTTGGAGAGGAAAAAGCCATGAAGGAAAGGGCGGCCAGGGGCGCTGCGATCGCTGGCCTGGAGGACTCTTCGCTTCCCCTTACGCCATCACAGGCTGTTGAGTTGGGTGAGCAGCCGGCAGTCTCAACAAACGGAAGCTGAACGCTCTAGTCCAGGAGTCAACGATCGATCTCAAAGTAGGAGCAGTCCCTGATGAAACTGCAACAACTGAAAGAAACCACACAGGCCCTTTTCATCGATGAGAAGGGCCTGCTTGCAATGGATGAGAGCACCGGGACCTGTAACAAGCGTTTCGCAAAACTTGGAATTCCGCAGACCGTGGAAGCCCGAAGAGCTTACCGCGAATTGATTGTGACCACTCCAGGGCTGGGTGAGTCGATAGGCGGAGCGATTCTCTACGATGAGACCATCCGTCAACAGACGAAGGACGGTGCTCCCTTTGTCAAAGTCCTTGTCGATGCAGGGATCATCCCCGGCATCAAAGTGGACACAGGCGCCAAGGAACTGGCCGGCCATCCGGGTGAAAAGGTCACAGAAGGCCTGGACGGATTGCGCGAGCGCCTTCAGGAATATTTTCAAATGGGCGCGCGCTTTGCCAAGTGGCGCGCTGTGATTGCCATCGGCCGAGGCATTCCGAGTTGGGGCTGCATTGAAGCCAATGCCCATGCTTTGGCTCGCTATGCGGTGCTGTGCCAGGAGGAAGGCCTCGTCCCCGTGGTCGAACCTGAGGTCATCATGGATGGCGAGCATACGTTGGAACAGTGTCGCGAGATTACCGACGAAGTGCTGCGCACTGTGTTCACCGAATTGTTCGCGCAAAGGGTGGTCGTGGAAGGCATGGTCCTGAAGCCCAATATGGTGCTTCCCGGAACGGCCTGTGCAAGTCAACCGACATTGGACGAGGTGGCCGACGCTACCGTGAACTGCTTCCTGCGAGCCGTCCCCGCAGCTGTGCCGGCGATTGCGTTCCTGTCGGGCGGCCAACCTGCGGAATTGGCTACGGCCCGTTTGAATGCGATGAACGTCAGATTCAAGTCAAGGCTGCCCTGGGCATTGGCGTTTTCCTTTGCTCGCGCCATCCAGCAGCCGGCCTTGGAGATTTGGCATGGCAGCCAGGACAACGTTGCGGCAGCCCAGCAAGCTTTGTATCATCGTGCCCGCTGCAATCAGGCTGCGCGTCGCGGCGAATATTCCCGGGAGATGGAGACGAAATGACAGGAAGCAAGCACAACCTGGAAGGAAATAGTGGCGACAGGGGAGAACCCGATCCGGGTCCATATTGGCGGCGCATGCATCGTGACTGGCGCTTCTGGGTAGGCGCAGTTCTCATGGCAGCGGCCCTGTCCGTCTACGTGCTTAGTGGCGATCTGGCGTGGGTTCCAAATGGCCACCGGCAATCTGCGATGCCTGCGAGTGCTGCGAATTGAGTCGAGCTTCACCTGTCGTACCATCGCGGCGTTACTCAGGTGGGTACAGCCATTGCACTCGCAGCAGCACCTTCTCGAAACTGAAGTTGTCGATGTTGAAAGACGGGCACAATGGGTAAAACACATTTGTATCCTCTGCGGTTCGAACCGATCTATCAATATCGCTTGTGGGGCGGTCGCCGCCTGGCCAGCTTGCTCTCAGCGCCACTTCCGGGCGACGGACCCATCGGCGAAGCGTGGGTGCTGAGCGACCGCACCGACCACCAAAGCCAGGTTGCGAATGGACCGCTTAGGGGCCAGACGCTTGGCCAGGTGATCGAGCAGTTCCGAAAACCGTTGATGGGCAAGCTGTCTTCGCGCTTCACCCGCTTTCCGCTGCTGCTCAAGTTTCTGGACGCACACGAGATGCTTTCAGTTCAGGTACATCCCAGTGACGATTCCTCCGAGCTGGTTCCAGCGGGCGATACGGCAAAGACCGAAGCATGGGTTGTGATTGAAGCTGAAAACGGAAGCCACATTTATGCTGGCCTGAGGCCGGGCACAACTGCCGGCAATCTGCGGCAGTCTCTCGACGATGGAACCGTTGCGGACCACCTTGTGAACATTGTCCCGAAGCCGGGTGATGCAATATTCATCCCTGGGGGAACGGTTCACACTCTGGGCGACGATGTCGTGGTTTTCGAGGTTCAGCAAAATAGCGATACGACATTTCGGCTTTACGATTGGGGACACATCGATCTGGAGACCAAAGAGCCGCGGGCGCTGCAAGTTGATGAGGCTCTTGCCTGCATAAAGTTCGGAGAGAGCAACAGTGGCCTGACCGCGCCCCGCGTGGAGACTACGTCACCTGTTGAGCGCGAGAGACTCTTCGATTGCCATGCCTTTCTGGTGTGGCGAGTCCTTGGGCAAGACCCGTTCACTGTTGGAGCGACGGCAGAGCCGCGCGTGTTGGTTGGCATTAAGGGATCAGGCCGAATTATGCATAATGGCACTCCCTACGCGGTTGGGAAGGGAGATGTTTGGCTCTTGCCGGCGGAGGCCGGAGAGTGCGCGTTTCAACCCAGCGGAGAGATAACGATGCTGGAGATCGCGATCCCTTGATGGTGCAGGAAATCGTCTGTGCATTAGGATCTCAAACTGGGAGATGAATGAAAAAGCTCATCGTATTCGATTTGGACGGCACCCTCGCGCCCAGCAAGTCGTCGCTCGCGCCACAGACTGCGGGGCTGCTGCGTGACCTCTTGGGCATCATCAAAGTAGCAGTCATCTCCGGAGGCACGTGGACCCAATTCGAAAAGCAGCTTCTCACTGATCTTCCCCAAGGCAGTCTCCTCGCGAACTTGTCCCTGCTTCCAACTTGTGGAACAAAATTCTTCCAATACGAAGGGAAGTGGACGGAGCTCTATTCAGAGGATCTGACAGCGGACCAAAGAAAGAAGATTATCGACTCGCTGAACAAAGCTGCGGGTGAATCGGGCCTTCACGCCGAGAAGGTTTGGGGGAAGGTGATCGAGGATCGAGGAAGCCAGGTGACATTCTCCGCGTTAGGTCAGCAAGCGCCTTTGGCAGAAAAGGAAAAGTGGGATCCCGATTTTGCCAAACGGAAGAAGATCACAGCGATCCTGAAAACCCTTATCCCGGAGTTCTCCGTCCGCATGGGCGGTGCAACCTCGATTGACGTGACCAAGCCTGGCATCGACAAAGCCTACGGGATAGGAAAGCTGAAGGATACTCTTAACGTCTCTTTGAAAGAGATGGTCTACATCGGGGATGCCTTGTTCCCAGGCGGGAACGATTATCCGGCGGAACAGGCAGGTGTTGTGTCGATTCCTGTGAAAGGACCAGACGATACTAACCTGGTCATCAAGACAATCATCGCTTGCTTAGGTAATAAGTGAGCGTACGCTCGCGAGGAGATTTGATGAGTGGATTCAAGTTGCACCGCCTCGGCATGATCATGGAGCCCGAGCCGGGCAATCCGCATGAAGTGGAAGGGGTTCTGAATCCCGGAGCAGTGCGCGGTCCCGATGGTGAACTCTACCTCTTTCCGCGGCTGGTTGCGAAGGGAAATTATTCGCGGATCGGGATAGCGCGCGTGCGGTTCAATGAAGCCGGCGATCCGGCAGGTGTAGAGAGGCTTGGCATCGCGCTCGAGCCAGAAGCCGATTATGAACGGCGGCCCGACGGCAGCGGGGGCTGCGAGGATCCTCGCGTTACGTTCTTGGAACCGCTTCAACGATATCTAATGACTTACACAGCATGGTCGTCTCATGGCCCACGGATCGCCCTGGCTGTATCGGAGGATATCTTCCACTGGAGACGCTTGGGGCTTGCTACTTTTGCCTCGGCAGACGGCATCGAGTTCGGGAACGTGGACGACAAGGATGCCAGCCTCTTCCCGGTTGTGATTCCCGATCCAACCGGGCAGCCGGAGCTGGCCTTGCTTCACCGGCCGCTCTTTCCAGGCACCCGTCCTGAGGAAACCGCCTGTAGCCCTGCGACCCGTGAAGTGGATATCGATCGGGAGAGCATCTGGATTTCTTACTGTCAAATGACACTTGACCGTAAGCCCTTTCACGCAGGCAAGTTTACCTTTCATCATCGTCTGGCATCTCCAGTCGCGCCTTGGGAACGGCTCAAGATCGGCGGCGGCACCCCGCCCATCTTGACGCGGCACGGCTGGTTGATCGTTTACCACGGTGTCAGCGAAATCGAGCAGCCTGACTCAAACAGGCATATGCTGCGCTATTCGGCGGGAGTAATGATCTTTTCCAAAGAGCATCCGCTCGTAATTAACTACCGTTCGCCGGAACCTGTGTTAACGCCGACGCTTCCACAGGAACGCGATGGGACTGTTGACAATGTTGTTTTCCCCACGGGTATCGACCGGCGCGACGATCTTGGAACCCCAGATCGCTTCGACGTCTACTACGGGATGGCGGACAATCGGATTGGTGTCGCGCGCCTTGACTTGCCGGAACAGATTCCGGCAGAGGCAGTCGCGGATGCGCCTGAGGGAAAGGTATAGATCGCGGGTTATTGTGGAATGAACAAGTTGAAGGTACCCCCTTCGAATAGGCTGGCGGAAGGAATGCTGATGAAGAAAGCAACTGGGATCACCTGCGCATTTCTGGATGTTGGTGATGTTCTACTCACCGATGGCTGGGATCATCTGGCTCGCAAGCAGGCTGCGAAGCACTTCAAGCTGGAGTGGGCTGAGATGGAAGCTCGTCATCA
>Ga0224555_1002778_pt1 | contig 19577 bp, 17 predicted proteins | sample 714S23034metaG_FD_180687 | JGI IMG/M metagenome (GOLD analysis project Ga0224555, IMG submission 180687) | Peat soil microbial communities from Stordalen Mire, Sweden - 717 S2 30-34 | ecosystem: Environmental > Terrestrial > Soil > Wetlands > Peat | place: Sweden: Norrbotten County, Stordalen...
GCTCGCTCAAGGAGCGCAGCGTCAGCAACGAGGAGATGGGCCTGTTCTGGCGCGACACCGAATTGAGCTGGTGGTGGTATCGCGCGCCCATTGAAACGCAGGCGCTGATGATCGAGGCCTTTGACGAAGTGATGAACGATCAGCCGGCGGTCGAGGACGCCCGCGTCTGGCTGCTCAAGCAAAAGCAAACGCAGGACTGGAAAACTACCAAGGCCACCGCGGACGCGGTCTATACCCTGCTGTTGCGCGGGACGGATTTGCTGGCCAGCGCCGCGCTGGTCGATGTGACGCTGGGTGGAACGGATGTTACCCCGAAGGCAACATCATCCGCAGACTCCAAGACGGAGCCGGGCACCGGCTTTTACGAAGTTCGTTTTGCGCCCGCTGACATCAAACCGAAGCTGGGTGAAATCACAGTCAAGAAAACCGATCCGGGCGTGGCGTGGGGCAGCGTGCATTGGCAATACTTGGAGGACATGAGCAAAGTCACGCCTTACGAAGGCACGCCCTTGCATTTGAAAAAGACGTTGTTCACCAAAATCAACACCGCGCATGGCCAGGTGTTGGAGCCGGTCAAGGGCGCGCTGGCCGTAGGGGACGAATTGGTCGTGCGCCTGGAATTGCGTACGGATCGCGACATGGAATACGTCCATCTGAAAGACCAGCGCGGCAGCGGCACCGAGCCGGTCAACGTGCTCTCGCGCTACAAGTACCAGGATGGACTGGCCTATTATGAAAGCACGCGCGACACAGCGAGCCATTTCTTCATCGATTACCTGCCCAAGGGAACCTACGTGTTTGAGTATTCGAGCCGCGTCCAGCTTCGCGGCGCATACCAGACCGGGGTGGCGGAAATCCAGTGCCTCTATGCCCCCGAATTCAACAGCCACAGTGAGAGCCTGCCTCTTGTGGTAAAATGAGACGGATTTGCTTGCGCTTGCCGTCCACTTTGAGCAACCGGCTCAAGGTGAGTGAGCAGGCGGGATTGGTCATTGTTCGTTCCGCCGATGCAGATGTGTGCGCTATGACGGCGAGATTTCGTTGGTGGTCTGGCTGAAACAATAGGAACACCCGTGCTTAATATGAAGTGAATCTGTTCAAGTGTGTATGTAATTACGAGGGAAAAACCCCAAAAATGGGCAATACAGGTGTTCATGAACACTTTCCTGGGCCATTTTCGGGCCATGCCGAGGTCAATTTCGGAAGAGCGGTCGGAAAAAGGCTTGATTTTCGGTGCTGCCGACGGCATTTTTGGCATGGACGGTGTGACTACACAATCCTCCGCCAGATTGAACAAGTTGGCGATTGGTCAAAATTAATTGATGGGAGCAAGCACGATGACCTGGAGATGAGGCTTTTGCGGAAAAAACTGTGAAGATCGCCAGTCAGAAGTACCGTATTGCGGTTGCTCTGGTGACTGGGAAGCGTTTCGTGTCTGTCTCCGAAACACCCCGGTCGCCCATCCTCTTCCCTGAAGCAGTGAACCTGGAAATTGCTCTGCGCGGGCCCTCGTGGCAACAGATTGAGGAGCTGAATATGAATGCGATCCCAAAGGGAATTTGCCAGGAATTGCTCCAACTTTCCTACGAAAATGGCTTTGGGCGCAACTCCGGAATCATGTGGGAATTCGGATCGTTTGGAAATGGCATGATTCGTTTTTCCAATCGCGGGGGCGCGCTGGTGGCAGCCGTCGCTGTTGAGACGCGCGACCTGCTTGCTACCTGGTGCGATTTTCGACTTTAGCCGCCGTTTAGGCCGCTTCGCGGATTTTAGCTTCAGGGGCCGTTTTTGGCTTGTTAAGCGCTTTTCTAAGCGTGGCTTCGGGCAGGGCTTTGACCAACTCTCTAAGTTCCGAATCGGTCATAGTTTCGATACGGACCCTGATGTTGCCTTCCAGTTGCGTGGCCCTCTGCAGCTTGATTGCTTCCCGTGCCTGTTCCCAGCGAGACTCGATTGGGCTGAGCTTGTCCCGTTCTCGCACCACAGTCTCAATCAGCTGCGTGAGCGCGTCCGTGAAGCCCCGGCTGCCATCGTGGCCAAAAATATGAACATGCTCGTGCAGAAATACGGCCAGAGCTTGCGGAAAATCAGAGAGAAATAGCCTCGCGGCCAGGTAAACCTCGTTGGAGTAATAATTTTGGCCCTGCCGAAGCTCGCCCAGGAGGGCCTCCGTTTCTCCCACGCTGTACTTTGTGCCCTTGTTTTGAAACAATTGCATGATTGTGGGTGCCAGGTAATGCAACGCATCTTTGAGCACTCGCAGCGCAATCTGTTCCAGCCCGGTCGGCTGTCGGTGATACTTGGCCTTTGTTTCCTCGAAGGCCTTGCGTTTTATTTGGGCGCAGTGGTTCTCTGCGCAGATAACTCCGAAATCGCGAAAATAGCTGGGCAGCCTAATGCGCCCCGCGGCTTTCCACTGGTCTTCCCAGTTCTGATACTCCAGGCCGAGAATATGGTCGTGAGTATGGGAAGCCGCGAAATATTTGTCGCCAAAAACCTCTTTTGTCATTTCGGGCGTCCAAGTGCTGCAGTAGTAATTGTCCATGGCTGCGGCGCGCAAAAGGGCGTGCCCTTGCGGCCAAATCGCGGTGTTGGCGAGCAGGAGCGCCTTTTGAGGCTTTGAATCGGACTTGATGCCGCTCCGGGCAAAGGTTTTGTAAAACAGTTCGAGCAACTGATCGCCAAAAGCGTTGCGGTCCCTGTCAGTTTGGATTCTCCGCTCTATGGCGGCGAAGCTCTTGTTAATGACCAAAACGACAGGAATATCCGCTGTCTCTCCTCGTTTGAGGTTTCGATAAAAAACGTGGCCGCCCGCAGTAGTGGATTGATAAATCGAAAACAACTTGTCCCAGGATTGCCACAATACGGGGCCGAGCAATGGGTTTTCAGGGAAAAGGAAGTGCGTCATCCCAGTTTCCAAAGCGTGAATGAGTTCCTTTGAGCAGCCCCGCAGAATGAGTTTGGTGTCGGGGAATGGATCGTCGCGGTGGAAAAAGTCGTAAACTACCGGCTCCAATTCTGTGCCATCAACCTTGGCGTCGTTCACACGAATGTAAACGACCTGGTGTCCAGAAATGGCGATAGGCTCGATATGATGATCGCGGAGCAAGCAGACCGCTGCAGCTTTGAAACCTTCGCCGTATTGCCCAATGTCGTCTTCGCCTTTCTCGCTCCCCAGATAAAACAAACGCGCAAGTTCAAACTTGGCAGGAGCAGAAATCGTGACCTTGTCCTCCTCAACCTCTATGCGGATGCTGGTGGGGTTGTCGCGATTGGCATCATAAAAGTTCTGCATGAGGTCGCGGGCGATGAAGATGGGGTCCCAGTTAACACCCCAAGCGGTCGTCACCGAACTGTGGCGTGTGTCGAGGTACTTGATGCCATCCAGGCCTACTTTCTTAAGGTTGTTCAAACTATCTTTCCAGGTCATAGCTATCCCATTATAGGTCTTTCAAATCGAGAGGTACCGGCTTTTTGATATCATGTGGCGCCAAGCTGCTGCTCAGGAAGTTTGCGGGTTAGGTCCCTGTAAAAGCCCGCCGGATCCTGAAATTTTGACGAATTTTTGTGAAAAATGATTTGCGTCGGGTTGCGTTGTATGCAACCCTATGCAGATGGCTGGCATTAAGCGAAAACGACATGTGGGCGCGGTAGCGGGTTTTGTGGTCTCGAAACTCGCGGAGGGGAGAGCGTGCTTCTCCCTCGCCGAACTGCTGGCCAAGACGGGCTTGTCTAAATCTCAGGCCAAGTATCAGCTTTGGCGGCTGCCCAACGTTCATCGCATCGTTCGGCGGCAGGATTTCTTTGTCATCGTCCGGCCGGAAGAAACGGTAATGGGGGCTCCGCCGGCCACGGAATGGCTTGATGACTACTTCAAATGGCTCCAAAGACCGTATTATCTAGGGTTGCTCTCCGCAGCCGCGGTGCATGGATCGCAACCGCAGGCCGTTCAAGTGGTGCAAGTTGTCTCGAACTTTGCTCGGAGGGATATCAAGGTGGGCCGTCAAACGATCAGGTTTTACACCAAAAAGCATGCAAACCGGGTCCCAACGCAACAAGTGCCAGGAGGCCGGGTGCTGGCGTTGGTGAGCACCCCAGAAGCTACCGTGCTCGATCTGTTGCGCTATTCGGGACGCATTGGCGGCTTTGACAGGGCTGCAGAGACAATTCAGCCCCTGCTTTCACAGCTCCGGGCAGCAGAACTGAAGAAAGCGTTGGATGCGGAGGGGGAACCAGCTCTGGCCCAACGCTTGGGCTACATTTTGGAATCGGCCAACAAAACCTCTTTAGTGCCCACAGTCCTCCGCTGGCTTCCGTCGGCGCCTCCATGGACTCTGCTGGAACCCGGGCCAAGTGTTAAGCAGCAGTGGCCCATGATTGCCAAATGGCGTTTAATTAAGAATGTATGATTCCTCTTACCCAACCCGATATTATTGCTCACGAAACGATAACCCCCTGGCCGTTGGCGACCCAGGTGGAGCAAGATCTTCTTCTCTGCCGGTCCATGCGCGCGATCTTTCGCGACGATTTCCTTTCCACGCAGGTGGCCATGCGGGGAGGCACACTATTGCATAAGGTTCATCTGCCGCCGCCCTCCAGGTATTCCGAGGACATAGATTTAGTTGTAGTTGGCGACCGCCCGGAGGGACATATCAAACGGTCCTTGCGTCGGGTGCTGGAAGAGGTCCTGGGAGAACCAAGGCGCTCCCAATGGGCGGAACTCCTGCTGGCCATTCGCAACGCCAACAGGCCATCACGGATCTTGCGCATGAATTATTCGGTTCCGTCCATTACGGCTCCCGGCACCAGCCTGGAAATCCAGATCGAAACCAACGTCACGGAACGGCAGTCTTATCAGCCCGTTCAAAAAATACCTTTCGGTTACGCGTTCCGTGGCGAGCAAGTCCAACTCCAAATTAGCGGCTTTGACATCCACGAAATGCTCGGTACAAAACTGGGGGCGTTGTTCCAACGGGATAAAGGGCGGGACCTTTTTGATTTATATTGGGCTCTGACACATGCGGCTCCACCCCTCGAGCCGCAACGCATCATTGACGCGTTCAACCATTATTTAAGAGCCGAAGGGACGACGGCCCACCGCGCGGAATTTGAAGAGGCGCTGCGTGGCCCTCTCAACCGCCGGGGATTTCGAACAGATATGGAACCGTTGCTGCGACGCGACATGCACTACGATGCCGAGGAAGCGGCAACATTGGTTCAAACGCAGCTCCTGGCGCTGCTGCCTCAATAGGCCAGGAACGTGGCTTGGCTGAACTGTTGTTTCAGTTCCTTACGATTTCTTGATTTTGGCGCCAGAGGCGACGGGAAAACGGACGATACTTCTGCGTTCCAGTCGGCGTTGAGGGCGGCCGCCGAGCAAGGTGGCAAGGTCGTTGTCGCGCCTGCCGGGGAATATCGGCTGAATGGCACGCTGACAATTCCCGCCGGGGTGACATTAGAAGGCGCTTGGCGCGGTCCGCACACTTCCCAGTTAAGCCGTGGCACAACCTTGCTGGCCTATGCGGGACGGGATCAAGAGGATGGCGATCCATTGATTACATTGCGGGCCGGCGCCACGCTAAAGGGGATCACTGTTTACTACCCGGAACAAAAGGTTAGCGAGATACATCCTTATCCCTGGACCATCCAGGGGCGGGGCCAGCATTACAACGTCATCGACGTGACGATTGCCAATGCCTATAACGGCATTGATTGCGGCACCTACCCCAACGAAGGCCACCACTTGCGCGATGTTTGCCTCTGCGCGTTGCGCCGGGGAGTGTTTATTGATCAATGCACGGACGTGGGGCGGGTGGAGAATGTTCACATTCACAGCGTCTATTGGGGGCGCGCCAACCCGCCCGGGCAGCCGTTAAAAGAGCAGGACAATTTCCTGCCCCAGCAGGAGATGGACGCGCTGAACCGCTACACCACCGAGCACTTGGAAGGCTTCATCATCGGCCGGACGGATTGGGAGTTCGTTGACCAGTGCTTTGTCATCTGGTCCAAGGTTGGTTTTCATTTCATTCAATCCTCGCACAGCGGAGGCATGCCCAATGTCGTTCTCACGCAGAGCGGTTCCGATATTGGGCCGCTGGCCGTCAAAGTGGACGCGGTGCAGGCTCACGCGGGTGTGGCGTTTGAGAACTGTCAATTCATGTCGGGCTTGGAGGTTGGAACCAACTGTCATGGCCCGGTCAAGCTGTCGAACTGCGGTTTTTGGGACCAAGCCGCAGCGGGTTCACAGATGGTGCTCGACGGGGACGGCACGGTCACTCTGACCGCCACGCATTTTAACCAATGGGACCCGGCCAAGCCGTGCATTGAGGCTCGACGAGGCTCCTTGCTGATCCAGAATTGTGACTTCATGGGCCAAGGCACACAGATCTTTTTAGGCAAAGACCTCACGTCCGCTGTGATCATGGGCAATCGGCTCCGGCACGGTGCAAAGATCGTTAAAGAGACGCAGGGAGATGTGCAGATTTTGGGGAATGTCCAATAACTCGGCTTCCCAGGGGCAGTCGGGAAGTTCCTTTTCGGTGCAAGGGGTCGCTCATTTTCGGGAGCCCTGTTTAACGATAGGCACACCGTTTGGGGATCAGCACATAGGCTGGCCATGCAGCAATACATGCTGTTGCAGCGCAATCTGGTTTACACGGGCCATCACCCGGGGCAGGAAGTTGGTGGTGCTTATTGGGCAGCGGAAGGCTTTGGGGATGGCGGTGAGGAATAATCGGACGGAGAACCGGTTTTCAGGTTTGCTGGCGCGGTTGATCGGGCCGGGTTAATGCCCGCCCGTGACCGTGTAACCTGCCCGGCGCAAATCCTCCGCCAAATCCATTTCCATCTGGACGGCCGCCTCGAAGGGCATCTGGTTGAGGTGCTCGTACAATTCCGGCAGAAGGCGAATACCGTAGCGTTTGACCACTGATGCTGCCTTGATTCCTGCTTTGTGGTTGGCGAAGCGTTTCTTCCCTTACGCGGGTGGGGCGAGCGGCTGCCACGGGTTTTTCGCCACCGCGTCCGACCTGCCACAACTCATTCACACCAGCCATTGCGCCCCAGAACGCCGCACTTGCCCCATGTCCGTTAGTCTGATAGGCTCACTGCGAACGCATGAAGCATGACAGGTGCGTTTCCTCCGGCCTGTCTCCAAACTGAACCGCGCCAGAACGAAGCGGAGCGTTCCGCGAAGTCAGAGAAGCGGATGCGGAAGCGGAGTGGAGCGCGGATTCAGGTCTGGAGTCAGGCAATCCTGGCGGCGGGAGTCTGCGATTTTGCCAGCGCAGGCAGCCGGAGCAGCAAAGGTCGCAGTCTCACGCCGCAATCAAATGGGGCGCGGGGTCCCGCTGCTCTGACGTGTGGCCGGGAGTGCGTAGCGGGGAGCCGTGGCTTGTGGGGCGCGCGGGGGCAAGCCGAAAGGCTCATCTGCGAAGCACGGACGGCCAAAGGTCAGACTCGAATTGGGGATTAGCGCAAGTCTTGGCTGTTCCTGGCAGCAAAAGGAGAAGCGGCCAAGTCTTGCGCGGGGGGCCTTCCCCTGCGGCTCGTCCGATTTTGCTTGAAATATTGACAAATCGCTGCTTGCGGGCATTGCCCGTTTCTGATTCAATCCAGATGTTCAGAAAAAGAAGTATGTGATTTAAACAATTTAACTACAGATTTGCGGCTTCGGCTGCTGTCCACGACGAAACTGGTAATTTCGAGTGCAGGACACGCAATGAGGCACGCCCCATCGGGCGTGCCCCAAAACGTTCCTGTAAGGGCATACCGGTGCCTGTCATGGGGCGTGAGTAGGTCACGCCCCTTCAGTTGTCGGACCCAAAGAATGGCAATGGATTATGAAACGTCTGACATTTGTCTCTATTTTTGTGTCGCTCGTGGCGCTTTCAATGCAGAGTTGGGCACAATGCTCAATCCCGGCTCCTACCAGCGCGCCTACGTATCCGCCAGCTCTGATTGACGAAATGACTGGGCAGCCGCTTTCTTCGAGCTGCACAAAATGTATTGTTTTGGTGCATGGATGGAATCCAAGCGGTGCGAACAACTGTTACGACATCAATAACGGTTTCGAGTTTTACAATTTGTTGCTCAACTTGAAAGCGCGGCTCAACGGTTCCGGTTGGAGTATTGTGGCTTATGATTGGCATCAAGATGCAAGCACAGGATTAATTGGACCGCTCACACCAAGTATTTCTCAATTCGTTTTCGGCGCAGCCAACCAAGCGGCTGCTAACGCGCAGCTTCACGGTGACCACTTGGCGACTATGCTCGACAACGCCGCACCCAATTTAAGAGAGGTTCATTTTATTGCCCACAGTGCCGGAGCACATGCTGCAAAAGAGGCAATGATTCAGTTCTTGCAATTGAACCCCTACGTAATTGTTGAGGCAACATTTTTAGATCCATATATTCCATGTCCATCCGATTCGCTCGGCAACTTTTCAGATTATGCTATGGATCAATTGCCATTCGTGACAGGTAGCGATCGCATTATTCGTTTGGAGAATTACTTTGCAAATGACGATCCAAGTCATGGTTGGAATGCCTTCCCCTGGGGCAGTTGGTATCCACCGACCGTTGACACACAGGAGACATTTTATTGGCGAACGGGAATTGATATTAGCCGAGAAGTTGATTGGGGGGCGACTCTTGTGAATCCAGTGCTCTCGGGTTCGGTTTTTTACTCCGCAAATTACGACTGGCATGCCGGGCCAATTCAATTTTACTCGGACACGGTTAGCGCGAATTTATTTCCCAATTCCGTTCCAAGTGGGCTTCAAGGTTCGGGCTGCCCGTTTGTTTACACTCAAATCGGATGGAGTCGCAGTTTGTATTCTTGGGAAGCACTTCTTCCTCAAATCACAGTTCAACCGTCCGACCAGACTGTGCCATCAGGTAGTTCCGTAACCCTTTCAATAAATGTTAGCGGTGCGGTCAGTATTGATTGGTATGCTTATGGCGGAAGTTGGGTTGGGTCAGGGACAACACTGACCTTGAACAATTTCACAACCGCAAATCCTAACCTTTACGTTGCTCGTATTAGCAATAATAATGGTCCAATTTACAGCCGACCAGTACGAATTACAGTCGGTGCCGCTCCCGTGCCAGCGATCACGATTGTTTATCCCGCTGCGTTTACAGGTCTGCCCATTGGCCAGAGACAACTAATCCGCATCGTTGGCTCCGGTTTTACGAGTAGTTCGACCTTGGTTTTTAATGACGGCACGCAAAATTATAATTCACTCCCGGCGCAACTGACTTTTGTTAGTGCCAACGAACTCGATTACAACATTTCCACAGGAACGAACCAGGCGAATTGGACCGTGCAAGTCGTCAACGGCGCTCAAACATCGGGTCTCGGTTATTTCATGGTGAATCCTCCCTCAGCATCGCCGACAGCAACGGGTTCTTTGGTCGTAAATCTATCGCCTTCGGGCATCGGGGCGCAATGGGAGGTGGATGGGACAGGCTACAACAGCAGCGGCCAGGTCGTTGGCTACCTCACGCCGGGTTCGCATACGGTTTCATTCAAGCCGATTTCCGGCTATGCGATCCCGGTCAATCAAATAGTGACCGTCAATGCAAATGCACAAACTACCGCGAGCGGGACGTATTCCGTGATTGCGCCGAGCACCTACACTCTGGCACTTAATTACAACAACACTCAAGGCGGGGCTTCCGCCTCGCCATCGGCCAGCGGAAATTTTTATACCGCCGGGGCGCTTGTCCAACTCTATGCCAGCGCCAGTTCCGGTTATCACTTCTCTGGCTGGAGCGGTGACGTGAGCGGCACCAACAATCCTGTCTCCATCACGATGAGCGGGAATAAAAACGTGACCGCAAATTTCGCCTCTGGCGATCCAACAATGGGAACCGTCGTCGTAACCATTCAGCCGCAACCAGCGGCCACAGCGGGTGTGACGTGGGGATTTAATGCCAGTGATTTTCGCGTCAGCGGATCGGGATACACGACATTTCCAGCCACCTATATTCTTGATCTTCACGCTGTTTCGGGTTGGTCTGGCCCTTCGACCGTATTTGCAACGATTACTGCCGGGCAAACCACGAACGTGACCGTTACGTTCACGCCCGACACAACGCCGGGATTGCTGACTGTCACGCTTTCGCCGCCGGATGCGGTGGCAGCAGGAGCGCAATGGCACGCCAACGGTGGTGCGGGACAAGGCAGTGGCGCAAGTGTTTCTTTGGCAGCCGCCAATTACACGATCACTTTCGATCCCATTCCCGGCTGGACTGCTCCTGGCAGCCAAACAGTGACGGTTCAACGCTCGCAAACCACGATAGCCAGCGGCAATTATGCCCCGCCTGCCGGTCAGCCAAGCGTCGTCAGCATTCAACCCGGCGTTGGCGCGTTGACTGGCGGCACAGCGTTGACAATTCAAGGTTTGAATTTCGTTGCCCCGGCTACGGTGCTTGTTGGAGGCCAACCTGCCACCAATGTTCAAGTCTTGGGCGGCTCACAAATCACTTGTTTAACGCCATCGAATTCGTTTTACGGAACGGTGCCGGTGGTGGTGCAAACAACAAACGGCAGTGCAACCAATTTGACATCCTTCGCGTATGGCCTTCCGCGCGGCAACGGGATCACGCTTGCGGGAAGCATTGGTGGTTACATCAAGGCAATGGCCGCACAAGGCAATTATGGCTATGCAGGTGAGGGAAGCACTTTCACCGTGTTTGACGTGTCAAATCCTTCCGCTCCTACGCCGATTGCACGGCTTGCGATGCCGGGATTGGTTCAAGACATTGCTTTGTTTTCGGCAGCGGGACGACAATACGCTGGCGTAGCTAACAACGACGCGGGGTTGCAAATTGTTGACATCACAACCCCTACGGCCCCGGCGTTGCGCGGCTATTACAATACGGGTGATTATGCTTCCGGCGTGGCCGCGCTCGGCTCTAACGCGTACGTGGCGAATGGGAACAGCGGCATGATGATTTTGGACATTTCAAATCCTTTGCAACCACACATGATTCGCTCGCTGTCCATCGGCAACTGTGATCGGCTGCTGGTTCAGCCTTCAGGCACCAATACATTCGCGTATGTTTCGGACGGCGGAGCGGTGGCTGTCGTGGATGTCACAAGTTCAAGTAATCCACTATTGCTGGGGACAACTGCTGCGATCACGCAATCGTGGGAGGCGCATTCTTTGGCCTTTTTGAATAACCGCGTCTTTTTTGCTGATGGGTATGGTTATTTACAGGCGGTTGATGTTAGCAACCCGAATGCACCGACAGCATTGGGCGCTGTAAGCTCTGATTCGCCAAGCGCGGTGGCAACGGCCAACGGTCTGATTTACACATGGGCCACAGATGGGTTTCAGGTTTATAATTTCCCAGGAGGCCCAGCAAATAGGATTGGTTTCGCTGTCCTAAGCACAGGGCGGACTTATGGAGATACGATGTGCATCCTTGAGGGGATCGCACTCTGCACAGGGGGCGAGAACGGCTTTACGATTTACAACGTGAGCACTCCAAGCAGTCCGGCGTTTCAGGGAGCCTACGGCGCAACAGCCGGATACTACCTCGCGGAAACAATCAGTGGCACAAATGCGTTTGTCGCCACCCAAAACAGCGGGTTGAAAATCATCAATGTCAACAACCCGGCCGCTCTGTCCATCCAATCTGAGTATGTTCCATCATTCAACGGGGGATTCGGCGGGCAAAAAGTTCAAATCGCTGGAAGCCGTGCTTATTTTGTTTCTGCCCTCCAAATCAATATTTTGGACGTATCAAACCCGCAAGCGCCCGCACTTCTCGGCGCAAATTCCACGGCACAATTCCTAACCGAAGATTTGTATATCCTCGGCAATTATGTTGTCGCGGCAGGCTTCGATGAAACGACAGCCCCATACACGCCCGCAATCGAAATTTTTAATGTCAGCAATCCCGGTTCAATCAGTTTGTCGAGCAAGTTGGATTTTTCGACACAAAACGGGGCAGCTTACGCGGTCACCGGCAATGGCAACGTTGCTTGTGTCGCCGTGCCTCTTGCTACAGGGAGCGACTTTTCTCTTGCAGTCATCAACGTAAGCAACCCGGCAAATCTGCAACAAATTGGCCAACTGCCGGACATCGGTATAGTGGACGCAATGCGGTTCGCACCCAACAACCGCTATCTTTATATCGGTTGTCAATACTCTGATCATAGCTGGAAGATTGTTGATTTAGTCAATAGCAATGCGCCTGTTCTGGTAAGTTCAAACTATGTCGGGGCAGCGGTTTACGGTTTTGATTTTTCGGGCACTACTGCGTTTGTGGCGACAGGAAATGGCGTTTTGGTTTATGATGTCAGCAATCCAAGTCAGCCGCTGCTCTTGCGCTCATATAGCACGCCGACAATTGCGTATGGCATTGGAGTTTCCAGCAATATGTTTTACGTTGCGGATGGTTCAGGTGGTTTCACCACGCTTGCACTTTCAGACATCAATCCACCGGAAGTATTTATTACCGCACCGACTTCGTTACCGATTGTCACCAACACAACCGGAACGTTGAGCCTCGGCGGCACTGCCGATGACAACTTGGGATTGGCTCAAGGAACGGTTACGAGCGTCATGTGGGCAAACAGTCAAGGCGGCTCGGGGCCAGCGACAGGCACGACAAATTGGTCTGCAACGAATATCATGCTTCTTCCGGGCACAAACATTCTCACTGTCACTGCACTTGACCAAGCTGGCAATAGCACCAATGCAACGTTGACGGTGATTTACCAAACGACAAATCAAAATCAGACCATCACATTTCCAGCAATCGCCGACCACACCTTTGGTGATCCGCCGATTCAACTCGTGGCAGCGGCTAGTTCCGGCCAGCCTGTGACTTTCAGTGTGGTATCTGGTCCGGCAATATTAACCAGCAGCAACACGCTTATGTTGACCGGCGCGGGAGCGGTGACGGTGGAAGTGGATCAGTCCGGGAATAGTTCATTCAATCAGGCTGCGCCGGTGGATATGAGTTTCAACGTGGCGATGGCGAATCAATCCATCGCTTTTGCTCCATTGCCAAATCGAACGGCGAGCGATCCGCCGTTCACACTGACCGCCACAGCGAGTTCCGGCTTGCCAGTGTATTTCAACATTTTATCTGGCCCGGCGACGCTGGACCCAAACAATGTGGCAACTCTGCTCGGTGCAGGCACAGTGACAGTGATTGCCTGGCAACCGGGCAATTCAAATTACAATGCGGCGGCATCGGTGCCGAATAGTTTCAATGTCGGCCAGATACCGCAGACAATCGCGTTTGGCGCGTTGAGCCAACAGAAGGCAGGCGATGCACCGTTCCCGCTGAACGCCACCGCCAGTTCCGGTTTGCCGGTGAGTTTTTCAGTTTCCGGTCCGGCGGTCTTGAGCGGCAACATTCTTGCGTTGACGGGTGGAGGAACCGTTTCTGTGACCGCGTCGCAACCAGGCAATAACGCCTATGCGGCGGCCCCGAACGTGACTCAATCCATCGTTGTCACACCGCCCATTAACACGCTTGTGAGTTTGGGCTTCCTCACTAATGGCGGCTTTCAACTGGCGTTCTACGGGACTGTTGGCAGCAATTACACGCTTCAAGCTTCGACGGATTTGGCCAATTGGGCATCGGTTTTGAATTTTGCCTGCACAAATGCGCCCGCCATTGTCGTTGATCCCGGTGCAAAATATCTGGGCTGGCGGTTTTATCGCGTCGCCCAAGGCACATTGCCAGTTTTGGTGAAACTGAATCTGAACGCCATCCCCTTCTCGAAGATGACCGGCTTGGCCTTGAACCTTCAAGCGCCGCTCGGATTTAGTTATGTGATTCAAGTATCCACGAATTTGGCTAGTTGGCAGCCTTTGACGAATTTTGTCAGCACAAACTCGCCTCAGTATTTTAGTGACTCTGCTGCGACGAATTACCCCCAACGATTTTACCGCGCAAGTCAACCGTAGCAGAGTTCCGCACTGCGAACGGGCGGGCAGTGAAGCCCGCCCGTTGAAACGTCACTTTGCTTTTTCCGTAGCGACTCGTAAAGTGACCTGTCCGTCCAGCGGCACCGTTTCAAGCTGGATGTTGAAGCCTTTGCCGTCGGCGTGTGCCCAGGCGCTGCCAATACGAATCCAGTAGTTGTCGCCGCCTTCGCGGTTGCGAACATTGTAGGCGAAGTGGTTGGGCGTCCTGGAAGTGACGGTTTTGGTTTCGGTTGAATCAGTCATGTGAAGTCTCCTTTTTAGGTTTTCAGGCTGCGCCAATCGCGGCCTGATGGCACAAGGCAGGAAGTCCCTTTTAGCCGGAGCGGAGCAAACCGGGCAAGTCGGAAAATTGGGGGCGACCTTTAGGGGGAACCGATTTTCTGATTGCGTGGGCTGGCTGGGGCTTCGCTGTGCCAATCAGAGAGGCCGCGTTGGCGTGGCTGGCAAATTCACCGGGGAGACGGGCTGACTGAAAAACTCGAAAAAGCGGCTTGCAATTCGGCGCAATAGGCGTCATATTACTTGCGGGTCTGCGGTGTCTGAACGTCGGCTTCATGCCGTCGAAGGGTAACCTTCTTAGGACACAGGCGGGCCTAATTTATTTTCAGCGGTCAACGGACGGTTGGGCGTGTAATAGTTCCGGCTTCCCTCGTATTTCTCCGCGTCGTAAAGGTCCACCACCAGTGAAATCCGCTCACGCACAAAGTCGTAGTGGCGGGTTTCGCCACGCTCAAACACGCGCTGAACTGTCCACGCCAGATAATCCGGCACGGAAAGCAACGGCTCGGTGCGCGGGGTTTGCACGTTGAAAACGACTTCGGAAGAAATTTCCGCCGCGTCCTGCTTCTTGGCGAAACGCTCGGTCGCCTTTTGCATGGCAAGTTCCAAAACGTGATTGCGGGTGGATTTGCCGCGCTCGGCGATGTTGATGACCTGCCGCTGACCGAGTTTAAGTTTGTTTTTGAGCAGGTGCGAAAGCAGGTCGGCGTAGAATTCTGATTCGTTGCCGTTGTGTTTTTTGGCGAACAGGGCGGGAATTTTGCGTCCCACAACCATTTCCAGCGAGCAGTCGGTTTGGTGAATCCATTTGAACAGCCGTTCGCGGACTTCGGGTGAATCGTCCTTGGCGTGGAAGAAGAAGCCGCCGGACCGGACGCGCTTGACCACGCTGGGGATGCGGTTCAAGTAGGCGTCCGCCTCCACCGCGCGGCAAAGATTCACGACTTGTTCGCGCGCTTCCGCAACGGGTGCGGCGAACTTGACCATGCCCAAACCGAATGAAAGGGAAACACCATCCTGGCCCAGCATGGGCACACGGCCCTTGCCGAAAAAAGTCGTGTCGCCAGCTTCGTCAAGGAAGCGGTGAATTTTTTCAAGTGCCGTCTTATCTGGCGGATTCATTTTTGCCGGTATCGGCAAACGATGCTAAATCCTACACCTCGCGCCGAAAAGATAAATGCGCGGCTCGCGCCAGATGCAAAACTCGCTGTTTTGGTGAGACGGCGGGAATTCTGGCTGCGATGGACGGTTCAAGCCATCCATTTGTGCTGGCAGTTCAAACAATGGCGTTCACTTTCAGACCTGCGGGCTTCCTCCGCCAAAAACCCCGAAGCCGCATAGCCGCACGTCTTGGCGCGTTCGGCCCAAGCGTAGCGGTAGCTGTGGAGCGTAATGCCCTTAATCATCAAGCGGCGGCAGGCGCGGGCAAACTCGGTCGCCCGGTGCGCTTCGCGCATTGGTTTCAATTTGGGAAAGAGCGGGCCGGTCTGCGGCAGCGTCCGCAAGACGGCTTCAAGCTCCCTGCCAAAGCGGATGATTGACACGGTGCCGGTCTTGCGGCGGCGGAAACTGACGGCCTTGGTCTGCCAGTCCACGTCCTCAGCCGTGAGACTTGCCACGTCGGATTGCGCCGCGCCCAGGAGCCAGCAACATTCGTAGAATGCTCGGCGTTCGGCGTTTCCCTCGCTGGCGATGATGGCTTGGTGTTCCTTGAACGTCACGGCCCGCTTTTCCTTGAATCGGACTTTCGGCCATTGCCGCTTGGCGAGGATCGGCCACGGCAGCCAATTCATATCAATGGCGAAGTTGTGAATTCGCCGCAAAAATACATTGGTGGCGACCGTGCCAGTTTCAAGCACTTTCAGAAGTTGGGTGGAATGGGTTTCCAGAATCGGCGTGTCGCGGATGAGGTCAAATGCCTTGTCCAGCATGGCGCGGCGATACCGGATGAGCATCGGCCCGGTCTTGGTGCGGGTCATTTCGTCCATCGGGGCCTGCCAGGTGCGCTTTGCCATTTCGGGGTCGGTGGCCGTCAAATACGTCCGGGCAATGTGGAGGTTAAGTACCGGCTGACGGTGCGCTTCATTCTTGGAATGCAGGAGGGTGAGGGCTTCGGCTTCGTCCTTGGTGCGCAAGCTGTGCTGCTTGCGCGTGACGGTGTCCTCGCTGTAATAAACGCCCGCTCGATTGAACAGGATGAATCTCGATTTCATAGATGATTCTCTGAATCGAGAAACCAGTCCGGTTTCATTCGCGTTTTGAACGCGAGTTTCGGCGAGTTTCAGCGGAGTTCTGTCAAATTCTGGCGAATTGTTCTTGCGCTCGCCGGTTTACTGACAGTTTCACTGAGCGCGACATGAGGTTGCTCGAACAGTTGTTTGTTATGGATACATCGTAAACAAACCTGCGGTTCCGTCCGCAGAGTCTATCGGCACCGGCGTGACTGGCAACGGTCGGGTCGGAAGCTGCCGAGACAATGTACCTCACCCGTGAGGGTGCGGAAATGGCCGCGAGGTCGTTTCCGTGACTGCCAGCGTTAAGGCGGTCGGAGGGCTAGGCTGGATGACACGCCCAACACATGTGAACTGCCGTAAGCATCGTCAAGTGTAAGGAGCCAAAGACGCTGACAGGCTCCAACCAAAATGGTGCGCAGTCAGGCTGCCCGTCTTCAGTATGCGGGCACACGGATACCACGACTGCCGGTGTAGTAGGCGGGGGCTAAATCATTCATCGCTGTTCGAGCGGAACATGGTAAACCCGACATTCCGCCTCGTGGAGGCAGACGTTTCCGCAAGGAGCGTTGCGGGAATGCGGGCAGAGGAACGCTGGAAAAAGCCAAGGCCGTCCTGTAATCGGACGGATAGGAGTTGCCGTATTCAACTCCGCCGCGCAAGCGGGCTGACTTCCGGCATGGTCAATCATTACGAGAGAACCTGTAGAACCTTCAACAAGAGGAAAAGCAAATGAACGTGGATTCATCCATGTGTGCGTCCTCTGGCCAAGCGGCAACGCCCGGTGAGAAGGCTGCAAGCGCGTATCGTAAAGGCGACACGGCGGGATTCGCCCGTCGTGACACCGGCTCCGCTCACGCGGGGCTTTGGTGCGGCTTGAGCCGGATGAGGCGAAAGTCTCACGTCCGGTTCTGAGGGGAGGGAGTGGCGGCAACGCCACTTCCTTACCCGACCAGTGGCCATTCCGCCCGGCGTAACTCCTTTATTCTCAACGAAGTTGAGATGGAGGCGAGGGTCGGAATCGCTCTTTGAAACCCACTAACTGCTACTAAAATAGCGCGTTTCTCCGAGGAATCAAGCGGAATCCGCCCCATATCAGTTCCAATCCGTTCTAATCATTTTGGTGCACGTTTTGATGCACGTTTTGGTGCATGTCGCTACCTAACTTTTCGCACGCAACGCACGAGAAACTAGAGCTTATACGGTCTGCCTCCCGCACGTAATGTTGCTTAAGGCACAGGTCGGACTGTTTTTTACCATGATCGTCTTGCCGGTGCCTGGATCGTCGGCCAGCAAGAATCGGATGCGGGGCAACGCCATAAAATACTGATAAACCGCTTCAAGCTGCTGTGGCAGCGGATCAACCCGCGCAATGGAAAGCGAAAAATAGGGGTCGTATTCAAAGGCCAGTTCCAGCCGCATGGCTACAATTGCAAGCCGGAATCGCAATGGGTCGCCATCAAACGGTTCGGTTTCCGGGCTGGTTTCGAGCGCGGTGATGTTTTCCGGCGTCAGGATCGGCTCGTGGACACGCGATGTGTTGAGTCCTTTGGCAATTAGTTTTACCCCGTCGCCCATCGGGACAACGACGATCACTTGGACCGGTTCAGGAAAAATCGGCCCGCGCAGGACTTTGCCTGCCTTTAGCTGTTCGATGGTCATTCCTTCGTTGCCCATATGTTTGGCGGAGTGGGCACGACTTTGTAACTCCCATTATGGGAGATTGCACCAAAAAACGGCGGCAAAAAACGGCGGCAATGGAGCGCCGGTCGTGGATTCAGTGGTGATGGAGGCCGAGAATGTGCGCGGCCATCACCGCCGCCAGACCAACCGAGCCGGCTCCAAAAACGGCGATGCTTGACCCGGCGCGAACCGCCAGCGAGTTCATCACTGTGCCGGCCGCCGCCTGCAGACCGCAACCCAACGGCGCCAGCAATTCCAGCGGGAGCGACTTGGACACTTTCACCAGATTGCGCACGGTCGCCAGGGCATGGGTGGCAAACGAAGATTGGCCAAAGAAGCGATGACGGCGGCGGCGGAGCGGCCAATGTCGGTGGCCATTCCGCGCTCAATTGAGCGCGGCCCCGTTGAAGCTTGTTCTGTTTTCACAGAAACAACCGTAATGATTGGCCGCGAGCCATCCATTCTCTGCCGTCCATCTCGCCGCTGGAGAAAGAGCGGCCATGATCGAACTGCAACGGCAGCGTCCGAGCACAATGCTCCTGTCCAAAGCAATAGTCCGAGGGAAGCAGATCCCACGTTCTAACCAGTGAGCGACATCACCTCGCCCGAATACTTCTTCGTTCATTCCAAACACGCGTGCGTCGCGCGGCTAACCTTTCTCAAACCCTCTCTGGCTGACGCCGAAAAAGACCAAACATATGTCAAACCTAATTCTTAAAGTAGCAATCGTCGAAAATTGAGCAAACGAAATTGCAAAATGAATACCCACTCGTATGAACAGGGCGTTTTGGGTGAGAGCTTAGTCAGCGAAACTCTTGCGGAATTTCGTCCTCCTTATTGGCACGCGGACAATTTGATAGTTCCATTCGGCGCACGCACCGCCAAAACCACCCAGATCGACCACATCCTCGCGTCGCCGTTTGGAATTTTTGTCCTCGAAACGAAGAAGTTTCGAGGCGCCATTGCGGGTGTGGCAGATGATAAACTATGGTTTGAAATCCTGGGCCGTCGAATCTTTCCTTTTTCCAACCCAATTCATCAAAACCGACACCACGTTTCTGTTCTTTCCGGTCGCTTGTCGCTGCCGGAGGCACTGTTCCAGTCGGTGATCGTTTTCGTCGGTGTTTCCAAATTTCTCCTCCCCGGGCTGCCCGGCAACGTTATCAGCACGATCGCGCCGGGGGTTCCGAAGTTGCGACGCTACATCCAGCAATTCACCACAGTCCTCTTGACCGAGGAGCAATTGTCCTCTGCAGTTGCAAATCTGCTCCGCATCAAGAGGAACGGCCTCACCCTCGACGACCATCTCCGGTCGCTGCGTCACGCAGCCACGGGGCAGAGCCTGCCACCTTGGGAAAATGGCGCCAAACATACTTTTGACGTTGGCGCGATGAGCGCTAGCGCGAAGATGACACAATCAAAC
>Ga0224555_1002782_pt1 | contig 19541 bp, 15 predicted proteins | sample 714S23034metaG_FD_180687 | JGI IMG/M metagenome (GOLD analysis project Ga0224555, IMG submission 180687) | Peat soil microbial communities from Stordalen Mire, Sweden - 717 S2 30-34 | ecosystem: Environmental > Terrestrial > Soil > Wetlands > Peat | place: Sweden: Norrbotten County, Stordalen...
GGTAATACTTCATGGGGTTTGTCTACAAATACAGCAACGGTGAACGTAGTTAGTGGTGTAATGACATTGACTCCGGCCGGGATATAAGAAGCACCAACAACACCTTCAGATCGTAACAAATTTTAAAAGGGGCGTTTTAAAACGCCCCTTTTTTTGTTTATTATATTTCAGAATCTTATATGAAAAGTATCTTGTGATTTTTTATAATTACTATATAAAAAAAGGAAGAAAACGAGGTCGGAGGTGTCGAGGTTGAAAATTTCCTTTTCCGGTATTTTTTTTGGATTTATCTGTATAGCCATAGGATGTTTTTTTCTAGCTGGCACTTGGGGAGCCTATTTAGAGTATAACCGTATACAGGAGTATAGTGGGCGAGCCAGTGGTCATATAACGAAAAAGCATTTTTTGACGGCAGCCGACGGCAGTGGCAATTACTATCTGGACTACTGGTTTGTGCCTGCCGATGGCAGTAAAATAAGCACCAGCAGCGGTATAGCCAAACAGCAGTGGGACACCTTGCAGGTTAATGATAATTTGGAAATAAGATACGACCAGTCTAACCCCACTCGCAACATTCCAATGTACGGAGGAAGCCCATCCCTTATTTTTGCTTTCTTTATGCTGGTTATGGGGGGGGTGTTTACGCTTTTTGGAGTTTCACGGTTCATCGCAAGTTTTAAAAAAGGGCGCAAGTGATTTAGTTTACCCGACAAAAGATGTAAGAAACATGTTGCTAGATTTTTTTACAGAAAAACACTACTAAATAATCGAAGCTAGTATTTGGACTTTTTCTTGTTTAGCAAATATGTTTTATATGAAGTTGTCAGGTAAAGCTTATTCAGGTATTATTTATTTATGACTGTTGATCTGAATTCAATAGAAAAAAGATCCGCCATATTAGTAATTCTTGCCTTAATAATATTGTGTCTTGTTATCTATTGGCCGGTGCAAAATTATGAATTTATCAATTTTGACGATAACGTTTATGTAACGGAGAACAGTCATATCCAGTCTGGATTTACGCTGGACGGATTTTGTTGGGCGTTCAGTACAAAGTATTTCGATTTATGGACTCCTCTGGTGTACCTTTCCTATATGTTCGATTACCAGCTTTTTGGTTTTAATGCCGGTGGTTATCATTGGACAAATGTAATTATTCATATTTTCAACACAATTTTATTATTTTTCCTTTTTAGAAATCTTACAGGGGCTGTTTGGCGAAGTGCTTTTGTTGCGGCCCTGTTTGCCATCCATCCGATCAATGTGGAATCTGTGGTCTGGATAGCGGAACGCAAGAACGTTCTGAGCACGTTTTTCTGGATGCTGACGATGTTGTTTTATGTTTGGTATGTAAAGCAGCCCAACTGGAAACGTTATTTGCCCGTATTCATCAGTTTTGCCTTGGGTTTGATGTCCAAGCCGATGCTGGTAACCATGCCATTTGTTTTGTTGCTTCTTGATTATTGGCCGCTTAATCGAACCGCGATCCATACACAAAATGAAGCAGATATTCAGGTGACTTTAAAAACAGGAAAAGAAAAGCTAAGTTTTCTAATTTTGGAGAAAGTTCCTTTATTTATTTTATCGGCTATTTCGATATGTATAATTATGAATGCGCCTCAATCAGCAAGAACAGTGGCCAGTATTTTCATACAGCGGATCAATAATACGATTTTTTCTTATGCTATGTATCTGAAAAAGTTATTTTGGCCTATGGATCTCTCAATTTATTATTTGTATCTTAATGTTCACCTTTGGCAGATATTTTTATCTGCTACATTTTTGATCATTATTACAATTCTTGTCTGTAAATATTTTAGAAAATATCCTTATCTACCGTTCGGCTGGTTCTGGTATCTAGGAACATTAGTTCCTGTTATTGGGATTGTTCAGATTGGCGACCTCACTATGGCTGATCGTTATGCCTATGTTTCCTTTATCGGATTGTTTGTAATTATTGCCTGGGGCGCAGGACAGATTTCATCAAAAGTTATTTCTCTTAAAAAACCATTCATATTTGCGTCGGTTTTTATAATTGTTTTTTTTACAGTAGCAGCACACAATCAAGTAAAAATATGGACTAATACAGTTACTTTATTTGAAGACGCACTTAAAAAAGATCCGAACAACCATTTAGCTTATCATATGATAGGTCAGGAGATGGCTAAAAATGGTGAAAATGAGAAAGCATTATATTATTACGACATGGCTATAAAAGCTAATCCCCGATTCTATCCGGCATATAATAATAGAGGTCTTATTTTAGAAAAAATGGGCAAACGCTATGAGGCGTTAAAAAGCTTTGAAAAGGCTACACAGGTTAATAAATTCTTTGTTGAACCATATTATAATCTTGGGATATTTTATTTGGAGGATAATAATCTCGACAAATCCATTGCATATTTTATAAAAGTTATTGAAATAAAACCTGACTATATAGAAGCGTACAATGGTTTAGGTATTGCGCTTGTAAAAAAAGGAAGGATTCAGGAAGGTATTTTGCAATTTGAGAAGGCTTTGCATATTAATCCATATAACAAAAACGCTCAGAGAAATTTGCAATTTGCTCTGGAAAAGATGAAGAAAAGTAAAAATACTGTAATTACCCCATGATGATTTTTTAACAATTTATCCTTTTAGTGATTTTGATCTTTTATTTGGTGCCGCCAAATTAAATTTTGAAGATCAGAGAAGTGCCGATACGTTGCCGGGAGCGAAAATATGGAACCACGAATATCAGTCGTTGTATGCATAGATGGCTGTTGCTAAGGATGGTATTTTTTGCGCTAAAACGAATTAAATTTGTATAAGTGACCTCTTAATTTCGTCCATAACTGGGTGAGATTATCTTGGTGGAATTAACCTGTAAACAGCATAGCCGTTGGCATTATAAATCATTTCTGTTGCCTTGTTCATTCGCTGGAGAAATTGATTCACTGTTTCCAGGGGATAATTATCGTGCAGATATTTGAGATATAAATCCGTGCGCACAAGCAGATGAGTGCAGCCAAAGGAATGAAGATATGCTTGAAATGATCGGTCTTCTTGAGAGTTTGCCGCGAGCCCGCTAACGTCGCCTATTCCATAAGAGGCGCCTTCACTATATATTCGATCCAGATAATATCCACGTCCTGCAAGAAAAACTAATCTGATTCTGGCATTATCCGGCGTGTTTGTATTGATGTATTTAATGGCTGGATAACTACTAATATGGCGTGTAATAAATTCATCTTTAGATTCTATGCCTAAAATATAACTCATGGGACTAATGTTGTGATAATAATTTTTTATATAAAAAATATTTTTACTCATAATTACAATAAAAATAGTAAACAGGACGGCTGTCAAAACGTTCCTGATGGGAATTGAGGTGTTCATAGCCCAGTTCCAGATGTTTACTAATCCCATAACTGTCAGGATAGATAGGAGGGGGATAACGGGTAATATATAGCGCACTATTTGTTCGATAGAAAAAGCTTTTTGTTCAAGAAAAAAGACCGTTAATATAAAGAAAATCGTAAAAGAAATAAAGAAAAGCTTATCGCGGTAGAATGATTTGTTCATAAATGCAAATGGAGATAAGATGATTAAAACAGAATTCAAGACGCCATCGAAATAACGGACGGAATTATCTTGTCCCTGGAAAAAAATCCGAAGGGGAATCAGCAAAGTTTCCCAAAAATTTTCTCCATATAACATTTCCCGCATTTTGAAGAAACCGATGGAAGTATCTCCGGAAATGGAACCAGTACCTCCAGGGCTGGCACTACTTATATTGAAGATGCCTTTAAATAACGGATATAAAGGATTGCCCGTAAGAATTATATTTTTAATAAGCCATGGAGAAAATATTAAAAGAGAAATAAGAAAAAAGATAAAACCACACTTGATAGCTTTCCATTGCTTTTTTGTGTCCCTAGAATAGACAAATACAATTGCTAATGATAGAAAAAACCAGACGATCAAAGCATTGTATTTTGTTCCCAAAGCAAGGCCCATGGCCACGGATGAAAGAAATAGCCATTTAAATTCTTTGAATTCGCCATCACGATAGCGAATAAAAGCGAGAATGCTGGCTGTCGTAAAAAAAGTCAAACCAAGATCAACATAGGCTTGTGTAGACAAACGAACCACAATAGGTGTGCTGATAAAAACAAGGATACCCAAAAGTCCTGCGATACGACTTATCTTATTATTTAAATAATGATAAATCAGTAATGCCGTCCCTATGCCAAAGCTCATATGGATGAAATTGGCAATGAAGTCCTTATTAAAATAAAGAGGGATAATATAAAGCAGATCAACGTTCATTGGGTAGTATGAAAAATCTGCCCATTTAATTTCATAGAATCCACCATTTTTGAGCCAGAGCTTGGGAATAGCTAGATGATGGATGAGAGCATCGCGAGCTATCGGAGGAGTTAAATTTAATATGATTTCAATTAATAATAGTATTAAAATGGCTATACAAAGAATAGTTACAAATAGATGATGTTGTATACGACTCCTGTTTGTTACCATGTATTAGAGACCCTCACTGGATGGAAAAGCTCTATTTATGGAAATTATCGAAGATATTGCCAATCAATCGCTCTGCCAACGATAAATTAAAATATAATGAACATGTTTTTATTAACAAATTATCCACGTTAAAAATAATTTAACAATATTATGAATACATGTCAATTATAGGTAGTGACTCATTTTGAAATGAAATAATTTTTAATAGCTCACCAAACGTATTTTATTATAGCGGCAAGCAATAAAAGGAATATAGCGAAAAGCAATGTTGCGATTTGGTCAAGTCGCTCTTTTGCGTTATCACTCTTCCAAGACTTTCTAAAAAAATCCTCTATTGAATATAAAGATACAACAATAGCCATTATTGTTAAAAAAACACTCATGTTTGTTTATCTCCTTTTTAAGAATAAAATAATCTCTTGATTTTTTACCACAAAAACATAATCTAGTGATACATAATTTATAGGAAAAAATAATATGGTTCTCAATTATCACCCCCAAATAGGGACTATTGTCATTTGTGATTTTTATGGGCTTGTTCAACCAGAAATGGATAAACGAAGACCTGTCGTTATTGTTTCACCTCGGTTTAGAAGAAGATATAGGTTATGTACAGTAGTCCCGTTAAGTATTACATCACCAACGCCAATAATGCCTTACCATTATCAACTAAAGTTAAATGAACCCTTACCAGAACCTTACGACAACCCTATTTCATGGGTCAAAGGGGATATGTTGACCACCGTTTCTTTTGATAGACTTTCTTTTCCTTATATTGGTAAGGACTCGAATGGTAAACGAAAATATATAATTAGGATTGTAAGTGATATTGATCTGCTTAAAATTAGAGAATGTGTATTACACTCCCTTGCGCTTTCCCGCTTGACAAAACATCTTTAATGCGCTAGTTAATAATCGTTCCCGCTCTGTTTCGGCATCGGGCTTAAGTCCACTTCGGTGGCCATCATACAAACGGAAAAAGCAATCCATGTATGATGTCAGAAAATAAGGGTTTTTACACTATGTGTGAAGCCCTTATTTTTTTAGTAATTTTATTATTTCTTCCAAACTCCACACATGATCTGTAATACCCGCTTCCATTGCCGGAGTTACCCTTAATGTTTTATGTATCCGGCAAAAATTATAATACATGTAATGAAGTGATAAATGATAAACGTGGTTTTCGACTTTTTTACTGAACCCATTTGTCAGCCTTGTAAATCTTCTCATACACATTCTCATAGTGAGATTTTGGCGTTCTACATAACTGGTAGAAACATTTTTCGGGTCAGGATGTCCGCTAATTTTTTTCTTTTCGCTTCCTGTGCATCGTGCGGGACTATAACGAATTTCCTCTTGAGTTGATTCGTATAACTTCACCAGCATTGCATAATCAATATCACCACCAAAAGCATCTTCAACGGCTTGCAAATATGCTTTATGTCCATCGGTTGTAAGCTGGACGCGGTTAGCAAGACGTTCTGCAAGATCATCCATAAATATTTTTGCGCTTTTAGCATCTCTATTACCCACCATGAAAGTAGGTACAAGTTTTGTATCCGCATCAAGGGCTACCCATGTCCATATATCACCGTACCCAAATTGATCTTGTTTATCTTTGGGAACGTTCTTTTCTTTGGCGTAGCAGAAAGACCATATTTCATCACACTGAATATTTTTGCATTTCAGATTATGAAATACTTTATCCTGATATTCAGCGCAAGCCTCTCCGATTTCCGGTATAAATTTAAGAACAGTGTTGAAGGCAACATCACACATCCTTGCAGTGGCACGAAGTGAATTACCTTCTACAAGACAGCTTAGAATCTGTACCCTTTTTTCTGTGCTTAGTTTATTCATTTTCCTCACCTCAATTAATCTGTTGAGGCTAATATACTTGAGCGGCTCAAGCATGTCAAGCATTATTTTCATATATTCCTATTTTTTTATCCCGAAACATGATAAAAAAGGCATAATATCTATTAATATATAAATATTTATCAATTATAATAATATTATTATAATTAGTCAACTTGTTTTTTATTTATAATATAATAAATTTATGATAAAATTATTTGACTATAAAGATACGAATGGTTATAATGTAATGCAAACATGGGCAGATACTATGCCTATGCAAAAAAGAGATCGCGGTCGATTAGATAATCGAATTGACATTCTTGAAAGGGCTGAGGCAAATCTTCTACCACCCGGATTGTTGCATCCTACACGGTGTAGACACATTATGCATTTAGTTGTAAAAGGTCAGGTAACTCTTTGTCCGATGATTTGTCGTGGAACTGTCGATTTTCAAAATGAATTTACTTTTTTATTTGGCGCAACCGAGAAAGATAGAAAATACGTGCCGAAAAATGCTCCCAAAATAGCTGATAATAACAGAGAAGATTTAAAATTACATACTCAATATAGGTGTAAACATGAACGATTTAACAAAAACCCTGCAACAATCATTTAAAGATAAAGAATATCGCCACGGTTATGTCGATGATTTCTCAAATGTGAGTATTGCCACTCAGATAAAAGTTCTACGAGAGCAACATAATTGGACTCAAGAAGAATTAGCCAAAGAAGCGGGTATGTTGCAACCAAGAATCTCTGCTATGGAAAACGTGAACTACTCTGCTTGGAGCATTAAAATATTACGAAGATTGGCTGAGGCGTTTGATCTTACATTACGTGTCTCTTTTGAAAACTTTAGCACGCGAGTTGGTGATATTGAAAAATTTAGCCGGAAAGATTTAGAAAGAGTTTCTTTTGAAAAAGATCAATTTTTTCAAAAGAAAATAGAAGAAACTTTAAATATTGACCTTGAAGAAGAAAATCAAAAACTACATTCTTTGGTCTATGGAAAAGTATTTAATATAGACGAGATACAAGAACAACAGAAAACCGCAATTCTTGATGCATATAAATCAAAACAAAAATCATTACAAGATCAGGATATGACAAAAACACCAGCTCTTCAACTAAGTATGGGAGGTTAAGATAATGAATCTTTCAGCCATTAATCTTGCTAGATCAATTTGGCTTTTCCCTTTTATTGAATTTAATCCAAAGGGAAAAAGCCTATACCCCTTTATGCCAGAGGTAATAGAGAAATATAAATTTAAGAAGTTCCCGTCTCGAACAGAGGCTCCTGATTTAACTAAAGGGATAATATTTGAAGAAGGAGAATTTATAAACAAGATAGGAAATATAGTTGTTTTAAATTTTACCATACACAATGACGGATTAGTTGTTGATACGCGTTCATCTACTGATGATTCTGATGATTTTTTATCAGAAATATTAACAAAAATATCAACTGATTATGATTTGCCGCACTATGAACAAATTATTAGAAATAAGAAATATGTTAGTCAATTATATGTCACGACAAATAAATCATTGGAGCTAATTAATCCCAAATTTAAGAAAATATCGAAGTATCTTACAGGATTTTCTTCTCAGCATTTTGAAATGGGCGGACTTTCATTTTGGTCAGAACAAGCAGAAAAAACACCTTCACATCCCTTCACTTTTGAAAGAGTAGTCAACGTCCCTTTTGTTGAAAACCGGTATTTTTCCGCTGCTGGATTAACAACCAATAAGCATTTAGAGTTACTTGAAATGTTAGAAGATGTTTTAGGTGGTTGATTTTTCCCATCTTGCTTGAGCGGCTTTTATTGCAATCTTTCTTCTCTGTTTGGCTGTAAGACTTTCCGCTCTAGCCTTGCCGCCCTTTAAACCGCCCTTGCGCCCGATTTCGGCTAGGTACTTAGAGATTTCTGATCTCTCCGGTGCAGGTGGTTGTTCTTCGGGTTCTTCGGTGGAAAGACGAAAAATCTCGTACGCCCTTTTATTAGAATCTTTTGGAAGTGGTTTGCTTGATCGCCTCATGCATGTATAATATTAAATGTGCGGTGAATTGTCAAGGGCTGTTAAATTGAAAATGAGTCACTACCCAATTATATACTGACATATATTGATTAATCTGGAATTTAAGTTAATCCCCCGGCTCAAGCGGAGAGGGGAATGCACCTTGACCTGCGGGAGGTCGCGTTATCCTCTGCCTCGCGGGATAATTCGACTTCCGCTTCAAACTTCGCTTCGCTCGTTTTCAGCGAGGCTCATTATTATAGGGAGCCTCCGGCTCCTGCCTGAGGGGGCTCCACTCATGAATGAACTATACCCAGAATAACTTAATAAAAATAAATTTTTTAAATAATAATTTTGATTTAATTCGAATCTGTTTCCGAATCTTGCGTTTAATTTCATACCCATGACTTTTAGCGGGAAGAAACGGCATTTAGTTAGTTTTCTCTAAAATTTATTTTATTTTTCTTGACTTTAAATGTTTATTGTTTTAAAAGCAATTTGACCGATAGTCACATATTGACTGAAGTTTTTAATATAGCCATATTTTTGGCAGGAAGAAGGTTGCTGTGGGACTTCTGGAACGTAGAGGAAAAGAGAAAGATAACCGCAAAAAACTAATTCTCAAATCAGCACGCACCTTATTCTTCAAGAAAGGCTTTAATAACGTTACTGTTGATGAAATAGCTAAATCCTCTGAGCTGGGCAAAGGATCAATATATCTTTATTTTAATAGCAAAGAAGAAATTTATGCCCAAATTTTGCTAAATGATATAGAAGATTTTAATCAGCAAGTTTCTGTATTATTGAACAAGAAAAAGATAGCAGCTGATTTACTGATTGAATTTTCCTACATCTACGTTGATTTTTTTTTCAATGATGGCGAATTATTCAGGATACTCATGACCTACATGTTGCAACCAGCTAAAATGAATTTAACTGAGAAACTTAATTCTCAAATTCTAACCGCAAATGCGAGGTCAATTGATGTAATTGGTAAAATATTAAAGTTGGGAGTATCATCAAAAGAGTTCTCCGCAAATATTAATATAAAACAAAATCAAAATGCAATCTGGGGTTTACTCAATGGAATTATCTCCCTTTATATTTTTTCAGGGTCGCCAATAAAAAGAAGAGAAAGAATTAATTCCACAATTAAATTAGCATTGGAGGTATTCATTAAGGGCTTTAAAAAAGTATGATGAATATTTAAGGACGTTTGTAGTCAGTTAAGAGTCTAAAGTTAGGAAAGGCAAAGGAGGAAAATTATGTCATTTAAGATTAAAAAAGCTGCTGTTTTAGGCGCGGGAGTTATGGGTGCGAACATCGCTGCCCATTTAACCAATGCCGGCATTGAGTGTTATTTGCTGGATATCATCCCTTTCGAACTTACTGAGGACGATAAGAAGAAAGGATTAACAGAGAAAAGTCCGGCTTGGCGCAACCGGTTTGCCGCAAACGGATTGGCCGGAGCAACTAAATCGAAGCCCGCCAGTTTTTACAGCAAGAAAAATGCGTCAATGGTTACAATTGGTAACTTTGAAGACAATTTAAACTTGCTGGCCGATTGCGATTGGGTATGCGAAGTGGTTGTCGAAAACCTGAAAATAAAACAGGAACTTTTCGCCAAGGTTGAAAAGGTTGTTAAACCTACCTGTATAGTTTCCACAAACACTTCAGGTCTACCCATCAAAGATATCTCTGCGAAATTCGGCGCTGCCCTGAAGAAGAACTTTCTGGGAACTCATTTCTTTAATCCGCCCCGTTACATGAAGCTCATGGAAATCATTCCCGGTGCGGAGACAGATAAGGAAATCGTTGCTTACATGAGTAAGTTCAGTGAGGAGGTTCTCGGTAAGGGTGTTGTTATATGCAAGGACGTTCCCAATTTCATCGGTAACCGTACCGGCGTCTATGATCTGAGCAACGCTGTCCGCGTAATGATGGATAAGGATATGAAGATTGAAGAAGTCGACGCCATCGTCGGTGTGGCACTCGGCCGTCCCGGCACGGCCATCTTCGGAACCATGGATCTGGTAGGTCTTGATATCGGCCTCCATGTCAGCAAGAACCTTTATGCTGCAGTACCCGATGACGAATGTCGCGATATTTTTAAATCCGCGGATTTTTTGGACAAGATGATTGCCAACAAATGGCTGGGCAACAAGACCAAAGGCGGCTACTATAAGAAGGTGAAGGATGAGAAAGGCAAGAACGTCAAAATGGCCATCGACTGGAAGACTCTTGAGTATCATCCTGCCGAGAAGCCGAAATTCGCATCCATCTCCGCAGCCAAAAAGAAGGCCGATGACGGTGTGGCCGCTATGATGAAGATCGCCTTCAATGGCGAAGATAAGGCGGGTGAATATGTCCGCGAGTACCTCTGTAACAACTTTATTTACTCCGCCAACCGGATTCCCGAGATCTGTGAAACCATCGTGGGCATCGACAACGCCATGAAGTGGGGTTACAACCAGCAGCTTGGTCCTTTTGAATCATGGGACGCCGTAGGTGTGAAGGAAGCCGTTGAAGTCATGAAGAAGCTCGGCAAGAAAGTTCCCGCCAAGGTTGAAGAGATGCTGGCTAAGAAATGCACATCCTTCTACAAGAAAGAAAAGGATGGCAGCAAGTCCTACTATGATTTCAAGAAGAAGGGCTACGTGAAGATGGTTGAGAATCCCAAGATCATCATCCTGCCCGAACTCAAGGAAAGAAAGAAGATCGTTAAAGAGAATGTCGCCGCTACACTTGTTGACATTGGTGATGGTGTAGCATGTCTCGAATTCCATACCAAGATGAACTCTATTAGTGCCGATATGGTTCAAATGCTATCGGAAAGCTGCGATATCGTGAATAAGGACTTTACGGGAATGGTTGTCGCCAATCATGACCCACGTATGTTCTGTGCAGGCGCCGACATCTTCGGTGTTTTATGTGCCATCAGTGAAAAACAGTGGCCTGAACTGGAGAAAATGGTCGCCGGATTACAGAATGCCAATATGAAGATGAAATATCTGCCCAAACCGGTTGTCACGGCTCCGGCCGGTATGGCACTGGGCGGCGGCTGCGAAATAGCCATGCACGGCGACTATTGTCTGGCCAACGGCGAAACCTATATGGGTCTTGTTGAAGTTGGTGTCGGTGTTATTCCCGCCGGCGGCGGCTGCAAGGAACTTCTGGTTCGTCTGACAGAAGGTATTCCTGCCGGCTGCGTGGAAGGCGGTATGAATTTGCAGTACCATATAGGCAAAGCTTTTGAAAATATCGCTACTGCCAAGGTTGGCACAAGCGCGCAGGAAGCCCAGGAATTAGGCTACATCCGCAAGACATGCGCTATTAACATGAGCAGAGATATGCAGATTTACGAAGCCAAACAAATTGTTCTGGGTCTGTCCAAGTTCTATAAACCGCCTAAGCCCGCTTTGATTCCTGTGATGGGTGAGAATTTCCGCGGCTTGGTTGAAGGTATCATTATGAATATGTATTACGGTAAATACATTTCCGATTACGATTTATTTGTGTCGAGAAAAATAGCCCATGTTCTTTCCGGTGGCGATTGTCCCGAAGGTACCTATGTGACGGAACAGGAAATTCTGGATCTGGAAAGAGAAGCTTTCATGAGCCTCTGCGGTCAACAGAAAACGGTCGACAGGATATCGGCTATGCTGAGCACCGGCAAGCCCCTGCGCAACTAAAAATAATTAATATGCCGGCGGCTCGCGGTTTGAAGCCATCAGCCGCCGGCATTAAACATAACAAAATCCTGTAAGGAGGAAAGATATCATGAGTGAAGCTGTTATTATTGATGCCGTAAGAAGTCCAGGCGGCCGTTATAAAAGAGGTGGTCTTGCACAAACAAGATCGGATGCCTATGGTATCCAGGTAGTCAAAGGCCTTCTGGCTAGGAATCCGAAAGTCAAGCCTGAAGAAATTGATGATTTGATTGTTGGTTGTGCGTTTCCGGAAGCCGAGCAGGGTATGATTCTGGGGCGAACTCTTGCTATGGGAGCGGGCTTGCCGATCACTGTTTCTGGTATGACTGTAAACCGTTTTTGTTCAGCCGGTGTTCAGGCTATTGCCGATGCCACTGCGAAGATTCGCGCCGGCTGGTCGGACATCATTATTGCGGGTGGTTGTGAAACCATGAGTCATATTCCCATGGGCGGTACCGCCATGCGTCCGAATCCGGATTGGAAATTTGACGGCAGCATGCCTAATGTCTGGATCAATATGGGCAATACGGCGGAAAATGTGGCCGAGCATTATAATATTTCCCGTGAAGATATGGATAAGATGGGTGTGGAAAGCAATCGCCGCGCTCATGAAGCCATCAAGGCCGGAAAATTCAAGGATGAGATTATTCCCATTCAGGCTTTCAAATACAAGATTAAAAACGGCAAACGCATTCGTGAAACGGTTACTTTTGATATGGATGACGGTGTGCGTTGGCCGGCCAAGATGGAAGATATGGCGAAATTGAAATCACCATTCAGGGTAAAAGGGAATTGTACCGCTGCTAACTCTTCGCAGATGACCGATGGCGCCGCTTTCTCTCTGCTGATGTCAGCAGAAAAGGCGAAAGCCTTAGGGCTGAAACCCCTTGCCAAACTAACATATTTTGCGGTTGCCGGCGTTCCGTCGGAAGAAATGGGTGTCGGTCCTGCTTATGCTATTCCAAAAGTTTTGAAAATGGCCGGTTTGACGCCCAAAGACATTGATGTTTATGAAATCAACGAAGCCTTTGCGTCACAGGCGATTTATTCCTGCCGCGTGGTCGGCATCGAAGACCGCTACTGGGCAGGCGACATTAACCCCAACGGCGGCGCGATTGCTTTGGGTCATCCCCTGGGATGCACCGGCGCCAAACTGACCGCTCAACTGCTCCATGAACTGAAACGTCGTAATGGCAAACGCGGTATCGTTTCCATGTGCATCGGCGGTGGAATGGGTGCCGCGGCTATTTATGAAATGCTGTAATTGAGCAAATTGTTCCCTCTAGCGCCAAGCTATAACTTTGTTCAGTCCCTCTGTCATTCCCTTAGTTTGGGGATGGCGGAGGGATTGACGACAAAAAATTATCTCCGTTATTCTTTCCAGGTAACTCCGATTTACCCTCAGAAGCGAATTTGTATACCAAGTAGCTATCAAATATTAAAAGGTTGATTTACCGGGCATAATACCAAGTAAGCTTTTAAAAATTTATATTTTAATTTTTGAAAGCAACTTGCTATAATAAATCTTAAATGACTCATATTATTTCGGGTTGATTTTTCTAGAAATTCTGTATAAAATTTAACGATATCGGAGATTGAGGATTAAGTGTCTGAGGGCGATTACGATTGCCTGGATTATCACACCGGCAAAGACGTGCCGAAAATGATTTTTGCATATTTGAGGAAATTCTGATATGTCTATCCCCATGAAAAAGATAACGAAACCGGCGGTGAGCGGTAATAAACGAAATAAGCCTTCCCCAACTCCGATAAACAGGATAAGTAAGTTAAAGAAGTTATCTTCTGCCAGAGGGGCGCAGAAAATAACTTCTAATTTACTAACAGAGACTCCTCTTAGACAAGAGAGTCCCCTTTTTCCTATTGTCGGCATCGGCGCCTCCGCCGGAGGGCTGGAGGCTCTCGAACAGTTCCTGCGGAAGGTGCCCGAAAATAGCGGCGTGGCCTTTGTCATCGTCCAGCACCTGGACCCGACCCACAAGGGGATCATGCCCGAACTGCTCCAACGCGTAACCGGGATGAAGGTTTTCCAGGTCAGCGACCGGATGCAGGTCAAACCCAACTGTGTCTATGTGATTCCCCCCAACAAGGATATGTCTATTCTGCACGGCGTGCTGCACCTGTTCGAGCCTTCTGCACCCCGCGGCCTGCGACTTCCCATTGATTTCTTCTTGCGTTCTCTGGCCGAAGACCGCCAGGAACACAGCATTGGCGTCATCCTTTCCGGCATGGGCTCGGACGGCACGATGGGACTGCGGGCCATTAAGGAAAAAGCGGGGCTGGGGTTGGTGCAGGCGCCTGCCTCGGCCAAGTTCGACAGCATGTCCAGGAGCGCCATTGCGGCGGGGATTGCCGATATCATCGCCCCAGCGGAAGATTTGCCCGGAAAGATCATCGACTATTTGAGGCACAACCTTGTTATCGCCAGAACCGATCTCCCGATAGAGGAGAAGGACCATAGCGCCCTGGCGAAAGTTATCATCCTGCTGCGGGCCAAGACCGGCCATGACTTCTCCATGTATAAGAAGAACACCCTTTACCGCCGGATCGAGCGGCGCATGAGTATTCACCTGATCGAAAAGATCGCTAATTATGTCCGCTATATTCAGGAGAATCCCCAGGAGTTGGAAATCCTCTTCAAGGAACTTTTGATCGGAGTGACCAGCTTTTTCCGCGACGAGGCGGTATGGGAGCAACTGCGGGAAGAGATCATTCCGGGACTGCTCACCAAACGTCCACAAAGCGGGACGCTGCGTGCCTGGTCGGCAGGCTGTTCGACCGGGGAGGAGGCTTATTCGCTGGCCATTGCCTTCAAGGAGGCGCTCGAACAGATCAAGCCCAAAGAGAATTTCACCCTGCATATCTTTGCCACCGATCTAGACCGGGAGACGATAGACAGGGCCCGCCAGGGGGTCTATCCTAGGGGCATCGCCGCGGACGTATCTGCCAATCGCCTGAAGCGGTTTTTTATCAAGGAAGAAAACGGCTACCGGGTCAGCAAGGAGATAAGGGAGATGGTTACCTTCGCCACGCAAAACGTCATCATGGACCCCCCCTTTACCAAACTGGATATCCTCATCTGCCGCAACCTTTTGATCTATCTGATGCCGGAACTTCAGAAAAAGATCCTGCCGATCTTTCACTACAGCCTGAACCCAGGCGGTATCCTGTTTTTGGGGAGCGCAGAGACCGTCAGCACCTTCACCGATCTTTTCGCGCCGCTGAACATCAAGTCGAGACTTTTCCGGCGGCGAGAATCTGTCTTGCCAGTCGAACAACTGGTTTTTCCAGCCTCATTTGTCTCCGCCCTGCCGGGAGTTCCTAATCCTAAGGAGTTAACGATGTTGAACCCTGCCGCCAATCTCCAGTCACTCGCGGACCAACTGCTTCTAAAGCATTTTTCCCCGCCTGCCGTGCTGGTGAACGACAAGGGTGATATCCTCTATATCAGCGGACGGACGGGCAAATACCTGGAGCCTGCGGCCGGTAAGGCCAACTGGAATATTTTTGCCATGGCCCGTGAAGGGATTCGCTTTGATCTGGGAAGCACCTTCCAGAAGGCGCTGAGGCAAAAAAGGGCGATCACCGCCAAAGGTCTTCAGGTTGGAGAAAGCGGCGGCAAACAGACCGTTGATATCACCATCCAGGCGATTGAAGAGCCGGAAGCACTGCGGGGGATGGTGATGATCATATTTACCGACGTGGCCACGCCCCTGGAAACCAAAGCGAAGGTTAGCTCCAGGAAATCGCCTATCGGCAATACCAGAATTATTAAACTGGAGCAGGAGCTCCAGCAATTACGAGAACAACTCCAGACTACCCGCGAAGAGATGCAATCCTCGCAGGAGGAGCTCAAATCCACGAACGAGGAGTTGCAGTCCACGAACGAGGAACTGCAATCCACCAATGAAGAACTGACCACCTCCAGAGAAGAGATGCAGTCCATGAACGAAGAACTGCAGACGGTGAACGCCGAGCAACTCTCCAAAATGGACGAGCTTTCTTGGATTAACAACGATATGAAGAATCTGCTCAACAGCACGGAAATAGTCACCGTGTTTCTGGACAATGATCTCCATGTGCGGCGTTTCACCACCGGGGCGGACAAAATCTTCAAGCTGATCCCGGGCGATGTGGGGCGGTCGCTATCCGACATCGTAAGCGACCTGCTCTATCCCGGGATGACCGAGGAAGCGCGGGAGGTGCTGCGGACGCTGGTCTTCTCGGAAAAGCAGATCGCCGCCAGAGATGGGCGCTGGTTTTTGGTACGCATCATGCCCTACCGCACCATGGAAGACGTCATCGGCGGAGTGGTAATCACCTTTGCGAACATCACTGCGGCCAAGACGTTGGAAGCACAACTGCGCGAGGAGATTTCAAAGTTAAAGGTTAAAGGAATGATTGTCAATGAAAGCTAAGAGTGTTGCAAAAGACTTTCCTGTCGTTTGCGTGGGCGGTTCGGCTGGCGGCCTCGACGCCTATACCCGTTTACTTAAGCATTTGCCGGCTGATATGGGTGTTGCTATCGTCATCGTTAATCACCTGAGAACCACAGCCACACTGCTCCACGAGCTTCTTCCACGCTATACGAAGATGCCGGTTGAACTGATTACGGAAAGTTTAATCATCGAGCCTAACCATGTGTTCATCATTCCGGAACAGCGTGATTTGCACGTTCTTGATGGAGAGTTCCGTTTAAAGCCGATATCAAAGCCTCGGGGATGGCCCGACGTGATTACGGTTTTTCTGCGCTCTCTGACGGAGCATTGGGACGGCAAACTTATCGCTGTCATTGTCTCCGGTTATGATGGTGATGGGGCAGCAGCGCTGTGCGGCATAAAAGAAGTGGGGGGCATTACCATCGCGCAGAAGCCCAACACAGCCACGCAGCCGGATATGCCGGAGAGCGCAATAGCAAGCGGGTGTATAGATTTTGTTCTTTCACCTGAGAATATCGCTCAAGAAATTGTACGAATTGCGCGAAGAGATAACACCCAGAATTAAAGGAGTAATCATGGGCATCGCTAAAGACAAGAAACTGTCAGCAGCAAACATAAAACTGCGCCGCCGTGCGGAAGACCGGTTGCGCGTGAAAAAGGCTAAATTGCATTCACCCCGGACAGAGGAAGCCGCGCGGAGGCTCGTCCATGAACTTGAGGTACACCAGATCGAACTGGAAATGCAGAATGCGGAGCTTAAGCGGGCCCGGGAAGAGATTGAGTTATCGCGGAATAAGTATACCGAACTATATGACTTTGCACCCGTCGGCTATTTCACCTTTGATACGCGCGGACTGATACTTGAGGTAAATCTTGCCGGCGCTCAACTGCTGGGAACAGGGAGGCGACTGCTGGCCAATAAACCCTTTATCAGTTTTGTTGCTAGTGCAGACGAGAAGAAAATTTTTTCTAATCACCTCGAAAGTGTTTTGCAAAGACAGGGCATGAAGAAATGTGGAATCAGAATCAAGGGAAAAGACGGAAAGGTCATCCATGGCCAACTTCAGAGCGTCGCTCTGAACACTATCGAAGGTAAGGACGATTATATCCTTTCCTCAATTGTTGATGGCACGGTTGGCAAGCAGTTAGAAGAGGCGCTGCGAAAAGCACATGACAAACTGGAGTTCGCTGTAAAGGAGCGGACTCGCGAGCTGACCGGGGCGAATGTCCAGCTCACGCAGGAAATAGCCGAACGCAAGAAGATGGGGGAGGCGCTAAAGATTTCTGAAACTAACTATCGCAGTCTCTTTGAAGCGGCCCAGGATGGAATATTAATTCTTGATGCCGAAACAGGACAAATAACGGATGTGAACCCATTCTTGTTAAAAATGTTGGGTTATTCACATGAGGATCTCTTAGGAAAGAAACTCTGGGAAATTGGCACATTTAGAGATATTGAAGCATCGAAAGCCACCTCTTCGGAATTGAAGAGCAAAGGATATGTTCGCTACCATGATTTACCGTTGGAGACGAAAGACGGGCGTCCAATTGCCGCGGAATTTGTCAGTAATGTCTATCTTGTCAATCATCATAAAGTGATTCAGTGTAACATCCGCGACACCACTGAACGGAAACTTAACGCCGAGGCTTTACAAAAATCTCACAACGAACTGGAACAACAATCTGTCAAACTCCAGGCGGCTCTTTCTGAGATTAGCACATTGAAAGAACAGTTCGAGGCGGAGAATATTTACCTCGTTCAAGAGAGAAAATCGAAAAATCGCTATGATCATATTATCGGGCAAAGTGATGGTCTCAAGTATGTCCTCTATCGAGCGGAACAAGTTGCACCTCAGAAAACAACTGTCCTCATTCTCGGGGAAACCGGTACGGGTAAGGAGCTGATCGCTTTTGCCATCCATGACATGAGTCCCCATAAGGGACGGCCATTGATCACGGTCAACTGTGCCGCTCTGCCGGGTAATTTAATTGAGAGCGAATTATTCGGCCGGGAGAAGGGGGCATTTACCGGAGCAGATACCAGGCAGATAGGCCGGTTCGAGATTGCCAATGGTTCCACTCTTTGCTTAGACGAAATCGGGGAGTTGCCGCTGGAGTTGCAGGCTAAGCTGCTTCGGGTGATTCAGCATAACGAGTTTGAGCGCCTGGGATCATCCCATACCATCAAAGTCGACGTGCGGATTATAGCGACGACCAATCGAGACCTTGAGGAAGAGGTCCGCAAAGGCCGGTTTCGGCAGGACCTTTACTATCGGCTCAACGTATTCCCCATCACTGTTCCACCACTGCGGCTGCGCAAAGATGACATCCCGCTGATGGTCCAGGTCTTCATGGAACGATACTCCAGAAAATTGGGCAAACAGATTACGACGATTCAGAAGGAGACGATGAAGTCGCTGCAGGATTATCCGTGGCCCGGGAATGTTCGGGAATTGGAAAGCATCATTGAACGGGCCGTGATCTTGTGCCCCGGGCCGGTTTTACAACTGGCAGATAAACTGGAGATTTTATCACCAACACTTTCATTAGCCATGAGGACATTGGAAGATACGGAGAAAAGCCAAATTCTGAAAATCCTTACGGAAACCAAATGGCGTATAGAGGGAAAAGACGGCGCCGCCGCTATTCTGGGCATCCACCCCAGCACCTTAAGAGCGCGGCTGCATAAGCTGGGAATGGTGAGGCCGGAGACAAAATAACCAGATTAGCAGGCTGTCCACCTTCCTTCAAAGTACCCCTCAACATATTGAGGTTCTACCAAATACTGAGGCCAAACTAATCATCTCATGCTTGCCCGCTGTCCTCTTTTGTTAATCTAAATATCTGTTTTTTAATCTCTCCGGGTAATATTCCCCGAAGCTTGCTTCGAAAAGATTTGTATGAGATATTATTTATGTGAGCGAAAATATTCATAAGAGTCATAATGTATCGGTTTTATTGTATCACTTGGTAT
>Ga0224555_1002783_pt1 | contig 19537 bp, 16 predicted proteins | sample 714S23034metaG_FD_180687 | JGI IMG/M metagenome (GOLD analysis project Ga0224555, IMG submission 180687) | Peat soil microbial communities from Stordalen Mire, Sweden - 717 S2 30-34 | ecosystem: Environmental > Terrestrial > Soil > Wetlands > Peat | place: Sweden: Norrbotten County, Stordalen...
CGAGCGCGCCCACGTCGCAGAGATGTTCGCCGGCATCGACATCCACGAGGCGATCCCGGTCATCCGGGCGTTCAGCCATTTCGCGCTGCTGGCCAACGTCGCTGAAGACATTCACCGGGAACGGCGTCGCGCCATCCACGTCGGCGCCGGCGACCCGCCGCAGGACAGCAGCTTGGCCGCCACCTATCTGAAGCTCGACGCAGCGGACCTGGACGCGGCGACCGTCGCCGAGGCGCTGACCGGCGCACTGGTGTCACCGGTCATCACCGCCCATCCGACCGAAACGCGCCGCCGAACGGTGTTCGACACCCAGCACCGAATCACCCAGCTGATGCGGCTACACGCGCACGGGCTCACCGAAACCGACGACGGCCGCGACATCGAAACCGAGCTGCGCCGACAGGTGCTGACGCTGTGGCAGACCGCGCTGGTGCGGCTGTCCCGGCTGCAGATCTCCGACGAGATCGCGGTCGGCCTGCGGTACTTCGAGGCTGCGTTCTTCGATGTGGTGCCGAAGGTCAACGCCGAGGTCCGCGACGCGCTGCGCAGCCGTTGGCCCGACGCCGACCTGCTCCCCGAACCCATCCTGCGGCCCGGCTCGTGGATCGGCGGCGACCGCGACGGCAACCCGAACGTCACCGCCGACGTGGTGCGCCTTGCCACCGGCAGCGCGGCCTACACCGCGCTGGGTCACTACACAGCCCAGCTGACCGCGCTGGAGCAGGAGCTGTCGATGTCGGCGCGACTGGTCGCCGTCACCGACGAACTGGCGGCGTTGGCCGATGACTGCGACGAACAGCCCCGTGCCGACGAGCCCTATCGGCGTGCGGTGCGGGTGATCCGGGCCCGCCTGAGCGCCACCGCCGAGCAGATCCTGGACCGTTGGCCGGCCAACCTGCTCGACCTCGGTCTGCCGCCCTACGCGGCGCCGGGGGAGTTGCTGGCCGATCTCGACACCGTCGGCGCCTCACTGCGCGCCAACGGCAGCACCCTGCTGGCCGACGACCGGCTGTCCCGGTTGCGGGAAGCCGTGCACGTCTTCGGTTTTCACTTGTCCGGTCTGGACATGCGGCAGAACTCCGACGTCCACGAAGAAGTGGTCGCCGAGTTGCTCGCCTGGGCCGGCGTGCATCCCGACTATTGCGCACGGAGCGAAGACGAACGGGTCAACATCCTCGCCGACGAGCTGAACACCCGACGGCCGCTGGTAGGCGACCGCGAGCAACTGTCCGAGCTGGCCCGCAAAGAACTCGGCATCGTCAGCGCCGCCAAACGCGCCGTCGACATCTACGGTCCGCCCGCCGTGCCCATCTACATCATCTCGATGTGTCGTTCCGTCTCCGACCTGCTGGAAGCCGGGATCCTGCTGAAGGAATGCGGTCTGCTCGACGCCTCCGGCGACGAGCCGTCCTGCCCGGTGGGCATCGTCCCGCTGTTCGAGACGATTGACGACCTGCATCGCGGTGCGTCGATTCTCGAAGCGGCACTTGACCTTCCGGTCTATCAGAGCATCGTGCGTGCCCGCGGGCACAGCCAGGAAGTGATGCTCGGCTATTCCGACTCCAACAAGGACGGCGGCTACCTGACCGCCAACTGGGCGCTCTACCGGGCCGAGCTCGACCTCGTAGAGTCGGCACGCAAAACCGGAATTCGGTTGCGGCTCTTCCACGGTCGCGGCGGCACCGTGGGCCGCGGCGGGGGACCGAGCTACCAGGCCATCCTCGCTCAGCCGCCGGGAGCGGTGAACGGCTCGTTGCGGTTGACCGAACAAGGCGAGGTGATCGCCGCCAAGTACGCCGAGCCGCAGATGGCGCAGCGCAATTTGGAAACCTTGCTGGCGGCCACCCTGGAGTCGACCCTTCTCGACGTCGAAGGACTCGGCGAGGCGGCCGGCCCGGCCTACGAGGTCCTTGACGAACTCGCCGACCGGGCGGAGCGTGCATACGCCGAATTGGTCCACGAGACAGAGGGTTTCGTGGAGTATTTCCTGCAGTCCACGCCGGTCAGCGAGATCGGATCGTTGAACGTCGGTAGTAGGCCCACGTCGCGCAAACCGACGTCGTCGATCTCCGACCTGCGCGCGATTCCCTGGGTAATGGCCTGGAGCCAGTCGCGGGTGATGCTGCCGGGTTGGTATGGAACCGGCTCGGCCGTCGAAGGCTGGATTGCCGGCGACGACGGGCGCGTCGAAGTACTGCGTGACCTGTATCAAAGGTGGCCGTTCTTCCAGACCGTGCTGTCGAACATGGCGCAGGTGCTCGCGAAAACGGATCTGGGCCTGGCGGCTCACTACGCCGAGTTGGTGGAGGACGAATCGTTGCGGCGCCGGGTGTTCGGCAAGATCGCCGCCGAGCATCAGCGAAGCATCAACGCGCACAAGCTGATCACCGGCCAGGACAACCTGCTCGCCGACAACCCGGCTCTGGCCCGTTCGGTGTTCAATCGTTTTCCGTATTTGGAGCCGCTGAACCACCTGCAGGTCGAGTTGCTGCGCCGCTACCGTTCCGGCGATGACGACGAACTGGTGCAGCGCGGAATCCTACTGACGATGAACGGGCTGGCCAGCGCGCTGCGCAACAGTGGCTAGGGGCTCCGTGTCAGCACGCTCTGGATGGCCGGTGCCGTGAGCCTGGCCAGTGTCTCGACATCGGCATTCGCGAGGACGGGCACCCCGACGAGTCGTCGTCCGACGACCAGCCCGACCAGCATCGACGACGCCAGCCCCGCACGAAGCGCTGCGTCGGGGTCATCGGCCGGTCCGGTGCCCATGCCCTCAAGCAGTCGAGCTTGGATGAACTCGCGCAGCTGCGCGCCCGCCTGCTCGTTGACGATCGCGCCTCGGAGCATCGCCATCAGCGGCTCCGAATCTTCCGGAACTCCTTCCCACACCTCGAGATAAGCGCGGACCACCCGTTCGCCGAGGTGTTCGTCGGGGCCGTCGAACACAGTGCTGAGGCGCGCCAACGATTTCGGTGAGATCGACATGACCGCGGCGAACAACTCTTCCTTCGACGTGAAGAACTGCATCACCAGCGACGGGTTGACTCCTGCATTACCCGCGACCCGCCTGATCGTCGTCGGGGCGAAGCCATCGGCGGCGAACCGGGCCCGGGCTGCGTCGAGGATGGCCTGACGCGTCGTGCTCGTACCAGGCCGCCGCCCGCGGCGCACCTAGATATCGCATGCGACATCGTTTCCGAAACGATGTGTGTCCTCGCTTGCCGGTGCAGACGTGGCAGGTGTGACCGGTGGGTTACGCGCCGACATAGCTGAGCCGGCACGGCCCGTCTGCCCTTGCCACGCCGCCGATCTGGGCCGGGACGGGTCGCGGGTGCGTCGTCCAACCCAGCGTCATCCGGTAGCGGCCAAACAAGTGCGTCATCGCCGCCGTCATGGCCGACAGCGAAAACGGCTGCGCCGGACACGAGTGCCGTCCGTGGCCGAATGCTGTCACCAACATCGGCGAGGCAAGCGAATTCTCGTCGGTCAACCGGTGCCGCGTCCATCGGTCCGGGTCCCAGTGCTCGAGTCCCGGTGCGACGGAGGTATTGAGCAGGGGCAGCAGTGTGGCGATCGTCCAGCCCGGCGGGACCTGGTAGCTCATCTCGCCGGTGTCCAGCACAACCGGGGACAACACCGCGCGGGGCATGATGGAGCGCTGAGCCAGGCGGGTGGACTCCAGCGCGCAGCGTTGCGCCAAGTCCGCATCGCCGGCGACGACCCGCGCCAGATGCCCCGGGTGCTCGAGCACATCGACCAACGCCCACCCCAGTGCGGCGGCCAGGTTGGACATCGAGGCGATGTGGATCAGTGCGACGTCGAGCGCGATGCCACGCATGCGGGCGTCCTTCGCCTCCCCGGACCAGGCGTCGACGATTCGACTGAACAGCGCCTGATCATGCGCGCTGTCCGCATCGTGGCGGCGGACGGCGGCCGCGACGATCTCGGCGATCTCGTCGAGGGCCGCCCGCTCGGCGCGCTTGTCCGACGCCGCGACCGCCGCCATCGCGTCGGGATGCACGAATGCGTCGGAACCGTCGAGGATGTCGAACGCCCGCACGAGATGTTCGAAAGCTTCGCCGTGCGCTGATCCGGGTCCCGCCCACGAGGCGAGTCCCATCCGGTGAGCAAGTCGGCGGGTGAGGTCGAAGACGTCGACCGAGCCCGCCGATCCCAGTTCAGCCGTCGCCTGCTGCAGCGCCCATTCCAGGTTGGACAGATATCCGGCGACGTTGTTACGGCGGAACAGCGTGCTCGGCAGGATGCGCCGTCCGTCGAAGATGTCCTCGGGGAGCTTGCGGCGCAGCATCAGGTAATCGGCGACCCCTTTGCTGGCCTTCTCCTCGGCCAGCCCGTAGAACGACTCGACGCCTTTCGGGGAGAACGTGAACAGGTAGTGATCCTGGCCGCTGTGCACCGCGAAGGTGTCGCCGTATTCGGCGCGGGCGGCGGCGATCGCAGCGACCGCGTCGGAAACCGGGACGTCCCACGGCAGGCCGGTCCCCGCCGCGCAGGGAGCAACTGAAGCCGGGTAGGACTCCGGCACGGTTTTAGCGCGCCGTCCGATTCCGCAGCGAATTGAACGCGTTTCGCACCGCATGTTCGGTCAGCGACAACGGCGACATCACGATTTCGCCCACGCCGACCATGTAGTCGATGCGCTGGACGACGGCTTCGACCGGAGCGACAAGCGTGGCCAACCGGCCCATCAGGTCATCGATCCTGCTTAGCGTGGCCTCGAAGTGGTCCAAGCCGCTGTTCAGGCGGTCGACTGCGGTGTTCAAGTGCGTCAGCGAGTTGTTGAGGTCGGCCAGGCTATCGCCCAGGCCGCCGAGCACGTCTTCGAGTTGGTTCACGGTGACGTCGGCGTTCATCGCTGCGTGGGTGAGCGTCTTGATCCGCTGCCGAGGGCCGCCGCTGCCGCCGCTTCTGTCTGCCATGGGCCTCATTATGACGGTCCCGGGAACCCGCGGAACCGATTCGGCATCTGATCGGATATGCACCAGCGAGATTGTGACCACTACTGCGCTGCGGTGACGTGGCGTTCCGCACCGCCTGACGTCATCCAGCGGCTACAGGACTACGCGCGCGGCTACACCGATCGGCAGGCCGAGCGACGGCCTTAGCCAGCGGGAAGCTTGCCTGCTGCTTGGTGGTCGAGAAACCAAACGGTGTGCTCACGACCGACTGCGCCGGCCGCCGGCACCGATATCGGGTCGGCACCACCGATAGCGGCGGCGACCGCCTCGGCTTTCTCCGCACCCGAGACCAGCAGCCAGACCTCGCGAGACCGCTGGATTGCCGGCAGCGTCAAGGTAATTCGTTGCGGCGGAGGCTTCGGCGAATCCTCGACACCGACCACCAACCGAGTTGTCTCGTGGATGGCGGGGGTGTCCGGAAACAGCGAGTTGATGTGACCTTCGGGCCCCACGCCGAGCAGGTGGACGTCGAAATTCGGTGCGGGATCACCCGGCTCGGCATTTGCGGCCAGGAGTTGCTCGTAGGCCAGCGCGGCGGCGGCCAGGTCGCTGCCGAATTCGCCGTCGCTGGCCGGCATGGCGTGCACGTTGCGTGCCGGGATGTCGACGTGATCCAGTAATGCATCACGGGCCTGCTTGTCGTTGCGTTCGTCGTCATCTTCGGTCACGTATCGCTCGTCGCCCCAGAACAGATGCACACTGGCCCAATCGATCCGTTCGGCCTGGGCACCGAGGTAGCGCAATAGGCGGTTGCCGTTGCCGCCGCCGGTCAGCACGATCAGCGCCCGTCCGCGCGCGGCGACGGCAGCGTCGACGACGCTGATCAATCGCTCGCCTGCCGCAGAAACCAGCCCGTCGCTGTCGGCGAACGTCTCGACGGTGGTGCTCATGCGTACTCCACCCGGTCGATGCCTTCCAGCGCTGTCAAAAAGATCTCGTCGGCATCCAGCCGTCGCAGATCCTCGGCCAGGCATTCACCGGTTTCCCTGCGCGCCAACGGAAGCAAGGCATCCGGCTTGGCCGTCCGACTCAGGGTGGCCGTCCTGCCTTCTTGCGGCCGGCTCAAGACGATGGTCTCGCTGTTGCGTACCAGTTCGACCTTGAGCTCGCCGACGGCGCGGCGCACCGGGCCGTCGATCCGGCTGGCCAACCAGCCCGCGAGAACGTCAAGCGCAGGCTCGGTTTTCAAACCGGACACCAGCGCCGACTCGATCGGTTCGTGCGGCGTCAGGTCGACGGCCGAGGTGAGCAGCGCTCGCCAATAGGTGATGCGGGCCCAGGCCAGATCGGTGTCACCGGCGGTATATCCGGGCAGTCGGCTTTTGATCGCCGACAATGGATCGATTGCGTTGGTGGCATCGGTGATGCGCCGAATCGCCAACTTGCCCAACGGGTCTTGGGCGGGCACCGCCGGGGCGACGTCGGGCCACCACGCCACCACCGGGATGTCGGGGAGCAGGAAAGGGATGACCACGCTGGCGGCGTGGCCGAAGAGCGGCCCGGACAGCCGTAGCACCACGACCTCGCTCGCGCCGGCATCGCCGCCCGCGCGCAATTGTGCGTCCAGGCGCGCTTCGTCGGCGTAGGGATCGCCTCTCATCGTGACGATGATCCGGCTGGGGTGTTCATGGCTGGCATCGTTGGCGGCCTTGAGCGATTCCTCCAGCAAATCTTCGTTGTCGGGCGCGATGATCAGCGTCAGCACCCGTCCCATTGTGACGGCACCGGCGTTTTCGCGCAGCTCATCAAGTTTCTTGTTAACCGCCGTGGTGCTGGTATCGGGCAGATCGACAATCATGGCCGCCGCCATTCCCGGCCGCTACGGCGCAGCATTTCAAAGGATGACTCCGGGCCCCACGTGCCTGCCTCATACGGTTCGGGCTTGCCGTGTTCGGCCCAGTTATCGAGAACCGTATCCAGTACCTCCCAAGCCAATTCGACCTCCGCGTTAACCGGAAACAGGGATGGCTCGCCGAGTAGCACGTCGAGGATCAACTGTTCGTAGGCCTCTGGCGATTCTTCGGCGAATGCCGAGCCGTAGGAGAAGTCCATGTTGACATCGCGGACCTCCATCGCGGTGCCCGGCACCTTGGAGCCGAACCGCAGGGTGATCCCTTCGTCCGGCTGCACGCGGATGACCATGGCGTTGGCGCCCAGCTCGTCGGTCATGGTGGCGTCGAACGGCAGATGCGGTGCGCGTTTGAAGACCAGGGCGATTTCGGTCACCCTGCGGCCCAGGCGTTTACCCGTGCGCAGGTAGAACGGCACACCGGCCCAGCGGCGGGTGTCGACCTCGAGAGTGATGGCGGCGAACGTCTCGGTGGTGGAATCCGCGGCGAACCCCTCCTCGTCGAGCAGCCCGACGACTTTCTCCCCGCCCTGCCAACCCCCGGTGTATTGGCCTCGGCTGGTGGTCTCGTCGAGCGGTTCGGCGAGTTGCGTTGCTGACAGCACTTTGATCTTCTCGGTTTGCAGCGCCAACGGATTGAAGCTGACCGGCTCTTCCATTGCGGTCAGCGCCAGCAATTGCATGAGATGGTTTTGGATGACATCGCGGGCGGCGCCGATGCCGTCGTAGTAGCCGGCCCGTCCGCCGATTCCGATGTCTTCGGCCATGGTGATCTGCACGTGGTCGACGTAGTGTGCGTTCCAGACCGGGTCGAACAGCTGATTGGCGAACCGCAGCGCCAGGATGTTCCGCACCGTCTCTTTGCCTAAGTAGTGGTCGATCCGGAACACCGCCTCCTCCGGAAAGACCGCGTTGACCGTCTTATTGAGAGCTTGCGCGCTTTCCAGGTCATGGCCGAACGGTTTCTCGATGACCACGCGGCTCCACCTGTCGCCCTGGGGGCGGGCCAAACCGGACTTGTGCAGCTGGTCGCACACCACCGGGAACGACTTGGGCGGGATCGCCAGGTAGAAGGCGTGGTTGCCGCCGGTGCCGCGCTCGGCATCGAGCTTCTCCAGCGTCTCGGCGAGCCGGGCGAACGCGTCGTCGTCGTCGAAAGAGCCTGGTACGAAACGGAATCCCTCGGCCAGCCGCTCCCAGTTCTCCTGCCGGAACGGTGTCCGGCAGTGGTCCTTGACGGCCTGGTACACCACCTTGCGGAAATCCTGGGTTTCCCAGTCCCGCCGGGCGAAGCCCACCAGGGAGAAGGAAGGTGGCAGCAGCCCGCGATTGGCCAAGTCGTAGATGGCGGGCACCACCTTCTTGCGGGCCAGGTCGCCGGTCACACCGAAAATCACTACGGCACATGGCCCGGCGATTCGGGGCAGCCGCTTATCGCGCTTGTCCCGCAGCGGGTTTTGCCACTGCCCGGCGCTGCCCCGGGTGCGGGCCGGGCTCATTTCGCGAGGGAGCGAAGCTGAGTCTGGGTCTCGTCCAGCAGCTCCTTCCAAGACGTTTCGAATTTCTCCACGCCTTCGTTCTCCAACACGAGAAACACGTCGGTCAGGTCGATCCCGACCGCCTCGAGCTTGTCGAACACTTCCTGGGCGGCCGAGGCGGTGCCGGTGACGGTGTCACCGGTGACCACACCGTGGTCGGCGACCGCGTCAATCGTCGCTTCCGGCATGGTGTTCACGGTGTGGGGAGCGACCAGCTCGGTGACGTAGAGCGTGTCGGAATAGTCGGGGTTCTTGACGCCGGTCGACGCCCACAGCGGCCGCTGCACCCGAGCGCCGTCGGCCTCCAGCGGCGCGAAGCGATCGCCGCCGACGAACACTTCCTGGTAGGCCGCGTACGCGAGCCGGGCGTTGGCGACGCCGGCCTGTCCAAGCAGCGCCAGCGCGTCGGCTGAGCCGATCTTGTCCAGTCGCTTGTCGATCTCGGTGTCCACCCGTGAGACGAAAAACGATGCCACCGAATGAATCTTGGACAGGTCGTGTCCGGCTTGCTTGGCTTTCTCCAGTCCCTCCAGGTAGGCGTCCATCACTTCGCGGTGGCGCTCGACCGAGAAGATCAGCGTGACGTTGACCGAGATTCCTTCCGCCAGCGTTGCGCTGATGGCGGGCAGCCCGGCCTTGGTGGCCGGGATCTTGATGAACAGGTTGGGCCGGTCGACGATCTTCCACAGCTCGATGGCCTGCTTGGCCGTCTTATCGGTGTCCTGCGCCAGCCGCGGGTCGACCTCGATCGACACTCGACCGTCGACCCCGTCGGAAGACTCCCACTCGTGGGTCAGCACGTCGCAGGCGTTGCGGACATCGTCGGTAGTGACCGTGCGGATGGTCGCCTCCACGTCGGCACCGCGCTCGGCGAGCTCGGCCACCTGAGCGTCGTAGGAGTCGCCCTCGGCCAGTGCCTTCTGGAAGATCGACGGGTTGGTGGTGACGCCGACGACGCTCCTGGTGTCGATCAGTTCTTTCAAGTTGCCGGACTGCAGGCGCTGTCGCGACAGGTCGTCCAGCCACACGGATACGCCCGCGGCGCTGAGCGCGGCGAGGTTGGGATTCTGAGTCATCGGACTTCCTTCTCCTAGTTGTCTAGTGTTCGTTCAGCGGCGTCGACGACGGCTTCCGGGGTGAACCCGAACTCGCGGAACAAAGTCTTGGCATCAGCGGATTCCCCGTAGTGCTCGATCGAAACGATCTCTCCGGTATCCCCGACCAGCTTGTGCCAACACTGCGCGATGCCGGCCTCGACGGCGACCCGGGCCGACACCGACGGTGGCAGCACGCTGTCGCGGTAGTCCTCCGGCTGAGACTCGAACCATTCGACGCACGGCATCGAAACGACCCGTGCGACGATGTCCTTGTCCGCCAACAACTTCTGCGCCTCGACCGCCAGCTGTACCTCCGAGCCGGTGGCGATCAATACGACGTCGGGTGCGCCGTCGTCGCCCAGGATGTAGCCGCCCTTGGCCACGCCTTCGAAGTTGGTGCCGTCGAGGATCGGCACACCCTGGCGGGTCAGGATCAGGCCGACTGGGCCGCTGCCGTTGCCGCGGGCCAGGACCGTGCGCCAGGCGTAGGCCGTCTCGTTGGCGTCGGCCGGGCGCACCACCGACAAGTGCGGGATGGCGCGCAGCGCGGCCAAGTGCTCGATCGGCTGGTGGGTCGGTCCGTCTTCGCCGAGCCCGATCGAATCGTGCGTCCACACGTAGATGGTGTCGATGTCCATCAACGAGGCCAGCCGCACCGCCGGGCGCATGTAATCGGAGAACTGCAAGAACGTGCCGCCGTAGGCGCGGGTCGGGCCGTGCAGCACGATGCCGGACAGGATAGCGCCCATCGCATGCTCGCGAATTCCGAAATGCAGGGTGCGGCCATACCAGTCCGCCGTGTAGTCCTTCGTCGAAATCGACGGCGGACCAAAGGATTTCACATTATCCATGGTGGTGTTGTTGCTGCCGGCCAAGTCGGCCGAGCCGCCCCACAGCTCGGGGAGCTTCGGACCCACCGCGTTCAGCACCTTGCCGGATGCCGCGCGGGTCGCCAGCGCCTTATCGCCCGGTTCCCAGTGCGGAATGTCGGCGTCCCAGCCGTCAGGCAACTCCTCGGCGGTCAACCGGTCGAGCAGCGCCTTGCGCTCGGGTTCGCGCTTCGCCCATGCCTCGAAATCGGCGTTCCACTTTTCGTGAGCTTCCTTGCCGCGCTGCACCAGCTCGCGGGTGTGGGCGATCACCTCGTCGCGGACCTCGAACTTCTTGTCCGGGTCGAATCCCAGGATTTTCTTGACCGCCGCGACCTCTTCGTCGCCGAGGGCCGCGCCGTGCGCCTTGCCGGTGTTCATCAACTTCGGCGCCGGATAGCCGATGATCGTCCGCAACGAGATGAACGACGGCCGGTCGGTGACGGCCTTCGCGTTGGCGATGGCCTCTTCGATCCCGATGACGTTCTCGCCACCCTCGACGCGCTGCACGTGCCAGCCGTAGGCCTCGTACCTGGCGGCGGTGTCCTCACACAACGCGATGTCGGTGTCGTCCTCGATGGAGATCTCGTTGTGGTCGTAGAGCACGATGAGATTGCCCAGCTGCTGCACGGCTGCCAGCGACGACGCCTCCGAGGTCACCCCTTCTTCGATGTCGCCGTCGGAGGCGATCACATAGATGAAGTGGTCGAACGGGCTGGTCCCCGCCGCGGCGTCCGGATCGAACAGGCCTCGCTCGTAGCGGGCCGCCATCGCGAAGCCCACCGCCGACGCCAGGCCCTGGCCGAGGGGGCCAGTGGTGATCTCAACGGCCTTGGTGTGCCGGAACTCCGGGTGTCCGGGAGTCTTGGAGCCCCAGGTGCGTAGCGACTCGATGTCGGCGAGCTCCAGACCGAAACCGCCGAGGTAGAGCTGAAGATAAAGGGTCAGGCTGCTGTGGCCGCAAGACAGCACGAAGCGATCCCGGCCCAGCCAGGTGGTGTCGCTGGGGTCGTGTCGCATCGCCCGTTGGAACAGCGTGTAGGCGAGCGGGGCGAGGCTCATCGCCGTCCCGGGATGGCCGTTCCCGACTTTCTGAACCGCGTCGGCGGCCAGCACCCGGACGGTGTCGACCGCGGCCGAATCGAGCTCGGTCCAGTCATCAGGGTGGTGCGGTTGGGTCAGAGTCGAAACGTCTTCGAGTGTGGTCACGTAGTGAAGTCCTCGGGTCGGCAGATTGATCGACGTCAAATTCGTCCCAGTCCACCCTAATGCCGGAACGTTGCGTGCGTGTCAAAGCGTGTTTCACCCCCCGACAATTCAAGTGTTGTCAACGGTGCGTTGTGCCTCGCTGTCTGCTGATTGGCCGCGAATAGGCCGTGCGGTGCGCGCTGGGCAAGTCGCGCGGTCTACCATCGTGCGTAGTAGAAGCTGCGCGCTGCTGCGACCCGAGGAGTTATTGCGTGAGCGTTCGCGGGCGCGTCGCGCCGAACCGAGTCCGTGTGACGGTGCTCGCGTATCTGGCGCTGACCAAGCCGCGGGTCATCGAGCTGTTGCTGGTCACCGCGATTCCGGCGATGTTGCTGGCCCACCGCGGCAGCGTGAACCCGTTGCTGATCCTCAACACGTTGATCGGCGGGATGCTGGCCGCCGGCGGCGCCAACACGCTGAACTGTGTCGCCGACGCCGACATCGACAAGCTGATGAAACGGACCGCCCGGCGTCCGCTGGCGCGGGCTGCCGTGCAGACCGGTAACGCCCTGGTGTTCGGGCTGGTGTTGAGTGTCGCTTCGTTCTTCTGGCTATGGTGGACGACCAACCTGCTGTCGGGTCTGCTCGCGGTGGGCACGATCGCGTTCTACGTGTTCGTCTACACCCTGCTGCTCAAGCGCCGCACCTCGCAGAACGTGGTGTGGGGCGGCGCGGCCGGCTGCATGCCGGTGATGATCGCCTGGTCGGCTGTCACCGGCACGATCGGATGGCAGGCCCTGGTGATGTTCGCGATCATCTTCTTCTGGACGCCGCCGCACACCTGGGCGCTGGCGATGCGGTACAAAGAGGACTACAAAGCAGCCGGGGTGCCGATGCTGCCGGCCGTCGCGACGGAACGTCAGGTCACCACGCAGATCTTGATCTACACCTGGCTGACCGTGGCCGCGACGTTGGTGCTGGCGCTGGCGGCCGGATGGCTGTACACCGCGGTGGCCGTGGTGGCCGGCGTGTGGTTCCTGGCGATGGCCCACCAGCTCCACGCGGGGGTGCGTCGCGGCGAGGCCGTCAAGCCGCTGCGGTTGTTCTTGCAGTCGAACAATTATCTCGCGGTGGTGTTCTGCGCTTTGGCGCTTGACTCGGCGCTGGCGTTGCCGACCCTGTTGAGGGTCTGACTCTTAGCGCAAGGTCCTAGACCTGCGAATACCCCCTACCCGGTCGGGGTCTTGTAACTACGACACGGCGTCGTATTGAATGCCCGACGTGATTTCACCCGCGAGTATGGGCGGCTGATGACGGCACCGGTCTGGATGGGGTTTCCGCCCGAGGTGCATTCGGCGTTGCTGAGCAGCGGCCCCGGGCCCGGGTCGCTGGTGGCCGCGGCGAACGCGTGGAGTTCGTTGAGCACCGAATACGCCGCGGTCGCTGAGGATCTCAGCGCGGTCTTGGCTGCGGTGCAGGCCGGTGCCTGGCAAGGCCCCAGCGCCGACCAGTACGTAGCTGCACACGTGCCCTATTTGGCTTGGCTGATGCAGGCCAGCGCTAAAAGCGCGTCGGAGGCTGTCCAGCAGGAGACCGCGGCCACCGCCTACACCGCGGCGTTGGCCGCGATGCCGACCTTGCCGGAGCTGGCCGCCAACCACGTGGTTCACGGGGTGTTGATGGCGACGAATTTCTTCGGGATCAACACAATTCCCATCGCGCTGAACGAGGCCGATTATGCGCGCATGTGGATTGAGGCGGCCACCACGATGACGACCTATCAAACGGTCTCCGCCGCCGCGGTGGCTGCGGCGCCGCAGACTGCTCCAGCGCCGCAAATCGTGAATCCCCGCCCCGCCACTGCTGTATACGGTGGCGGGGGCATCGCCGACAAGGGGATACTCCCAATCGTCGACAATGACGCCGGGAATCCATACGACTTGAGTTGGATAATCAATCGAATTCTCGAACCTATCCAAACCTTGGCGAGGGACATCCAACTAATCGGACAGAACCCGGCGCAAGGGCTACTACAGCTGGAGTACGACGTTGTCGGAGTCGCATCCGACGAGTTCGGCCACGTAATCCAATTCGTTTCTTACTACCCCGAAGTTTTGGCACTCCCGCTCGCCGTGCCGGCCGGAGCTGGGGCAGGCTTGGCGGGCCTGGCCGGGCTGGCCGGAATCCAGCCTGAAGCGGCCGCCCCCGCCGTGGCGGACGCACCGGCGGCCCAGACACCCAGCTTGCCGGCGGCGACGAGTAGCCCCGCTGCGGTGACCGCGTCGGCCGCAGCGCCCACCTCGGCACCGGTGCCTACTCCCGCGCCGACGGCGAGCACGGTCGCCAGTTCCGTCCCGACACCGCCCGCAGTTGGGGGTGGGCCGGGTTTTGTGCCGCCCTACGCAGTCGGGCCTCCCGGTATCGGCGTCGGGTCGGGGCTGAGTGCGCAAGCCAAAACGCACGAGCCGACCTCCCGCGGCGCGTCCAAGGCGCCCGCTGCCGCAGCGGCGGCCTCGGCGGCCGTGCAGGGGCGGCGTCGGCGGCGCGGGCGGGCCAGGCTGCGCGATTACGGCGACGAATATATGGATATGAATGTCGAGGTCGACCCGGACTGGGGCGTGCCGCCGGGTGGGGAGACGGCGGCGTCGGATCGAGGAGCGGGGCCGTTGGGGTTCGCTGGGACGGTGTCGAAGGGCATCACGCAGGCGGCGGGGTTAGCTACGCTTCCCGGTGACGAGTTCGGGGCGGGACCGAATATGCCGATGCTCCCCGGCACGTGGGATCCCCAGGGCGAGCCTGCGGACGACCGACGAAATGCGGGAGGCGGGTGAGCGCTTCGCCGAGCCCGGATACTGCGCTGTTGCGTCGCGTGCTTAACGCGGCGTGTTGATCTGATCAGCCGCTGGTTTTCGAGTCCACGACCGTGTGGTAATTATTAATGAAAATCATAGTCATCTCAGTCCCGGACGGGGCGCGTGACAAGTTGGAATCCAGAACAGGCCGGCGAGGCCGGCAGAAGGCGGAAAGCACGGCTGATGCAGCAACGCTTATCGGGCGTTAGCGCCGAGTTCTCGCTCGCCGGGTTGCTTGCGCCGCTGGCCGTCGAGACCTTTCTTGACGAGATATGGGATGTAGACCACCACCACGTAAAGCGTGGCTGCCCGGGCTTTTTCGATGCTCTTCTGCCCGGACCGTCGACGGTTGACGACCTGCTGGAGTTGTTTCGCCGCGAGCCATCGGCAGTACGGCTGGTAAGGGGAAGAGACAAAAAGGGGTCCGAAAACTACCGGCTCGTTGACGGCAGCCTCGATCTCGTCGGTATCCGCAATGGCTTTGCCGACGGCTACACCATCGTTTTTGACGGCGTTGAGCAATACGTGCGCCCGGTCGGGACGTTGGCCCGCTCGATCGAGGTCGAGCTGAACTTCCCGGTACAGGTCAACACCTACATCACTCCGCCAGGGCAGATGGGGCTGGCTCCCCACTACGACGACCACGATGTGTTGATCCTGCAGGTTCAGGGCTCCAAGATCTGGCATCTGTACGTCGGCGCCGACCGGCCGCCACGTGAGATCCAGCGGGACAACGAAAAGGCGGTTGCTGTTGAAGGTCTCCCGGCGCCAACCGACGTGCGCCTGGAGGCCGGCGACGTGCTGTACGTGCCACGCGGCCGCGTTCACGCCGCCGAGACAGCTTCGGAGCAATCCGTCCACCTGACCGTCGGAATCCACGCGCCGACGGTGCTGATGCTTGCCATCGGTGCGCTGTACTCGCAGAGCTTCCGCGATGACCGTCTGAACGCCCGTCTGCCGGCGCGGCATCTAGACGATGCGGACCTGGATGCGACGCTGCGTGACCTGGTGCGGGAAGCTGTTGGGACAGTTGAGGATCCGGGGGCGATGGCCGGGGGGCTCGGATTGCTGGCGGACACCTTGGTTCCGCGCGGCCGATGCCCACCCGTCGGACAGATCGCAAGCGCCAACGCAATCGACGGGCAAACACGGGTGGTGAAGTACCAACCGCTCTATTCCCTGGTGAAGGCTGTCGACAGCGGCGTGACCCTGCAGTTCGCCAGCTTGTCGATCAACGCCGGTTCCGACCATGAAGCCGCGCTGCGGTTCATCTCCGGCAATACCGAGCCGTTTCGGGTTGGCGACCTGCCGGGGTTGCGTGCGGCGCAGCAGACGGACCTGGCCCGGACGCTGATCGTAAGCGGATTCCTTGTCCGGCTACCGGACGACTGATGGAGATTGCTGACCTCGCCCGCTGGACGCCGATCAGATTCGACCTTTCCGGTGCAGCCCCGGTGGTCGACTGGGCCGATCTTTCCAAAGAACGCTTCACCGAACCGTTTTTCGACCAGACCGTCGCCCACTGGGCGTCCGGCCTACGGGCCAGGCCGCTCGTCAGGACCGGACTCGACGCCCTCGTCGCTCTCGACAACGAGCCGTCGCTCGAGCCCGCGGGCATGATCTTTCACCTGTCGCGCTGCGGGTCTACGCTCGTGTCCCGGCTGCTGGGCACACTTCCCGGCGCCGTCGTCCTCGCCGAGCCCTCGCCGTTGAACGCGCTCCTCGGGCTCGATCCCGGTCGGGTCGAAGAGGCCACGCTGGTCCGGTTGGTGCGGCTTTTAGTGCGTGCGCTGGGCCGATGCCGGCACGGCGACGAACGGCACTTGGTGCTCAAGTGCACCAGCTGGAATATCCGCCGCCGGGCAGTCCTGGCGGCCGCCTTTCCCGAAACGCCGTGGGTCTGGGTCCAGCGCGAGCCGGCGCACGTCCTGGCCTCGCTTCTGGCCACGCCGCCGGGCTGGCTTGGGCTTGGGGTCACGGTACCTCGGTCCGCAGGGCTTTTCGGCCTTGATCCGGCGGCGGTTCCGGCGAGAGCGCGCGTCGAGTTTGCGGCTCGCGCGCTCGGCGCGATGCTGGAGGCGGCCGCGACCGATCCTGCAGGGCGCCTGTCGATCGACTATGCCGACTTGCCCGGGGCGGTTTGGCAGCGCGTAGCCCAGCATTTCGGCGTCGAGGCCGATAGTGCGGCAGTTGAACGCATGATCGAGGAATCCCGGTTCTACTCCAAGGATCCATCACCTCGGATCTTTGACGGGGATGCCTCCGAGCGGCGCCTGATGACCGATGCGATGCGTAAGGCCGCCGAGCGCTTCGCCGAGCCCGGCTACCGCGCGCTCGCGTCGCCTCGTTAGAGCCGGCTGGAGGACTCGACACGAGGCCATCGGGTTTCTAATCCCGCGGCCGTGTGGTACTAATCTTAATGAAAATCATATTCATCTCGGGCAGGGCGGCCCATGACCGAGGAGTGTCTCTCATGACGTTGCGCGTTGTTCCCGAAGGTCTCGCCGGTGCCAGTGCAGCGATCGAAGCGTTGACCGCGCGTCTGGCTGCTGCCAATGCTGGCGCGGCCCCGCTGATTACGACTGTCGTGCCTCCTGCCGCGGATCCGGTGTCGTTGCAAAACGCGGCCGGGTTCAGCGTTCGCGGCGGCGAGCATTCGGCGGCGGTGGCCCAAGGCGCGGAAGAACTTGGTCGCGCCGCTGTCGGGGTGGGCGATTCGGGCGCCGGCTATGCGGCACGTGATGCTGCGGCGGCATCGTCGTATCACATCGCGGGCTACTGACGATGACGGCGCCTATCTGGATGGCCGCACCGCCGGAGGTGCATTCGGCGTTGTTGAGCAGCGGCCCCGGGCCCGGGTCGTTGTTGGCGGCAGCGGGGGCGTGGAATTCGTTGAGCGCCGAATACACGTCGGTGGCCGAGGAACTCAGCGCGGTGTTGGCGCAGGTGCAAGCGGGCGCATGGCAGGGGCCGAGCGCGGAATCGTTTGTGGCCGCGTTCGTGCCGTATTTGGCGTGGTTGATGCAGGCCAGCGCCAACAGTGCCGCCGCGGCTACGCAGCATGAGACCACGGCCGCTGCCTACACCGCCGCACTGGCGGCCATGCCGACGCTGCCGGAGCTGGCCACCAACCACGTGATTCACGGGGTGTTGTTGGCAACGAATTTCTTTGGCGTCAACGCGATTCCGATCACGCTCAATGAGGCCGACTATGTGCGGATGTGGGTTCAGGCCGCCACCACGATGAGCACCTATCAAGCGGTGTCCAGCGTGGCGTTGGCGTCGACGCCGGCAACCACGTCGGCACCGCCAATCGTGAAATCTCAGGCGGCGGCATCCAATTCCAGCATCTACGATCAACTCTCCGGTGATAACCCGCTGGGGCTCCCGCAGTGGCTGCAGAACTTCTTGAAACAGTTCGGTATCGACAACACCCTGACTGCCCACGACCCGAAGCTTGACTACTTCTTCGATAACTGGGTCGCGGATTTCCTGCAGAACTTCGGCGTCACGTGGGACCCCGCCGCGGGCACCGTCAACGGAGCCACCTACGACTCCTACGCGAACCCGGCCGTCTCGATATTTTGGCTAGTTCGAGCGCTGGAACTCTTTGAGGACGCTCAACAATTCGGCACGTACCTGGTGCAAAATCCGATCGAGGCATTCCAGTACTTCTTCAGCTGGGAGCTGTTCGACATTCCGATTCACATCGAGGAAGTTCTTATCTACCTGGTCTCGAATCCGCTGGCACTGGCGGTCGTGGCCAGCCCCGCGCTCGCCTCCTCCGGTGTCGGACTGGCCGGGCTGGCTGGGCTGGCTGCCATTCCGCCGCCGACCGCCGCTCCGACACCCGTACCCGCACCGCCCCCGGTGTTGCCGGCCGCTGGGCCGGCCCCGACTGTCTTCGGTGCTACGGGCGCCGGCCCCGGCACGGCCCCGGCGCCCACGACCGCAACTGCGGCGAGCGCTCCCGCCGGTCCTCCGCCACCGACGGCACCGCCGCCGGCTCCCGCTGGGCCGGGATTTGCGCCCCCGTACGTGGTGGGTGGCCCGACCATGGAGTCGTGGATGAGTGCGAAGGCCAAGACGCACGAGCCGACCTCGCGTGGCGCGTCCCGTGCGCCCGCGGCTGCCGCGGCGGTCGCGGCTGCGGCGAAGGGGCGGACACGGACGCGACGGCGTCAGCGCGCAAAGCAGCGCGGGCAGGCCGACGAGTTCATGGATATGAATGTCGACGTCGAACCAGATTGGGGCGCGCCGATGGCTTCCGACCGCGGTGCGGGGCCGTTGGGGTTCGCCGGCACGGTGGCGAAGAGCAGTGAGCAGGCGGCCGGATTGGCTACGCTTTCCGATGACGGGTTTGGAGCCGGACCGAGTATGCCGATGGTGCCGGGCACCTGGTCGCCGGAGGCGCCGCAGGGGGAGGGGAGCGACGGCTGAGTGTGTTTGTGTGGCAACGGTAATCGACTAACGAAGGGATTTCAGGGATGAGTTTGTTGGATGCACATATTCCGCAGTTGGTGGCTTCGCAGTCGGCGTTTGGCGCCAAGGCGGGGTTGATGCGCTCGACGATCGGTCAGGCCGAGCAGGAAGCGATGTCGGCGCAGGCGTTTCACGCCGGGGATTCTGCGGCGGCGTTTCAGGCCGCCCATGCCCGGTTTGTGGCGGCAGCGGCCAAGATCAACTCGCTGCTCGATATCGCTCAGGCCAACATCGGGGATGCCGCGGGCACCTATGTGGCCGCTGACGCCGCTGCGGCGAGCAGCTACCCCGGCTTCTGAGCTGACCGATACGGCTTAGCGAAAGGGATTTGTGATGTCGCAGATCATGTACAACTACCCGGCGATGCTGGCGCATTCGGCTGATATGGCCGGCTATGCGGGCACGCTGCAGAGTTTGAGCGCCGATATCGCCAGCGAGCAGGCTGCATTGCAGGCGGGCTGGCAGGGTGACACCGGGTTGAGCTATCAGGCCTGGCAGGCGCAGTGGAACCAGGCCGCCGAGCAACTGGTGCTGGCGTATCGCGCGATGGCCAGCACGCACGAGAACAACACCACCTCGATGCTGGCCCGCGACCAAGCCGAAGGCGCCAAATGGGGCGGCGGCTAGCCACGCGGTCTCGTCGACCACTGCGAGTGCCCCTCGCCAGGCGAGCCGCTGTCTTC
>Ga0224555_1002784_pt1 | contig 19533 bp, 14 predicted proteins | sample 714S23034metaG_FD_180687 | JGI IMG/M metagenome (GOLD analysis project Ga0224555, IMG submission 180687) | Peat soil microbial communities from Stordalen Mire, Sweden - 717 S2 30-34 | ecosystem: Environmental > Terrestrial > Soil > Wetlands > Peat | place: Sweden: Norrbotten County, Stordalen...
GCATTCCTTGCGGCCGTCATCATCACTCCATTTCTGACCGCGGATATGGTGCGGAGTTTCTGCGCCCATTCGGATGCGAAAACCATACCGGTGATGAACGCATTGATGGCGGCCTGCGCGGTTTGGACGATGGTGCATATCGTCCCTGGAGAAGCAGAATTGCGGAAGGACCTCTCAATCTTGTTCCCCCGGCAAACGATTGCGATGCTCGACCCATCGTGGCGCACGTTCAACGCCGTGAACCTAGGCGGGATCATGGCCTTCGACTCCAAGGCCAGTTACATCGATTCACGGCTGGACACGTTCGAGCATCACGGAATCCTGGCAAGCTACCTCGACGTCATGCGTGTCCGGCGGCCATCGGAGGTTCTGGACCGCGACCGGATCGACCATGTGCTGTTCCCCGAACACACGCCTCTTGCCTACCTGCTCGAACGAATGCCCGGCTGGAGAGTGGAGAAGCGTGAAGGCGCGGGGGACGACACCTATGTGTTGTTCGGGAGAGTACAGGCCTCGCAGCCTGGAGAGAAGAAGTAGCCTACCGCAAAGGAAAGCCTGGAGGCTACTAAGGGGTGGAATGCAAAGAGCCCGCGCGACTGTTCACACAGGCTCTTTGCATTGCGTGACCCTCGATCAGGCCCCGACGCCCTCAAGTTGGGCCAGGGAAGGAACGAAGGGGCGCCGCCGGCGGGTGCGTCCGGGACCCATCTGGTCGGACGCTACGATTTCCAAGTCCGAGAAAAACTTTCCATCGTAGAAAACCCAATCGGCAAAGCGTTGTAGCGGATACTCGCGCTCGGTCGTAGTCACGCGCACTTCGTCGCGAAGAATCCGCGCAGCGATGAAGGGGCCGATAACCGGCCCGAGCATTCCGGGTGTGTGTGAGGGTTCGTCGAGTGAAACATGCCCGTCACGTAATTCGAGAAACAACATGGGCGCTCCTTCATGTCTTTTGGGGCAGCGAACGCGTGTTCTTCACGGATAGATGGGCCGGTGTCCATATAATCGGCAGTCGCATGTCGATGCAGAGCCTTCGAAGACTCTTGCGGTTGACAACGCCCAGGCGCCGGTATACACGGCTCAGCGTGTTCTTGACAGTTTGTTCGCTGGTTAAGATGTTGGCGGCTATATCCCTGTTCGTGAGGCCGCGAAGTGCCATTGATATTACGCGAGTCTCGCGTGAATTGAAGTGGGGCAGCGTGGGTGTGGCTTCTTCGCCGGCAGCGCGGCTCTTCCTTTGCCAATCATCGATGAGCCAGTCCAGCACTGTGGGACTCACATAATGGCTGCCCCTGGCGACAGTGTGGATGCACTGTACCAACTCGGCAGGAGCCACGTGACGGGGAACCACGGCATGTGCGCCGGCGCTCAACACTCTCAAACAGAGCGCAGGCTCTTCGGAGGTCACCTCGGCAATTACCTTCGTGTGTGGATGGGCATTCAGTATCCATTGCAGATACTCCGTGTTCTGGTCAATCAGAGAGTCATCCAGCAGGACTATGTCCGGCTTCAGTTCTGCGACCATCGGCAAGAGCACCTGTAAGGACGTTGCCATGCCAACAGTTTCAAAAGTCGGAATGGATTCAAGCACGTGCAGGATCCCGGCGGAGTATACCGGCTTGGATTCTTCGACAAGGATGCGAACCTTGCCAGCCGTGGATGCCACTGTTTGGCCGGATGCAGTAGAAGTAAACGATGAAGTTGGTGAAAGATTTCCAAGTGTATGCATGAGATATTTCTACTTGTTGGGGCCTAGAGATTCGAAGGTCGCCACAATGGGAACCGTGGAGCCATCGGGAACGATTGCGCGATGAACGAGCTTGTAGCCGGGCAGGTAGACGTAGATGTCGCGTGGGGCATCAGTCTTGAGCAGCACGAATGACAGTGGGGCTTCACCAACCTTTATGCCATCCACGACGATACTGGCTCCAGGGGGATAGGTGCGAACGGTACACAGCGAGGCTTTGCCCGCCCGGATCAGCGCCACCTTCTGCTCGGCGCTGGCGGGATTGCCAGGTGTCTTGCCAGGTTGTCCTGCTGCGAGTGGGGTCTGTCCAACAACCGGGATGGCGCTCCGTTGATCGATACCAATCGGTACGCTCTCAGTGTTGTCACCGCGATATGCGCACCGCAGCATCCCGTTGTCGGACCATTCGCTGCCGTCGGCAAAGAGAACCCTGTCCGGCCACACGGTTACCTGACCGGAGGCAGGAAGCACGGATAACCAGGCGCTGTCGCCCCATTGAGCTGCGTCGGTCTTTCCAGAGCCAACCGGGTGGCGCACAGACAAAGCGACCGGACGAAGACGTGAGCTGAAACGCGCATCGAAGACTGTCCCGGTAATGGTCGTAGACGTGGTATTGCGGTAGCTGACCAGCAAAGCTGTGCCGCCGTTTATGACGGACACAGCCCGCGGGTTGACAGCCACAACCTCTATCGGACAGGTGGACTGGGCCCCAGCAGTAAAAGGGATCGCCAAAAGGCACACAGCCAAAACCAACAGATGCTTACTGGCCGCTTTGACAGCCGCCGCGGGCCGGCCGAGGCTTGTTGCGCTAAGGGACCGTTTCGGCCCCGATGCGGGTGCGGAGGTGCGGTTTGGCTGTCTGTTTGAGGGAGAAGTGGCGCGTTTGGTAGGCGTCCAGGGTTCTGCAAGAACTCGGAGGTCACGGATTGCGGATTCGGCTTTCTGCTTAGCAATCCAAACCGAGAGTATTTGTTGGCAGGTCGAGCAGCCCCCGACGATTCCTCCTGCGCCATCGGTGGCTGGGTTATATCGGCTGTGGTTTGGACACATTGCTCGAACGACTACTCTGCTTGTGTCGTGAAACGTGAATCTCAACATAAAAACTCCTTGGTCGTGGGAAGGGAAGGGCCACGCCGGGACGGGGGCAGCCCAGGAACCTACTGAGCCACGGAGGCGCGCTCACCCGACGCTGCAAAATGGATGTTGAGGGAAACCGGCGACCCATCGGGCCACAATTGGTACTCAACGGTTTGGTATCCGGGCAGCGAGAGGGTGACGTGTCTCACCTCGTCTTTGCGCAAAAGGACGAACACCAACGGTGATTCACCAAGACGCTTGCCATCGACCGAAACCGTGGCGCCGGGCGGCGTTGTCGTTATCGCGCAGACACTGGCCTTCTTCTCCGCAATGAGGGGAGCGTTCCGGCGCATCGCTTCCGGAGTGGCCTCCTCGGTTACGGAAGCATTAGAAGTGGCTGAAACGGTGGCAGTCGTCGGTCCACCTGGCTGCGGAATCGCAGCGGCAGGAGAGGGCTGGATGCTGCCCTGTGTAGCGGTTGCAGGACCTTGTGTTCGAGCGGGGCCTTGCACAATGAGCGGCAGCGCGGGGTTCGGCTGTTGGACTGCCGTAGCCAAAGTTGAGGCAAGTTGCGAGGTGTTGCCCGTCGCCTGGCGGCTCGCACTGACGGAACACATACCGTGGCCGCCATCGGACCAGACATTGCCATCGGCAAACACGATTTTGTCTACCTGGAGGAATGTTTCCGCATCTCCTGGCAAAGGGGGGTCGGTATGCCATGCTGCCGTCGTATGTTTGCCAGGTACTAGCGCGACGTTCTCCCGGATCGTCTGCCGAGCCTCCCCAGAGCGAACCGTAAATACCATGCTTTCCACTGTGCGGTCGCTCTTGTTGCGAATGGAAGTGTAAAGCCGCCCAGCCCCGCCGACGTCGAGATAATCGGCAACCACCGGGCATAGCAGAATCCCTCTGAGAGGGAGCAGGCGAGGCTGAATCAAGGGCAACTCCTTGAGGTCGAGCACAATCGGGTCAAGCTCAAGAGGGGGACCAGAATGCACGTTCGAAAAGCGTGCCACCTGGACAGGTGCGGATTCATCGGCAACCGGAGCATTGCCCGATGGAGGGACTAGAAGACTGGCCGGTTGCTTGGCTGACTGGCCGGCCGCTTCTTGACCCCTCTCCGGGGCGGGCGAGGCATCTGCCTGCTGGGTGTTGCCGGGAAACACCGCAATGCCCGCAAGCGAATCCGCCCTAACGACCACCGTCTGGCTTGGTACCCGCGGATGCTGCGCTGTCGCTGCAAATACCTTTGAACAGAGATGGCTGCCATCGTCGAGCCATGTGGTGCCGTTTGCCCAGACAACCTTGTCGGGGCGCACTTCAAGGTCCATTGCATCGCCATATTGCCGGACGAATGCGGCGTCTGACCAGACATTCACGTCGCTCGCGTGGCCCGGGACCGAGTGAGTTGCGGTGAATTCTCCGAATGCTCCCAGGAAGTGAACCTCGAAGACCACCCGAGTGATGGCCAGGCCGCTGTTGTTCTGGAAGAGGATCTTCAGATACGGGGGGACGGAAGTTGGGGGCGGGGAAACGACACTCGCGCGAGGCTCCAAGTGCGTGATCGTGATCGGGCAAGACTGGCTTTGCAAATGCACTGGCAACAGGCTGAACAGCAGCAGAGTTAGAACGAAAGGTGATGGCTTCTTTCGCATCTGATGGTCCTCTCAAGAACTGCGATGTGGCGACGCTGCGCCGCCTCCGTTATGGAGGAAGTCCGGCCGTAGCCGACGTCCGCACCACGCTATCCCCAGCCATAGCCGGAACAGGTAGCGTGCTTCTGGCGTCACCGTAAGGCAAGGGAACTCACCGAGGGAAGTCTAGGAGTGCAAAAAATGCAATTGTTGTGAAAAAAGATTCTGCGCGTTCCTCGACACTGGTTCTCGCGTTGCGTTGGTGGGCCCCAATGTGGATACCTATTCAAGACTTCCAAGGTCATCCAAGACTCACTGTCACCATAGAAACGGTGTCTCCGTATTCCGCAACAGTTCGAGTAGCCAGCGCAGCCTGGGCCAACGGGGCGATTGTCGCCAGCGGTCTCGCCCCGCTTGCCATCATCCGTGGCCATTCCCCCCACTGGCCGCTGCGCGCATGGAGCCGTTGACGGCGCTGATGATGGCGTTCAGCGAAGCGCTGACAATGCTGTTGTGCATGCCGACTCCAAACACTGGCTGCGCATCCGACACCTGCGCCTCAACAAAGCTGATGGCAAGCGCGTTGGCCCCGTTGCCGATGGCGTGCTCCTGATAGTCGACGATGCGCACCGGGATCCCGAACTCCCGCTGGAAGCCGTCAATAAACGCTTCGAGAGGACCACTTCCCGAGCCTGAAACAACGTGATCCACGCCGTCCCTGGCCACCTTCGCCGTCAGCCGGTTCGTGTCTTTGCCGGAATCGTCCTGGTGGCCGTGGAGGATAAACGGAGAGCGCCGGTCGAGGTATTTTGCCTTGAACGTGGCCCAAATTCCCTCCGAGGTCACCTCTCCGCCCTGCGCTTCACTGATTTGCTGAACCACGCGGCTGAATTCGATCTGGAGGCGGCGTGGCAGCCGGATCCCGTAATCGCGCTCGAGCAGATACGCCACGCCGCCCTTGCCGGACTGGCTGTTGACGCGAATCACCGCTTCATAACTGCGTCCCAGGTCCTTGGGATCGATGGGCAGGTAAGGAACCTCCCACATTCCATCTTTCGGCTGGGCCGCAAAACCCTTCTTGATGGCATCCTGGTGCGACCCGGAAAAGGCGGTGAATACCATTTGGCCGGCGTAAGGATGCCGCTGATGAACGGGAAGCCGGTTGCAGAACTCCACGCGTTCGATGACCTGGTTGATGTTGGAAAAATCGAGGTCGGGATGGATGCCTTGCGTGTAGAGGTTCATCGCCAGGGTGACAAGGTCCACATTGCCGGTCCGCTCGCCATTGCCGAACAGAGTGCCTTCCACGCGATCGGCTCCCGCCATCAGGGCCAGCTCCGCCGCGGCCACCGCGGTGCCCCGATCGTTGTGGGGGTGAACACTCAATACCACCGATTCGCGGTTACCGATCGTGCGGCTCACCCATTCGATCTGATCGGCGTAGACATTGGGCGTGGAAACCTCGACCGTGGCGGGCAGATTGAGAATCGCAGGACGAGCGGGAGTCGGCTGCCAGACGTCCATCACTGCCTCGCAAACTTCGAGCGCGTACTCCATCTCTGTGCCCGTGAAGCTCTCCGGAGAGTATTCGAAGACCCAGTCGGTTCCGGGGTATCGGGAGGCGTAGTCGCGCACCAGGCGTGCCCCCTCCACAGCCAGCATCCTGACGGCGTCGCGATCCATTCCGAAGACAACGCGCCGTTGCAGCGTCGAAGTCGAATTGTAGACATGCACGATGGCCCGATGCACGCCGCGTATGGCTTCAAAGGTGCGTTCCATCAGATCCGCGCGCGCCTGCACGAGCACTTGTACGGTTACATCGGCGGGGATGAGCCTGCGGTCGATCAACTCGCGGCAGAAATCGAAATCTGTCTGGGATGCCGCCGGAAAACCAACCTCGATCTCCTGGAAGCCGCAGGCAACCAGCAGATCGAACATGCGCAGCTTGCGGTCGGCATCCATCGGTTCGATCAGGGCCTGGTTGCCGTCGCGTAAATCGACACTGCACCAGGTGGGCGCCTTGTCGATTGTGCGGGAAGGCCAGCGCCTGTCATGCAGCCGGAAATCGGCAACGGGCCGATATTTTGCGCTCGGATCTTTCAGCATCTCTTCTTCTCCTGCCCGAAAAAAGTTAAAGGCCGCCAGCGGTTCCCCCGCTGGCGGCCTCTCAATCTCGTGTCTTGAGCAGCCTCAGCCGGGGACTTGAATAAGGCCCAGCAGCAGGCTAAGGGCGAGGGTCATCGAACCCGTCATCGTTGCCGGGATGCTCGCGAACTCGCCTTTGCGGCTCAAAGACATAAGCGTTATGCATAAAATATAGGCCTCACGTCGGACGCAGTGCAACTCTCGGGGCGCGTTCATGCTACGCGGGTGGACGACGCTGTGAGCGGCGGGATCTCGATCAACTCGTTTGCCGCGTTGGGGTACCGGGCGCGGTCCAATAAGCAGAGGCTTTGAGTTAACATCCGGTGCCTATTGATGAAAAAGTTGAATCTGAAACTTCCAGACCAGCGACGATGCAGGCCCAAACCCGATCCCGGACCCTGGGGCGTTTTCGGGGAGTGATCAGTGACTCGGGAGGTCCAGGCAATGAGCGGTCACAAGGGTGAGCCTTGGCGCGCATTGCGAAGACGAACAAAACCTCGAAAAAGCCCACCCGGCAGCGTTCACGTCAGGCTTTCTGGGCGATTTTGCGAGGTGCTCTACGTGTCGCTCTGGTATTTTTGTTCGCGATGCACGAAGGCCGGCCGTGTCCCCTCTAGCACAGTGATGCTGAAGCGATTCGTGACCGGATTCTCAATCGAACCCGAGGTGTACGTCACCTTATTACGGTTGTTGTGCTTATCAATTTGACAATAAATAATCTGGTCGGCGTCACACACGACCGCGAGATTTGGATTGTGGGTAACGATGATGACCTGACGGCGGCTCCTCGCTTCGCGGAGACAGTCCACAAGCATGTCGTAGACCGTCTGGTTGTCGAGATTATCTTCCGGCTGGTCGATGATGAGCGGAATATCGCGGCGGTCAATCAGAAGGTAGAAGATCAATAGAAGCGTCCCACGCTCTCCAGGGGACAACTCGTCTATGCTCTTGCCCGCCCACTTCAGCTGATACTTTGGCACGAGGTAGGACAGGCCGAAGATCGCATCGAGGAGCGCAACCGGCTCCACGCCTGAACGAAGCTGCTCGATCACGGAGGAGGGAACGTGCGGTGTAGATCTGTGGTCACTCTCGAAGCGCGACATCAGGTCCAAACAGAATTGCGTGACACCGGCGGCTGTCTGCAAGTCAGCCTGTTCGAGCAGTTCCTTGAGCGCGCGCTTGCCTTCTTCTGCGCCGAGGAAAGTGCCCTTGCGCCCCTGGTTCACCTTCGCCAGAATGATCTCCTCCCACTGCGAGGCGATAATGCTGGCGTCGAACTCCATCTGAAACTGCTTCTTCGCCACCGGATGGAACAGAATGAACTCCTGAACAGGGTGATAAAGCTCCCGATAGATCGCAACCACGGACTCAATCTGCGCGAAGATTTCCTTCACCTTGTTCGTCCTACTCGTTTGCGCTTCCTTGAGCAGGTTGGGCACATCGTCTAGTTCCTTAATCTGTGCTTCGACATGGGAGAGACTGTCCCGAGTCGTCGTGTCGCCGACTAGCTCCGAACGACGTTCCATCCACTGGCGCAACGCTTCCGTGTACCTCTGATAGGCACTGTTCGGTGCATCAAGCTGTTCAGTCAGCGCATCTACCAAGTCTTTCAACGCCTTCAGTTCGTTATTGGCCGCGTTGATCTTTTCTTCTTCCTGTTCGAGTTGCTTTGCGGCTGCCTCGTCGGCTTTCGTCACGGAAGCCTTGTCGATTGTGACGGTGACGAGCTTCGTCGCGTCGATACCCAGCACTTTGCAGTCGTTCTCCAGATTGCGCAGCAAGGTCTGGTAAATAGAGCTGAAGTTATTCAGCTGCTGAGCGATGCGGGCCGCACTCGCGGATTGGGCCGCCGCCGATTTCTTCACGCTATCGGAGGCGCGGATGGTCTCCTGTAAGATGTCCCGCTTCGCGTTGGCGTCCGCAATCTGCTGGCTGATGTTCTCCATGGACGCCTGTTGCACCGGGTCAGCCTCAGGTTTCACCACCTCAACCGGCTTCAGCCCGTCGTGCGCCTCAACTTCGCGTTCCTTGCTCGCCTTGAGGTTGAGCAAAAGCTGTCGATTCGCCGCCGATGCACGTGCCTTGAGATCGAGCACGCGCACATTGATCTCGTGCAACTCACCGCGCAATGTCTTGACACGTTCGTCGATCACTTCCGTCTGGAAGCGCAACATCTCATCCAGCGATTCTGCATCCAGCTTCTTGTGTTTGGGGACATGGGAGAAAATAACTGATTTCAATTCCGAATCGAACTGACTGCCGGGGGCGTTGTTCACCTCGTTGCAGATCGCTTCAAGATAACTCTGCGGGATGTACGACACGTCCCGAGGCATATCCGGATCGGTCGGGTCTGAGAGTTTGCGAACGACCGGATGTCCGTTCCGCCAAGTCATCGTCGCTTCAAATTCGCGCGCCTTGTTGTTCTTCGCCTGCCGGAATTTGCTCGCGCTCAGAAAGGAAAAAGAATCGGCAGACTCGCAGTTGCCCAAAAGCCCAAGCGCCTCTGCCAGGGCCGTCTTACCGCTGCCTTTGTTCCCAATGATGGCCACCAAACCGGGGTTGATCGGCACCACGCCGTTGAACCACTCTTCCGTCAACTTGGCCCCAGCGATCTTCTGGAAGCGGATACTTTCGATGTACTTCGTCGGATGTTCTGCGATACGAACCCTTTCAGGCGGTTCGTCACCAAGGTATGCACGGTGCGGATCGCTCAAAAGTTGCTGAAATGTTCGAAAGCTCGGGTCGCCCTTGATCCAGCAATACGCTTTTGGCTGATAGGAGGTGATGTCGTGATTGTCAGATCCCATAATGAGCGGCAAGCGATGACCAATGGCAGGAAAAACCTTTTCCTCATACGCCTTTCGGTCGCCGACTTGTCCGATTTCGAGGATATCGATATGCGTCTTCGCGAGGTCGGCTTTGAACTCCATCTTGAACTTCGCCGTGTTGCCGACGTTCTCAAGAGAGTTAGTCTTCTTGCCGGCGTGGACGGTCACGATTCCACCCAATTCATGGATCGTCTCCGCGCCCTTCGTGAAGGGGACATAGATCTTCTCGTCGCCACCTTTTTGGGGGATGTCCGCGGACGTCAATTCCAATTTTCCGCTGAGCTTGGTCCAGAGGTCCGCCACATTCGCGTCTTCTGGAAAGATGCCAATGTAATGCACCGTTTCGTGTCCGCCAAGTTCGGAACGAAACTCAACGCCCGGAAACACCGTGAGTTGCTCGCCGCCGAGTTTCTGTAGGTCCCTTATACGGCCTACGTCCATAGTGTGGTGATCTGTAATGGCAACGACTTCGACGCCCGCCGCCACCAGACCGTCTACGATCTGCTTGTTCGTCACATTTTTCTTGCCGTAGTCGAACGACGCAGGCGTGTGAAAATGCAAGTCCCACTTGCCCCAGATTGAGCCAACAGCACGAAAATCCACGTCCGCCTCCCAACGAGTGCAATGCAGGCATTATCAGAAAGTTGCAATGTCCACGATAGCTATCAATTCTACGTCGGTTTGGCGGGATGATGGTTCCTTTTGGGGTCTGATCAGGACATTCACGCAGATCGGTAACGAAAAGTCGGCAAGTATTCGCCGATCTACCTGGGCATGATTCTGGATTGATGAGAACTGGCCAATGCTTGAACTGTCAGTGCAAGGCCGAATCATATCGGCTAAGCAACTCCGTTGAGTCACTAATCCCGACATTTATTGAAACAGATTGACAGTCCTATCCCGATCAATCCAGGGATTATCCGTTCAATCGAAGCCTATCTTGCGTCACGCTGGGGCTCGCTGAATCGAGAAGAGCCATGTCATTGTTCCGCACATTGCCGACCCGATCACTGACCGGCCAAGCGCACATGCGCTCGGCTGGGAAGGGCCGAAGTAGATCGACGGGAGGGCGCGCCGGGTCACCAGCATCGAGCCAGCGATCGAAGTCCTTCGGGTCCAGAATCACCGGCATCCGGTTGTGGATCGGCTCCATCACCTCGTTGGGATCGGTAGTGAGTATGGTGAAGGTCTCCAACGGCTCGCCGTCCTTGGGGCGCCAACTCTCCCAAAGGCCAGCAAGCGCGTAAGGCTCGCCGCTTTTCAGCGCGATGGCAAAAGGCTGTTTCGTCTTGGCATCCTGGCGCTGCCACTCGTAAAATGCATCCGCGGGCACCAGGCAGCGACGCTTCTTGAGCGCTTCCCGGTAGGCCGGCTTGGAGGCGGCTTCCTCGGCGCGGGCGTTGATCGTGCTGTAGCCGATCTTTGCATCTTTGGCCCAGAAGGGCACCAGTCCCCAGCGCAGCAGGGCGGCTTCACGACGGCCGGAATCGCGATTCAGGCGGATGACGGGCTGGATGCTCTGCGGCGCGGCGTTATACGTGGGCGCAAACCACGGCATCTCCTCCAATTCGAGGCCAAACCATTCTGCAAGAACCTCTTGCGTCGATTTCCGGGCGAAACGTCCACACATGGCTCCCTCAGAATAGCCAACCGGCTGGCCTCGATCCCAGAGAATCTTTGACAACCCGCCCGATTCGAGAGAAGCTAGAAGCGAATAAAAAGCGAAACAGAGACTCGCCATGCCCTCCGCTGCTGCTTTACGCCTTGAAATTGAACGCACCCTGGAACACCGCTTCCCGGCTGCGCTGACGCCTGCCCCGAAGACCATTTACGAGGTGGCGCCGACCGGCGTGGCACCGGTGGATGCGTTGCTGGAGGGAGGGTTGCCGGTAGGGGCAATCAGCGAAGTAACCGGGCTGGAATCGTCGGGGCGAACCAGCCTGACACTGGCGTTTCTGGCCAAGAGGACAGAGGCGGGCCAAGTTTGCGCCTGGGTGGATGCGGGCGATGCCTTCGATCCGGAGTCGGCGGCGGCCAGCGGCGTGGGCTTGAAACAACTGCTATGGGTGCGCTGTCGCAATGAGAATGGGCTGGGGTGGGCCAAGCTGTGGACGCGGCTCGACCAGGCGCTCCGCGCGACGGACCTGCTGCTCCAGGCCGGTGGATTCGCGGCGATTGTTCTGGATCTGGGTGATATGGAGCCCGCTCACGCCATGCGGATTCCGCTGGCCACCTGGTTCCGCTTCCGGCAGGCTGCCGACCGGACGCGATGCAGTCTGGTGGTTCTGGGCAAGACTGCCTATGCGCAATCGAGCGCGGCGGTGGTGCTGGACTCTGCGCCGTTCTGGCCAGAGAGCGTGGGCGGAACCGTATGGCGCGGCTGTAAATTCGAGGCGCGCCGCGGACGGCAGCGCGTCACGCCACAGCTTGCCACTGCGCGCAAGCTGCCCGCTTCAGCCTGGACTGCAAACGTTGCATGGGACACAGAGAGGCGCGCATGAGCAGCGAACTTTATGCCTGCGTTCATGCCGCGGAGTTCCCCGCTCAGGCGCTGCTTCGCTTGCGAACGGATCTGCAAACCGTACCCGTCGCGGTGCTCGACGGCCCGGCGGCGCAGGAAACCGTTTGTTCCCTGAACCGGCACGCAGTGCGGAGAGGCGCGGTGCTGGGCATGACGAGGCTGGAGGCCGAAGGCATCCGCGGGCTGCAACTTCTGTTCCGCTCGTCCGAGGTCGAGAACGCTGCGCACGCAGTTTTTCTTGAGTGTGCGGCGAAGTTTTCGCCTCGGATCGAAGAAGCCAGCCACGGAACGGCCTGTGCATTGGTGCTTGATATCGCGGGGACGGAGCTGCTGTTTGGTCCTCCGGAGAAGCTAGCCGCGCGGCTGCGGGACGAGATGGCAACAGCGGGTTTTCGCATATCCATTGCTACAAGCGGAAACTTTCATGCGGCGCGGATCAAGGCACCAGCGACGCGCGGAATCGCGATCATTCCAGCCGGCGAGGAAGCACGCGCACTGGAGAAGCTCCCGATTGCTTCGCTTGCCCTGACGGAAGAGCACAAGGAAACCTTTGCGCTATGGGGCATTCGCACGCTGGGCGAACTCGCCGCTCTGCCCGAGGTGGAGTTGGTCAAGCGGCTCGGCGCTGCGGCCAGCGATTGGCGCGTGCTCGCTCACGGCTCGGCGCGGCATACGTTTCAGCCCATCGAGCCTGAGTTTGCACTCAAAGAGTTCTACGACTTCGAAACTCCCGTGGAGCAGATCGACTCGCTGCTCTTTATAGGCGCGCGCATGATCGACTGTCTGGTGGCGCGCGCGGTGGGACGAGCTTTGTCGCTGGCGTCGCTCACCGTGGACATGGAGCTTGACGGCGGACAATCTCATCACCTTGCGATTCATCCTGCCGTGCCTTCCATGGATCGCAAGTTCCTACTGAAGCTGCTGCAACTGGAGATGGGTGCGCATCCGCCGCTGGCTGCGGTGGTTTCGCTCACGCTCACAGCGGAAGCAGGGCATTCGAGCAAGATGCAGTTGGGCCTATTCGCTCCGCAAACACCGGAGCCTTCGCGGCTGGATGTGACGCTGGCACGGCTCAAGGCCATCGTCGGCGAGGATCGCGTGGGCACTCCGGTGCTGGAAGACACGCACCGTCCAGGCAGCTTTCGCATGGAAGGCTTCGTGGTAAATGCCAAGCCCTCCGCGCAAGAAGCTGGACACCCACGGATGGCTCTGCGCCGCGTGCGGCCTTCTCATCCGATTCAGGTTGCACTGGGCACGATGAAGCCTGTGGCCTTCCGCGATGGAGACAGTCGTTTCGAGATCGCGGCTGCCTATGGTCCCTGGAGAACCAGCGGCTGCTGGTGGTCTCAGGATGGATGGGATACGGAAGAGTGGGATGCTATGGCGTCGAGCGCGAATGGCGAAGCGTTCGGCTGCCTGCTCGTTCAGGACCGGCTGCGGAACGAGTGGCGGCTGGAGGCGTTCTATGACTGACCGTTGCTCCCCTGTTCCCAACACACGCTCGCCCGGAACGCCGGTCTGCCACCCCAACGACGTTTATCTGCCACCAACCCCTCAAGAGCCCACGAACATTTCCATCAGGCGGCAATCGATGATGCCTGCGCATGACAGCGAGTACGTCGAACTGCACGCAACAAGCGCCTTCAGTTTTCTTGCCGGAGCCTCGCAGCCGGAGGCACTTATTGAGCGTGCCGCAGAGCTGGACATGCCGGCAATCGCATTAGCCGACCGCAACGGTCTGTATGGCGTGGCGCGTTTCCACACTGCCGCCAAGCGGTGCGGAGTGCAGGCGCACATCGGTGCGGAGATTGCCGTTTCGTCTTTCAGCCAGCGCTTGCAGCCTCCGGCATGGCTGCCGCATAAGTCTTTTGCAGAGCCCTCGCGCCTGGTCTTGCTCTGCGCTTCGCAAACGGGCTACCGGAATCTCTGCCAACTCATCACGCGGTTCAAGATGCGCGAGGCAACAAAGGCCGAGGGTGCAGCCACACTCGAAGACCTGGAAGATTTTTCGGCAGGATTGATTTGCCTGACCGGCGGGGAAGAAGGGCCTCTGGCATCCGCACTTGCACGCGGCGGTGAGCCAGAACCCCGCAAAGTAGCAGACCGACTGACTTCCATCTATGGCCGCGGCAACCTCTACATCGAACTCCAGCGCCATCACGAGCGCAATGAAGAGTGCCGCAATCAATCGCTTTTGAACCTCGCATCGGCCCTGCATTTGCCGGTCATTGCCACCAATGGCGTACGCGCTGCAACGGACAAGGACCGCGAACTGCTGGACGTGCTCACGTCGATCCGCTTTCACACTTCGCTCGACCAGGCAGGCCGCTTGCTCACGGCAAATACCTCGCGCTCCTTGCGATCCGCGCGTGAGATGGCCGCGCTCTTCCGCGACATTCCCGAAGCGATTGCCAACACGAACATCGTGAGCCAGCGACTCGACTTCACACTCAACGATCTGGGCTACAAGTTCCCTCACTACCCGGTGCCCGACGGCGAGACGATGGACAGCTTTCTTGAAAAGCGTGTTGAAGAAGGAGTCCGCAAACGCTATGGCGCAGGGGCCAAACAGCCTCTGCTCGCAAAGGCTCGCGCACAGGTTCAGCACGAACTCAAACTCATTGCCAAGCTGGGCTTTGCCGGATACTTTCTCATCGTCTGGGACATTATTCGCTACTGCCAGAGGCAAGGCATTTTGGTGCAGGGCCGTGGTTCGGCGGCCAACTCAGCCGTTTGCTACGCGCTGGAAATCACCGCGGTCGATCCCGTGGGCATGGAACTTCTCTTCGAGCGCTTCCTCAATGAGAATCGCGGCGAATGGCCGGACATCGATCTCGACCTGCCCTCAGGCGACCAGCGCGAACGCGTCATTCAGTACATCTATGAGCGCTACGGCGCACAGGGCGCGGCCATGACCGCCAACGTCATCAGCTATCGCGGCCGCTCGGCTGCGCGCGAAGTAGGCAAGGCGCTGGGCTTTGAAGAAGAGCAGCTTGCGCGGCTCTCCAGCCTCATGGGCCATTGGGAGTGGCGCGGTGCCAACGACACGCTGGCCCGCCACTTCGAGCAGGCCGGCTTCGATATTCGTCACCCGCGCATCGCTCACTATTTCGATCTCTGCCAGCGCATGCAGGATCTGCCGCGCCATCTTGGCCAGCACTCCGGCGGCATGGTCATCTGCGCCGGAATGCTCAACCGCGTGGTCCCCATCGAGCGCGCCTCCATGCCCGGCCGCACCGTCATTCAGTGGGACAAGGAAGATTGCGCCGACCTCGGCCTCATCAAGGTAGATCTTCTCGGCCTGGGCATGATGGCCGTGCTCAAGGACTCGATCGAACTGATCCCGCGCCACTACGGCGCGCAGGTTGACCTTGCCACATTGCCTGAAGACGCGCTCGTCTACGAGACGCTGCGCAAGGCAGACACCGTGGGAATGTTTCAGGTGGAAAGCCGCGCGCAGATGGCCTCCATTCCTCACAACGCTCCCACGCGCTTTTACGATCTGGTCGTGCAGGTCGCCATCATCCGGCCCGGCCCAATCGTGGGCAAGATGATGCACCCTTATATGCGCCGCCGCCAGGGCAAGGAGGCGGTCACGTATCCGCATCCATCGCTGGAGCCGGTGCTCAAACGCACGCTGGGCGTTCCGCTCTTTCAGGAGCAGCTACTGCGCATGGCGATGACCATTGCCGATTTCACTGGAGCGGAGGCGGAAGAGTTGCGCCGCGCTGTCGGCATGCGCCGCTCCATGCAACGCATGAAGGATCTGGAAGGCCGTCTCCGTTCGGGCATGGCGCGCAATGGCATCAGCGCCGACGCACAAGACAACATCGTACAAAGCATCTCGTCGTTTGCCATGTACGGCTTCCCGGAGTCACACGCGGCCAGCTTCGCGCTGATCGCCTACGCCTCCGCCTACCTCAAGGTCCACTACCTGGCCGCCTTCACCTGCGCTCTGCTCAACAACCAGCCAATGGGCTTCTACTCGCCGGCTGTGCTCATCAAGGATGCGCAGCGCCACGGTCTGCGCGTGCGCCCCATCGACGTCCAGCGGTCTGAGGGTATCTGCACGCTGGAAGCGGAACCCGATGGCTCACTCTCGCTTCGCATCGGTCTGAATTACGCGAAAGGACTCCTCCGTTCATCAGTCGAAAACCTTCTTGAAGCGCGCACAATCAACGGACAGTTCACATCCATCGAAGATCTTTCTCTTCGCGTTTCCACGCTCAACCGCAAGGAACTCGTCTCTCTGGCTCGCATCGGCGCGCTGAATGCGCTGGACCATGTCGAGCATCGCCGCGACGCACTCTGGCAGGTGGAAGAAGCTGGCCGTCCTGTTGGTCCCTTGTTGCGCGGCACGAACAATCTACCTGACGAACTTCATGAACCGATGCCACTCCACTCGATGACCACCGACGAACGTCTCTCCGCCGACTATTCTGGCACCGGCATAACCACCGGCCCCCATCCCATGGCCTACCACCGCGCCATGTTGCGGAGCGAAGGCATTCTCTCGGCAATGGACTTGCTTCAGCGCCCAAGCAATCAACCTGTCCGCATTGCCGGATGCGTCATTGCGCGCCAACGTCCCGGTACCGCCAAGGGATTCGTTTTTCTCTCCCTCGAAGACGAAACCGGCATCGCCAACGTCATCCTCACCCCGGATGTGTTCGAACGCGACCGCATGGTCGTCACCCGCAGCCACTTTCTGCGCATCGAAGGCACGCTGCAGAACCAGGACGGCGTGATTCACGTCAAAGCTCAGCGCATCGTTCCGTTGGATATCACCAGCGCCGTCATTACTTCTCACGACTTTCATTGAACATCGAGATTGTTTTGCCGACTGATACGCATTTTCGCCATCGCTCCTCCGTCGTTCTCCGATCATCCTTCCCGCCTCGCCCGATCATCTATCTTGAAACTACGTCATGTTTTCCTGGATCTTCTCCCTATCCCACGCCGCCCAATGCGGCGAGCCCCGATGAAAGCCCGGGTCTCCGACCTGACCGCCATCTTCTTTGCTGTCTTCGGCTTCACCTGCTGGGTGCTCGGCGACAGTTGCATCAAGTGGATCGGGCAATACGGCCTGCCGCCAGAAGAGATAGTTGCCTTCATGGGATTCTTCATGGCGATCACGCTGGCGCTGCAAGCCGCGGTGCGCCGCAGGCTTGGCAATCTGCGCCCGCGCTCTGTGGTCCGCCAGGTGTTTCGTGCCCTGCTCGACATGACGAACAATGTCTGCGTCGTTATCGCCCTCCGTCATCTCTCGCTGACCATGTTCTACATCCTTGTCTTCACCTCGCCGATGGTCATCTCCCTGCTGTCGGCAGTTTTTCTGGGCGAGCGCATCACCCCAAAGAAGGCTCTGGCCCTGCTCGTCGGCTTCGCCGGTGTGGTCATTGCGGTCGACCCTTTTAGCCACGCCCAGCACATCGATCTCATCGGTCTTGCCAGTTGCCTGGTGTGCGTCGCCTGCTTTTCGGTCAACATGGTCTGGTCGCGCGTCCTCACGCGCACAGAGCCACCCGAAAGCGTTGCCTTCTGCTCTGGCCTGGTCACAGCCATGGCCGGCCTGGCGCTCACCAGCTTCCACCCCCAGCCGCTCACGCCCACGCTGTGGCTGGCACTGGGAATGATGGGCGTTTTCTGCGCGGCCGGTACGCTCAGCTTCTATTTCGCCGTCAAGCACACCTCGGCCAGCAACGTTTCACAGTTCCACTACACAGTTGATCACCGGAGCCTTGATCACTGCGGTCCTCGAACCAACGATGATCGCTGCCATCAATCTGGATCAGTTCGCCGTAGCACTCCCGTCGCAAGCGCGGCTGATGGAAGCTACGGCGTTGCTTGCGAGACAGCCACAGACCATCCTCGACCATCCACTTTCGCAAGGTCTCGCGTGATACCTGGAGGCCATGTTTCTCAAGCAGGATCTCTGATGCCAGGGTAGGGCCGAAGTCACAGTACGACTGTCGGACCAGCGCAACAGCATACTCGCGGACTCCGCCGCTCAGTTGGTAGTTTGAGGAGCGGCCTCGCGCCTTGTGAATCAGAGATCCGCCGCCGCCATCCCGGTACCGGATCAACAACCGTTGTGCCTGTCGAACACTAACGGCTAGAACCATCGCCGCCGAGGCTACCGTTCGTCCACCAGCCAAGACTTCGGCTAACACCTCTACACGCTTCAAATCGCGCTCGCTCATCGTCACCCAGCCCAAAGATTGCCTCCCGGAGCTTACGATTTAAGCAGGGAGGCGACATTTCAGCTTTGCTGGAGTGTGACATTTCAACTTTGCGCCAATAATTTTTTTTGTTGCTGCTCATTAGAAATGACATTTTTAGTTAACAGAAATTCCATTATCGGACTTTCGCTATATATTCGCCTATACTGGTCGAGTGGACAAAGGTCGAGATTCAACCCATCGTGTGCTGATGAACTTCATGGTGCGCCCGGGCGGATGGCATATTTCGTTCCTGGAGAAGGACTGCCGGACCGTGCTGCCGCTCAAGCTCACATTCGCCAAAGAAGATAAGATCCGTGCAATACATGATCGGTGTGGGTCTCCACTCCTTGAGGACAAGCAGGCGCTGGTGCACGGGCTCAACACGGGACGCGGGAGTTGCTGGCTAAGTCTGACCGATGAGCAGTATCAGGCGCTCAATCTGAAACGGCGATGACCGGACCAATGCTTCCAGTTGGAAACGTTTTCAGGTTGGGCGCCTTTCCTTTCTGCTCTTCACGCTGGCATTGAATCAGATGCAGGTGGCTTCGGTGGGTTCCCTGCCCTCTCTCGGCTAGACAGCCTCGTAATTTGGAAGGTTGCTGGCCACCATGCGCATCGATAATTGTCTGGCGCCGGCGGTAGCGCTCGGCAGCTTCAGAACGGGTGAGGAATTGCGAGGCGCGGCGGGAAGGACTGGATCAGCGACGGTCACCACTGATGGGGATGTTGAAATCACACGGTGCGCTGGAACAATTCATAACCCTACAGGCGTAGCAAGGGAGACTTCAGGGCGAGGTTGAGTCCCTGCGCCGCAGGTACCATCCGGACCTCTTGATTCTCAGGCTGAGTCTAGCGGCGTACCTCACGCCCCAGGGCAAGGGCCACGCCCTCAGGCCCGGTTGCCTTCGCACATTCCGGGCAAATCAGATTTAACTGGGTATCCATTTGACTCAGGTACCCCCAGCAGGTTGTGTTTTGGGCTACTTCCGTTTGATGGCCGAGTCCACAATTTGTCTGTACGTTGATGGTTCGGTTGCGACGGCCTGCTGCACCAAACGGTAGAAGAGTTTGCCTCGGCTGCGGGATTTGCGGCGGTTGAAGCGGAACGCGAATTCGTTTAGATAATCCTGAAGATGTTCCCCGGCGACAGATCCCTGGTGCGTTCCCAACAACCATCGCTTCAGTAGCGAAAAGACCAGATGGACGCGTGGCAGCAACTCGGAAGCCCGGTCCGAATGGCCTTTTTGATTGCTAATACGGTGTTGATAGGCGGCCGTGCGCAGCGGTACGTAGCCGGACCAGCCGTCCGTATGCACGGTGCTGGCGGGCTCGATGCTGTCCTCGATAAACGGAATCA
>Ga0224555_1002785_pt1 | contig 19531 bp, 15 predicted proteins | sample 714S23034metaG_FD_180687 | JGI IMG/M metagenome (GOLD analysis project Ga0224555, IMG submission 180687) | Peat soil microbial communities from Stordalen Mire, Sweden - 717 S2 30-34 | ecosystem: Environmental > Terrestrial > Soil > Wetlands > Peat | place: Sweden: Norrbotten County, Stordalen...
CAGGCGGATTGCTCCGCCCCACGCTCGCTCGGCTACCTGTTGAACGGGCAATTGACAGGGCAAGCTCCTTTCAGCTTACAAGATCAGCCAGGCTTATCCTGGCGCTCCATACATTGGTTTGTATGTATGCGCCGATTGATCCATCGGCTGACGGGCTGCGCCCTGGATACCGGTGGGGCCTTTGGGCGGGCCAGGGGTCGCCGACATGAAGGGCAATGTCGGCGCCACCCGCGCAAAGCGTTTAATTGTACTACAGTACCTCATATCCCCTATTGAACGGAAACGAGCATGAAGAAGGATTGCCCGATCATACTACGCGTCGCGGTAGTGCGGACGCAAGTCGGAACGCGATGGGCGACAGCCGACCGCTATGCAATGACGGGCCGAGCGTCCTTCACTTGCCGACTTTCACTTGGTTGTGTAGTCGGCAACCCGTAGATGTGCCCGTGCTGTCACATCTGGGGGTCGTCCTTGGATCGCGGGTGACTCTGAACCTATGGTGAGGGGACACTTCGCCGAATCACCAACGAGTTTTGCCCCGGCGTTTACTGATTGGCGATCGGGCCAGGATTGAAAACTCCAGGGATTGTTCGGCCCGACAGGTCGGGACTCTCCAGAAACTCGACGCATTACTCGTTTCGGTTCAGCAATTTAGGCCGAGCGGATCAGAAGGCCTTTTTCCTGCTTTTCGCGCCCCCAGAACATCCTCGGCACTGTCCATCCTTGATCCCCGCAGGGGATCAATACAGTAGCCGGGGGCAACGCCCCCGGAATACGTGCCCCCCACAAGGTCCGACCCTGAAAGGTTCGAATCCAGGTGGCGTCACGCCGGTCTTGCGTCCCGCAGCTCAGGGTAATACGACCCTTTCAGGGTCGGGGAACGAACGTCGCGCATTCCGGGGGCGTTGCCCCCGGCTACTATCTTGTGCCCTTGCAGGGCACCAAAAACCTGCCCTTCGATCTTACCCTGCGGCGCCCGTTTCTGACATCACGGATAGCTGCTTTTCGGCTATGAATGCTCAGAATGACAGGGGGAACGTAACGCGCACCACCACCGACCTGCAGGCCTGGGGAGTAGCAGATTCGCAGTCAGAGCCAGGATTGAAAACTGCAGGGATTCTTCGTCCCGACAGGTCGGGACTCTGCAGAATGACAAGGCGATCAGGGCCTGACGATTTTGCCCAGCACGACGGCTCGGCGCGCGCCGGTGACGCTGGGAAGATTTCCCGGCAAACCGTGCAGGGTGCGGTCCGCAAGGATAGCGAAGGCAATGGCCTCTTTGGCGTCCACCGGCAGGCCGTAACGCTCGGAGAGTTGAACCGTCAGATGCGGCAGCAATTCGACCAGGCGCTTCACGAGTAAACGATTGTGCGCGCCGCCGCCCGAGACAATCAGGCGGTCAATTTTTCTTCCAGGAAAAACAAAACGAGCCAGAGCGCCCGCGATCGTCCGTGCGGTCAGCTCGACGGAAGTTCGAAGCAGGTCTTCGTAGCGAGCGCGGCCCCACCCCTTGCTCCCCTCCCCAACTAGGGAGGGGAATGAGGTATGGATGGGAAAATAGCGCCCCACGAAGTCTTGGCCAAACTGTTCCCGCCCCGCACTTTTGGGCGGAAGTCGCAGGAAGAAGGGATGACGCAGGGCGTCGGCGAGGAGGGGTTCATTCACTTTTCCACGCGCTGCCACGCGCCCGCCGGCGTCGTAATACTTCCGTCCCCGGGTGAAGTGCCGGACCAGAGCATCAGTTACCATGTTCCCAGGCCCGGTATCGAAGCCAACAATGTCGAGAGGTTTCGCCTTCGCCGGGATCACCGTAACATTGGCGATGCCGCCGATGTTTAGGGCCACGGTTCCTTTCCGCGTATCCCGAAGCAAGAGATAGTCCACCATGGGCACAAGCGGCGCCCCTTGGCCCCCAGCCGCCACGTCGGCCGTGCGGAAATCTGCCACCACCGGCACGCCCGTTCTTTCTGCGATCACGGCGGGCTCGGCTATTTGGAGGGTGTTCGGGCCCACTGCCTGCCCGAGGCCTGGAACCAACACAGGCCTTCCCTGGTGATAGACGGTCTGGCCATGTGAACCGATGACGGAAACACGTTGGGGCGAAAGGTGTGCAGCGCGGCATGCACGCAAGGCAGCGTTGGCAAAGAGCTCACCGAGCAGAAAGTTAAGTTGGCTGACTTCGCCTACGGTGGTCTGTTCCCCCGCGGCAAGGCGCATGATCCATTGCCTCACCTCGGGAGGATAAGGGAGCATGACGAACGCCAGCAAGCGCACCCGAGGTTGTTCTGCAGGGCCGCCCAAGCGCACGAGGGCCGCATCGACTCCATCCAGCGAGGTGCCGGACATCAGTCCCACGGCCAGGCGCGCGTCGCGTTTGGAGCTGTTATGCATGCAAACCTGCCATGTCCTGCCGCCTGTCATTCCGGGCGTAGCGAGGAATCTCGCTCCGATTCTTTCCTCCACAAACCAGGGCGGGATTCCTCGCTACGCCCGGAATGACACAGGGCCAGGGGTCCGCGTCAGTCTACAGAAGGTGGATTCCCGCTTTCGCGGGAATGACCGTCAATGAAGCGCTCATGACTGGATTTGCTTCTTCAGCTCCGCCAACAAGTTCAAGGCTTCAATGGGCTTCAGGTTATCGAGGTCGGCGCTTTCGATGGCTTTCACCACCTCGACATTCAAGGGAGTAAAAATCGTAAGCTGGACAGGTCCGGTTTCCGGCGCGTCTGACTTGGCCGCCAGGCGCTCGCTCAGGTTGTGCTCGGTCTGCTCGTGGCGCGAAAGGATTTCCCGCGCGCGCGCAATGACTTTGTTGGGCAGTCCGGCCAGGCGAGCAACTTCGATGCCGTAGCTCTTGTCGGCGCTTCCCTGTTCCACCTTTCGTAAGAAGACAATGTTGGATCCGGATTCACGCACCGAGACGTGGTAATTGCGCACCCCGGGAAGAAGTTCGGCGAGCTCGGTGAGTTCGTGGTAGTGTGTGGCGAAGAGGGTCTTGGGCCGCGCGTACGTCTGGAGGTGCTCGACGACGGCCCAGGCAATGGCGAGGCCGTCAAAAGTGGCCGTGCCCCGCCCCACCTCGTCCAGCAAGACGAGGCTGCGCGGGGTGGCGGTGTTAAGAATGCTCGCCGCCTCGGTCATCTCCACCATAAACGTCGAGCGCCCCCGCGCCAGGTTATCCGAGGCGCCGATGCGGGTGAAGATACGGTCAAAAATGGGAAGCTGGGCGCGCCCCGCCGGAACGAAGCTCCCCATCTGGGCCATCAAGGCGATCAATGCCGCTTGGCGGAGGTAAGTGGACTTTCCCCCCATATTCGGCCCTGTGACGATCAGGATCAGGTCGGTACTGCCGTTCATGTAAAGATCATTAGGAACGAACTTGCCGGACTGGCCTTCTTCGCTGAGGCGCTCAATCACGGGATGCCGTCCGCCCTGGATGACCAGTTCGCCGTTCTCGGGAAACTCCGGGCGGCGGTAGTGGCGCTCGGCGGCGAGGTGGGCGAAGCATGCCAGAACATCCAATTCCGCCAGCACCGCCGCCGTCTGGCGGATGCGGTGCGCTTCTTTAGCCACTTGGCGCCGGACGCCCAGAAAGAGATCGCGCTCGAGGGTTTGGCTTCTTTCCTCGGCATCCAGTATCTTCGCTTCCAGTTCTTTCAACTCCGGCGTAGTGAACCTTTCGGCATTCACCAATGTCTGCTTGCGTTCGTAATCCACCGGAGCGAGGTGGAGATTGGCTTTCGAGACTTCGATGTAATAGCCGAAGATACTGTTGAAGCGAACCTTGAGCGAGCTAATGCGAGTGCGCTCGCGCTCGCGGACTTCGATCAGGGCCAGCAACCGTTTACTGTTCTGGCTCAGTTCGCGGAGCTCGTCGAGCTGGGCGTCGTAGCCCGGCCGGATCAACCCACCCTCGTTCAGAAGCACAGGCGGCTCGGGATCTATCGCCTTCTCGAGCAACTCTCGCACATCCCCCAGTTCGTCCAAACGCTCCCGCAGGGCCTTGAGGCGAGCCGCCTGAAAATAATTGAGATAAGTGCGGAGGAGGGGGAGGGCCTGGAACGACTGCTTCAAGGCCAGCAGGTCGCGGGCATGAGCGGTTTCGAGCGTCACCTTGCTTAACAGGCGCTCGAGGTCCTGCACGCCCCCCATCGCCCGGCGAAACTCTTCCCGCTCGATGGTGGATTTCAGAAACTCCTCCACCACATCCAGCCGCGCCTCGAGCTCGCTGCGGTCGAGCGAGGGCCGGAGCATCCACGCCTTCAATTTGCGCGCCCCCAGCGAGGTCACACACTCGTCCAGTATTCCCAAAAGAGTGGCCGCACGCGACTCGCCGAAGGCAGGCTCGAGTAATTCCAGGTTGCGCAGCGTGGCGGGATCGAGGATGAGAGAGTCTTGTTGCTGGTAGAAGCGGAGTCCGTCCAGATGCGAAAGCGACCCCCGCTGCGTCTCACGCACGTAATGAAGAACGGCCCCGGCGGCCGCCACGGCCAGCCCATGGCTCTCCAGACCGTAGCCCGCCAACGTCGCCACCCGGAAATGATCTCGCAATAAGCGGGCGCCATATTCCTCGGCGAATACCCAATCGTCCAGAGGCGTTTGGGTGATGGGAGCAAGGGGATCGGGGCGCGAGTCCGCCGGGCTGGTCGGCCGTGACGCGACAAGAAGCTCGCTGGGCCGCATGCGGTCGAGTTCCTCTTGCAGGCGCGCCGAAGCCTCCGGACCGGAAAACTCGGTGGCGCGAAAGTCGCCGGTCGAGAGGTCCACGAAGGCTAAGCCAGCATTGCCGTCCCTCTCCGCCACCGCGGCCAGATAATTGTTCTCGCGCGGCTCGAGAATCTGCGAGTCAATCGCCGTTCCCGGAGTCACCACTCGGGTGACTTCGCGCTTCACCAGTTTCTTGGCAAAACGCGGCTCTTCCATCTGATCGCAAATGGCCACTCGATAGCCGCGCCGGATGAGCTTGGCGATGTAACCTTCGGCAGCATGATACGGAACACCACACATCGGGATCGCCACGCCCTTCTCCTTATTGCGGGAGGTCAGCGTGATTTGCAGCTCTTTCGAGGCTACTACCGCATCCTCGAAGAAGAGTTCGTAGAAGTCTCCCAGGCGAAACAGCAGGAGCGCGTTGGGATGGCGCTGCTTTATGGCACTGTACTGCCGCATCAAGGGCGTGGAAAATTCACTCATGGGCGCGTTCGACTACTCGGATCATTATAGCCTCAGTTGCCAGCCTTCAACTCCTGAAAAACAGGGCCGCGTCAGAGTCCCCAAAGGTTAAAATCTCGAAGCGGCTCTGCCGCCTGATGTGCGGAAAGGCTTCGCCTTTCCGGGGGCTTGCGCCGTGACTGACCCCCTCCGCTCGGCTGGAAGGCTTAGCCTTCCAGCCGAGCGGAGGAGTGAAAGGAGGCGGCCTGCGCCGGAAAGCCAGAGGCTTTCCGCACATCAGGCGGCAGAGCCGCTTTTTCCCCGACTTTGACGCGACCCTATCCTGAAAAACGGCTAATTTTCCTTGAGATCGGATCACACTTCCCTTTAAGATCATTCCCGCACCTTTCGCATGCCGAGACTGCGAGCCTGTTCGGCCTGCGACCCGGAAAGCGAGTTTCAATTATGGTAATGCAGCCTCACTCCGAGACAGAAGAAGAGAAAGTTCTGGCTGTGAACTTGGCGTTTTATGAGGCCCTCCGATCCCTGGACATGAAGCGCACGGAAGCGGTGTGGCTTAAAAATGAATGGGTCAGGTGCTTGCACCCCGGCTGGGAGTTGCTGCTGGGTTGGGAGGAGGTCCAAAGAAGCTGGGCCGCCATCTTCCATTCGACCGTCCAAATGCTGATTTCAATCCGCCGTCCCCTGGTTCAGATCCTGGGCGACACGGCTTGGGTGTCCTGTCTCGAAGATGTCACCATCGCGCAAAGGGACGGCATCTCTTCCGCTCTGATCGAAGCAACCAACATCTTTGTTCGTCACCGGGGCCGGTGGCTATTGGTTCACCGTCACACGACGCCGCTTCCCGGAAAACCAGACTCCTCGCAAGATCAGATATTGCAGTGAGCCCTGTCCGAAGGGAAAAGAATCAAACGATGTTTTAACCAGACGTGCTTGGGAAAAACAGTCAGTATCCGATTGTTGACCTTGCCGCGGCGTAAGAGGTGGGGCGTTAACCGGAATTTCTCGCCGGGAATGTGGAAGGGCGGGGTTCTACAGGCTGCGGAAAAGCTCTTCGAAACTGTCTTTCTGAGCGCAGCCCCGTACCGTACGGTACAGGGCTGCGCTCAGGATGACACCCGTGGAGAGTTTTTCCGCAGCCTGTAGAACCCCGCCCTTCCGTTCGAGGGGCTCAAATGGCGTCGTTCTGCCCGGCCACAGAGTGGATCTGTTTCTGGAGTTGGAGCTTGAGCTGATCCCGGATTGCCCGTTGGTACTCTTCCGCGGCAAGCCGTGCCTTCTCGGAGACCTGACGCTGCTGGTAACTCAGTAACCTTTGCGAATCTCGCAGGGCGAGCTGAGCCGCCTCCAGTTGCGCCTGTGCCTGTCCTTGCAAACGTTGCAATTGGCCCGCATCGATCCCAAAATTCGCAGCCATTCTTCCGCGCTCGCCAGGCCCTGGCCTCTCCAGTTCGACAGGCACAGTCTGCTCGTGCCGATCGCGCACGACTGTCAGGTTGACCTTGCGGTCCTCTTTTGAGGGTTTGAGCTCGAGGGCCTGCCGCAGTTCCGTAACCGTCGCCACGCTCTTCCCATCCACAGCCACGATGACGTCCCCGGCCTTCAGTCCGGCTTTTGCGGCAGGACTACCGACCACGACTTCACGCACCAGAATTCCCTTGCCCTGCTTGACGCCGAAATAGCTTGCGAGTTGCGTTGTCAGCTCGTCTCCCGAGACTCCGAGGCTGGGTCTCCCGCCGTCGAACGGAAAGTTGTAACCCCCAAAGCCAAAAAGCTGCGGACTGGTGGGTGCGATGTGTATTTCCGGAACCTGAATGTTGAGATGGTTGGTCCTGGACAGGAGCTTGGCGTTGAGGGCTCGAGCCTGCCCGCCACGGAAGACCTGCAAGCTGAATGTACGGCCGGCCGGCGTCTCGCGAATCAAGCGGCGCAACTGCGCTTCGCTTCGCACTCGCTCACCCGCGAACTCCACGATCACATCGCCCTTTTGCAGGCCTGCCTTGGCCGCCGGGCTGTCCGCATCGACGCTCCCCACTAAGGCGCCATACTCGCCGGGCAATTTCAAGTCCCGCGCCTTGTCAGCGGTCACATCCTTCAATGTAACACCCAGCCAGGCGACTCCATCCAGCGCCAGGAGTTGCGACTCGAGCCCGCCCATTGCAGCTTCCGGCGGCTCTGGAGGCTCGGGCGCCTCCTGACCGCGGTAGTCACCCGCGCCAACCAGCAACATCGAGGCTGATAGCAGTAACCCCATGGTGAACTTTCGATTCATAATTTTCCTCCCAGCGCCAACCATTGCGCCTTCAGGTACTGTCCCAATTTCAGACGTAGCGCCGGCTTCCAGCCGGCATCGAGCCGCCAAGATGGCGGCGCTACGTTCAAATTAGGACAGCACCCGCCTTCAGGGCTCGGAAATTCATTTTCAACCGGCGCTTCCTCAAGGGCACTCGGTCCTTTGGACGTGAGCCCTCTGATTTCGTCACCAGCGTAATTACAAAAGCTCGTCTCGCTCGGCGACGCGGATCGAGCCCCGGACAGTACGCAGAGAAACCGTCACACCGCCCAGCCCCACACGCGTGCGTCGCGTCGAATCGCCGGGGATGGAGCTGATCTGAAAGGCGTAATTGCCTTCGACCGTCCCGGCCACCGTGGTCAGCTCCAGGTCCGCATTGGCCCGGGGTGGAAGGAGCAGGACTACGTTGCCATTCACCGTGTCCAGGAGCAGCGGAGCCGTACCCACCGGCAGGGCGCGTAGTGAGACGAGGATACTTCCTGTAAGCGCCCGTGCCACTACCCGGCCCGTCACATCCATCTGCTCGATGTTCCCGCTCAGAGTCCGCGCGTCCACAGATCCCTCGACATCGTGCACGGCGATATTTCCTTCCAGCGTACGCAGAGAGGACAGCCGGACCTGTCGCGGCACGCGCAAACAGTAGTTCACCCGCACCGGTTTCTCCAGATGAGGTGGGTAGACGGTTCTAAACTTCAAGCTCCTGTCCCCAATCTCGGTCACCACACGCACGCCTTCCAGGTTGTCGCCTTGCCCAGAGCCGATCTTCGCCGCCGTGATTTCCACTTCCGCCCGATCCCATCCCTCCACGCTGACCTCGCCCTGGATGTTCTCGACCGCCACGCTTCCTCCAGGAGAAAGTGGATAGAGCCCGTACCAGGCTCGTTCAATCTCCTGAGAAGCTGAAAGCGTGGCCGTGCATGCCATTCCGAGGCAAAGGAAAAGGCAGGCTCTCAATTGTCCTTGGAGACGGGTGTGGTCAGTTCTGATCACGGTCTTCCTCCTTTTCTCGCTGGCGTTCGCGCCGCCGTTGTTCCTTTTCCGCCTTTACACCGATATAGCTTGAGAGCTGCGTTGTCAGTTCATCTCTTAAGATCCCGAGGCAGGGTCTGCCACGACTGGATAGTGCTCCGCACATTGCTCTTCAAATCCTCCAAGCCTCGCGAGTCGAGTTTACGGATCTCGATATTGCCGGCAACGGTCCTGATACGCAAAACCTCACCCCCGCCGTTCAACGTTCCATGGCCGCTAATCGTGCGCTCACTGAAGTTTTCCTTGTCACCCAGAATATTGAGTGGAAAATCGGTGACAATGTGATGGCCGGCGGCCGCGTCGATGGCTGCGTCAATGGTCAAAGGCAGACCCCCGGGCAGATACACGTAGACGTCTCCCATGGAGGTCTCAAGCTGCGACGCCGCAAAGGTCTTCGCGGTGGCGTCGAACTGCGCCAGGATGCGTCCTGCGGAAGTGCTGGCTCGGACGCCCGCCGCGAGCTGCAAGAGGTCAATGCTGCCACCCGTTGTTTCCGCCACAACTCGGCCACGCGCCCCTCGAAGGCGGATGCTTCCTCCAGCGGTCTCCGCCCGCACACTGCCTCCCGTGGGCCCAACCTGGATCTGTCCTCCCGCAGTCTGCGCCACAACTTGGCCGGCAGCGCCGGCGATCACCACATCGCCTCCCGCCGTCGCGGCTCGTAGCGCCCCGTCCACCTGTCCCACCTGGATGCCCCCGCCGCTTGTTTCAAGCGTCGCATCGCCCCGGACATTCCCGATATGAATGATGCCGCCAGCCGTCCGCACTTCCGCGCGAGCCCCAAGGTTCCCCAAGGTGATGCCTCCGCCGGCGGTTTCTATTCTGCTCGTGCCGCTGATCTCCGTGGCGTGGATATCACCGCCTGCGGTGGTCAGCCGCGCTTCGCCCTGGAGGGCGCCTTCCACGCCAATGTCCCCACCCTGCGTCTGAACGTCAAGATTGAAACGAGCCGGAATTTTGATGTCGAATTCCGCTTCCGAGGCGGGGTCTCGATGCCTCGGACCAGATAACTCCCCGTTCAGGTAAACACCCCCGCCCTCTATGAAGCGGGCGCTGAGGCGGTAGGCATCGAAAACGCGGCGCGCTATTTCCTCGCTTCCCGTGTAAGCGCGCAAAACCACGCGACACTCGATCCGATTGCCGGACCTGGGGGTGATTTCCACGGAGCCCATGTCCGCGCGCAGAATGAGCTTTCCACCCTCGCGCGCCGGACCGGTCCACACGTAGGTCTCCGTCCAGGAGGCGTTTCCGCCACGCACGGGCGTGCCTCGCCTTACGATGGACTGGTCGAACGCCTGCAAGGGAAGGGCAGCCAGCCAAAGCCATATTGCGAATTGCAAGATGTGTTTATTTCTCATGAAGTGGTTAGAACCCATCGCTTCCCAACTTTCTCAGCGCACTCGCGCACTTCAATCGCACATAGCGGTTCGGATCGTTTGTGGCAAGGCGCTCGAGCGCGCTCAGAATCGCTTCGTCACGCCCTTCCTTCTCAATGTGATCAACAAGCACGTCAACAGATTCGACCCTGACTCCCATGTTCCTGTCATGTTGCAGGACCTCCATCAAGCTCTGTTGCAGATCATCGCCGCCCTCCATACCTCGAACCGCGTCCAAGGCTGCCAGGCGGTTCCCGATGTTCGAGTCGTGCTCCAGGGTATAGAGCAAGGCGGCTCGGACGTTAGGACTCTTGGTCCGGGCACGCAGGGCGTCCAGTGTGTCACGGCGAATCCCTGCGTTGTCGTAACTCTTCATGGCATAGACCAAAAGCTGTTGGATGTGTGGATCGTCAAGCGACCCTTCCACAGTGACACGGCGTTGCGCGTCCAATGTGATACGCACGTCGCCCGTCTTCGGATCTGGAGCCACGCGGCTGATATCGTTGATGCGCATGTTTTCAAAGTCCGCGCCGGCCAGGGAAGACGTGGTCACGTTTCCAGGCTCGGAAGGGACCACTCTGGCGGCTTGCGGGCGGAGCGTCCAGCCTAGCCCAAACCCAAAAACTATCAGGCTTAAAGTGAAGGCGAGGCGGGGGGCAATATTTAGTCGCAGGAATGGCAGCCACTCCCGGATCAAGCCATGCCATCCCAGTCGTTCCCTGTCGAGCGCTTCCACCAGCGCTTGCCTGCACTCCACCAGAAAATCTGGAGAAGCCTCAATGCGTGGCCGTTGAGCCAGCACCTCATGAAGGCTGCGGAGTTGCTCCCGCGTAGCCTGGCAATTGACGCAGCCCGCAAGATGCGCCTCATAGCCCGCCCGTTGCTCAGGCGGAAGGTCGCCATAAAGATCGAGCGTCAGGTCCTCTTCAAACTCCTTGCAGTTCATGACCACATCTCCTGAGGTGCTGGTAAGGCGTCGTCAGGTAATAACCGTTCCATTCTCGAATCGCAACCCCCTCACCCCCTTGGGGGAGAGGGGGAGAGTTGATTCAAGCCTTGTTCCCCTCGCCCCCTTGGGGGAGAGGGTGTCCCGATCTGATCGGGACGGGCCTACGCCCGCCGAAGGGGAAAGCGGCGAGCCGTGAACAACATCGGCTTCGGCCCGCAGGCGGGTGAGGGGGTTGTTCAGCGACCAATGCAATGGATGTTTCGTGACGACTCCTCAGTAGGGGAAAACTCCGTCCCCGATCCATATTCCCTGGCCCCTATTCCCAATTCCCTCTAAATAAGATCTCCAAGCTCCAGGCGCAATTTCTGGGTAGCGCGGAACAGGCAGTTCTTGACCGTCTGCTCGCTGGTCTTACAAAGCCCGCCAATGGCGCGGAGCTTGAGACCTTGGTAATGCTTCAATTCGAACACCATGCGCTCGCGAGGGTTCAGGCGCTGGAGCGCTGCCTGGATGCGCCGCCCAATTTCCTTGGAGTGGACGGCCCGTTCCGGATTGAGCACCGGCCTCTCGTCAGGCACCGTCTGAAAATACTCCGGTTCGCCTTCTTCCCTTTCGGGTCCCTGGACTTCCTTGCGAGTGCTTTGGCGGCGTAGATAGTCCAGGCAAACATTCATCACCACCCGATAGAGCCAAGTGGAAAAACGCGCCTCAAGGCGGAAGTAGCGGAGGGAGCGGTAAACCTTCAAAAACGCCTCCTGGTAAAGGTCTCGAGCCTCTTCCTGGGAGCGCACCACTTGCAACGCAAGGCGAAGCACGTTCTGATCGTACACTCGCACCAACGACTCGAAGGCTTCAGAGTCCCCTCCCTGGGCGCGGCGGATCAGTGCGATCTCGTCCGCCCCGCTCAGTTGCCTCGCCTCTTCTCGTATGTCTCCGGCCAGTTCCAAGCAGCCTTCCATCACCAACTTCGCTTGAACCTCTCTACCCTTTACGACGCCTTGACAGGGAAAAGGTAAGCGCCAAAAAGCAGAAATTAGAAACTGGAAATTCGAAGTCTCTCCAGTCGAGTTGTCTTGGAAGGGTACGCCCAGGAGTTAGACACAGCAAAAAGCGCATGGTCGGAAGAGCCCTGACCGCGGTTACTCGCCTGTATTGAGGAAAACCTTGCCTGCTTCCACCTTCACCGGATGGGTTTTGAGGTCCACACAAGCGGGCGCCCCTTTGGCTTGGCCGGTGGTAAAGTCAAATCGCCCGTTGTGCTTCGGACATTCGATGATGTGACCCATGACGAAGCCACCCGAGAGATGGACACTTGCGTGTGTGCATAGGCCGTCGGTGGCGTAATATGTGTCGTCGACCGTCCGGTAGATCGCAAAGGTGCGACCGTCGTGATCGAAGCGGATGACGTCTTCCTTTTCAATGTCGCCCGTGCCGCAGACTTCAATCCAGGTGTTGTTCATGGCGTGATTCGGCTACGCCGGCTCCAGCGACGAAGCGAGCGGGGCACTGCCGGGCAATGGGCGCCGGACGAAATACGTCGGGTCTTTCGCCTGCCTGAAAAGCGTGGGGATGATCTCCCGGTAGGCTTCCCAGAGACCATTATAAGGTTTCGGCATGTCCGCCTTTAATTCCTGATGCAGCTTGCCCAGGGCGTGGTAGGGCACCATCGGGAACATGTGGTGCTCGACGTGGTAGTTCATTTCCCAATAAAGGTAGCGGAAGATGGGGTTCATGTACACGGTGCGGGTGTTGAGTCGGTGGTCGAGAACGTCCTCGGCGAGGCCCGCGTGCTGGGTTGTCCCAAAGACGACCATCAGCCACGACCCGTATAAGGAGGGCAGGCCGACGTACATCAACGGCAGGATGCTGCGGATGGCAATCGCCCAAGTAATGACCGCCGCGTAGATGAGGATGTAGATGCGCGCGTTCCGATAGACCTTGTGGTGTTCCTCAACCGGGATGTAAGTCGCCTCCGCGGGAGTAAGCCGCCCAAAGCAGTGGCGCACCATCTTGACGATTTCCTGGGGCGCCCTCTTGATACTGAAAAAACCCAGCCCCAGGCCCAGCAGATCTGCCGGGCGAGGCACGGCGATTTCCGGGTCGCGGCCAACGATGATGGTATCTGTGTGGTGCCGAGTGTGACTCCATCGCCACGGCACGGATTCACGAAACACCATGAAGGAAGCTATTTCATAAAGGACATCATTCATCCACACCGTCTTAAAGGCTGTCCGATGACCAGGCTCATGCCACCGCGAATCGGACGACGAACCGTAGACCACGCCATAGACGACAAAGCAGGGAAGGGCCCACCACGTGCCCCAAGTCAGATAACCGAGCGTGCCCGAGGTAATCAGCAGCGCGAACCAGATCAACGTGTCGCGGATCGCCGGTCCGTCCCGGCGCTGCATGAGTTCCTTCAACCGTTGGCGCGATATTTTGCAGGTATACCACTCAGCGTTGGCCAGCCCGCGCTCCTCGGCGAGTTTGGTGTCGCGCCCGGTGAGACTGTAGTCGCGTTTGGTGATTTCAAATCCCAAACTGTCCCCCCTCTCGCTTGCCTGCAAATGCTACTCCGTTCACAGGAAACAAGTCCACCTGATAATACGCAGGTGTAACGTCAAGCTGCTGGCGCAAAAAGGAGGAGGGTGCGGGTCTTCCATTGCTACTTCTCATGCAGGGCGCAGATGCTCCAGACCAATATGGAAAAGGACAATTAGATCCATGGAAACGAGGGTGGCGCGTGCCTTGCCTTTTATGCATGGGCCCCACGAACACGGGCAACGTCTCTGTCACCGGTTCTGTTCGTGGCCTGTCCGGGTTTCTTAACAGCCTCCAACATAAAATGCCATATCGGTGCCACCCACGGCTTGATATTCCCCCCATCCACAGCAAGCGTAGCGCAGACCGCCGCCTTTGCGGTCTGCGGCTCTTCCCTACTGAAGAACCGCGGACCCCAAGGGCGGGGGTCCGCGCTACCCAAACAGATTCGTGCGTTTAAATCCGAGGACAAGGAAGTGCAACCTCGGAGGCGGACGGAAATGGAATCTTCCAGCGTCAGTTTCACAGTACTTGGTTGTGGTGTAGACTCTCAATGCGGTTGGTACAGACTCTCGCTCAGGTCAGAAAATTCGAGGGGGTTCTCACGTCATGCGGAAAGTCTTCCTTATCTGTATCTGCACTCTGACCCTTGCTCCGCTGGGGGCGGGGGACGATCGTTTACTCCAGTGGATGGATAGGATCGCGCAACAGCAGCTTTCCGAGCGCGAGGCCACTGTCGCGAGGATTCATACGGTGGGCGAAGCGAAAGCGCGCCAGGCATGGGTGCGCGCCGAGATTCTGAAGTTGCTGAGCGGCCTCCCGGACTACAACGGCCCGCTAAATGCAAAAGTTACGGGCCGGCTCGAACGGTCGCGCTACACCATCGAGAAAGTTATCTTTGAAAGCCTACCCGAGTTCTATGTAACGGCCAACCTTTACCTGCCCAGAGAAGGCGGCAAGCACCCGGGCGTCCTCATGCCCATGGGTCACTCGGAGGAGGGCAAGCTTGCCGGACAGCCCATGGCTGCGAACCTGGCCATGAAAGGCTTCGTAGTGCTGGCTTACGATCCGGTGGGCCAAGGCGAGCGCCAGCAGGCCTACGACCGCAGGGTCGAAGCTTCCCTCGTCGGCGTCGCGACGGATCAGCATATCCAGGCCGGCGCGCAGAGCATTCTGGCGGGCGAAAACTTCGCGCGTTACCGCATCTGGGACGCCAAGCGAGCGCTCGACTACCTACTGAGCCGGCCGGAGGTGGAAAGCGAAAAGATAGGCTGCACCGGCTGCTCGGGTGGCGGGACGCTGACTACCTATATCTCGGCGCTCGACCCGCGTATCAAGGTGGCGGCGCCGGCCTGCTACATAAATTCCTGGCGCCAACTGTTTGCCGGACCCACCGGGGATTCCGAGCAGAGTTTCCCCTTTTTCCTCTCCTCGGGCCTGGATGTGGCGGATTACATCGAGCTGTTCGCTCCTAAGCCTTGGTTGATAAATTCCACGGTCGGCGATTTCTTCCCCATCGAGGGCGCACGCCACGCTTACCAGGAAGCGTTGGACTGGTACCGGATTTACAACGCTGAAGACAATATCCGCTGGGCGATCGGTCCCGGGCCGCACGGCACACCCCTGGAAATCCGCGAGGCGATCTACGAGTGGATGATTCGCTGGCTGAAAGATGGCCGCGGCAACTTCCGCGAAGAGCCGGTCGAGTTGGCGCCGGAATTCGATCTGCTAGCGACTCAAACCGGCCAAGTGGGAGGCCGCGAAATTTACCAAGTAATCCTGGAGCGCTTCCGGCAGAGGATGAGCCAGGGGAACTCTGAGCAGTTGTTAGCGGAAATGCGCAAGTGGTCTGGGCCTCACGCCGGCCAGCCGCCCGTCGTGCACGTCTTAAGTGACGTGCCGGGGGAGGTCTTTCGCACTCAACAACTGGCCTTGGAAGTCGAGCCCGGGCTGGAAACCTCAGGCGTTTTATATGCCCCCGTCGCGCCCGGCCGCAAGTCGGCGGTCTTGCTGATAAATATGGAAACGCCCTTGGCCGAGCGCTTGGCTGCCCAGGGCGCGGTGGTCCTGAACCTGCAGCCGCGTGGTGTCCCGGTACCCTCCACGGGCGAGGATCAAGCCGCCGCTTTGCAGAACATCCGCGCCTGGGTGATCGGGAAGGATCTGGCGGGCATGCGTGCAGGTGACATTCAGCGCGGTGTGGACGTGCTTCTCGCGCAGCCTGACGTCGATGCCGGTTCCCTCCGCGCCGCGGCCCGCAACGTTTCGGGCGTCTGGCTGCTCATGGCAGCTTCTACCGATGCGCGCATCGGCAAGATCTGGCTCGACCGCACTCCTTACAGCCTGCGGGCAGCCCTGGAAGTCCCCCTGGCTCGCGATCTGCACGACGCGGTGATTCCCGGCTTCGCGCTCCATTGGGATCTGGAGGACCTTGTGAAAGCTATGGCGCCGCGCCCGGTCCTCTGGACCGACCCCACCGACTGGGTGGGCAAGGTGGTCCCGCACCGCGCTGGTTTTCTTTATCGTATTTTCAGAGAGCCGGATGACCGCTTTCTGGCGGAACTTATGAAGTGAGCCGGAAAATGACAGTGCAGACCCGCACCGGAGGGAATCCAGAAGTCCAGTCACGAAGCGAATCTGTAGTGACTCATTTTGGTTTTGTAGCGCCGGGCTTTACAGGCTGCGGAAAAACTCGACCCCCGCGTAAGCGGGGGTCCACGTCAGTCCAGAAGGAGCTGAATTCCCGCTTTCGCGGGAATGACCGACAGGGGGTGATTTTCGACGGAGCGAAGCTTTGATAGGGGTAGGGAGAGCGAAACGCTCCCCCTCCCTCCGAACCGGACGGGCGGATCTCCCGCATCCGGCTCTCCAGTCGGTGGTTTTACCTCCGAGAGGATTGACAGGCCAGCGTATGGGCAGCCGGCAAGGAGAACAGGCCCAGCGCGGCAAAGAAAGCATTCAAAGCCGTCAACATCCGTTCCGTCCAGACCGACGCTTCCACCCAAGCCCAGCGAGCCCGAATCTCTCCGGCGGGTTTAGCCCCTGTTCCAGGCACTGCGTCCGGTTCCATCGGTCTGTCCATCCCGTCTCCAACCACCTGCGCAGGCTTCGCCTTGCCAGGGCACGTTACCCATCGGCAGGTCGAACCGGGACAGCATCCCTACGCGTCTTCCCCCCAAACGGAACTCGGGGCTTCGCCTTTCACTCGCAGGCTCACCACCTCACGCCGGCCGTATCGAGTTCGTCATCCTACGGACTGGCCGTTCACCTCCTGCTGCTCCCCACCGCGCCTTGCGACGACGCAGTTGCAGTCGGTTACAAGTTACGTTGTCTTGGAGAGGACTTCCACCTCTCCGACCAAGTGCGCTCTCAGGCGCACGAGTGCGGCAGCTTGCCAGCGCTGAGTTCACAGTGACATGCTACTTCGGCAGCCAGCGGGGGAAGTCAGCTCCTTGGTCGTCCAAGCCACGGGTAAGCAGGCGCTGATTCTTGCCGTCGGCATCCATCACCCAGATTGCTGGAAATTCGCCGTTCTTGGCTCGGCAAAAGAGAATCCGTTTCCCGTCCGGTGAGCAGGTGGCTCGAAAGTCCCATTGAGGCGGATCGTTGTGAGTGAGCCGCGTGACCGAGCCATCTTTCGGACTCAAGAGGCAGATCTCGGTCCCGCCACGGGCTTCCTCAGGCTTGAAATCCCGGTTGAAGTGGTCGGTATCAGGCCGCTGCGCCTGGTATTGCCACGCTGATTGCGAGCCGGGCAGTTTGCGCGTATAGAGAATGCGTCCGTCGGGACACCATTGGGGCACGTTCGAACCATCCCCATGGTGCTTTTCATTTCCGTACGAAGTCGCAAACCACTGGGTTTGCCCCTTTGTCAGCACTCGATTTTCAGAGCCATCGGGCTTCCCTACGCAGATATCCGACCATTGGTGGCCGGGGTCCGTCTTGTAAGTGCAGTCTTGGTAGAGTATCCAGTTCCCGTCGGGAGACCAGCTTGTCCCGAAGTACAAATGATCCGGATTACCTGCCACCAACGCGCGCCCGGAGCCGTCGACGTTGGAGCTAAAGACCCGGTAAGTTGGCTTGCCAGCGCTATGGAACGCGATACGCTTACCGTCGGGGCTCGCGCTAAGGCCGTAGGGAAAGCCCTCTTCCGGCCGCGTGATCTGCTTCTGATGAGTGCCGTCCAGGTCCATACTGAAGAAACATGCCCGGCCGTCGAGCAAGACGACCTGAACAATCATCCGCTGCTCGCCCGGTAGAATTACGCAGGGCGCGTAAAAAGGGGCTATTCTCTGCTCTTTTAGAATCTCAGTAATAGACCCGTTATCGAGGTCGTAAATCCAAATATGAGTAGGGGTTTTATGGTAGTACTCGCTGAACGGTCTGCCGTTGGGATTGACCTTTTCCAAGCTCAGGAGGATCACCCGCCGGCCATCGGAGAAGAACTCAACGGGCTGCACCGAAGCTTGGTTGGGAACATCAAAGTTCAGGTAGCGCAATCCCGTCCCGTCGGTTTTCATCAGCCCGGTCTTGCCTTGCGAGGTGAAGAAAAAGCTCCCGTGATTAGCGCCACTCCGCCTGTTAGCCGGCTTGACCTCTCTTGGAACCCACGCGGCAGGCAACATGCTCACGGCAAACAACTCAAGAAATTCTCGCCGTCGGACTAAGTGCGAGACCATATCTTTGCTCCTTTTCAACAAGTGGTTGTGGCGCGTCGACCTGAGCTTGCGCGAAGCGCCTTGGAGTGCGGTAGCAGCAGCTACCGCCTTTCTGGCTCTAGCTCTGGCGCGATTGCGGTATGAATCAATGGCGGAAGGCGGTAGCTGCTGCTACCGCACTCCACGGCCGGCTTCGCCGGCATGAAGGGCACCCACATCGAACTCGGACCCACAAAAGACGCTCGGTTGCGGCTCCGCCGCGCTGCGCAGTCCCGCATGCGCGGGACTGCGCAGGGCACGGGACGCAGAAATAATCACGCAGGCCTTGTAACGGCGGGGCTGAAGAGTCTTTGTGAAACCTCGTGTCTGGCATTGGCCAGACTGGACCCCCGCTTCCGCGGGGGTGACAGCGCTGGATTTAGGGGCTGTATTCCGACCTGTCATTCCCGCGAAAGCGGGAATCCACGAGTTTTCACACAGACTCTTCAGCCCCGCTCTTCAAGACCTATGGTGAGAAATGCGGGTTAGGCTATCGCAGCGGTTTTTCGAACGCGAACGTAACTTGCGAGCGCTTCCTGCAAAATGGGCGCGCGCGGGTAGGCATGCCCGAGGTGCTGGCGAAAACCTTCCGCATAGGCAAACCCACATTCGCGGCCATAACCCTCCGCCCACGCTGTCATTCTATCCAAATACTCGTCCAGCCCGTGATGGGAGCGCAGCCATTCGCGTTGCGAGGCGTGGCGAGCCAGCATCTCGCGTTTGTTGGAAAGCTGTTTGCTGATGTCCACATAAAAGTTGGGATGGATCCGTTGTCCCAAATGATCCAACCCCTCCGTGGCATCCGCGTAGTAAAGGGCTGGTGTGGCGCGGCCGAGCTTGGCCGGCGGATTCTGCCGGGTGTCGTAGTTCGGCATAGCTATGGCGAAGGTTGCTCCCCGGACCAGGCGGGAGGTTTCTTCGTGGTCCAGCATGTAATCAACCGGCGATTGGGTGATCACTACGTCCGGATCAAATCGCCGCAGGCAGTCAACGACTCGGCGGTGGTTTTCGGCGTTGCAAAATATTTCAACGTCCAGCAAACCGGCGCACTGATAGGTTGCACCCAGGAAGTCCGCCGCAGCTTGCGCTTCGGCGTAGCGAATCCGCGCGATCTCATCCCGCGGGGTTGTGGCCGAGCCACAATCCCCCGCTGTCATGGTGAGGATCCCCAACTCCCAGCCTAGTTCTTTCAGATGAAATAGAGTTCCCCCCGCTACCATCTCGGCGTCGTCGGGGTGAGCCATAGCCACCAGCAGGCGAGGGACTCGTTGCTCTAAAGGCATCAGTTGACCTCCGCGACCAAAGGCCCGGCCAGCGCCTTGGTGAAGTAAAGGACGCCCGGCTGCATCGGCATCCAGGTGGAAGGGACGTGACGACTGGTGGCGTGCCGCAACGTGACCCACAATGACAGGCCCTGCCACTGCATGCCGCGGCCGAGTTCACCATCCGCGCCCCCAATGGCGTAGTCGGCGCG
>Ga0224555_1002786_pt1 | contig 19530 bp, 12 predicted proteins | sample 714S23034metaG_FD_180687 | JGI IMG/M metagenome (GOLD analysis project Ga0224555, IMG submission 180687) | Peat soil microbial communities from Stordalen Mire, Sweden - 717 S2 30-34 | ecosystem: Environmental > Terrestrial > Soil > Wetlands > Peat | place: Sweden: Norrbotten County, Stordalen...
GAAGCGATTGACCGGGCCGCTTCTTGGAATTCTATCCGAGCCGAGAGCCGCAACCCGAGGGCGGACGAGTGCTTGCCGCCGCCGAACAGTTTCCGCGCGCCCATAATTCATGCCCCAACCGCCGCGGGATCGGCTAGACTTGGCAATTAAGCTGACCCGCGACGGGGAGGGAACGACATGGCCGATTGGAAACTGGTGCAGAGAGATCCATCGGAGGCTCTGGCACGGTTGCACTTTTTCTCAGTCACCAAGAAGCATTCGTGCGGCGAAATTGAAGCGCGCATCACGATCAAGGAATTTGCCACGCCCAAGATGAGCGAGATGCAGTTCTTTGCCATCGCCGATATCGAGTTGAATCAGCGCACACTGAAATTCCAGCCGTTCGGTTGGAGCGATACCCTGATGGGCGCGCTCGCCGAATGCATGAGGAATCTCCGCAAGTTCGATTTTGAGTGCGACGATCAGCCCGCTGCGCCATCCGCGGACTAGGTCTCTGCCCGCCAAGAGATGTATCTCCGGCGGATAGTAGCGCCGGTCTCCAGACCGGCTGTCCTGGCGGCGTCCGCGCCACCAGCAGGCATACAACCCCAAAGAACATTTCCTGCCGGTCACAGACCTGGTGGCATGTCGCAGAGTCAACGTTACTAGTACTACAGTTGTACATCGAAGACTCCAGAGGGAGCAGGGGGTTTCAACCCCCTGAAAGATGGCGAATTGACGTGGCCTTTAGGCCCGGGTCTTTGCTGGTTTGCCAAGAATTCAGCGAAATACAACTGTAGTACTAGCGGAAAGTGGAAATATTCCGATCCGGCCCGCTGCATCCGCAGTAACGCTGTCTCTGCGGCATGACGCTAGAAAACCTCTTGCTCATCCGGCCGTTCCCATTGACAATCGAATCAGCGATGACCCCTTTCACCTTCTTCCCCTCCAGCCGTTTGCGCCTTCTTTCGTGCTCCATCGTCGTCTTGCTCTCGGCCGCCGCGTCCGCATCCGCAAGCGCGCAGGAACTGTCGCCTGCATTATTCAACGGCCTGCGCTGGCGCCTGGTTGGCCCTTTTCGCGCGGGGCGCGTGGTCGCGGTCGGCGGCGTGCCCGGCAGCGGCCGTGACTTTTACTTCGGCGGCGTGGATGGCGGCGTCTGGAAGACCACCGACGCAGGCACCGTGTGGCAGCCGATCTTCGATGGCCGGTCCGTTGCTTCGATCGGCGCGCTGGCCGTGGCGCCTTCCGATCCCAAGGTGATCTACGTGGGCACCGGCGAGTCCGATATCCGTTCCGACCTGGCCTCTGGAGATGGCGTGTATCGCAGCGGCGATGGAGGAGTGACGTGGAAGCACATCGGCCTCGACGATTCGCGCCAGATCAGCCGCATCCTGGTCGATCCGTCCGATGCCAACACCGTTTATGTGGGCGTGCTGGGACACGCCTACGGGCCCAGCGAAGAGCGCGGCGTTTACAAGTCCACCGACGGCGGCGAAAACTGGCAGCGCGTGCTCGACAAAGGGCCTGACACGGGCATCGCCGATTTGGCCATGGCCGTGAACCAGCCGCAGATTCTGTTTGCCGCTACCTGGAATGCGCATCGCGCTCCTTGGAGCGTCTACGCGCCGCTTGATGGTCCTGGAAGCGGGATCTTCCGCTCCACCGACGGCGGCGCGCACTGGGTTGCGATCTCAGGACACGGATTGCCTGGAGGCGCGTGGGGACGCACCGGCATTGCGGTGGGAGCCGATGGCCGCCGCGTGTATGCCACCATCGACTGCCCCGGCCATGCGGGCCTCTACCGTTCCGATGACCAGGGCGATAACTGGACGCTTGTCAACAGCGACGAGCGCCTGACCAGCCGCGCATGGTACTTCAGCTCCCTGGCCATCGATCCAACCAACGCCGACGTTCTCTATATTCCCAATATCGCGCTCTACCGGACCGAGGATGGCGGCAAGACCATCGAAATTGTGCGCGGAGCGCCGGGAGGCGACGATTACCACCAGGTGTGGGTCGATCCAAAAACTCCTTCTCACCTGGCGCTGGGCGTGGACCAGGGCGCAACCATCAGTCTCGATCGCGGCCAGACCTGGACCACCTGGTACAACCAGCCCACCGCGCAGCTCTATCACGTCACCACCGATCACGCATTTCCCTATTCGATCTACGGAGCGCAGCAGGACAGCGGCTCCATCGCGGTGCACAGCCGCTCTGATCACGGCCATGTCGATACGCGCGATTGGTTCCTTCCCGGCGGCAGCGAGAGCGGCTACCTCGCCATCGATCCCAGAGACGAAAACGTGGTCTATCTCTCAGATACCTACGGCGGAGTGAGCCGCTTCGATCTCCGCACCTCGTTCAGCCAGGACGTCACGCCGTGGCCGCTGGGCGGTTTTCAGACGCCGATCGACAAGCGCCGCTACCGCGACCCCTGGACGCCGGTGCTGGTATTTTCGCCGGCCGACAAGATCTCGCTCTACCTGGGCACCCAGTACGTGATGAAGACCGGCGACGGCGGCCTGCACTGGCGCGAGATCAGTCCCGACCTGACCGGAGCCGTCACCGGAAGCAGCAATAACGGGCCGGCCACGCTCGATAACGCCGAGCCGCGCGGATACGGCGTGGTGTTCACCATCGCCCCGTCGCCGCTCAACGCGGATGAGATCTGGGCAGGGTCTGACTCCGGGCTCATTCACCTCACAACCGACGGCGGCAAGAGCTGGCGCGACGTCACTCCGCCCGGAATCTCCCCGTGGAGCAAAATCTCTCTCATCGAGGCTTCGCGCTTCGATCCCGCGACCGCCTATGCTGCGGTCGACCGTCACCGGCTCGACGATCGCAAGCCATACATCTACATCACGCACGATTTTGGCAAAAGCTGGAAACTCGCAGTGAACGGCATCGCGCCGAATCACTTTTTGAGCGCCGTTCGCGAAGATCCTGAACAGCGGAACCTCCTGTTTGCGGGCACTGAATTTGGAATTTATGTCTCATTCGATGGGGGAGACGACTGGCAGCCGATCAATCTCAATCTGCCCGTCAGCTCAATTCGCGACATGACGTTCAACGGCAGCGATTTGATCGTGGCCACGCACGGCCGTTCCTTCTGGGTGCTCGATGACATTGCGCCGCTGCGCCAGGCTGCGGCCGCCCAGAAAGCGAAGGCGTTTTTCTACGCGCCGCCCGCGGCAGTGCGCGTGGACAACGACGGATTCCTGGGCACGCCCCTGCCGCCGGAGGAGCCGCAAGCCGCCAATCCGCCGGACGGGGCGATCGTCGATTACTACCTGGGTAGCGCCGCAACCAAAGTGACGCTGCAGATCGTCGACGCTCGAGGGCGCGTGCTGCGCCATTTTTCGAGCAACGACAATACCACCGTGAAGCAGCCTCTTTTGCCGATCGCGGAGCGCTGGTTTCCCAAGCCGCGGGTTCTTGAGTCCGGCGCGGGAGAGCATCGCTTTGTGTGGGACCTGGCGGGGGGCGGCTCCGGCACGGGACCCGCAGGCGACGATGACGATGCTTCCGCTGTGCCTGCAGGGCCGCGCGTGCCCCCGGGCACCTACACGCTGCGCCTGACCGTGGATGGCGTGCAGTCGGACCGGCCGTTGCGCGTGACCATGGATCCCCGCGTCAATGTTACTGCGCAGGCGCTGGACCGGCAGTTCGCGCTGGCCGATTCCATTTATGCGCAAATGCTATCCAGCCGCAAAGCCATGGCGGAGCTCGAGAGCGTGGAGAGTCAGTTGAAGACGCTCGAGGCCGGAACCAATCCGCCTGACCTGGCCGGCGCCGTCCACGCCGCTCTCGCCCGCCTGCAGCAGATCAAAGGCAGTGAAGACGCAGGCAGCGACGATGCGGATCACGGTAAAAAGGGAACCGAACCCGGCCTCGCCGCGGCCAATTCCGGGTTGGGCGCGGCGCTGAGAATGGTGGAGAGCGGCCATCGAGACGCTCCCTCGCAGGCGCTCCTCATCTTCAACCAGATGAGCAAGGCGGCGGGCGAAAACATAGCAGCCTGGCTGCGATTCAAATCTGCCGAGTTGGGCGATGTGAATGCGGCGCTGGGGCGCGCTGGCCGCAAGCCGATGCAGATCGCCGCAATTGAGGAGCAGGTGCACTACGCGATGACCCGCTGAAGGCGCGGAGTTTACCCACACCTCGCCCTGGCCTGGTTTTCCAGTGCATTGATAACAATACGTTTATATCCATTCTGCCGGGTTCGTTCCGGGAATGCCTTCCCGGCCCCCAAACCATAGGTGTTAAAACCGGTAACCTTCGAGTCAGGAAGCAGCACGAACAACCAATAAGGTGACTATAATCACAAAGGAGCGCGAAAAAGTTGGCGCTCTTTCAAGAATCTCTATCCGAAGGGAATCCCGCCAGATGGCGACAGGAGACCTGGCCCTGGGTCAAGAACAGGGCGCACTCAGCGCGCGCCAGCGCGTCATCAACGATTTCAGCATCAACGTAGCAACGGTAAACGGATCCGGCTCGCAATCCGCCAATAGCGTGCTGCTGAAAAGCATCTTCGGAATGGGGGTTCCCGTCAGCGGTAAGAACCTCTTTCCCTCGAACATCGCCGGTCTGCCCACCTGGTACACCATTCGCGCCAGCAAAGACGGGTACGTGGCCCGCAAGCGCGAATCCGAGTTCCTGGTGGCGCTCAATCCCGAGACGGCACGCGAAGACATCCTCGCGCTGCCTGCGGGCGGCGTGGCCATCTACGAGGAGAGCGCCAATCTCAAGCAGTATCGCAGCGACGTAGTCTACTACCCGGTCCCGTTCGACAAGCTCACCGCCGCCGTGTGCACCGAGGCCAAGCTCCGCAAGCTGGTCAGGAACATGATCTACGTGGGCGTGGTCGCGCAGTTGCTCGAGATCGACCTGGGCGTGGTTGAGAGCGGTGTCCGCAAGCAATTCGCGAAGAAGCAAAAGGTCTTCGACCTCAACTTCGGCGCGGTCAAGGCTGGCTACGATTACGCGCGGACCACATTCACCAAGCAGGATCCGTTCTACATCGAGCGCATGAACGGGACCGCGGGCAAAATCATCATCGACGGCAATGCGGCCTGCGGTATGGGCGCGGTCTTTGCCGGCGTCACCGTGATTGCCTGGTATCCCATCACCCCGTCCACTTCGCTCATCGAGGCCGCCACCGACCTGCTCAAGAAGTTTCGCGTCTCTCCCGAAGGCAAGGCGACTTTTGCCGTGGTGCAGGCTGAGGATGAGCTGGCCGCCATCGGCATGGTGCTGGGCGCGGGATGGGCGGGCGCGCGTTCCATGACCTCCACCTCCGGCCCCGGAATCTCGCTGATGGCCGAGTTCGCCGGCCTGGGTTATTTCGCCGAGATTCCCGGCGTCATCTTTGACGTGCAGCGCACCGGCCCGGCTACTGGAATGCCCACGCGCACCTCGCAGGCCGACCTGCTTTCAACCGCTTTCCTGTCGCACGGCGACACCAAGCACGTGGTTCTGTTGCCGGGCTCGGTGAAAGAGTGCTTCGAATTCGGCTACGCTGCCTTCGATCTCGCTGAGCGCCTGCAGACGCCGGTCTTTGTGCTCTCCGACCTCGACCTGGGCATGAACAACTGGATGGCCGATCCCTTCGTCTATCCTGACAAGCCGCTGGACCGGGGCAAGATTCTCACCGCCGAAGACCTCAATCGCCTCGGCGGTTTCGCCCGCTATCGCGATGTGGATGGCGACGCCATCGGCTGGCGCACGCTGCCCGGAACCAACCACCCCAAGGCCGCATACTTTACCCGCGGCTCAGGACACAACGACGCTGCCGGCTACACCGAAAAGCCCGGCGAGTACATCGCGCTGATGGAGCGGCTGTCGCGCAAGTTTGAAAATGCGCGCAAGCTGGTTCCGGCGCCGGAAACAGTGCGGGACGGGACCTCGAAAATCGGATTTCTGGCTTTCGGCACCACCGATTTTGCGCTCCGCGAGAGCCTCGACCAGATCAAGGCCGAATACGGCCAGACCGTGGACTACATGCGTATCCGCGCCTATCCCTTCGCGCACGAGATTCACGACTTTGTCGCCTCGCACGAGCGCGTTTATGTCGTCGAGCAGAACCGCGACGCGCAAATGGCCAGCCTGCTCAAGCTCGACCTGCCCGGCGACCAGGTGGTGAAGCTGCGCAGCATTCTTCACTACAACGGCCTGCCGGTGGACGCGCGCACCATCAGCGAAGAGTTTGCAACCAGGGAGGGTCTCTAAGCCCGCTCGAACTGCTGACGTTTTGAAAGGGCACGGCTTCAGCCGTGCCGAAAGAGAACGAAAAAGAATTTTGGGGCTTTAGCCCCCGAGGAAAAAATGGCTACCGCAACACCAAGTCCCAAAGTGAATCACATCGGCCTTCCCATGCTCGAGTACCGCGGCGGCAAATCCACGCTCTGCGCCGGGTGCGGCCACAACGCCATCTCCGAGCGCATTATGGACGCCATGTTTGAGATGGGCGTTCAGCCGGAGCGCGTCATGAAGATGAGCGGCATCGGCTGCTCGTCCAAGAGCCCCGCCTACTTCATGAGCCGTTCGCACTCCTTCAACAGCGTGCACGGCCGCATGCCATCGGTCACCACCGGCGCTCTGCTCGCCAATCACACCATGACCGCATTGGGCGTCTCCGGCGACGGCGATTCGGCATCCATCGGCATCGGCCAGTTCGTGCACCTCATGCGCCGCAATCTGCCCATGATCTACATCATTGAAGATAACGGCGTCTATGGTTTGACCAAAGGCCAGTTCTCGGCCACTGCCGACATCGGCTCCAGGCTCAAGACCGGCGTCATCAACGATCTTCCCGCCATCGACACCTGCGCCCTCGCCATTCAGTTGGGCGCAACGTTTGTCGGCCGCTCCTTCTCCGGCGACAAAAAGCAGTTGCTCGCCATGCTCAAGGCGGCCATCGCGCACAAGGGAACCGTGATGCTCGACGTGATCAGCCCCTGCGTCACCTTCAACGACCACGAGGGATCGACCAAGAGCTACAAATTCCTACAGGAAAACGACGAGCCCATCAACGAAATCGGATTTGTGGCCAGCTTCGACGACATCGAGGTCGATTACGACTCCGGCCAGGTCTACGACGTGCAGATGCACGACGGCTCCAGCCTCCGCCTGCGCAAGTTGCTTGAGGATTACGACCCCACCGACAAGGCCAACGCGGTGCGCACGCTGATGGAAGCGCATGAATCGAACGAGGTCCTCACCGGCGTCTTCTACATCGACACCCAGAAGCCGACCTTCATCGATCAGTTGAACGTGGTAGACGAGCCTCTGGCCACGCTGCCCGAGTCGGTCACGCGGCCTCCCAAGTCCGCGCTCGACAGCCTGATGGCAAACCTGCAGTAGCGCAACTGTAGCGCCGGTCTCCTGACCGGCTGTAGCGCGGTCGTCCCGGCCCGCGCTGGTCCGAAGGTAATTACCAAATCACACTGTCTAGACGCTAGGGTCGGTACGCAACGGAGTGCCCTGGTTTGAATTTCCCGCCCGATCCGCAGCTTTTTTTTGAGAGTCGACGTAGATATAAAAAGCCGCAGCGGCCTTTCCGGCAGTGCCTCAAAATCGCACTTTCGGTGGAACAAAGGTGAGTTTGCTGTGCTAGTCTGCGAGGATCGTGAAAAAATGCATGGTTCCTCCCATGTCTTCGATCCTTCGACAGGTCCTGCTCCACCGCCTGTTGGCCGCCTTCCTGCTCACCGTGGTTGCATTTCCCTGCCTGGCGCAGGAGACTCCGCTGCCTCCCGAGCTGTCCTTCCTCTCCAAGGTCGGCAAGCCCTACCGCATCACCTATGAGCCCTGGACCGAATTGCAAATACCGGAGGGAGATCGGGGAAGCGGCGGGGTTGGCAAGGTGGCGCGCGGAAAGCATTGGGCGTTTCCCGTCATCGTTCCAGGCGCCATGACGCAGGATGCGATTTGGGCCATTATCAAGCCAGCCTTCCTTGCCAACGGCTGGACCTCGGTGCGGGAGTGGTCTGGGGGAGGGCTCGAGTTGTTTCTTCACTACCAGAAAGACGGGGTGGAGGCATGGGCCACAACAGGCCCCGGCGACCCGGAACGCGCCGGAGTTGACATGGTTGAGATTGCGCCGATGCCATTCAAGTTCGCGCTCACGCCGCCCTCCGCAACGCCTGAAACGGTTGACCCTGCCGCGGGCGATTTTCCCTGGCTGGGCCCGCTGCCGGGCTCAAAGTTCAGAAGCAGCGCGCCGGACCCGGCGCCGTTCTATGTCGCCATCAAAGGAGCGAATGAGCCGGAACTGGTGGCTTCCGGCTCCATCGTCAAGACATACTACGCCCCGCCCGATGGGCTTTCGAATCCGCTCTTCCGCATCGCTTATCACGACGCGCTGACCGCGGCTGGCTGGACAATCGTGGATGAGCGCATGGGCGCCGATGTGATCATCTCGGCGCATTTCACCAGGAACGGCCGCAACCTGTGGGCATCTCTCCACAAGAACGACAACTTCGACATTCGTGTGGCCGACGCCGGCGCTGCGAACAAAGACATGGGCAGCGATCTTAAGACCAACTGTCACGTAGCGATCTACGGCGTGCTCTTCGACTTCAACAAGTCCACGCTTCAACCTGCCAGCGATCCGGTGTTGCAGCAAATTCTGCAATTGTTGAAGAACAGTCCCACGCTCAAGATCCAGGTCCAGGGACACACCGACAACGTGGGCGGCGATGCCTACAATCAAACGCTTTCTGAAGCGCGCGCCAAGGCTATCGTCACCTGGCTCACCCAGCATGGCATCGCCGGCGCCAGGCTGACATCCAAGGGCTTTGGCAAGACCAGGCCGATTGCGGATAACGCAACCGACGCCGGCAGGGCGAAGAATCGCCGCGTTGAGATTGCCGACCCGAATTGCGCGGCGGCCGGGAAATAGCTCCGGAAGGTGGCCCGCTCATCACGGCATTGGGAACTGTGCCCCGTTCATCGCGGCACTATCGCGATGAGCGGGTCTTCGCACAAGGCCGCAGGGGAATTACGATGGCAAAACTGGGTGCCCCAGAGCCTGCCCTGAGCCTGTCGAATGGGTCCGGATTCTCGGACCTGGGAAACCTCGAACCTCAACCGGCGGGTGGCCCAGGTCCACGGGGTCATGGACGAATGACAAAACTGGGTGCCCAGGTCCGGATTTTCGGACCTGGGCGGGACCACTCCCGGCAGGAGTATCCTCTTCCCATGCCAGCGGGACTCGTTCGTAATTAGCACCTGAAAATGGCGGCTAGCTCTCTGACCGGCAAGAGATGTGTCTCCAGCGGATAGTAGCGCCGGTCTCCAGACCGGCTGTACTGGCGGCGTCCGCGCCGCCAGTAGTCATACAACCCCAAAGAACATCTCCTCCCGGTCACAGACTTAGTGCTGAGATTCCCTAGCGGAGACGTAAATGCTGACGCAAGTTTTCATTTGTATATTGGCCGCGGTCATTCTGTTCGGGAATATTGCACATTTCCGAGCTATGGCCATCTTGGCCCAATATGGCATTCGCGTCCCGCCTCAGCTGGAAATGGAGAAAGCGTTCATCCGTTAAGATAACGGAGCGAACACATGAAGAAACAACGGAAGCATTACACGTCGGAAGAGAAAGTCGCCATTCTGAGGAGGCATTTGGTGGAAGGAGTGCCGATCTCGGATCTGTGTGATGAGCTGGGGCTCCAGCCGACGGTGTTCTACCGCTGGCAGAAGGAGTTTTTCGAGAACGGCGCGGCTGCCTTTCAGCAGAAAGGACGGCCTGACCACTCCGCCGAGCAAGAACGAATCGCGCATCTGGAGAGGAAGATCCAGACAAAGGATGAGGTCTTGGCGGAACTGATGGCGGAGCATGTTGCCTTAAAAAAAAGAGTTGGGGAACTCTGACCGAGGTCTGGGTTCCGCACGATACGCGGGACCAGATCGTGGATTTCGTCCGGCGCTGGTCTGAGAAGACCGAGATCGGCGCCGGGCGGTTCATCGGATGGCTCGACATCACGGCCAGCAAGTTCTACGGCTGGCGCGAGCGCTACGGCAGGGTCAATGAGCATAACGGCTGGGTTCCCCGGGACTTTTGGCTGGAGGATTGGGAGAAGCAGGCGATCATTGCGTTCCATCTGAAGAATCCGCTGGAAGGCTACCGGCGGCTGACGTTCATGATGCTGGATGCCGACATCGTAGCGGTGAGTCCGGCCAGCGTGTGGCGGGTGCTGAGTCGAGCGGGACTGCTGCGGAAGTGGAACGGGAAATCCTTGAAGAAAGGGACCGGCTTTGAACAACCGCCGCAGCCGCACCACCATTGGCATATTGATGTTTCCTACCTGAACGTTTGTGCGACGTTCTACTACCTGTGCAGCATCCTGGACGGCTACAGCCGTTTTCTGGTTCACTGGGATCTGCGGGAGTCAATGACGGAGGCCGACATTGAGATCATTCTGGAACGGGCCAAAGAGCGGTATCCCGGGGTTAAGCCCCGGATCATCTCCGACAACGGACCACAGTTTATCGCCAAGGACTTCAAGGACTTCAAGGAGTTCGTTCGGATCTCGGGTATGACGCACGTCAGGACATCGCCGTATTACCCTCAATCGAACGGCAAAATCGAGCGTTGGCACAAATCACTCAAAGGGCAATGCATCCGCCCGGGAACGCCGCTGTCGCTCGAAGATGCGCGGCGTCTGATTAAAGGTTACGTAGAGCATTACAACAACGTTCGTCTGAACAGCGCGATCGGTTACATCACGCCAAAGGACATGCTCGCCGGGCATCAGCAGGAGATTCAGGCCGAGCGGGATCGGAAGTTGGAAGCGGCGAGGGAACAGCGGAGGAATCGCCGCCAGCGGGCCGCGTGACGGATGAAACGGATTACTCCCGGTTGGCCGACGACGCGCCTTCAATGCGCCGGGAGTGCACAGCAAGGCCCTCGCCGCCGACGGCAGCGTCCACATCCTCGACCTCTGAGGGCGAAGGGGGAATAGAGGTTCTTCGGCGGGCACCGGTGTGGTAAAGATGAGGACAATTGAGGAAAGATTGACCGATGAACCCATGGATTGGGAAAACGGCGTTTCTATTGGGGTTGGTCGTTTTCGTTGCGATTCGTGTGCCACATGACAAGCGAAGCAAGGAAACTAAGATCGCGGAGAGCCACAAGGGCGCTGTGGAAGTAACCCTTCTCGCTCTGATGGGGATGGGCGGTTTCGTTCTTCCGTTGGTATTTATCCTATCCTCGCTTTTTTCCTTCGCCGACTATGCTCTTCGACTACTGCCGCTTTTGGGCGGCATCATGTGCCTCGGTTTTTCATTTTGGCTCTTTCACCGGTCTCACGCCGATTTGGGCACAAACTGGTCCAACAGTCTGGAACTTCGTGAAAACCATCAACTCATAATATCCGGAATTTACAAATCCATCCGCCATCCTATGTATGCTGCGATATTTGTCTACGCTATCGCACAAGCCTTACTCCTTTCGAATTGGCTGGCCGGCCCGGGCTGTCTCGCCGCATTCGTTCTCATGCTCGTTTTCCGGTTGCGTCCTGAGGAGCGAATGATGTTGGAACGGTTTGGGAGACCCTACCAAGATTACGTGGCAAAGACGAAGCGTCTCATCCCCGGGATTTGGTGAGCTAGGAAAGCGTAAGGTCGGGATGCGATCTTGGCTCGACGATTGTGTCTTGATCACGGCGCATCCGGAAGTTGAGAGCGATGGACGTGGTGGAGCTACAATGATCTTGCCGGACGAAGCGGAAGCGGGCTCTGCGGGGACGCAACCATGCTGAGGGATAGCCTGGTGGTCGTATCGATGCCTTTAAAATCCCCGCCCGAGGGGCGGAATACTCACTAGCGGAGAGCGCCTTCTCTCCATTTCAGGCTGAACCAACACATTCGCGTTAGATACTATGCCAGCTTATCTGACCTTCTTTATATGCACAGAACCTACATGACTCTAGCGCGGCAAAACGGCTTGCCTTCATGGCCCATCTATGGGATTTACGTCGGTATCACTGGAATAATTGTGGGAGGTATCTTAATCATTTTGAATTTCCTGTTTCACCTTTAATCGTGTCAGCTGGGCACCTACCTGGCCCAGGTGCCCCACAATCTGCGGCGTTTTAGGGCGGGTGGTCCAGATCCCCAAGGCAGCGGACGAAACACAAACCTGGGTGCCCCAGGTCTCGAATGCGCTCTAAGTGCCATAGCATGAACGCGCTGAGAAACACGCTTAAGTTTTTGTGCTAGTTTTGCGCTATGCCTACTCGGCAACTCCGGTTTAACACTAAGGAATTGCCGAGTAGGCGACAACACGGCAGCGATGTGCAGTTCTAACGTGATTAACGAAGCTCACCGACCTTCTACGACTCAATCCGGCGCGTATAATCCGTCGTGACTGTTCGAGGAAAACCAAATGCAGTCCAAAACGGTGCTTGGACATCTGGTGCATCGCATTGGCGTTCATCAGCAAGAGAACTTGGCCACAGAGGCGTTGGGATTTATTCTTGCGAACTCTCTTGCTGCATCGCGCGCATTCACAAAATTTGCCTGCCAGATCGGTTTTTCCTGTCCGGGAGACCTACGCTTTGAAACACAGCGCGGCGGATTGGAAGATTGCATCCCGGACATGAAGTGTTACGACGCCCAGGGTAGGCTCCGAGTAACCGTCGAGAACAAGTTTTGGGCGGAACTGACCAAAAACCAGCCAGTAACCTACCTTCGTGAATTTCAAGATGAATGCCCCGCCGCTTTGCTGTTTGTAGCTCCAGAAGCCCGATTACCCTTAGTCTGGAAAGAGGTTGTTCAGCGATGTGAGGAGCAGAACATCCCAGTCAAGGACGCTCGATCGACTCCTGCGATGACATACGCTCACATCTGCGGAGAGCATTTTATGGCAGCGACATCGTGGAGGTGTCTGCTGGATGCGCTGTACTCAGAGGTTCCACTACCCGAAGAGACCGATTGCCGAAACGACATTATTCAGCTTCGAGGGCTGTGCGACATGATGGACCAAGAGGAAATACTGCCACTCGGGAAAAATGAAATAAGCGATCAGCAAACGGCGCTCAGGATCGTGAATTTCATCGATCTCGCGCATGCCATCGTGGACCAGGCCACGGGGCAACCATGCGCTCGATCGCATCTCAAATACGGGTCAGGTGCTTACCTAGACATTGCAAACTACCGTGCATGGGTGGGGTTCGGTGCTTGGACATGGCACCAGAATGGCATTTCGCCAATATGGGTACAATTCCTTTCCCGCACTCAGATGGATGAAATTCGCGAAAAGCTAACCCCATTGCGTAGGACTTCGCCGCGACGTTACTTCGAATCTCAAAACGGACGGATTGTGATGGTGCCGATTCTTCTAAAGACCGAAGTCGAGAAATATCACATTATTCAGAATCCAGTAGATCAGATTCACGAACTGGCTAAGTTGCTCGGCGGGGAGGAACAATCTGCGACCGTCGTCGCCGCCAGCTCCACGTCGGATGCTGGTACAAATGGTGAAGACTTGACAATCGATGAGGACGAAACGCCTGGGCAGACCATTCTGGAGGCGGGGACCAGCGGGGGAGACGGTAGCTCTTTTCGGAACTAGGAACGCTGCTAGCGGCAGTGGCTTGGTTCCGGATAACCGTAGCGCCCCGCACCTCTCCGGGCGGATTAATTTGAATGGATGGCCCGAATGGACTACAAACTGAGAAACCAGCCGGAGGAGCGATCCGAGGATTTTGTGCTAATTTGTGCTACTGCTTTGGAGTTTGTGGACCTTCTGGATATTTAGGACTTTGTAGAATCTGTAACTTGCGTGTTATCAACACAGCTCATTGTGGGTGCCCCATCCTTGGCGCAGCTTCATCGCGGCAAGGGTGGCAGGCCTCGAACCCCAACCGCCCGCCCTCAGTCTCCGGACCGAATATCGCATCCTGATCAATGCTTACGCGCAGGACGCCCCCATCCTTGACGCAGTTTTTTGCGGCAAGAATGGGCAAGCGTTCCCACCCGAATATTTCTTTCGCCACTTTTGCAGATTAATTCCCCCGTTGGCGCACAATTCTAAATAGAGAACAAATAAAGTACCTCATTACCCTCAGCGTCTCTGCTCTTGTTCTTGAAAAAGCCCGTAACTCCAATGTGCTCACGTATCTGCAATCGATCTCCAGCAGAATGAGGTAGATGCGGCGACGCGAATCTTGCATTCCACTGAAAACAAACGGCTTCTTTGCAGAGATGGGAGGGGGGGGGGCACCCCCAGGAGAAAGACCATGTACATGGAATGTCGTCACATCAAGCCCAACGGAGCCAAGTGCCACGCGCCGGCTCTTCGCGGTATGCCTTACTGTTACTTCCACAAGCGCTTGCACCGCCACATCGTGCCGGAGCCTGAACGTCCCAGGGAGGGGTATGAAACGCTCGAATTAGGGATCCTGGAAGATCGCTGCGCCGTTCAGCTCGCGCTCTCCAAGGTCCTCGACGCCATCGGCTCAGCGCGGCTCGATCCCCGCCGTGCCGGGCTCCTGCTCTACGGCCTCCAGGTGGCCTCTAATAATGCCGTTAACCACCGCGCCATCGCCTACATCGACTCCGTGGAATCACTTACCTATTCCGCCGACGGCGAGGAGCTTGCGCCCGAAAGCTTTGATTGCGATCCTCCCGGCGAATGCTCCGAATGTCCTCGCTTTGACCAGTGCGACAATCCCGACCGCAGCAGGACAAAGAAGAAGGCCCCTAAAGCGCTGCTCGATTCCAGCGTCCGTCAGAACACAGAAAGGTAGCCGCGCCGGAGGCGGCCCGAAAAATCCTGGGCTTTATTGATGGCTGCATATGAAATGTCCTGATAGCCGCGCCGGAGGCGCAGTGTTCGTTAGCCCCGCGCTTCACCGGGGTCCCCAAGAAACGGTCTTTGTTTCTTGGGGTGGAAGAGTGGAGAAAGATTGCACATGGAACTCCGTAGTCCCGTAGGGACGGTGCCGGGACTCCGGTTCCGATCTACATCTCCCACCAGTCGAATCTCAACATGCGGGGATAATAGAGGCCGCAGCGGATCGCCGCGTCCGCGCCATGCAAATTGCGTAGGACCCGCGCGTAGGCCTCAACCTGCGGCGCAAACCTCCGGCGCAGCTCCGGCAGCGCTGCATCCGGGTCTGCGCCATCTTCATGCGCGGTCTTGTAATCGACAATCCACCACGCAACGACGCCGTCGGCCAGCGGCTCGGCGCCGCCGCGGAAGACGCGGTCCACCTGCACCGTGCGCAAGCCGCCCGCAACCACGCCCGCCCATCGAACCTCGCTTCCGGCCTCGGGATGCGGCGACAGAATCCACTCGCCGGCCGGATCGCGAGTGGCCTGGATTGCAATTTCAAGCGCCCTGGCGGCAATGCGGCCGGCCTCGGCTCGCTCCACGCCCGCGGCGCGAATCCGGGCCGCAATCCGCGGAGTCATATCTGAGAGTGCCGCGCGCGCAGCCTCCCACTCTTCCGTCACGCGCAACCGTGCAACCTCTTGCAGCAACGCGTGCACCGCAGTTCCGAGGGCGCGCGACAGCAAGCCGCCCTCGTGCCGTTCGTAAAGCTGCCCCATGCCGAGGATCGCCGGTTCCACGGCCTGCGCTGCGCCCGTGTCTTCAGCGTCACGATAGTCCGGCGGCAATCGCCGCAGCAACGCGCCGCGTTCCGGCGAAGGCATGACGCGTAGATTGTCTTCCGCCGCGGCGATCGATTCCACTTCTGCTTCGGCAGGCACGCGCCAGGCGTCAAAACGCTCTTGGATTCTCAGCTCCAACGCCGGCCACGCGGTTCGAAGCAGACTGTCCTTTGGCTCCACAAGGCTCAGGGATCCATCTCTCTCGGTCTTGTATTCCGGCCGGGCAAAAAAATGCAGCTCATCGCGAGCGCGCGTCGCGGCCACATACAGAATCCGCCGCATCTCCTGCGTCTCGCGGGCACGATATACGCGATCGACCCACAGCTTGGCCGCGCCGCTATCGGCGCCCTTCGACTTGATCGGCGCTACCAGGAACTCGGTCAGCTCTCCCGAATCGTCGGGCTCGGCCAGCCCGCGTTCGACCCAGGAGAGCAGCTTGACTCCGCTGTGATTGGTTCCAGCCTGCAGATCGGGCACGATGACCACTTCGAACTCCAGGCCCTTCGATTTGTGGATGGTCATCAACTGCACGCCGCAGTCGCTGTCCGCATCCGGATCGGGCAGCGCCTTCAGCCCTTCGAGAGCCGCATCGAGAGCGGGCCCCAGGAAATCCTGCTCACCTTCGGGCAGGCTGTCGAGAGCGCGCCAAAGCAGGTCGAGGTTGGCCCTGGCCGTCGCATCCACGCACTGCGCGCCGCCCAGCCGCAGCCACGCTTCTTCAAGCCAGGTCCCGAGCGATCTGGCCGGTTGCGCGAACCGCAAGCCAGGCGCGGCTTCCGCGACTCTCAGCACGCGAGCCGCGGCCGTGCGCCCCTGCTCGCTGAGAAGCTGCAGCCGCTCGGCCAGCAACTCCGGCACCGGACGATTGATCAGCTCCTCTTCGTCGGCGCTGACCAGCGTATGCAGATCGGAGAGCGCGAGCCCGCACCACGGCGCGCGCAACACGCCCAGCCACGCCACCCGGTCTTGCGGGTTGAGCAGCGCGCGCCCCAGCGCCAGTGCATCCAGCACTTCAGGGCGTTCTTTCAGCGTCTCGAGGTCGACAGCGCGAAAGGGAATCGCTGCCTTGCGCAGCGCTTCCGCGATGGGCGCGAGAGCACTACGAGTTCGTCCCAGCACGGCGATCCGGTACTTTTTTTTCTCTGCTCGCGCCTGCTCCATTGGCGCCAGATGTTTTCTGATCAGCTCTATGATTTCCTGCGTCTGGGTCTCGCGCGCATTCGTTCGCTCCTCGGCAATTCTCTCTTTCTCCTCGGCCGCATCTGGATTATTGGAGCGGCCGCGCCTGGTTTGAGGAATGAATTCGAGATGCAACTCGAGCCGCGGTCCTTGTTCTTCCAGTTGCGCGCTCGCGGGTTCTTCGCGATTCGGCACAGCGGCCGAAAACGTCACGCCGCTTCCGTCATTTGCTTCAAAGACGCTTGCAAATACGTCATTCAGTTGCCGCACCAGCGGCGCGGCACTGCGGAAGTTGGCAAAGAGCCTCACCGAGTCGAACGCGAGCGGTTCATCGCCGGGAATCTCAAGTCCGACCTGCTCGACGCGAGGAAACAGCTCCGCATCCGCGTCGCGGAAGAAGTAGATCGACTGCATCGGGTCGCCGACCACAAAGCAGGTGCGTCCCTCGCGCTCGGGCCACGCTGCGATGAGATGAGCGAGCAGTTGATGCTGGCGGCGGCTGGTGTCCTGGAACTCGTCAACCAGCAGGTGGTGGATGCCGTCGGCAACGGACAGCGCGGAGTCGCTCGGATATTCGTTCTCGTCCTTCAACACGCTCCCAGCAATCTGCGCCACTTCGATGTAGTCGACCGCCGCGTCCTCGGCGAAAACTACTTGCAATTCGGCAACCGCGCGCCGTAGCAGCAAAAAGCACGCGCGGACGATGCGCCAGTCCTCTTCCGCATAGCGGGTGGGAGGCACCGCGCGGATTGCGGCAAGCGCGGTGTCGAGACCTGGAACTTCTCCAAGCTCCGCAATCAATCCCGTCATGCGGGCTTTTTCTAGTTTTCGGTCGAGAGGGAATCCATGATTCTTATTGATCTGCTTGCGAAAGCCGCCATCTTTGGTCAGTAATAAATCAGACAGGCAAACGCACGCTTGCCGAGCCTCTTCAAGCTCTTCGAGGCTATCGAACGGAGCAATCGGAAACTCGGCCAATTCCGCCAACTCCTGGTGCAGCTCGCCCGCACTCTGCTCGCATGCATATCGTGCCAATACTAGAGCCTGCTCGCGCGCACGGGGGACCTGATCGAGGAGTGGGCTCAATTCGGCGAGCGCCTGTGCCACACACTTCTGGAACGGCCGCTCCAGTCGTTCGCGCAGCGCCTGCCAATCCGTTTCGCGCCTCAGCACAAAATCGTGCATCCAGCGGTCGCGCTTGGCGAGCATCTCTACAAGCTGGTTTTCTATATCCTGCCAGCCGTTGTCGCGCCACAAGAGAAGCGCTTCGACGGCCTCGCCGAGTTGAGGATCTCCGCTGCCAATCTCCTCGAGAGTGCGCCGTGCGGCACGACGATACAAATCATTCGGCTGCTCACCGATCTCCAATCCACCACCAAGTCCTGAAAGCAGGGGCTTCTGCAGGGCCAGATCTCGGCAGAATGAGTCGATGGTGGAAATACGCAGTTGCGCAGGCAGGTCAATCAGATTCCAGCCCATCGCTCGCGAGCGCTCAAGCGCGCGTTGCGACAGCGCCTTCAGTGAGAATTCGCCCGCATCTGAAGATTCGTCCGCGTCGTTTTCCGCCGACTCTCGCACCGCTGCCTCTTCGAGTTTCTCCAGAATTCTGTGCCGCATCTCCGCGGCGGCGGCCTTGGTGAATGTGATTGCGACGATCTCGCCCGGCTCGTTTACCTCGCCGAGGAGCAGAAGGAATCGACGCGTGAGCAGATCGGTCTTTCCCGAACCTGCCGGAGCCTGCACCAGAACGCTTCGTTTCGCGTCGAGCGCCCGCTCGCGCTCGCCCTGATCGGGAGGCAACGTTCTGGTCGCTGCGCTATGCATCGCCGGCCTCCTCGCTGTTCTCTTCGTCGTCCTCGGGTTGCGGCTGATTCTCCGAAATGCGGCACAGAGTTTGAAGTCCACACCGCTCGCATGTCTTGGGCGGCTCGCGCGGATCCACTTCGGCGCGTCCGCGAAGAAAATCACGCGCCATTTTCTCGATATACTCCCGCCAAGCGATGAGGTCTTCGGCCTCCAGCTTATTCTGCACCAGGGCGCTGGTGGCGCCGAGTCCTGGCATCAACAACCCCTTTGCGTCGCCAACGCGCCCGGCAAAGGAAAGTTCGCCCGTTCTCACCTTTGCAAAAACGAGGCCGCCAAGCGTCTCCGTCTCCTGATCCAGCGCGAAGCCGGCGTAGAGCGGCAGTTGCACGTCGTCGGGCCGCGGCAAATCCCACAAACTCGGCTTCACGTCGCCGGTCTTGTAATCGACTACCAGCAACGAGTCGTCAATGAGCCGGTCGATGCGATCGAGGCGCAGACGCAGCGCGAGGCCGACGATGGACGTGCTCTCGTCCGCTTCCGTTTCGACAACGGTGAAGGGAACCCGCGTGATCTCGTACTCCAGCCACTCGGTCACCAGGTCAATCAGGCGCGTCTCTTCAAGCTCCAGATACCGCTGCGGCATTTGTTCGCGCGCGCCGGCGGGCATCTTGTCGCGCAGGACCCTGCGCACATGTTCTTCGACGAACCCGTGAAGGCCTTTTATCGCGACCAGTTCGGCGTGACTGCCGATTCCCGTTGGCGGCCCGTCCCACACCGAATGAAGCACCGCGTGCAGCAGTTGCCCGCGCTGCGTGGCCGTGAGGCCGGCTTCGGCGGGCTCCCAATCCTGCGCGCCCAGCCGCGCATTCGCAAATGCCTTGAAGGCGCACTGCGACTGCGCAGTCAGCACGCTTGCCCCGCCTGCAATTTCGCCGTAAG
>Ga0224555_1002787_pt1 | contig 19487 bp, 16 predicted proteins | sample 714S23034metaG_FD_180687 | JGI IMG/M metagenome (GOLD analysis project Ga0224555, IMG submission 180687) | Peat soil microbial communities from Stordalen Mire, Sweden - 717 S2 30-34 | ecosystem: Environmental > Terrestrial > Soil > Wetlands > Peat | place: Sweden: Norrbotten County, Stordalen...
ACGCCTGATTCAGATCGTCGGACCGAAAACACTTTCCCATAGCCGCATCTTAAGCCGAAGTACCCTCTGGAAAAACTATGATGTTTGGTGCCCCTGGAGAATCTATTCCCGACAGACTCCTAGCGGCGGATCGCCGTTGATAACTCGCGTCCTCACGAGCAGCGTTGGCGGGCGCCGTCACTGAAGCGGCGTGATGCTCGCATCGCAGGTGCTTATGGCGGATACCGCGCCGCGCACCACAGCGTCGGCAAAAGAACAGAAATAGCGAACCCCGGTTTGGTTGGGAACTGCGGGCGAGGCAATCACCGTGTAGGTCGCAGCCGGAGTGCCGGTCACGTCTGATAGCGTGAAGGTGTAGCCGTTCTTCGTGCCTGAACCGAGCTGGGTATCAATCAAGCAAGCGCCCGCTGAGCTCGGCGGGGCACACGCCGTCCCGCTCAAGGCGCCAAGCGTGGAGGCATAGCCCGCTGTGGGATACGCAGAGTTATACGAAATCTGAGCTGTGTTCAGGGTTCGTACCGCCCCGACCGCAGCTGCTTCATTAGCCGACATGCGGGCGCGCAGCAGGTTCGGGATCGCCATCGAAGCGATGATGAGGATGATCGCCACCACGATCAGCAACTCAATCAGTGAGAACCCTTTTTGTTTCCTCATTGGTGAACTCCATTCGACCGTGCAGTTAAAAGAGCCCCGGCTTGCGATGCTCTACATAACGCACAACGTCCTAGCGAAGAGAACCAGGTAGCCCATGGCCGCAGTAGTTGCGGTTCCAGTCGACCGGTCGACCTCAGTCTACACCTATTGAGTTGGATGGAAGTAGCTATATTTAAGGAAGTGAAACCCCGCAATCCGGCCGCGATTACGGTAAACTGCGGTCTCGTGCTGCCCTCGAAGCGGACGTGGAACCGGGTCGACAGCGCAATTCGCGGGCAAAGCCATTGCCGCTTGCATTAGCGCGTGCCGGCGCTGAACTGGAATTCCGTCACGCTGTGAAACGTTTGCCCCGGTTTCAACTCCGTCGAGGGAAAGCCGGCGTGGTTGGGAGAGTCCGGAAAATGCTGCGTTTCCAGGCAAAATGCAAACCGCCGGTTGTAGACACGCCCTTCTTTTCCGGTGATCGATCCGTCGAGGAAGTTGCCTGTGTAGAACTGCACTCCAGGTTCAGTGGTGAGCACCCGCAGAATCCGGCCAGTAGTCGGCTCATACACTTCGGCTACATCGGCCAACTGGCCCTGCGGATGATCCAGCACGAAGTTGTGGTCGTATCCCTTGGCCAGGCGCAACTGGACATCGTCCGCATTTATCCGCTCGCCAATCGCATGCGGCGTTCGAAAGTCGAACGGCGTTCCCTCCACTGCCTTTAGTTCTCCCGTAGGAATAAGATTCGCATCGACCGGAGTCATGCGGGATGCATCGATCTTCAGCACATGCCCCAGAACGTCGCCCTTCCCCTGGCCCGCAAGATTGAAATAGGAATGGTTGGTCAGGTTGAGGACGGTATCCTTATCCGTGGTCGCCGAATACTCGATTCGCAGCGCGCTCCCGCTCAAGGTGTAGCGCACGGTCGTGGTCAGCGTGCCGGGAAAACCTTGATCCCCATCCTTACTCACATAGGTGAGCTCAACTCCATCCGCAATCTCTTTGGCCTCCCAGACCACCTTGTCAAATCCGCGGATTCCCCCGTGAAGAGAGTTGTCGCCGTCGTTCTTTGGAATGGAATACGTGTGACCGTCGAGCTGAAAGCTGCCATGCGCGATGCGGTTCGCGTAGCGGCCGATAATGCCTCCGAAATGTGCCGTCTGCGCCGCGTACTTCTCGACCGATTCGCAACCCAGCACCACGTCGTCGAGCTTTCCGTTCCGATCCGGCGTGCGCAGGGAAACGAGGATCCCTCCGTAGGTCATAATGCGCGCTTCGACCTTGCCATCCGCCAAGGAGTAGACATCGACGGGGGTTCCGTCGGATGTATGCCCAAACCCTTGCTTGGTCACGCTAGTCTTCGCTGACATGGTTGCTATTAGCATAATCAGCGCCGCGAAAATTGCCCACCAGCGATTGGCGTTGTTTGAAGGCATGGTTTCTCTTCTCTCTCTGCGGACCTGCGGGTTTGTGGATCGTCCGTCATGCATCCGCTACTGATCGCATCCCAGCGTATCAGGCCCCGCGCGCAGGCAACAACCCATCTTGAAATTAATAAATCCGAAGGAAACCGGGGGCAGTCTGCGGCAGATGTCCCCGGATTGCCAACCAAACACTGCGCCGATTTTCTTGTGAAGGCAATCGATTACTGCTGCCCCAATTTGTGTTATTTTGAAAGTTCGCGAGGGTATGGTGCTTGTCCAAAGGTAGTCCTGCCCGGAAACATTGTCACCGCGGACCAGAGAAGAACGGAAGCCAATGGCGCCAGCCTTGAATACAGGAACTCAACCGGAAACATTGACGAAGGCGCCACCCACAGCTTATCGAGGGCCACTCGCCATTGTAACCACGCTGTTCTTCATGTGGGGCTCGCTCACCTCCCTGAACGACGTGCTGATCCCATACGCTCAACATGTCTTCAATCTCAGACTTGCCGCGAGCATGCTGATTCAGACCGCCTTTTTCTCAGCCTACTTTGTCTTTTCGATTCCGTCGGCCAAAATCATCGACTGGCTCGGATACAAGAGGGCGATCGTCGTGGGATTGTTGACGATGGTCGTGGCCTGTCTTGGATTTTATCCGGCAGCAAAAATCTCCTCGTTTCCGTTCTTCCTGGCGGCTCTCATCGTGCTGGCGACTGGAATCACGATTCTCCAGGTGGCGGCGAACCCCTACGTGGCCGTACTGGGAAATCCGCAAACCGCCTCCAGTCGCCTGAATCTTACTCAGGCCTTCAATTCGCTGGGCACGGCGGTGTTCCCCTGGGTCGGGGCGCGCGTCATTCTTGGAACCACATCCGCTGCGCTTGCCCAGAGTACTTCGGAGGAAGCAACCGCCATCGTCAGGTTGTACGTGTACTTCTTCGCGGTGGCGTTATGCATTCTGGCGATTGGCATTGGCATGTCGAAACTCCCCAAGATCGAGTCCGCCGAACACCGCATCGGCGAAAAGGTGAACGACTCTCTCTGGAAACATCCGAATCTCGTCTTCGGGGCGATTGGGATCTTCGTATACGTCGGCGGCGAAGTTGCGATTGGGAGCTCCATCTCCAACTATCTGGCCCTGCCCGGCATTGGCGGATTCGCGTCGAGCATCGCCGACCCAGCTCTCCGCTATCACGCTGCATTGGCAGAGGCGGCCAGGTACATATCGCTGTATTGGCTCGGCGCCATGATTGGGAGGTTTGTCGGGTCGGCAATCCTGCAGAAGGTCAAAGCCGGCAAACTGCTGGCGCTGTGCGCGGTGATGGCCGCCCTGCTGGTTAGCGTTTCGGTTCTGACCAGCGGGCATGTGGCCATGTGGTCCATTCTGGCGGTGGGCTTGTTCAACTCAGTGATGTTCCCTTGTATTTTCACCATGGGAATCGCGGAACTCGGACCGCTCACCGGAGACGGCTCCGGCATCATGAACATGGCGATCGTGGGCGGCGCCATCATTCCCTGGCTGGTCGGCAAAATCGCAGACCTCATCAATCGTGCTTACTATCCGGCCATGGTGCAAGGCGAGACGAGCTGGGGTCCAGGCATTCACTACGCGCTTATCGCGGCCACAATTTGCTATCTCTACATTTTGTTTTTCGCAGTGAGCGGATCGAAACCGAACAGCGAGCGCTACTCCAAGGCGTAGCTTTGCCGGCCTAAGGATGTGAGGACACAGAAACGAATTGGCCTGGCGCGAGCGCTTTCCAAAATGGGCTATTGCTCGCGATCGCAGGCAGTGGCTTTGATTCGCGCAGGACGTGTCACTCGGAACGGGCGGATCGCACGGGATCCGGAGAGCCCGGTGCGAATGTCCGATGACCGTATCGACGACCGTATCGACGACCGTATCGAGGTCGACGGTTCACCGCTCGACCAAGCGACAAAGATCTACCTCATCATGAATAAACCGCGCGGCGTGTTGACGACCGCGTCCGATGAAAAAGGGCGCACAACGGTTTACGATCTGCTGGGGCCGGCTTTGCCGTGGGTTGGCCCCGTTGGGCGCTTGGATAAGGCGAGCGAAGGGCTGCTGCTGTTGACCAATGATTCGGAGTGGGCGGCGAAGATCACCGAGCCCTCCAGTCATTTGGGTAAGAAATATCACGTGCAGGTGGACTGCGTTGCGGACGCCGATCTGCTCGCGAGAATTACTCGGCGGTGCGCGGCTGCGAGCAACTCGGTTGAGGCCAGCCTGGGCGAACATTTGCGTGCGAAAGAGGCACGGCTTCTGCGCCACGGCGACAAGAACAGCTGGCTGGAAGTTACGCTGGACGAAGGCAAGAACCGGCAAATTCGTCGTCTGCTGGAAGCGCTGGAGGTTCGAGTCTTGCGTCTGGTGCGAGTGTCGATCGGGCCGCTCGAACTGGGCGATCTGAAGAAGGGCGCGGCGCGCCGGATGACGCCAGCGGAAAAGAAAGCTATTGATCGGGCGCTGCGGGCGCGGGCGTAGGGACAGCCGGGGGCGGCTGTCCCTACGTCTGCTTCGCCCAAGAGAGGCCCTCTGTTTCCAGATACTCCTGTGCCTGGCGAAGTACCTTGCGCTCGTTGCTGTACGCAAGCTGGCGGGCTGCGTCGGCGAGGGGCACCCAGAGAGCTTGCTTGACTTCGATCCGCATGTCGGAGGCGAGGTTGTCGATTTCTCCAGACACATATCGCATCAGGTAGAAACTCACGATCTTGAAAACCCGTTTGCCATCTCCCCAAGTACGCACATAGACATACTTGTTATCCGAGAGTTTGGTGACCGCTTCGGCCACAATGCCGGTCTCTTCGCGCACTTCGCGGATGGCTGCCGCCTGCGGTTTTTCGCCCGGATCCACCAGGCCCTTGGGAAGCGCTAACACTGCACGGCTGCGCTTGCGCGGCGTCTTCGCTGATTTGAGAACAGGGTTGGAACATTCCTTCTGCGGCTCAATCAGCGCGACATGCCAGACTCCAGAAATCTGCCGCAGCACGACGCCGCCTGCTGAAATTTCCCGGGCCATGACGCTCACCTTAGCCGACACGGTATCAGGAATTCCCGAGCTTTCCAGTCTCTTCCTGGATTCGCTGCCAGGCGCGCTCCACATGGCGGGCCTGAGTATTGGTTTGGCCGACGCAGAGCCGAAGGGTGAGCTTGCCATCGAGCTTGGTATGCGTGAGGAAGAGGTCGCCGCTGCCATTCAGCCGGTCCATCAGGACTTGATTGGCCTGATCTTGATGGGCCTGATCTTGATTGGTATGATCTCCCGCGCGCAACCGGAAGCAGACGAGGTTGAGCTGGGCGGGCGCGGCGAGTTCGAAGCGCGAATCGGCGCGCACCCACGCCACGAATTGCTGGGCCAAACGCACGTGCTCGCGAACGTGGTGCTGCAGGCCTTCGATCCCGTAATGCCGGATCACAAACCAAAGCTTGAGCGAGCGAAAACGGCGCCCGAGTTGGATGTGCCAGTCGCGATAATCAATCACCGCGCCCGATTCCGTGGCCTGGTTGCGCAGGTACTCCGGCAGAATCGACAGCGTTTGGATCAGCTGCTTGCGGTCGGCGACATAGAAGCAGTTGCAATCGAAGTTGGTGAACATCCATTTGTGCGGGTTGAAGCAGTAGCTGTCGGCGAATTCCACGCCATCGTTAATAAAGCGAAACTCCGGGCAGAGCGCGGCCGTGCCGCTCATGGCGGAATCGACGTGCAGCCAGAGATTGTGCTCGCGGCAGATGCGGGCAATTTCGCCCACGGGGTCGATCGCGTTCGAAGACGTCGTGCCGACGGTTGCGCAGACGAAGCAGGGAATCAGGCCGGCCTCAATGTCTCGTTCGACGTGCCGTGCCAGCGCTTCGGGACGCATGGCGAAGTTCTTGTCCACTTCGATGTGGCGCAGGTTGTCCGAACCCATGCCGACAATCTTCATCGCCTTTTCGACGGAGGAGTGGGTTTGGGTGGAGCAATAGGCGATCAGGCGTCCATCGCAGCCTTTGCGATTGCTGGCGAACTGCGTCGTACGTTCGCGTGCGGCCAGCAGCGCGGAGAGCGAGGCGCTGGATGCTGTGTCCTGAATCACTCCGCCTCCACTGCTGATGGAAAGAAATTTTTCCGGCAGGCCCAGCATGGGAACCAGCCAATCCAGCACGTGCGTTTCAAGCTCGGTGCACGCCGGACTGGTGGACCAGAGCATGCCTTGCACGCCCAGTCCGGAGGAAAGTAGATCTCCGAGAATGGCGGGACCGGAGGCGTTTGCCGGAAAGTAGGCGTAGAAGTTGGGCGACTGCCAGTGCGTGATCCCCGGAAGAATGACGCGCTCGATGTCGCCGAGAATCTGATCGAAGGCTTCGCCGTGCTCGGGCGCGCTGGGTGGCAGCTTCGAGCGAATTTCTCCCGGCTGCACCCGCGACAGAACCGGGAAGCTTTCGATGCGGGAATGGTAGTCGGCAATCCAGTCCACGACCGCGTGGCCCTGGCGGCGAAACTCCTCGGGAGACATGTGGAACGACTTGGGCTCAGACATGGGGACCAACAATTTGTAATTGGTGATTTGTAATTTGTAATTTGTAATTTGAAACCCAACGCCCTTAAATTACAAATTACAAATTACCAATTACAAATTTTACAGATGTCCGTAATACACCCGCGTGTTGTATTCGAATACGACCTCGTTATCTCTGGCATGGGCGCGAAAAATTCGCCGCAGTTCCTGCATCATCGGCGCGTGGCTGGGATGACCCTCGAGCGGCGCATACGAAGAAGACAACAGTCGTCCGGCAGTGCCTTCGTAGTCAAACTGCTGGCGCAGGGGGAAGACGCGCTCCTCGCACCGCGCGGGCGCAAAAAAAACGTGGATCAAGGCGGTCGTGCGTTCGTGGCGCACTTCCTTATAGTCGGTGCCGTAGGTCAGCAGGAGTTGCTCGTAGTCGCGCAGGAAAGGGGTGGTTGCGGTGCGGCGCTCATTCCATATCAACACGCACCATCCCTCCCGTCGCAGAATGCGGGCGAATTCGGCGCGGGCGCGAGGCAGGTCGAACCAGTGCGCAGCCTGGGCGGCGGTGACGAAGTCGACCGATGCGGAGCGCAGCGTTGTCTCCTCCGCCGTCCCGGCAACGGACACGAGCCGGTGATAGGCTTCGAGCTGATGGATGCCCATTTCACGCATTTCCGTGTTGGGTTCGACGGCAAAGACGGAATTTCCGTTTTCCAAAAGAAGGCGGGTAAACACGCCGGTGCCGGAAGCGATGTCGGCGACGACGTGACTCGGCTGCAGTCCGCATTCGGCGCGAAGAAGTTCCAGAACTTCAGGCGGATATCCTGGGCGGTAGCGGACATAGTTCTCCACCCGATCGGAAAAACGAGCCGTTGGCGACGTGGTCATCGCTCTTTAGTGTAACGCGATCAGCGGGCGACTCCCTGCGCGCGGTACAATCTTCATTTTGTGGCGGGTCTTGTGCTGGGGCCTTGCGCCGGGGTTTATGGCGGCTGAATGCAGTAATTCCTACAAGGAGCTTCATGCGATTTCTCTCGGGTGCTGTTCTGTTCTTCGTGCTGATTGGTTCGAACCTGCAAGCGTTTGATCATGCTGGCAGAGAGAAAGACAAAGACAAAGACAAAGAGCAGCCGGACAACTGGTCCATCAGCGGTTTCCGCGACGCGGCCGGCGAGCGGGAAGTCGAAGAGAAGTTCATGGCCGTGCCCGACCCCAAGCTGGCGGAAGAACATTTGCGCATTCTGACGCAAGCGCCGCATATCGCCGGATCTCCCGAGGACAAAGCGACCGCCGAGTACGTGGCGAAGAAATTTCGTGAGGCCGGACTGGACACCGAGATCGTCGAATACAAAGTGTGGCTGAACTATCCCGCGGAGATTCGCGTCGACATGACCGCGCCGCCCGGAGTGGAGATGCATGGGCCGCGGCGCGAGCACGTCGACGTCGATCCGTTTCAGGGCGATCCATATCAGGATGACCCGCGCGTCGTGACTCCTTACAACGGCATGTCACCCTCGGGCGACGCCGAGGCGGAAGTTGTCTATGCGAACTACGGCACGCCGGCAGACTTTGACAAGCTGAAGCAGATGAATGTCGATGTGCGCGGCAAGATCGTCATCGTTCGTTACGGTGAGAATTTCCGCGGCGTGAAAGCGTTCGTGGCGCAGGAACGCGGTGCGGCCGGAGTCATCATTTATTCCGATCCGAAAGACGATGGTTACTATCGCGGCGACGCCTATCCGAAAGGGCCGTGGCGCCCGGCGAGCGGAGTGCAGCGCGGATCCGTCGGATTCATGTTCCAGTTTGCCGGAGACCCTACCACACCGGGCGTGGCGTCCACTCCTACGCTGCCGGATTCGAAGCGCGTGTCTCCCGCGGAATCCGAGCAGTTGCCGAAGATTCCCGTGACTCCGCTTTCTTGTGCCGATGCCTCACCGATTCTTGAGCACCTCGGCGGCCCGACTTCGCCGCGCGAATGGCAGGGAGCGCTGCCGTTTACTTACCACGTTGGTCCGGGCCCCGCGAAAGTGAAGATGCACCTTAAGCAGGACTACCAGTTCCGCACCATTTGGGATGTCATTGGCAAAGTTCGCGGCACCTCTTCGCCCGACGAGTGGGTGGTCGCGGGCAATCATCGCGATGCCTGGGTGTACGGAGCGGTCGATCCGAACAGCGGCACGGCGGCGATGCTGGAGGCGGTGCACGGGTTGGGTGAGCTTCTGAAATCGGGCTGGAAACCCAAGCGCACGATTGTGATTGGAAGTTGGGACGCGGAAGAAGAAGGACTGATCGGTTCCACCGAGTGGGGCGAAGACCATGCGCAGGAACTCGGGAACGCTGCCGCCTATTTCAACATGGACGTGGCCGTATCCGGCAAGAAGTTCGGAGCTTCAGGCGTGCCCACGCTGAAAGAGTTCATCCGCGAGATCGCGAAGGCGGTGCCTTCTCCGCAAGGCGGAACTGTGTACGACGCGTGGAAAAAAGCCAGCGAGCCGACTGCGGAGAACAACCGTCCGCAGGAAACCAGCACCTTCCGCCCGCCGCCGGTGGCCATGCAGAACGATGTGCCGGTAGGCGACCTTGGCAGCGGTTCCGACTACACCGTGTTCCTGCAGCATCTGGGCGTGCCTTCCACCGATATCAGTTCGAGCGGCGATTATGGTGTGTATCACTCGGTGTTCGATAATTTCGCCTGGTTCAAAAAATTCGGCGATCCCGACTTCCTCTACGAGCAGCAGATGGCCCGCATCTACGGCTTGGAGGTGCTGCGAATGTCGAGCGCCGACGTGCTTCCCTACGATTACGAGAACTACGGAAAAGAAATTCTGGTCTACCTCGACGCTGCCAAAAACAAGGGTAAAGAGCGCTTCGGAGACAAGGTGCCAGACTTCTCGGCAGCGCTCGAAGGCGCGCGCCACCTGCAGGAAGTGGGCGCAAAAATGCTGCAAAAGCAGCGGAAAATGCCCGCAGCGCCGGATCGCATGAATGTTAAACTACGGGAAGCAGAGCGGGCGCTGCTGATTCCAGAGGGGTTACCTAACCGTCCCTGGTTTCACCATGCCATTTACGCCCCCGGACAGTACACAGGATATGCAGCAGTTGTTATTCCTGGGGTGAACGAGGCGATCGATCGCGGTGATCTTCGCCGGACCGAACAACAAATCGCAGCGCTGGCCGCTGCTTTGAACCGAGCCGTTCTGGTTCTGGAGCAATACCGCTAACCGCGGCTCAAGGGCTACGCCTCAACCGTGCGGCGAGGGAAACGCCGAGGCGACACGAGTTATGGCACTGGCAAGAATCATTACGCGCTCTCATCCGTGCTCGCGAGAGCTGGCGCTGGATCTGCTTGCCCGCGGCTACGCCGTGGAAATTGTTTCTCCCGACTCGATCCCCGACAACATTGCCGATCTCGAATTGCGGGTCGATACCGGTCCCGGGGATCAGTTGATTGCGACCGTGGAAGCACACGACGGCGAGCATTCCGCTTCGCTTGAATTCGTGCATCATTTGAAAGCGCCGATGGTGAGCTTCATTCGCAGGCCGCCGGAGCCGGGTGAAGCGGGGCACGTTCCGGAAGAGCCTGTCCGTTTCAAGGCCGAACCGGGCATCGAAGATGTGGAGGTGCCTGCGGAAGCTCCGCAACTGGTGCCCAGAGCCGTTTCCCCGGCAGCCGAAATTCTGCTCGACCTTGAAATCGATCCCGGATTCGATCCCGAAGACGGTGCGGGTCTGATCTCGCCAGTGGGTCCGTTGCCATTGCTATCGCTGGAACCACCGAGCCCTTTTGCGGCAGAGGCCTCGACGATTGCCCGGCCAACAATTGTCGAGCCAGCGAAAAATCCGCAAGGGCGCGAACGCTCCGCGGGATGGCGCTGGCGCGCGGCTCTAGCTTTTGCCAGCGTGGTGCTACTGGCCCTGGTCCTCGGGTTCGGCCTGCGCCGGACCGGTAAAGCTTCCGCGCCGAGTTCTGCTGCAGCGTCGGTAGCATCGACCGATGTGGGCTTGTTCAGCGTCCCTGATCCCGGAAAAAATTCGGGAAGAAATCCGGGCCAAGTCGCGGCCTTGGCCGTGTCGCCGCCTGCCATAAAATCGGAAGGGAATTCCGACCACGCGCCGAAGGCATCGCCAGTCGCGAAGGCCGACGCTGCCGTTGCAGGAACTTCGACCGTCAGCACTAGGGCCAGGATTTCACGCAGGCACGCTGACGACTTGATCGCGCGCGATACCGTTACCTATCTGGACGAGCGCTACAAGCCGGCGCCGAAAGCCAAACCGGCGAATCAATTTGCTCGCCGGCATCCGAGTTCCCGCAAGCATGGCGTGGTCGCAGCGAATACTGTTACCTATCTCAACAAGCATCCAGCTCCGAAAGGCGCAAAGCAGGACTCCGGCGCCAAGCAACCCTCGAACTTGAATTAGCAATTCCCAAGGTGGGTGTTCATGCTCCGGACGAGACGAGCGGCCTACCTTGATTGGTATACTCGATTTTCGCTACGATGAACGCGCACATGGCCATCGGGCACTTGCTGCACGACCTGCCCAGCGCAGCGACGGCGACCTTCCTCGCGCTTTTCCCCATCGTCAACCCGCTCGGCGGCATTCCGATGTTCTTCAGTCTTACCGCTGACTTCTCGCCGGAAGAGCGCCGTCACACCGCGTTGAAGACCGCCCTCTACGTAATCGCGATCCTGGTCACCTTTATGCTTTTTGGCCGGTTCGTCCTCAACTTTTTTGGGATTTCGTTGCCGGTATTGAAAATTGCGGGCGGCTTAATCGTGGCGAATACCGCGTGGGGCATGGTGACAGGCTCCAGTCGCATGACGACGGAAGAAAGCAGCGAGGCTCTAACCAAAGAGGACATTTCACTTACGCCCATGGCCATGCCGATGCTGTCTGGGCCGGGCTCGATCGGTGTCATCATGGGCCTGGCCGCGCACGCCGACCACTTTCTTTCGTACCTGGGCATGGTGATCGGAATTGTTGCGCTCGGCGTGACCGTTTATCTATTGCTGGGCTTGGGAGGTCCATTCGTCAAGCGCCTCGGACCCGGCGCCATGGGCGCCATCAACCGCGTTTTCGGATTTCTGATCCTCGCGATCGCAGTCCAACTGATATGGAATGGCGCGGCGGATTTCCGCGGGTGAATGACTCAGCGACCGGCAAACACGCGCTAATGCGACTTGCCCGCGTTTTCCGCCGCTGCTAACGCCTCTTTTTCCATATGCCGGCTGACCAGGGTGGCGCAGGACTCGATGAATTTCTGCTCTGGCGCAGTGAAGGCGTCCGCAAAGTAGCTCTCGATACACAGCTCCGCCACCACCCGGTTCTTCACAAACATCGGCACTACAATGTTGGATTTCACGAGATCCGACCCAAGGTAGCGAGGGTCGGCCCTAACATTGTTGACCACCACGGTCTCCCCGGAAGTGGCCGCAGCTCCACACAATCCTTTGTCGAGCGGGATACGCATTGTGGGCATAAAGCTGCCGACGTAAGGTCCCAGCACCAGAGCTTCGGAAGGAGAAACTTCCATCCAATAAAAACCAACCCAGTTGTAGCGTGTCATCTCTTCATGGAGACGCTGGGAGATGTGCTGCATAAGAATGGCAGATTTCGCCCCATCGGCAGAGCGGCCGTAGGCCTCAAATTCCTTCAGCAGGTCTTCGTACCGTGACATCGGACCCGGGTTCTCCTTTTTGGCTTCGCAGACAACCCGCCATTCTATGCTCATTTCGCGGCTCGTTACTGTTTAGTACTGGTACCCCCCTCCCCCCTCGCTATTGGATTCATAGAGTTAGAGGGAAAAATCCGGTCCGGTCTTTGATTTTAAAGGACTTAAATCAAAGTATTCCGGAATAAGGACTTAGCTCGAAAATAGTGCCCAAAATGGCTTTGGGGCAGCTTCGAGGGTCGTCGTGATTCACCGACGCACCTCAAAACTGCCCCAATCAGGTTCTATTGTCGCGTGCGATCGGTCTTAAGTCAATTTATTTCGATCACTATCCGGTAGTCCCCGTCACTCACCCACCACTCGCTCAACCTCGCTTAGGGCGGAGTTCGGACTTTGGCGGTTTCCGTGCCCCATGACGGATGTGAAGAACCTCAATTTCATGCTGCTTATCGCGGACTTGATAGTAGATGAGAAATGGGCTGTGAAGCAGTTTGCGGACTAGGGGCCGCTTTCGAACCAGGCCACCCATCCGGGGAAAGCGGGTCAGTAATTCAACGTGCGCGACCAATGCGTTGCCAAAGTGGGAGGCAGCCTGCGCGTCATCTTCGGCGACGTGGACGATGATTTCGGCGAGGTCGTTTAGCGCTTTTTTCGTGTAGACGAGGCGGTAGTCCACTTTGGTAGGAGGCGTCGAACTTCTTCTGCAGGCACAGTTTGTCGGGCTTCAGCGTCCCGGATACCTTCATCGATGGCGGCGAGAGTTTCCTCGTCTTCATCATCGAGGGCGGGAGCGGGATTCTCTAAATCGAACTTCTTCGACTTCGCCATGCGGTCATGGTAGCACGCCGCGCCCGCCCAAGCGAAGCTTGAGCGGGGCACCCTCGGGAGTGTGGATGGAAGCTAGGCTGGGAACCCGCCCCGAGCCCAGCACTCCGGAGATTGCCGCTCTCGCTGTCCAATTACCGTCCAGCTTTCCGAAAGACCCGGCAGACCGGCTAATCGCGGCTACTGCCATGGCGGAAGGCGCGCCACTGGTTACGGCGGATGAGCGAATCCGTCAGGCTAAGGTGGTGCAGGCTATCTGGTAGTTGCGCACCCGGCGCGAGTCGATTGTGATGAAACCGTCAGCTCGCGGAGTGAACCCAGGTTAGCGCCCAAAACACGGGCGCGAACCTGGGGCACCGAGCACACCTGAAGGTATGCTCTGATACGAATCGCACATGCTTTGGGCTGTCCCGCGGGTTCGCCTTGGACGGGCGAGACGCCCGTCGCTCCACAAGCGCAGTGGTGGCATCTCGCGGGCAAAAGTGCCCACGCTATACAACCTACTTGATCGTGACCAGCTTATCCACCAGTCCCGAATAGTCTTTCTTTTCCAGCCCATGCACCTGCTTGTTATATTCGTCCACTTTGCTGGAGTAATTCATCGAGCAGAACTTCGGGCCGCACATGGAGCAGAAGGCGGCTGACTTATATTGCTCCTGCGGCAGAGTTTCATCGTGCATCGAGCGGGCGGTCTCGGGATCCAATGAAAGTTCGAACTGTTTTTCCCAATCGAACTTATAGCGGGCATAACTCAGAGCGTCGTCGCGGTCGCGGGCTCCGGGACGCTCGCGGGCTATGTCGGCGGCGTGGGCGGCGATCTTGTAGGCTATGATTCCGTCTTTCACATCTTTTTCATTGGGCAGGCCGAGATGTTCTTTCGGCGTCACGTAGCAGAGCATCGACGCGCCGTACCATCCAATCATTGCCGCTCCAATGGCGGAGGTGATGTGGTCGTAGCCGGGAGCGATGTCGGTGACGAGCGGGCCCAGCGTGTAGAACGGCGCCTCGTCGCACCACTCGTTTTCGAGATCGACCTGCTCCTTGATCTTGTGAATCGGAATGTGGCCCGGGCCTTCGATCATTACTTGCACGTCGTGCTTCCAGGCGATGCGAGTTAGTTCGCCCAGGGTTTTCAGTTCGGCGAACTGGGCTTCGTCGCTGGCGTCGGCGAGGCAGCCGGGACGCAGGCCGTCTCCTAGCGAAAAGCTTACGTCGTACTTCGCGAAAATCTTGCAGATGTCTTCGAAGCAATCGTAGAGAAAATTCTGCTTGTGGTGGTGAGTCATCCATTGGGCGAGGATCGCGCCGCCTCGGCTCACGATACCGGTGATTCGCGTCGAAACCATGGGCACATATTGAATGAGCACGCCGGCATGGATGGTCATGTAATCCACGCCCTGCTGCGCCTGCTCCTCGATCACCTCGAGCATCACGCTGGCGGTGAGATCTTCGACGCGCCTGACGCGCGAGATCGCCTCATAAATCGGAACCGTGCCGATGGGGACGGGCGAATGCCGGATGATGGCTTCGCGAATGGTATGAATATCGCCGCCGGTTGAGAGGTCCATCACCGTGTCGGCTCCGTAGTGAACGGCGGTGTGCAGCTTCTTGAGCTCTTCTTCCACGTTTGAAGTGACGGCCGAATTGCCGATGTTGGCGTTGATCTTGCAGAGCGAGGCCACGCCGATCGCCATCGGCTCCAGTTCGGGATGGTTGATGTTCGCGGGGATGATCATGCGGCCGCGAGCGACTTCGTCGCGCACTAATTCCGGCGTGATCTTCTCGCGGTGAGCGATGTATTGCATCTCGTCGGTGATCACGCCGCGGCGCGCGTAATGCATCTGCGAGAAGTTGCCGTCGGTGTTTTCGGCCTTGCGCTTGGCCAGCCACTCCGCGCGCGGTTTCAGAACCTCATCCAAATTATTGCCGTTAGCGCCGTTTGTACCATTGTCTGCTGGCATTTTCGTTGTACCATCCTTCACAGAATCTGGCAGCCTGTGCCGAGCCCCTAAAAGGGGCGTCTGATTTCGAAGAAGCTACGGCATCGCTAAATCGATGCCCAGATACGAATCCCACTTCCGCCACGGCTGCTAACTTTGAGATTATACCTTGCTTGCGGGACGTGGATTATTTTCTCGGGGAAATGCGGCCGGAAGTCTGGCTGGTGAACTGCGCCGCCGCCGGGAAAATGAATCCTTGTGCCGGGGCAGGGAATCGAACTAGAATGTCGTTATAACGATTAATCGCGGGGCAGTTTTAGTAAAGACAGAATCCCGCTGGAGGAATCGATGATGAAGCGGCTGATGGGTACGAGCAACGACGTGAGCTTTACGATTTTGCGAGTGGTTCTGGGAGTGGTGTTCTTCGCGCATGGGGCGCAAAAAATGCTGGGCTGGTTTGGAGGGTTTGGTTTTCACGGCACCATGGGAGCCTTTGCTCACATGGGAATGCCGGCTCCTGTCGCATTTCTGATCATCTGCACTGAATTCTTTGGCGGACTGGGGCTGATTGTCGGATTGCTGACGCGCATCGCCTCTCTGGGAATTGCCGGCCTGATGATTGGGGCGATCTTCATGGTTCACCTGGCGAACGGCTTCTTCATGAACTGGATGGGCACGCAGAAGGGCGAGGGGATTGAATATCATCTGCTGGTGCTCGCCATGGCTGCGGCGCTGTTGTTACGCGGGGCCGGCGCGTTCTCGCTGGACCGGGCGCTTTCGGAGTAAATCGCGCGTCTACTCGCTGGGCGCTTGCGAAGTGGGACCCGGGGCGACGGCGAATGAATCGCCGATCAGCCCTTCTGCCCGCTCCTCCGCCTCGCGCTCGCGAGCCGCATCCCTGGCCATCTCCAAATACCCTTCGATCGATTCGCCGGCGTTATTCATCGCGAAATGGTGAATCCTGTTCAAGATCTCGCCTCTCTCAACTCATCGTCAATTTCTCAGCGTCTTACCAGTCTTCAGGGTGAACTGAATTCTTTCCTGCGTTTTCTTTTCGCCGCACAGGGATTTGAAGGCCTCGCGCTCCAAGTCGAGCAGGTACTGTTCGCTGACTGGGGTGTTAGGGGTTATATTTCCGCCGCAGAGTACTTCGGCGATTTTCGTGGCTAACTTCTGCTCGTGATCGCTGATAAAGTCACCCTGCCGCATCATGTAGGCGCCCATTTTTAGAGCGGCGAGGATGTTCTCCCCGGGAGCGGGAATGTGCGTCCGCATCACCGGAGGCTCATAACCCGCGCGGAGCAAGGCTTGCGCTCGCGTTTTGGCGTCGGAGAGAACGCGCTCGCGATTCATGGTGATGCGATCGGAACTCAACAGGAACCCTAGTCCGCGAGCTTCATCCGCCGAGGTGGCGACTTTTGCGGTGGCGATGGTTTCGAAAATTTTCTTCATCGCCTCCATTAGTTCGACCGATTCGCCTCGGCCTTCGGGGCGAATGGACGCGGCGCTGTCCACCGCGCGCAGCAGCATTTCTTTACAGCCACCGCCTCCGGGAAGCAGGCCGACCCCGACCTCGACCAGCCCCATGTAGAGCTCGGCGTGGGGCTGGCGAGCGGCCGCGTGCAGCGAGATTTCGCAACCGCCGCCGAGCGCGAGTCCGAAGGGCGCGATTACCACCGGCTTGGGTGAAAATTTGATGGCCTGCGTCATGCCCTGAAACTGACGGATGGCGAGGTCGACGTCATCCCACTCTTCTTCCTGGACGGACATAAGCAGCAGCATCAGGTTTGCGCCGACGGAAAAATTCTGCGCGTCGTTGGTGATGACGAAGGCGTCGAAGTTATCGCCCGGTCCGCCCGGCTTCAGCGTCTGGAGGATCAGCGAAATAATGTCGGCGCCGAGGGCGTTCATTTTGGAGTGGAACTCGATGCAGCCGACGCCATCGCCCAAGTCGACCAGCGAGGCGCCGGAATTTTTCTTGACCACGCCGTTGGACTTCTTTGCGACTTCGACGGACCAGACTCCTTCAGGAACAGCTACCGGTTGCCAGTTGCCGGTTGCCAGATCCCAATACTTGCGGCCCGATGGCGTCTTTGGATCATCCTCATACCAGGACTTCTTTCCGGAGGCGAGCAGCTTTTCTACATTGGCCGCGACCGGATGCCCTTCTTTTTTCATGCGAGCGACGGTCGCCTCGACGCCGGCCGCGTCCCAGAGTTGGAAGGGACCGAGTTCCCAGTTGAAGCCGAGGTGCATGGCGCGATCAATCTCGACCACAGAGTCGGAAATTTCGGGGATGCGATTGGCGGAATACGTCCACAAGTCGGAGAGCGCCGCCCAGAGGAAAGCGCCTGCCTTATCGGCCTTATGCGGCGCACCGCCCCCACTATCGCCACCTATGCCGAGCAACATGCGAAGTCGCGCTCCCGTCTCTTCGACGTTTTTCGCCATCTCGAGCGCCGCGAATTTCGGCTTCTGCCGGGGATGATATTCCAGCGTTTTCCAGTCGAGCGCGAGGCGCTCGTCCTCTTTGTGCTTGTCTTTGTCCTTGTCCTTGCCATCGCCGTGCTTTCCGTACTCGCTTTTGTGCTTCTTGTAGAATCCGCCGTGGGTTTTGTCGCCCAGCCATCTGTGTTCCAGCATCTGGCGAAAGAAAGCTGGAATCTGCAATTCGCTGCGCTCGTCGTGCACATTCTGCGTCATGTTCGAGACCACGTGCCCGAGGACGTCGAGCCCGACCAGATCGATGGTCCGGAAGGTGGCCGAACGCGGCCAGCCCACGGCTTGGCCGGTGAGCGCGTCGATCTCTTCGATGGTCAGATCCATTTCCTGCATGAGCCGCATCACGTTGAGCACGGAAAATGTGCCGATGCGATTGGCGATGAAGTTGGGAGTATCTTTCGCGAGCACGACGCCCTTGCCCAGTTGCGCGTCGCAGAAGTGGGTGACGGCCGCGATCAGGGCGGGGTCCGCTTCCGGGGTGGGGATCAGCTCCAGCAGCCGCATATAGCGCGGCGGATTAAAAAAGTGCGTGCCGAACCACGAGTGCCGGAAGTCCTTGGAAAATCCCTCGGCGATCTTCGCCACCGGAAGTCCGCTGGTGTTGGTGGTGACGATCGTGCCGGGCTTACGGACGGCTTCCACCTTCTTCAGCAGCGAACGCTTGATTTCGAGGTTCTCTATGATGGCCTCGATAATCCAATCCACCTCGGCCAGACGTTTCAGGTCGTCGTCGAAATTTCCCACGGTGACGAGCCGCGAAAGCGAGGCTTCGAAAAACGCCGCGGGCTTTGACTTTCTGGCTCCGTCGAGTCCGGCGGCCGCGATTTTGTTACGCGCGGGACCGTCCGCATCTGGAGGAACGATGTCGAGCAGCAACGAAGGCACTCCCGCGTTGGCGAAATGTGCCGCGATACGGGCGCCCATTGTGCCTGCGCCGAGGATAGCAACTTTGTGGATACGTTTCATAAAGGCAACTCCTGCAATAACGAACACGACTCAACGTTGCAAAGGCTCGACTGGCCCAGGAGAACGAGCTAGTTCGCTCTCCTTTTCATCGAGCCCCAATGTGGTGGAACTCCGCAGATTACGCCCCGTCTGCCTCAACCGCAAGTTGCCACAGCTCCGCCTCGAAATGCGGCTCGGGTGGGTTTGCCCGGTTCGAATCGACTACTGACGACCAACGACTGCTCCTAGGGAAGTTTATCTACCACCCAGTCGTTCTTTCCAGTCTCGACCAGGATTATTTCGGAAAATCTGCGCGCGACGTGGGATGATCCTCGAGGCGTGACCAGCACGACCGGGAAACTGTAGCGGCCGGGATGTCCGTGGCCACGCGTGATCTCGAAGGCGCGGTTGGTCGCGTTCGAAAAAAACTGTTCCAGTTTGTCGGCGTTCTGCGAGTGGCGGATGTTATCGCCGAGCAGGACCATGCCGCTTTCGACATCTCCCGTTTGCCACGCTTGCAGGAAATGGTTGGCGGCGGCCAGGGCAAACACGTAGCCGGGGTCTGAGGGCGCTGCTGGCTGGGCATGATGGCCTTGCGATCGCGCCCAGACTGGGGTGGTCAGAAAGACCGTCAGAAGAAAAAGACATGCTGCTATCCGGATCTTCACGCTAAGGCTGTTCCTCATTCTTTGCCGGTGATGATGTTTGTAACTTCTTACTCTACTGGAAAACAAGCAGAACGCCAGCGGCCTTTGGACCGTGGGTCAATCGTAAGCGTAGAGGAAGTACACCGTTGGCGACGCAGCCATTGCTTGCGAGAGTCATCAACTACGCTCACGACCCGGTCGATGAGCGCAATCGGGATGTTTCAATAATTGAGGAGACTCGCTTAGTGTGGTTGGTTCGGCTTCACAACGTTCGTAGGCATGTGCCAGAACATCCTTCCGATACACCTTGTCGTACAGCGCATAGAAACGAAAGTCGGGCGATTCCTTCGCTTTTGCGTGCAACGCCATCTGCAACTTCTGAACA
>Ga0224555_1002789_pt1 | contig 19474 bp, 11 predicted proteins | sample 714S23034metaG_FD_180687 | JGI IMG/M metagenome (GOLD analysis project Ga0224555, IMG submission 180687) | Peat soil microbial communities from Stordalen Mire, Sweden - 717 S2 30-34 | ecosystem: Environmental > Terrestrial > Soil > Wetlands > Peat | place: Sweden: Norrbotten County, Stordalen...
CCGTGCAGGATCAGCAACGGAGTCTTGATCTTGGCGACATCGGGCAGAATGTTGGCCTTACGATACACTGCGGGCTTTTGTTCCGGCGTGCCTCCCATCTTCGTCTCCCATCGGATGGCGGAGTTGCGATTGGTGTATTGCAGAAAGAGGGCACGGTCGACGACGCCAAACTTCTCAATCCCAACGGCGAACACATCGGGATATTTGGCTACAGCGTTCGCCACCACCGTGCCGCCATGACTGCCGCCGGAGATTCCGACATGTTTTTGATCGACAAGCCCGATGGTCACCAAATAGTTCACTCCTGCAACCACGTCGTCGATCTCGCCACCCCCAGAGTCCTCGACATTGGCGTTACGGAAGTGTTCGCCATAGCCAGTGCTACCGCGAAAGTTAGGTTCAAGTACGACGTAACCCTGGTCCGCAAGGAAAATCGACCACTGCGCAGCGCTGAGCGTGACCTGGCCCTCGGGGCCTCCGTGGGCAAGAATGACCGCAGGATAGCGGGTGCCCGCTTATAGTCCACCGGCTTGTAGAGAATGCCTGCGATGGGTAGCCCATCTTTGCCCTTCCAGTGCACGACCTCGGGAGTGATGCCAAGGTCCTCAAACCTCGAGTGATGCACCTGCCCGATCAACTGCGGCGCCGCATCGCCCGAAACCTGCGCAACGTAGCTGGAAGATGCTCCGAGTGCCGTTCTCAGCGATAGATGCACGCTTTGGCTGTCCGCAGACCAATGCGGCTCGCCTTCGATACCGTCGAGGTGGGTGAGGCGTGGATGATGGCACACGCCTTCAATAAAGCGAGCTATGATCGGCAATCACGGGGCTTGAGTTTACCCAAATCTCTGGACCATGCAAGTCTCAGACACGCAAATGCGAAGTGGCAGAATTTGACAGTGACAATAATATGTCGTAAACTCGCCGAAGAAACAGCCACAAAATGATCAACCATAATCGTCAATTCGTGATGGCCTTGTTCAGTTTCTCGCCGGATGCTCCCCGCACCGGTTGTTGTTGCTGTTGCTTCTAATTTCCTGACCCTTCCTTCTTCAATTTAATTCCGAACGATAGCTGTATTTGCGCGTGCGTGTTTGCGTGCAGGGCAAGCATGTCTCGGATTCCTGTGACAAATTTTCTCATGAGGCAGAAATGATTTCATTGCGCAAGGTATTTGGTGTGCTGCTCGCCGTCGCCACTGCATCGCCGCTATTAGCACAGTCTTACCAGGGTGAGTTACGAGGTCTCGTAACCGATTCCAGCCATGCAGTTGTCAGAGGGGCCAAAGTTACGCTCACTGATGAGGCCAAACATGTTTCCCGCGCTACCGTGTCAGACGCAGCGGGGCAGTACATTTTCAACCAGGTTGACCCGGCCAGCTACCAAGTGCAGATCGAGGGTGAGGGATTTAAGAGTTTCGAACGCAGTGGGATACTGGTTGGCACACAACAGTCCGTGACCATAGATGTATCGCTCGAAGTAGGCAACACCTCGCAGACTGTCGTGGTGTCGGCGGCCGAACCTCTGCTGGATAGGACGAATGGTTCCACGTCTACGGCTCTGAACGAGCAGCAACTCAACGATCTGCCCACCTCCACAGGCGACGGACGTAACCAGTACACCGTAATCGACGTCTCTCAGAATGTTTTACCGGTGGTCCGGGGGTCGGGGTTTATCGACCAGAGCGACATCTCCACCGTGTCCATCGCGGGTAGTCCCGAATCCACCAATCTATACCTGATAGACGGGGTTCCAATTACGGACACCATCAATCGGCCTACGATCATCCCTTCCACGGAAGCAACGCAGGAACTCAAGGTGCAGGTCACTACTTATGATGCTGAAGTAGGAAGGACGGGCGGCGGTGTCTACAACACCTTGCTGAAGTCAGGCACAAATGAGATTCACGGATCACTCTATGGAGTGACAAGCCAATCTGTATACAACGCGAATAGTTTCTTTTTCAATCGGGAGGGCATTGCGCGCCCTGATACCCCCTTCTATAGTTTCGCCGGCTCCATCGGTGGACCGGTTGTCGTTCCTCATCTTTACAATGGAAAAAACAAGACATTCTTTTTCTTAGCAGAGGAAGGCTTTCGCGAGCGGAATTTCCTCTCCAGTAACTACCAGGTACCGACCGATCTGGAGCGCACGGGTGACTTCTCGCAGAGCGGCATTACTATCTATAACCCCTATGACCAGACCGTGAATCCGAACGGGACCGTGACCCGAAACCCGTTTCCCGGTAACAAGATTCCTTCGCAACTAATCAGCGCGGTCGGGTTCAATATCGCTTCGTACTATCCAAGTCCGAACCTGCAAGGGCTGCCATCGGGAGCAGTCAACTATACTTTGCCGGCAAAAGGGCCTGAATATCGCGGAGATGAATTCGTTAGTAAGATCGACGAGCAGCTCTTCAGCTGGTGGGCGGCAAACTTCTCCTATCTGCACTACACCAGCCAGATTCCGTTTGGGGACGCCCTGGGCACAGTGCCCGGGTCGGGATCGATTACTTACAACCGGAAGGTGGATGCGACGCAATTGAACAACATCTTCACGATCAATCCCACCACCGTCGTGAGCGTCCGTTTCGGCTTCAACCGATTTCCCAATACCATCCTGCCCTTGAGCGCGGGCTTCAGTCCTACTACCCTTGGACTGCCCGATTACAAATACCAATACGACTTTTTCCCGCCGATCAGTGTCACTAATTTCACTCCCCTCAGCGCTGCCACGGCAAGCACAGACTTCTGGTACTCCAGAAATCTCTTTACCCAGATCGCTAAAGAGGTCGGGCGGCACAGTTTCAAGGCCGGAATCGACTTCCGTGCCATCGATTTGTCTTTCACCGATCTCTCCAATGCGCCAGGTAGCTTTAACTTCACTGGCCAGTTCACGCAATCTTCACCGTCGGTGAGCAATGGCGGCAGCGCCATTGCCGATCTTCTCCTAGGTCTGCCGGAGAGCGGGCAAATCGAATCGTCACAGCGCTTCTATCAGTACATCCACTACGGGGGAGCGTACATACAGGACGAATTTCGCATAACGCCGCGGCTCACCCTCGACGGTGGACTGCGCTATGAGTACGAAACTGGGCTGAAAGATGCCAACAATAACCTCGTGGTCGGCTTCAACAAAACCGTCGCCAGCCCGCTGGCCAGCTACAAGTCAGGCACGGTGGGCGGCCTGGAGTTTGCGGGCACCGGCGGTCGCAATGAAACTGGAGAGCTCTCCAAACTCAAGTTCGCGCCGCGACTTGGATACGCCTACTATCTCGGGAAGCAGACGACAGTTCGCGGCGGCTTCGGTATCTTTTATTCTCCATTGCGCTACGATGCGACCGCCGCCCTGCAGTCTGGGTTCACGACGGAAACGCAACTCATCTCGAGCAATGACAACTATCAAACTCCAGCCCCGGGGTTCTCGCTCAGCAATCCGTTCCCTGGTGGACCGCAAGCTCCCACCGGAAATATCAACGGCCTGCTAACCGGGATTGGCAATCCAATAGCCGCCTACGACGGTGCGATGAAGTCACCGGTTATCTACCAGTTCTCGACTGGCGTACAGCACCAGTTGCCCGATAATATTCTCCTCGAAGTGGACTATGTAGGTTCTCGCGGGCGCCATCTCTTGCCTTCGCCGCAGGGCGGCGGCAGCGCTACGCCCGCAGGCGGTGGCAGAACAAATATCGACCAACTCAATCCGGCTTACTTCTCCCTTGGTTCCGCGGCGCTTAGCGCCCCCACACCTAATCCCTACTATCAACCGGGCGGGCCGGGTCTAATCGGCGATCCGACTGTTGCATACCAGCAGTTGCTCTTGCCCTTCCCGCAATTTGCCTCTGTCAACCTGATTAGTACGGATAGCGCCTCCAGCTATAACTCGATTGCTGTCCGCGCAGAACGGCGACTTTCCTACGGACTGACCATCTTGAGCACCTACACCTGGTCGCGCAACTACGATGGCTCCTATGAGACGTCCAGTCCGTCGGGGAACTCGAACGTCGGACCACAGAACATCTACGACTTGAAGGCGGAGTATGGACGTTCCTTCATCGATGTTCCAAATCGGTTTACGCTCGCCGGTTCCTATACTCTGCCGTTTGGCCGAGGCCAGAAATTGCTGAACAGCGCTGGTTGGTGGAACGACATCGTCAATAAATGGCAACTGAGCGCCGTGACCTATTATCAGAGTGGGTTCCCCTTAGACATAACCCAAAATAACCTCAATGGCTCGATCGGAGCGGCCGTCCAACGGCCCAATGTGAATCCTGGAGTCAGTGAGGGGACTTCCGGCAGCTTGTACGATCGGGTCAATGGATATATCAACCCCAATGCCTTTGTTCCAGTGGCCGAATACCAGTTTGGCAATCTACCCAAGGCAGCCCCTCTGCGCGGTCCGACCTCCGGCTCAGGCAACTGGGATGCAACCCTGCTTAAGACTGTTTCTCTAAAGGACCGTGCGAACCTAACCTTCCGCGCGGAAGTTCAGAATGTGTTCAACCATCCTTGGTTTGCACTGCCCAACACCACGCTTGGCAGTGCAACCTTCGGTCAGATCACGAGCACTTACAACAACGCCCGTTCGATCCAGTTGGGAGGGCGCATCACGTTCTAGGGGTCAGATAAGCGAATCAGACGATGCCATCCTTGGTGCGGGTTCTTCGCATTCCAAATAATAATGTTTTGCTTCTTGTGTCCTGAGGAGGACTTGATCATGAACCGACGTAGTTTTCTACGCTCCGCCGCCGCCGCCACCGCGACTCTTGCACTTACGAAGCCAGTGTTTGGCAAAACAGCAAAAGCCGCCACCCTAACCCATAAAGAACGAGTTGATCGCGCGTTGAACGGGAAGGACCTCGATCGCCCTCCTTATACCTTCTACCATCACTACAAGAAACCAACCGCGCAGTTGGAAGCCCAGGATCATTTGGATTTCCATCGGTCATACAAGACCGACATCGTCAAAGTCATGAATGACTTCGATTATCCAAAATCGACGACCGATAAGTGGTATGAGCTCAAGGCCCTCGACTCCCCATTTCCAGAACAACTCACCACGCTCAAGATCATTCGGGATGGACTGAACGGGGATGCGTATTTCATTGACACCATCTATGGCCCCTACATGACGGCCATGCTATTGTTTGAATCGGAACCGCAGTTTGCCAAGCTGGGGAAGTCGGAAGAAGTCAGAAATGAAGTGATCAGCAGTCTCCACGACTTCCAGAAAGCGAATCCTGACGCTTGGCATGGTGCGTTGGAAGCGATCACGCAATCAAGCCTCAATCACATTCAGCATATTAAGGAAATTGGGGCTTCTGGAGCACTGGTCAGCATCTTCAATGCGGAAAGTAAGTTCGGATCCGTTGCCGATTATGAACTCTATAGCCGTGCTTATGACAAACGCATATTCGATGCGCTGGCTGACACGAAACTTAGCATCCTGCATCTGCATTATCTCGAGAGACCCTACATCGATCAGTTTAAGGATTTCAATGCGCCGGTCGTTCAGTATTCGGTAAAGACAAGCGGAATTTCCATCTCCGAAATCCGCAGGCATTACTCGCAGACAATCGCGGGGGGAGTGGACGAAATTGACTATGACAAACTGACGACATCGGAAATCCGGAAGCAGTGGACGGAAGCAAGGGAACAAGCCGGAAGCAAATACATAGCTGCACCAGGCTGTTCCGTTCCGGATGCCTCGACACCCGCCGAACTTGCGCGCTTTCCGCGCTCTTTCAATATCAATATATGAAAGTAATAGCCCACCAACGCTGTTTCGTCACTGAAGATTCTTAGTTATTTTCAGGATTACGGATCGGCGAAGGGAGCAGGGCTACGGTCCTGCTCCCTTTAATTTTAAGTGGGAGCTTGAACTCCAGCGTCGTGCGATGGTCAAATGCCCTGCGTGTCACTCTCTGTGTGACCGTTCTTCATTCGCGGATCTTGCTGGAAGTGAATCGACTCGGCGCCATGCGCTTCACTTGACCCGGTGCCCTGTCTTCTCCGGCAATTCTGCCTGGAGCTGATCGTCTCAGAGTCTCCTCGCTCTATTCATGCCATCTCCTTGTTAACGGCGTTCGAATGCGGTGTCAGGGCAGGCAAGTTGGGTGCAAGCTCCCGAAAGAATGCTTCCCTGGGCGAAGGCTGGGCGCATTGATAAGGGGCGCAACTCTGCGTTCATCGAACGGGGCTGATTTCGGTTGCAGCCGGCTAAGCAGTGCTCCATTTGTGCTGTGTCCTGCATGTATCGCAGGACACCTGCGCACTGAACCAGGGGCAGTGAATCAGAGCGCCTCTTGCTTCGTCCCAGTAGTTCGAGATGGGCCTGTGGATGAGACTTTCCCCGCACGTACGGCAAGGAATTCCATCGCAAATGCAGAGCACGACAACGACAGCCTCCTCTCTCTGGCTGGAGGGCGGTAGATCGTTGTTGCGAACGGCACCACGGTACTCGTGGCACACCGGGCACCGCACAAGGGCACGCGGAACGATCCATGAGGAAGAGTTGGCTAGTTTCGTCAGATGCTTATGCTCAGGCTGGAGTTTCGTCTGCTTCGAACTGGATTGCGTCATGCGAGTTCTCCTTTTTAGCCACGTTCGACTGAAGGTCAGGGGCGGCAAGCTGGATACAAATCCCCCTTGTCCGTTTTCCGGGATGGCAGGCAGACCGGCCTGGAGAACGCAATCGCCAAGAAAGCAACGGTGGGGCTGCCGTGAGGCTGCTCCAACTCCTGGCGTTCGTATTCCGAGTGTGCGAAATGGAGTAAAAGAGGCGGGCTCGACCCTGGGCACAGCGGATGTCATTCCGAGTGGCGCGGCAATCAAAACTGATGCACAAAGTGATCCAGAAAGCACAAAACCCTCCAAAATGGAGGGCCGACGCATGTCCCGTTTGGTTGCTCCCTGCTGGGAGCCACATCCGCTTTCGCGTTCCACCTTGCCCGGGTAGGCAGGTTGGCATGGGCGTCGACCCATTTCTTAATGATCTTTAAAAGCTAGCACACCCTCTAACCGGGGTGCAAGCATACTGCGGACACACCTCCGACACTCAACCGTGAAGAGCCACCAATCACCGTCAGAATCCGTCAACTGGTGATAACAGGCCAATGCACGTTTCCTGCACCGGTCATGCGTCGAAACACGCATTGGCGATTTGGCACCAATCCAGAAGCATCTGTGACGAGAAGCGCATTTATCGTTATTAGATGCACTCGTCCACGAGCGCATAGTGACTTACGTTCTTTTTCGGTATGCGAGACGGAGTCTGGACGGCAACAGGATCACAGCATGACTCCCAAAGAGAAACGCATTATCGGTGCCGACTTGACGACGCTGTTTTCTCTGAAGGCGTTCCTTGTCTTGAACACCATTGAGGAATGGAAGGCGGTCGGCTTCTTTCATCCCACTGTTCGCACCGACGAGAACAGCCACCCACTCTCTGAGGCCGGAATCTCAGCACTTCGCCGAATCACGAGCATCATGGAGAACGACCCGGCGCTGCGAAAGGCTTGTTCGCAGCACGAGATCGCCCTACAAGTTCATACCAGCTACGAAGGATGGATTAAACGTTCACTGCAACCGGATGCCGATGAATTCATTCAAGAGTGCACAGGGAGCCTTATGGCGACGGTCAAAGAGCGCTTCCATCTCGTGGTGCTCGATGGATTGGAACTGAAAGATCTAGATCAAGTGGAGTTGGGGACGATTTCGATCTGTAGACCGGACATGAAGTTGCTGAGCGCTGTCCAGTTCGGCGGGGCCATCACGGCGGACTGGATCGAACGAGATTTCTCCAAAGGACTCTGGCTGATCGGCAAGACAGAAGGAAGCCCGGAAATTTCTCTGGAACGGTTTGACCATCAAACTCTGTTGGTGATTGGCATTCTTGCTGTGTGCGGAGCAGTTTTGTATGAGGGATCGATCTGGAGATCGCATCTCCGGGCTGGCTTATCGCCGCACAGGCAAACGATGCCGACATCTGTCTTTCGTTGGGACGCAGAGGGTGGAGCCCCGACCATCTCCCGGCTTTGGGAAGAAGATCAGAAGTTGCCGTTGGATGCGAAACTCATCGACTACTTGAGGGAGCATTGTTTTCTCAATCAGTTGGCCGCTCTTTCATCCCAGGAAGAGAAGACGCAATTGCAGCAGTCGATAGAGCGCGCCCTGTACTGGTTCGCAGATGCTCACGGCGACCGGAATACGACGATGCGCTTCGTCAAATTGTGGTCATGCGTAGAATGCTTCTTCGCATTTCAAGAGGAAGACATCACCGAAGCAAACGCACGTGGTATGGCTACGATTTTGACGTTTTCCGGATATCAGGTTTGGACCGTGGAGGACTACTCCAAAATGAAGAGCCGATTGAAGGAGTTGTATGGCCTACGATCGCGCGCTGTCCATCGGGCAGAGTTCGATGAAGTTCAACTCGTAGATCTGAGAGATCTTTCTCGATGGGTGGCGTGGCTCATCATCTCGATGACCGCTCTCGCAGAACGGGGTTATCGCACGCTCGGCCAGGTCAAGGAGCAGACGGATCGACTGGATGCACAGATGCGAGGCGCCTAGGACAGGTCGATCCGCGGCTCCCTGATGCCAAGACGGTTGCGAGCCGCATTGATTGCAAAGAAGTCTCGCGCCCTCACCGCGTTCGGCGTTCGGCAAAATGTACGTCAGTGAGTAAATGGGCATTCGATTCTCCTCAGTTGTGATTCCTTGCAAAATGGTGACGCGATCTACAAAGTAGAAGTCGACTTCAATCGTTCCCGTTCTCTGTAAGTCTCAACGATGAACTCCACAAATGTCGCTGCACTCGCAACGGCAAGGCGTGCATGTCGCGGCTGTGGACCTTTATGCTTCGAGCTCTTTCCGTGGCCCGTCCCGTATAAATTGCGCACTTCGACCAAACCCTGCATGAGCGTTGTCAGGGCACGCAACGTTTTACGAATCGCGTCGGCCCCCTTTGCGGAATCCGAAATATCGTCCGGCAGAAGTTTCAATCCCTCCATGACCGCTCGCACCAAATCAGGTGTGTCGGGCATCTTCGGAAGTGAGAGGTTCATTCGATCCGCAATGTGCTTGCAGCAAGTATCGACCAACTCTTTCGCCGTGCCGATTGCAAGTGCAGGGTCTGTATCAATCGACGCTTCGATCCGCTGAATCTCTTGATACATCCAGGTGCTGCTTAGGATCAAAGCGGTTTTCTGAAGGGAGTCGGCAGCGCGTCCATATGCCGGATTCCACGGACCGACGCGATATTTCTCCTCGTCTCCCATCAGTTCCATCGTCTCTAAGCTCCAGCCTTCGGAACGAAGATCGTTGTTGAATTTCTCCGCGAGCGCCGATGCTTCCGCCGGCGATCGCACCCTCGGGTCTAAGCAACGCTCCAAGAACGCGAGAAAGGTGGAGTCCGGTCCATTGAGAAGGTCGAATCGATTGTCGTCGAAGATCCAATCAAGGTCCCAATCATCGTTGTTCACGGTGTGTTGCCAGATATCGCCGTTGGCGTCGTCAAAGCGGGGATCGCTTGATGGCAGTTTGTTCAGGTCATAGAGCGGTTCCAAGAATTCAGGCTGAGTCAGAAGGCCGTGCCATACCAGCTTGTCCCGCTTTATGCGGTTGAGGATCGAACGACGCACTCGCTTCGGAATCGGGGTTCCTTGGATATCAGGGCGGCCACGCATACCCAAGACCAGCGGAGCAATCTTGGCGTCAAACGAATCCGTGCTGAGATGGCCGACGGCCAAGCGGAGCGTCTCGCTGAACTGCCGTTCCGCTTCTTCTCTCCTTTCGCCCAAGAGTGTGAACGTCTCCGGAGCAACTTGAACGTAAAGAGTGATGCTATAGGTTCCGCCGTTCCAGTTGTCATAGCCCGTTTCCTTGAAAAGTGTTCGGCTCTTTCGCAGCAAACTGGCAGCTTCGTGTTGTTCCCCTGCGCTGAGCATGCGATGGAGAGTTTCTACGATCTCCTCATCTGTCACGGGCAAGTGTGAATTCGACTTTTCCATAATTGGTCAGTAAATGCTCCATCCATTCTAGGGCGGGAAGGAGGTTTCCGCCCTGGCTGTAGCCGCTGCGCGTCTTCCCCCAGGGCAGCTTGTCCTATCACCAATCACGGCGCATCGTAAAACTTCCGTCCCGCTCAAGCGCTTCGAGCATATATCGCCTGGACTTTAGGAACACCCGGACGCCTGTCGCAAATCTGAGCGCGGTGATTTCGTCTGCGCCTACACCAGTGAACCGGTCGGCGATCTGTAGGGGCACCATAAGCGTCGCTGCTCATGGGTACGCGGTCGATATTCATTTGCAGCTGCCTCCTTCCCCGAATAGTGCTGGCGCTTGTTTGATTCATACCGCTCACGGGGAAGGTGGGCGCTTTCGAGACCACTTCACTCGCGTATCTAAACCCATAGCCACAGCAACATGCGTTGGTTGCCGCTAGCCCCCGCTGGCTCTCGTAGGCTCCCATTGGCTCCTGCTGGCAACCGCTGGAGCACTCGCGATGATCCCCACCTCAAAGCCATCCCACTGATTGAGAGAGCCCTATCGAGAGGGTTCGAGACGGTCAACTTGCCGAGGTGGTAAATGGAAAAACCCAACAGAAACGATCGCGAAGACCAGATCGTGTTCGAGCCGTTAGTCGACTCACGCGCGGCAGCTGCGGCGATCGGGATCCATTACAAGACCCTTGAACGCTTGGCGAGGAAACGCCTCGTTCCGGCTACAAAGCTTGGGCGTTCCTGGCAATTCAGGCTGTCGATCCTCAGTGACTGGTTCAACGGGAAGCTGACGTCGAACGTTGAAACAAATTCACAGGCAAATGAAAAGAAAGAGAAACCACCGTAGATGAATGATCCGAGAAAACTACAAACAGGAAGTCTGCGCCAAGTGGCGCGCGCAAACGGGAAACGGGCCTGGGAATGGCGGTATGTAGATCCTGCGACGGGAGGCGTCAAATCGCGGACCTTCCCCGAGACTCAGTTTCCAACACTGACGAAGATAGAAGAGCACCTGGCAGACTTCATCGAGCGTCTCAACAAGGCCAGGACCGACAATGTCATCGTCGACCCGACCATCAGCAGTCTCATCGACCGATTCATCAAGGATGAAAAACTTCACGAGATCAAGAACCGGAAGCCAGGGGAGCGTGCGTCAGGAAAAGATGAGCTTGCATATTCCACGGTCACTTCTTATCTAAGTCTTTGCAAACTCATTCGCGAGAAATGGGGCGCGACGAGTCTGGACAGGTTCAAACCTCTTGCCTTTCAAACTTGGCTGAAGGAAATGGATAAATCGCCTAAGCACAAAGGGCACATCAAGGCGTTCGTCAACCGGCTCTTCAACAAAGCTAAGTTATATGAGCTGCTCAACTTCCACGAAAACCCGATCTCGTTGGTCGAAGTCCGGGGTATCAGCAAGCGCCGCAGGAAGCCGGCAGATCTCACCGTCGAACAATTCTTCATGATTCACTCCCTGCTGAAAAAGCCGTACAACGACATGTCTATGGTGGCGTTGTGTACTGGCATTAGAGTTGAGGAATTGCTTGCACTGCAATGGCCAGTCATTGACTTCAGCCGGCTTTGCATGAAGATTGAGGAAGGAGTTGTTCACGGAAGGATCGGACCCGTGAAATCAGAATACTCTGAGGACGAACTCCCCCTTGACCCAGACTTCGCGACGTTTCTCCTCGAGTTAAAGAGGGACTCAAACGGATCGTCCCTGGTATTCCCGAGCCCGGTTACTGGACACAGTTATCATGCCTCTCCGATCCAGCAGGACTGGATTCGGCGGGCGGGATGGTGTTTGGTCGAGTGTCCAAATTGCGGAGCTGTTCCTGGTGTAGCCTGCACGCTGGAGCAGAAGAACGGTGGAAAACGATTCAATATCCCGGTTCATGATGAGCGCCGGGAACTGGCAATCGAGATGGGATTCGGAAGTATCGGGTGGCACACTTTCCGGCACACCTACCGATCCCTCCTTATCCTAGTAAAAGCCCCACCCGAGGTGCAAAAGGTCCTCATGCGCCACGCCCAGCAGGCAACGACAGACAATATATACGGGGGGCCGCGGATGGAGGAAAAGAGGAAGGCAAACAGCGGCGTGGTGCAGATGATCTTTGTCAGGAAGTCAGCCCATTAGCGATTAAAACCCAAACCGGGCGCACAAAGCGCCCGGTTTCGTTGGGTTGGGATTTTGGGTTGGTTCCCGTAAATGGTTGCGGGGGTAGGATTTGAACCTACGACCTTTGGGTTATGAGCCCAACGAGCTACCGGGCTGCTCCACCCCGCTCTTTGATTATAAGACCCAGCGTCTCCACGGTCAATCGGATGGGGCTGGCTGTCTGCTGCCAATCGCCGAGCTCTGTGCGCGCCGTCGCCGGATAGTATGCATCTATATAAAAACAGGCAGCGGTGCGACCGGAACTTTTCTCTCGAAACCGCGTCTCTGATACTGTCGGGTTCTCGCGGTTGGTCCAGTAAAGTGGATTTAACTAAGGAAGATCCGAGCAAGAACGTGTCGTTGGAATGTCTCCGCGACGCGCACGAGGAGTAGACGATGAGCGTTCGTACGATTCGTAACTTAGGTGGAGTGGTTCTGGCTGGCGGGCTCGTATTGGGGGCAGTGGGGGCTGTGGCGCAGAATGGCTCTTCGTTCCCGGATGCCCAGGTTGAGTCCAATGTGCTCAGGGCGTTAGCCAGTGCTCCGGAGCTCGCTACGCAGAATATTCAGTCGTCCACGGTATATGGGACGGTGACCTTGACCGGCAACGTGCATGACGAGGCGCTGCGCACCAGGGCCGAAAACCTTACCGCGCGCGCCCAGGGCGTCAGGAAGGTCGTCGACGAGTTGACGCTCGGGGACATGCCTGCGCCGCCGGTCGGCGATCAGGCTGAGCAAAATGAGCCCGCGCCGAATGAGCAGCCAGATTCCTCGCAGGCCAACCAGCCGGTGCTCCTGTCGGATGGAACCTACGCGCCCGCTCCCGAAGGCACGGGTGTAGCACCGCCTCCGGCCGAGGGCCAGGAGATGCAAAATGGCGCTGGCGCGCCTCCGCCCCCCCAGGGTGGCTATCCGCAGGGCTATCCTCAGCAGGGTCCGCCATCGGGCAATCAGCAGATGGATCAGAATTATGGACCGCCGCAGAATGGCGCTCCCATTGCGGGCGGCCAACAGGCGGGTATTGATGTGACTGTCCCTGTCGGGTCTATGCTGCGCGTCCGCATTAACCGCGGCCTGGATTCGAACCACATCCAGCCCGGCACGAACTTCGACGGCACAGTCCTCACCGATGTGGTCGCCGACGGAGCCGTCGCCATTCCGCGCGGCGCTACGGTCACCGGTACGGTCGTCGGGGCCAAGAAGGCAGGCGCCTTCAAGGGGGAGGGTGAGCTCGCACTGCAGATCAACAGCCTGATGCTCGGCGGCAATGTTTATCCTCTGACCACGGAGATCTGGGCGCGTAACGGCAGGGACAAGACGGGTAGCACGGTGAATAACACCGTCGGTCTCGGCGTGGTTGGAGCTCTTCTGGGCGGTGTTGCCGGCGGCGGGGCAGGCGCGGCAATTGGTGCGGGTGTTGGTGCAGGCGTGGGTCTGGCCGGCTCGGCAGCCTCGCCGCGTGGCGATATCATCGTTCCGCCGGAGTCGGTACTGACCTTCAGAACTGCGGCTCCTGTAGTGGTTCAAACAGTCTCCGAGCAGGAGATGGATCGACTTTCCAACTCGGCTGGCCCACAGCAGCAGCCACAGGGTCCGCCCCGTGTCCGGTACTACAGCCCGTATTCCGGCTACTACGGCCCTCCGCAATAGCGTCATTTGCGTTCAAAGTGAGGGCTGCGGAGCAATTCGCAGCCTTCGTTTTTTGGCTTCCAGCCGCCGCGCGTCGTCAAACTAACCCGCTCAACACCTTCGCCTGATTTATACTTTGCGATGAGCCCCTGCAAGCAGGTGTGGTGCGTCTCGCAGGAGATCGTGCCCCGAGCCGTGCGCAAAAATCCCCGGGCAGCGTGGTCTCTGTTGGAGACCCGCCTGAAGCGAAGGTCGTTAGCCAAGCATGATCCGCATTTTGCAGCAAGACAATCGCGCCACTAAAGCTATCTTTGCGGTCGTTATCGGCGCCGCCATCATCACAATGGTCATCACCCTGGTTCCTGGCATCTTCGATAATGGTGCCGCCAATAACCCCAGCATCTACGCCACCGTGCGCACGCCAGGCTGGCTGGGCAGAATTACAGGTGACAGCACCGCCATCAAGAGCGAGGATGTACAACGCGCCGCCCAGCAGCAGATGCAGCAACAGCAGTTGCCCGACTTCTATCTGCAGTTTGTGATGAGCCGCGCCGGCCAGCTCGAAGTCGAGCGCGCCGTTCTCGCGCACGAGGCCGACCATCTGGGGCTGCGCGTCTCCGATGACGACCTGCGCCACTACCTGCAGAACGGCCCCTACGCGCAGTATCTGTTCCCGGGCGGCAAGTTCATCGGTCAGGAGCAATACATCAACTTCGTCGAGTCTGCGTTCCATCTTCCCATCACGCAGTTTGAGAGCGAGGTCAAGTCAGACATCGAGCTGCAACGGCTGCAGGCCCTCGTCACCGGTGGTGTCAGCGTCTCGGACAGCGCAGTTCGCGCCCAGTATCTGCAAACCGGCACCAAGGTGAAGTTTGACTACGCGGTGATCTCCGCGGCCGATATCAAGACCACCATTAATCCCTCGGACGCCGAGCTTCAGGCATTCTTCAAAGCCAATGCAACGCACTACGCGAACGCCATTCCCGAGACCCGCAAGATCGCTTTCATCAGCTTCGACAGCTCGAATCTGCCCAGCGGCCAGGCCCAGGTGAGCGATGCGGATGCGCAGGCCTACTACAACGCGCATCTCGACCAGTACAAGACTCCGGAGCAGGTGAAGACGCGTCATATCCTGATTACCGTCCCCAAGGGAGCGGACGCCAAGACGGACGCTGCGGCAAAGGCCAAGGCGGAAGACGTTCTCAAGCAGGTGAAGGCCGGTGGCAACTTTGCCGCCCTCGCCAAGAAGTACTCCGACGATCCGGGCAGCAAGGACCAGGGCGGTGAGCTGCCGATGATCGCAACCAGCTCGCTGGACCCGGCCTACGGGCAGGCAGCGATGGCGCTCAACCCCGGCCAGACCTCCGGCCTCGTGCGTTCCTCCTTCGGCTACCACATCATCCAGACCGAAGCGAAGGACACGGCGCACGTCAAGACGTTCGCAGAGGTGAAGCCCTCCATCGTGGTGCAGTTGCAGACCCAGAAGTCTGCCGGTGCCGCGCAGAGCTACGCCGCGCAGCTGGCCGCCGAGGCCAGGACGGATGGCCTCGCCAAGACGGCCGCCGCGCATAAGCTGCATGTCATCACCACCGACTACGTCGCCAAGACCGGCATCATTCCCAGCCTGGCAGACTCCACCAGCCTGCTCGCTGCGGCCTTCGATGCTGCCAAGGGCGCGGCTCCAGAGACGGCCTCCACCGGCGAAGGCTACGCGATCTTCCAGGTAGAGGACATCCAGGCTGCCCACGCGCCTGACTTTGCTTCCTACAAGTCACACATCCTTGACGATTACCGCGCCCAGAAGACGCCCGAGCTGCTGAACGCACAGCTCATCAAGCTCTCCGACCGGGCAAAGGTGCTCAACGACCTGCACAAGGCTGCGGCCGAGATGAAGATCGAGGTCAAGTCCAGCGATCTCGTCGGTCGTGACGCGCAGGTCACCGACATCGGCGCGCTTTCGGGTGCGGCCTCGGTCGTCTTCACCATGCCCAAGGGCGCCATCTCCGGCCCGATCAACGAGGGTGTGAACGGCGCTGTCATCCAACTCACCGATAAGCAGCAGCCAAGCGCGGACGATATAGCCAAGAACTTCGATGTGACCAAGCAAAAGCTCCTCGGTCAGCAGCGCCAGGAGGCCTTCAGCGTCTTCGTAGACTCGCTGATGAACCGCTACGAGAAGGCGGGAGCCATCATCTACAGCAAGAAGAAGGCTGACCTGCCGCTCGGTAACTAATTTGCGCCATCCTTCACTCTCGAGCACCCCATCCTTTCCCGGTTTCCGGGAAAGGATGGGGTGCTCTCGTTTGGATCGGCATCCCCGGCATCCTATTGGACCGTCCTACGCAGTAATGGCTGGTCCACAAGGAGCCCCTAAGGAGCGTTGATGAATCCTGAGCGCATCTCCGGAGTGCTGCTGCACGTCACCTCGCTGCCGTCGTTTGGCGGCGTCGGAGACTTCGGCCCCGCGGCGTACGGCTTCGTCGACTTCCTCGCTGCGGCCAAGCAGCGACTTTGGCAGGTGCTGCCGCTCGGCCCCACCGGCTATGGCGACTCGCCCTACTCGGCGCTCTCGGCCTTCGCTGGAAATCCGCTGCTCATCAGCCTGGAGTTCCTTGCCCGCGACGGCTGGATTAGCTGGGAGCGTATCCAGAATGTTCCCGGCGGCATGCCCGGACACGAAGGCCCTTGCGACTTCAACATTGCCTCTGCGAAAAAGGTTCCGCTCATCGAAGAGGCTGCGGCCAACTTCCTCGACCAAGCCTCCCAGGAAGACCGGCTCCGCTTCCAGCGGTTCTGCCAGGACAACATCTCCTGGCTCACCGACTATGCGATCTACAGCGTCCTCCATCGTCGATTCAACTACCTTAGCTGGAACGAGTGGCCCACTCAATATGCAAGTCGCCAGTCCGATACCCTGACCGGGGTGATGAATGAGAGCGGCCGCGAACTCGCCATCGAGCAAGTCGTACAGTTCTTTTTCAACGAGCAGTGGGCTGCACTGCGAGCCTACTGTTTGGAGCGGAAGATCCGCATCCTCGGCGATGTCGCTATCTTCGTCAGCTATGACAGCGCCGACGTGTGGACGCACCCCGAGATCTTCGAACTCGACGATAACCGTCAACCCATCCGCGTCTCCGGTGTTCCGCCCGATTATTTCTCGGCTACCGGCCAGCGCTGGGGCAATCCGCTCTATAAGTGGTCGCTGATACAAGAGAACGGATTCGACTGGTGGGTCGCCCGCATTCGCCGCGCGCTCACCCTCTACGACGAGATCCGCCTCGACCACTTCCGCGGCTTCGAGGCCTACTGGTCCATTCCTGCCGACGATCAGACCGCCGTAAACGGGCAGTGGGTCAAGGCGCCTGGCCACGCGCTCTTCAACCGCCTCAAGGAGATCTTCGGCGACCTCCCGTTCATCGCCGAGGACCTCGGCCTGATCACCCGGGAGGTCGACGAACTGCGTGAGTACTTTGGCATGCCCGGCATGCGCATCCTGCAGTTCGGCTTCGCCGACCGCGGCGGCCATACTTATCTGCCGCACCGCTACGTCGAGAACACGGTTGTCTACACCGGCACACACGACAACAACACCACCCTGGGCTGGTGGCGCGATGACGCCACCGATGCCGAACGGGCCAACGTCCAGACGTATCTGCACCGCATCGAAAGTGACGGCGACATCGTGTGGGCGATGATCAAGGCCGCTGCCGGCTCGGTGGCCACCACCTGCATCTTCCCGTTGCAGGACATCCTGCATCTGGGCAGCGAGGGACGCATGAACACGCCCGCCGCCGCCGGCGGCAACTGGACCTGGCGTTTCAGCATGGATGCGCTGCACCCTGACCTTTCGTCCCAACTCGCCGCGGTCATGGAGATGACCGACCGCGACGGCTACCAGGAGCCGACCGAAGGCCCGGCTGCTGGCGGTCCCACCGACGAGGCCTCTCTTCGCGTCCGCGAAGGTTCGCAATCGTAAGCTGAAACATTGTCTATTCTGCTTCGTTTGTTCTTCTTCGCCAACCGAGTAAACTAGACGAAACGAGGAGACATCAGTGCCACTTTCCGGGGAAGCCATTCGCACCATGAACTACGTCGACGATATCTCTGTCACCCTCCGGCGCATCCTGTCGGTGCTGCCCCTGCTGACACCCGAGGAGCGCGCGCGCGTCGCCGAGCACATCCGCCATGCTGACCCCAGCTACGATGCGGTCGTTGCTGCTGTTTCGGCCAAGTAAGCATGTCCATCTAAATACTTGATCGGTGCCAGCCCCGCAGGCCGCGCCTTCGCACTGCGCTGCGCCACCTCGGGCCTCGACGTTAATTGCTCTCATCCTGATCGCGCTTGTACGGCTTCTGCATCAGCGCACGAGCCTCGTTGATGGCGCCCTGCGTGTTGTCATTGGTCTGGATAGCCTGGCGATATTCATTCACGGCGCGCTCGCGCTGGCCGGTGACATCGAAGATCCTGCCCAGGTTCACGTGGCTCCAGACCTCGGTCCACTTGGGATCATCGTCGCCCCGCAGGCAATCGCGGAAGCTGTTTGCGGCCGCCTGGTAGTTCTTCTGCATGAAGAAGACCTCTGCCAGCCGGTAGTTCGCCAGCGAGCTGCCGCGATTGGACGCCAGCGCCTTCTGATACTCCGCGATGGCGCCGGTCAGATCGCCTTGTGCCACATCCTGCTGGCCAAGCAGCACGGCAATGCGTACCGCGAGATCCGGTGTACTCTTCAGCAGCCAGTTGTCGGGATCGATGATGATCTTTCGGGGTCGTCCGAAGGTGTCGATCGTATAGTGCGACTCGCTGCCGGAGAGATCGATGCGGCGATCCTCCGTCTTGCCCTCGGTCTCGATGCGCAGCTCCACCGGCATGGAGAACAGATCAAGGTCCTGGGACACGGAGCCGACGGTGCGGAAGCCCTTGCCGTTGCCCAGCCGGAAGACGCTGTAGTTGTCGGTAAACTCAGGTGCTCCGGTTCCATCCAGCCACTGCGAAAAGAACGCCGTCAGCTGCAGCTTCGAGACATTTTCCGCGAGCGTCTCCACATTCGAGGTGCGGACTCCCTGGTCCGCATACTGCGTCAGCAGCGCCTGCAGGAACTGCTGGAAGACCGCATCGCCCATCTCCCAGCGCAGCATGTGGAAGACCATCGCGCCCTTCTCCAGCGTCATCGATTGAAACTGCGGAGAGAACGGATCGAGCTGCCCCAGCGCGGTCAGCGGCTCGGTATCGTACGCCAGCGCACCGGCCTCGACATCGGTGACCGCGTTCTGGAAGCTGGTCTTGCCGCTGGTCTCCTCGACGTACATCAGTTCCGCATAGCGGCTCATGCCGTTGGTGACCCACGCATCGTTCAGCGTCGCGGGCGAGACCTTCGATCCCCACCACTGGCGCGCCACGGTATTCGCCAGCAGCCGCGCACTCCCATGGCTGGGCTTGATCGCAACAATCTCTGGCGCCCACGAGGCCGAAATCGAGTCGTCCGGCAGTTCCACTATCTCCAGCCGTCCAGACTCCGCGGCGCCAAACTTGTCGGTCATGAACTCGAACTCTCTGGCGACGGTGATGGCGAAGTCGTGACCCTTCGCCTCGTTTGGCGCTGTGAGGAAGACGCGGATATTGGGAATTCCCGGCGCTGTAACCGGCGGCAGGAACTTGCCCGCGATGATGGTCCCGGGGAAGCC
>Ga0224555_1002791_pt1 | contig 19471 bp, 14 predicted proteins | sample 714S23034metaG_FD_180687 | JGI IMG/M metagenome (GOLD analysis project Ga0224555, IMG submission 180687) | Peat soil microbial communities from Stordalen Mire, Sweden - 717 S2 30-34 | ecosystem: Environmental > Terrestrial > Soil > Wetlands > Peat | place: Sweden: Norrbotten County, Stordalen...
AACGGGGACGCGCAGCTTGCCGGGGTCAGTGGAATCGCGTTCGGGCATCCCGCGGCGCCGGAGATACTCCCGAGCGCCGACACCTCGGTCTGGCCCGTTGAGAAAGCCGCCCGCGGTGAACCCGAACTGGTCGAGCTCGGCGGTCTCTCATGGAATCTGCCGACGGGCGCCTGGCACGAGCCTCCCGCGCAGGCGCTGATGGTGCCACTTTTGCAGCAGGGCGGCCCGCCGCTCGGGCTCCTGGTGGCCGCGCTGAACCGGCACCGCCGCCTCGACGACGACTACCGCAGCTTCGTCGCGCTCGTGGGCGGTCACATCGCCGCGGGGGTGGGCAGCGCACGCAGCTACCGGGCCCAGCAGGAGCGCGCCGAGTCCCTGGCCGAACTCGACCGGGCCAAGACCACGTTCTTCTCGAACATCAGCCACGAGTTCCGCACGCCTTTGACCTTGATCCTCGGACCGGTCGACGAACTGCGCGGCCGGACGACCGGGGTCGATGCGCAAACACGCCAGGAACTGGACCTCATTCACCGCAACGGTCTGCGACTTGCCAAGTTGGTCAACACGCTGCTGGACTTCTCGCGCATCCAGGCAGGGCGAATGCAGGCCCAATTCGAGCCCGCCGACCTGCCGTCCGTCACCGCCGCACTGGCCAGCGTCTTCCGGTCGGCGATCGACCGGGCCGGCCTGACGTTCACCGTGGACTGCCCGCCGCTGGACGAGCCGGTGTATCTGGACCGCGAGATGTGGGAGAAGGTGATGCTCAACCTGCTCTCCAACGCGTTGAAGTTCACCTTCGAAGGCTCCATCACCGTCCGGGTGGGGCGCGAGGACACCAATGCGGTAGTCAGCGTCGCCGACACCGGGATCGGAGTACCTGCGGCGGAGGTACCGCGGCTCTTCGAACGTTTTCATCGCATCGAAACTTCACGCGCCCGGTCGACGGAAGGCAGCGGAATCGGCCTGGCTCTGGTGAAAGAACTGGTCGGCCTACACGGTGGCACCATCACTGCCGACAGCCGGGAGGGTGCGGGCTCAACGTTCACCGTCCGGCTGCCCTTCGGTGCGGCCCATCTGCCGATCGACGACCTCGCCCCGGCGCCGGGAACGCGGGCGATCTCCGGCGTGATCGCCGACCCGTACGTACAGGAGGCCTTGCGCTGGCTGCCGTCCGACGCGGACCTCACGTCTCCCGACACCGGTAGCACTCCGGTCACCCCGGCCGAGGGCGATGGCAAGCGTGCGCGCGTATTGATCGCCGACGACAACGCCGACATGCGTGAATACCTGACCAACCTGCTGCGGACCTCCGGCTATCAGGTCAGCGACGTCACCGACGGCCGGCAGGCGCTCGAGGCCATCCGCGCCGAAGTCCCCGACCTTGTCATCAGCGACGTCATGATGCCCGGCATGGACGGTCTGCAACTGGTCGCGGCGCTACGCGCGGACCCGCGGGTCGCCGCCGTGCCCGTCCTGCTGCTGTCCGCGCGCGCCGGGCAGGAAGCCTCCATCGAAGGCTTGCAGGCCGGCGCCGACGACTACCTCGTCAAACCATTCGCCGCCGCGGAGCTGCTGGCCAGGGTGCGCGCCAACATCGAGCTGGCGCGGCTGCGCAGCCACCAGGCCCGCTGGCGCACCGCGTTGGTGGACTCGCTGCAGGAAGCGTTCTTCGTCTGCGACGAGCACGGTGCCGTAGTGGAGATCAACAACGCATTCACCGAGATCCTCGGCTACGGCCCAGAGCAGCTGCCGTATCCGGCTACTCACCCGTGGTGGCCGGACGCCGGTACCGACCCCGAAGCTCATCGCCTCGTCGAAGCGGCGTTCGCGCAAATGCTGGGGAGCACCCACGGCGCCTTCACCGTTCCGGTCAACCACCGCGACGGGCACCGGGTGTGGGTGGCGGCAAACTTCAACCACGCCGAGGATCCCGACTCGGGGCAGCTGATCATGGTCGGAACCCTGCGCGACGTCACGGCCGAGCACTACCTCGTGCAACGCCAGACCGCGCTGGCCGCGCTCAATCAGCAACTGGCTCAAGCCGATACGGTCGATAACGCCCTGCGCGGAGCGGCTGACGAGCTGCGTCGGGTATGGCAGGCACGGCGCGTTGTCGCCGTGACGTTCGCCGGCAACGATAAATCCGTTGAGCCTGAACTGACGTGCGCGGGGGAGCCCGTCGGGTGGGCTGAGCTGTTGCCGCGGGAGCGGCAGCTGATCGACTCGGTGCGCGGCGCCGACCTGCTGACCAGCGTCACCGACGAGCCGGGCGGGGCGGGCATCGCCGTGCGCCATCCCCGCGGAGTGTCGGTCGTCTGGGTCGAGCTGGCTGAGCAACGGCCGTTCACCGCGGAAGACCACACACTGCTCACGGTGCTGGCCGGACGCCTTGGCCAGGGCCTGCAGCGCGTCTACGAAGTCGACGAGCAACGCGAAACCGCGGTAGCGCTGCAGCACGCGATGCTCGGCCCGGCGACGCTGCCCGGGGGCTTTGCGGTGCGGTACCACCCCGCCAGCCGCCCGCTGCAGGTCGGCGGCGATTGGTACGACGTCGTCAATCTCGACGGCGGGCGCGTCGCATTGATCGTCGGCGACTGTGTCGGTCATGGCTTGGCGGCCGCCACCGTGATGGGTCAGCTGCGCAGCGCCTGCCGGGCGCTGCTGCTCGAGAAGTCCAGCCCCAGCGCTGTGCTCGCAGGGCTGGACCGTTTCGCCGCGCGGCTGCCCGGCGCCGACTGCACGACCGCATTCTGCGCGGTGCTCACCCTTGCCAGCGGCGAACTGGTGTACTCAACCGCAGGCCATCCGCCGGCCATCATGGTGCACGCCGACGGCGCCACCACGATGCTCGATGGCGGACGCGGGCTACCCCTGGCGATCCGGCCGGACCAGCCCCGACCCGAAGCCCATGTCACGATGCCGGCGAGAGCAACGCTGCTGCTCTACACCGACGGCTTGGTCGAACGTCGCGGCAGTTCGATCGAGGATGGCATGGCCCGTGCTGCCGATCTTGTCGGTGACGGCTGTTCGCAGGAGCTCGATGACGTGGCCGACGAACTCATGTCCAAGCTCGAGCCCACGGGCGGCTATTCAGATGACGTGGCCATACTGCTGTACCGGCAGCCCGCCCCACTGGAAATGGACTTCGCCGCCGACGTTCGCCAGCTGGGCCCAAGCCGTGCTGCCTTGCGCAGCTGGCTGACCCAGGCGGGGGTCGAGCATGATCAGATTCAAGACATGCTCGTCGCTGCCGGCGAAGCCGTCGCCAATGCGATCGAACACGGCCACCGCAACCGGCCCGAAGGCATCATCTCGTTGCGTGCGAGTGCCGTCGTCGACGGGCTGCAGGTCAGCGTCATCGACACCGGCGTCTGGAAGATACCGCAACAAGTCGCTGGCGATAATCGCGGTCGCGGCATATCCCTCATGCGATGTCTGGTGCAGGACTTGAGCATCCATTCCAACGATTCCGGTACTACAGTTCATATGTACGCAAGGATCACGTAATGACAACCCCGCTCACGCTTAACACCGACCGTGGCGTCGATGGGACGCCTCGGGTGATTGCGGCGGGCGAGATCGATATCAGCAACATCCATGTGTTCACCGAAGCGCTGACCACCGCCAGCGACGGCAGCCGCAGGCCGATTACCGTCGATATGAGCGCCGTCAAATACTTGGACAGCGCAGGCATCAACGTGCTTTTCAAGCATGCCGACGAAATAGACCATCTGCATCTCATCGTCCACCCCTTCCTCATGCGGGTCCTCACGATCACCGGTCTCAGCGAGATCGCGACGGTCCAACCCGCACCGGCACCGGCACCGGCACGTGAAGACAGCGACGGTTAGAGAACACCGGAGTCCAGCCACGCCAACGCAAAGCTGAGCATCGCGCGGAGAGAAACGACGCATCTGGAAGCACCGGCCGCGTTCAGTTCAGCCCTGCTCGAATTTCTCCGTTGAACGGTGTTGCCGGCACCGCATACGTCGTGCAGGCCCCGGACACAGCCGGTTCATAGACAGGCTATCTACCGTCGCTTATGTACCAACCGGGCAAGTTTCCCGGCCAAGGGTTTCATAACAGAGAAGGGGATCGCCATGATCCTGAAGAACATTGTTGGCGCGGGCGTAATCGCCGGCGCGATTGGCTTTTCGGCCATCGGCCTAGCCGGGGTCGCAAACGCGGCTCCGACGCCACAGGCTGCTCCGGGCGTGGTCCACCAAGCCCAATTGGCCGACTGGGGCGGCGGGCGTGGCGGCGGCTTTCACGGCGGTGGCGGTGGCGGTGGCTTCCGCGGCGGCCGCGGCTTTGGCGGTCCCGGCATTGGCGGCCGCGGCTTTGGCGGTCCCGGCGTTGGCGGCCGCGGCTTTGGCGGTCCTGGTGGCTGGGGTGGCCCGCCCTGCTTGATCGGCCTGTGCATTTGAGTTTGCCTGAAGTGGGTCGACAGATATAGGTGCCAACCAGTTCAGCGGCCGGCGCAACGGAGCGAGCATGCCGCTGCAACTGGGTACAAAGGGTCGCCTTGCCGAATGGATCGGCAAGGCGACCATTTTTGGTCCCTGACCAGTCATGGCGAGGCAACCGCCAAGAGCGACCGCCTCGCCAGAAAAGTCAAGCGAACTAGCGTCTCTAGCGGCTCGTCGCGCTCAGCTGGTCCTCGAGGGCATGGACGCGCTGCTCGGAGCCGGTGAAAAGGTCGTGCGGGAAGCGGCGGTACTTGAGCATCTCCGCATAGATTGAGCCAGGGTCGTCGACGTTCAGGCCCATGCCGGCCAGATATTGCAGTCGCATGCTCATATCGTCATTGATTTCGGCGCCGGTGAGCCAGCGTTTCAGGTCCGAAGCGCGACCGGCGTAGGTGGCGAGAACGTCGGTCGCGTTGTGAAAGTTCACGGCACCCATGGATTGCGTGACTCGCGCGTAATCGGGACGACCCCAGCGGTCTTCCAGCGCGTCGACGTTGAGATCCAAGGGCTCGACCTGGCCGAGCAGAACGAGATCGTAACCCTCGCCGTTGATGGTGTTGCCCCACACCGTGCCGTTGGGGAAAACATCGAAAAACGTTGCGAGCTCGCTCTTTACCGTGGCGAGATCGCTTTCATATAGAGGAACCCATTGGGTGACGATGCCGCCCGGCCTCAGGTGCTGCTTGACGAGCTCGAAATATTCCTTTGAGTAAAGCGACGACGAGCCTTTGACCCACGGATGGATCGGGTCCGACGTGATGACGTCAAATTTATCTTTCGACGTGAGGATGAAGTGGCGCGCGTCGTCGTAGTGGATCGTCGTACGAGGATCGTCTTTGACGTTGTAATTCTCTTTGTGAAAATATTTGGCCGCGGCGGGCGGGACTAAAGGCTCGAGCTCGCAGATGGTGATTTTTTCGACTGTCGGATGGACGACGAAGGTTCCAGCGGTGACGCCCGCGCCGAAGCCGACGACCAAAACGGATTTGGGGTCCTGATGAAACAGCGCAGGAAGGTGGCCGAGCATGCGCTGGAGGCGCATATCGGAGGGCGCGGTGGAGGCTTCCACTTTCCCGGCGACGTGGAAGTAATGGCTGCCGTCGGGCGGTTCGGAAACCGCCACCGAGTAGTTGCGGCCTTCGCCGACGTACAGTGCGCGTCCCGGGTTCGTTTGCAGCAGCATGCGCCGCCCGTAAGCGACGGCGAGCCACGGGACGGGGGAGATGCTGGCGATCATCCAGATGACGGCAACCACCGATGCGACGATCGCGGCGACTCCCCGTTTTTCGAGCGATCGCGCAATGGGTGCGAAGACGATCAGGGCTGAAAAGGTGGCAAGCGCAATCAACAGGCGCTGGCAATCCTGCGTGCCGATCCAAGGGATCAAAATGATGCTGAAGGCGAGGGCTCCGACAATTCCGCCGACGGTGTTGGCGGCATACACCCTGCCGACCAGGGTTCCGGAATCTTCACCGCGCTCCGCGGCGGCGGCCAGCGCGAACGGAAAGCTCGCACCCCACAGGCAGGCAGCGGGGAAGACCGCCCACATGCAGCGCATGATGTCGACCTGAAAATTGAAAACGGCGCTCTTGGCGAGCAGCGGATCAATCGGCCAGTTGGGCAGTGCGTCAGCCAGCGTGTAGGCGGTCCACGCGATGGCTGCGGCGAGCAGGATCTGGCAGACGCCGAGCGCGACGCGCGGGCGTTTAATCTGGCGCGCGAGATGCGATGCGACGCCGCTGCCTAAGCCCAAACCTGCCAGGAACACGGCAAGGATGATCGAGAACGTGTAGACGGTCGCTCCGAGCATGACCGAAAGAAGCCGCGTCCAAACGACTTCCGCCCCGAGCGCGGTCAACCCGGACAGGCCGATGGCAACGTAAACGGACCTTTGCGCCGCAGGCGCTGGCGAAGCTTTAGGAGCAGGCGAATCGGCGGGGGGAGTCGGCTCGTAGCGGGTCCGCGTCGAAAGGCGATAGCTGAGCAACGCGACGACTGCGTTGATCGCGGCGGCGACGTACGTTGCCGTCGGCATGTCGTAGACGCGAAGCAGATAAAAACCTGCGAACAGGCATCCAAGCACCGCGCCGGCGATGTTGCCGCCATAGAAATATCCAAGCCGGGAAACACCCCGCGGCGACGATTCGACGTAGCGGGCGATGGCCGGGAGGGACGCGCCCATCAACAGAGTCGGGGGGAGCAGGCACACGGCCGCGACCAACGCACGCATCAGGATTCCGAACAGGCCGCTGCCGCCGACGGCGGCGTAGAGGTGATCGAGCAGGGGCAGGATCAACAGCACAAGAAGCCCGCAGACGCCGATGCCGCCTTCAATGATCGCGTAAACGCGCAGCGGATGCCTGCGCGCGGAAACGTAGCGGGGCAGCAGCAGGCTGCCGAGGCACATGCCTCCCATGTAAGTGCCGAGCAGGACGCCAAGCGAGACCGCCGACGATCCGACAACCAGTTGCAGAAGCTGGAACCAGACGATCTCGTAAATCAGCGCGGCGCATCCGCTACCGATGAACAGGACAAGAAGGAGCGGGATATGGGCGCGGTCGGAAGGCGTGGAATCCGCCGCCGCGGGCTCGGCGACGCGGGCAGTCGAGGCTTCCGACTTCTCTTTCGACATGAGGCCAGGCCGTCGGCCCTTATCGCTGCGCTAGCGGACGGGAACGCACCAGTGTTGGCCACCAGAACCACGGCCCGAGGATTCTGAGGATGCACGGCACGACGAACGAACGCACGATCAGCGTGTCGAGCAGTAAGCCGATGCACACGGTCGAACCGACCTGGCCGATGGTCCTGAGGTCGCTGGTGAGCATTGCCAGCATGGTGAACGCGAACACCAAACCTGCTGATGTCACCACACCTCCCGTGCTTCCGAGAGCGCGGATCAGGCCGGTGTTCAGTCCGGCGTGAATCTCCTCTTTGACCCTATTGATCAGCAGCAGGTTGTAGTCCGACCCGACCGCCACCAGAATGATGAACGTCAGCGGAAGGACCAGCCAGTGCAGGTGCAGGCCGATCAGGTGCTGCCAGACGAGTATGGACAACCCGAACGCCCCGGCGTAGGAGAAGGCCACGGTGCCGGGAATGACCAAGGCCGCCACCAGACTTCGCGTGATGAACATCATGATCAAGAAGATCAGTACGAAGGCGGCGATTGCTGCGATAAGCAGATCGGATGTGGCGTATTCCTTGATGTCCTTGTCGTTGGATCCCGAGCCGCCGATATAGACCCGTGCGCCGGCCAAGGAGGTCTCTTTCAAAATCGTTTTTATTGCATCGGGGAACATTTCGACATGTTCAACACCTTCGGGGCCCATGGCGTCACCCTCGTGTGTGACGATGAAGCGGGCGGCCTTGCCGTCCGGCGACATCATCAGTTTCTCGCCCGTCTTAACGTCTTCGTTGTCGAAACCCTCGTGCGGGATGTAAAAGAAGTCATCGCTGCGAGACTTGTCGAAGTCGTTTCCTACGTTGACCAAGTCATCGAATGTCTGCTCGGTCGCGAGGGATTGAAGGTCGGCAGAACCGTACGAGTTGACCAACTTCGCCTGCAGGGCTTCCGTGTCGTCGGCCGTGGCTTTCAGCTGCGCAATGATCTTTGGGAACGCCTTGTCAACCTCCTCGAGGGAAATTTTGGCATATTTGATGTCTTCGGCCAGTTTGTCGATGTTGTCGATCGCGGCGAATACTGATCTGAACGTCCAGCAAATGGGTATGTCGAAACAGTGTTTTTCCCAGAAAAAATAGCTTTTGATCGGACGGAAGAAATCGTCGAGATTTGAGATTTCCTCGTTTAAGTCGTCGCTGACCTTCTGTAGGTCCTGAACGGTGAGAACCGTCTGGTGCAGCTCATCGGACACCTTCTGGAAGTAGGTAATCTCCTTGCGCAAGACCGCGACAGAGTGCTGTTGGATATCGGCCTGCTGATCGGTGTTGGTGTTCTGCTCCCTGTTGAACGGCAGCTGCTGACCGTTGCCACTCCCCTGTGTGGTGAACAAATAGGGGATGCTGGCGTGCTCGAGCGCACGGCCCAAGGGCCTGGTCATGCCTTGCAGCATCGCTACGCCGTGCAGGCGAATCAGAGCTCTTGCAACCCGGTCCAGCGAGATGAAGTCGGCCGAATTGCGCATGTCGTGATCGCTTTCCACCATCAGCATTTCGGAGAACAGTTTGCTCTTGGGGAAGTGTCGATCGGCGGCGGCGAAACCCAGATTGGCAGGGGCACCGGCCGGCTGGTACTGCCGATCGTCGTAGTTCTGCCGATAGGTAGGTACGAAGATCGCCCCGATCATCACGACAGCCGAACTGGCCGCCAGGACCGGCACCGGCCAGCGCACCACGCTCGCCCCGATGCGCCGATACAGATGCGCCTTGACCGCCTGCCGCGGGTCGAACATCCCGAAAAGGCTGCCCACGGTCAAGATTGCTGGGCCTAGCGACATCGCTGCGGCGATGGTGAACAGCATGGTGATCGCGACTGCCGGCCCCATGGTGTGGAAGTAGTTCAGGCGCGCGAAAGTCAAGCAGTAACATGCGCCTGCGATCGTCAGCCCCGATCCGATGATGATGGGCGTGACGCCTTTGTAGGCGATGTAAAAACTGTCCTCCCGGCTTTCACCGGCTTGCCGCGCCTCGTGATAGCGACCCATCAAGAAGATGCCGTAGTCCGTCCCCGCTCCCAGGGTCAGTGCGATGACGATGTTCACCGCGAACGACGACAACTCGATGTACCCGAGATGCCCGAGGGTCGAGATAATTCCTTTGGCAACAAGCATTTCGATGAGGACGCCGAGCAAGGGCACCAGCAGCGTGGAAGGTGTGCGGTACACCAGCAGCAGCATCACGACGATGAGGATGATCGTGACGATCGTGACGTTGTTCAAGCTGGCATTGGCAATATTGAGCGTGTCGGAGGCCAATGGCGCCGCACCGCTCACGAAGACCTTGAGCCCGGGCGGCGGGGTGCCTTTGGCGACGATGTCACGGACGGCATCCACGGACTGGTTGGCTTCGATCTGACCGATGTCGCCGGCCAGACGCAACAGCACATAGGTGCACTTGCCATCCACGCTTTGTGCCCCCGCGGCGGTGAACGGCTTGCCCCACAGATCCATCACGTACTGCACGTGCTGAGTGTCGTGCTCGAACCGGCGCATCAGATCGTCGTAGTACTGGTGGTCCTGGTCTCCGAGTGGCCGGTTCGCCTCGAACACCACCATGGTCAAGTTGGTCGAGTTGGATTCGTGAAACTTTTCGCCGATGTGAAGTAGCGCCCGCTGTGACGGCGCGTAGTGCGGGACCATCGGTCCGGCGAGTTCTTCTGCGACCCTTTCCACTTGGGGCATAAAGGTATTCGTCGTGATGGCGAGAAGGGACCAGAAGGCGATGATCGGTATCGCGAAAGCACGGACCATTCTAGGGACAAACGGGCGTTTGACCCGATCCTCATCCAGGCGATGCTCGCTCAAGCCGATTTCACTCTGCACTCGACGTCGGCGTCCTGATGCTTACCCAACTGCTCGTCGCGGACGACGCCATCCACCAGCATCCGGCAGCCCACCTGGCCGCCGTGGACGTGCACCGAAATGCTGCCGGACGCCACCGTTAGCGTGGTGGTCTCCGTGTGGGACCAGGGCAGAGTTGTGACATCAACTTGATGCGGATGCCCGTCGATGTCGACGTAGACAAGCTTCCCGCCCTTCCCGGCGGTGCCGAACACCTCGTAGGTGAGCCGTTTGATATTGAATTCCTCGGGTGCCTGCGGACCATTGACGGTGATGACCGGCTCGGGTTCGGAGAACTGGTGCACTTTCCACATGCACACCAAGCCCACACCGACCGCAATGACGGCAACCAATGGCATCCAGATGCGCGCTAGGACAGTCCTCCCGACTGAACGAGGGCTCACTCGATCACCTTTCGGAACGCGTTACCGAACCTCGTGTTGTCGATCCGACCCCGACGTCGGTCTGATATATCAACCAGGTTGATATATCGTCGTTACGACGTTACCAGCCCTAAGCGGAAACGAGAACATGAGGCTTGCGCACGTTATCACCTGCGGGTGCTGTCGGCAGCGCGGACGAGCGCGGCCTCAGGTCGCCAAAGGCGCTTTCCGCAAACGGCCTCTCAGCCGTGCGCTTCGGAGAAGCTGAATGGCGAGGTTGGTGGAGGTGAACATGGGGATAACCCCGAGAAATGTGCGCTCGGAGGGCGTTGCTCCGTGCAAATGCTGAAGACTCCCGAAAACGTAGTAACACCCCAAGGAGAAGAGGGTGAACGGGATGCAGAACGCCATAGGAGAGCTGCGATCAGCGACGACTTGCTTCGCATAGTCCAACTCGTCTCGCGTCATCGCCTCGCCTTTACGCAATTTACGAACGATCATTCGCGCGCTTCCAATTTCTTCGCTTATCGGAAGGGTGGGTTTACGCTCCAACCGCCTCACGTAGGTAAAAGCGATGAATCCCAATATGAAAGCCACCGATAAGGCGATCACTGTCAAAAGACCCCAGAAATACGTGCTCACATGCCGCTCCTTCGCTCCGCCGTTCGAACCTAACATCACGCACGGGATCCGGCCGTTCGTCCAGACTCGACTGGAAGACTGATGCACGGTGGCGGGCACACTCGGGTCTGCCGGAACGGAGAAGCATGAGCCCAAGCGCGCAAAACGGGACCATCACGACCCGTATTCCGGCACGCCTGGATCGGCTCCCGTGGTCGCGGTTCCACTGGCGCGTCGTCATCGGCCTCGGCGGGGTGTGGATCCTCGACGGGCTCGAGGTCACGATGGTCGGCAACGTGTCGTCTCGTCTCACGGAGAAGGGCAGCGGCATCGGGCTCACCCCCGCCGACATCGGCATGGCGGCGGCGTTCTACATCGCCGGGGCATGCTTGGGCGCATTGTTCTTCGGCCACCTGACGGACCGCTTCGGACGGCGGAGTCTGTTCATCCTGACCCTTGCGGTGTATTTAACCGCCACCGTTGCGACGGCATTCGCCTTCGCGCCTTGGTATTTCTTCATCGCGCGCTTTTTCACCGGCTCCGGCATCGGCGGCGAATACGCGGCGATCAATTCAGCGATCGACGAGCTGATCCCCGCGCGTGTGCGCGGTCGGGTAGATCTGCTGATCAACGGCACATACTGGCTGGGGTCGGCGGCCGGGGCGGGCGGTGCGCTGGTTCTTCTGGACACGTCGAACTTCCCAGCCGACATCGGATGGCGGCTCGCCTTCGGCATCGGTGCCATCTTCGGCATCTTTGTCCTTCTTGTCCGGCGCGACGTTCCGGAAAGCCCACGCTGGTTGTTCATTCACGGGCGTGACCAGGAAGCCGAACGGATCGTCGACGAGATCGAAGGGGATGTCCACCGGCAAACGGGCCAGCCGCTGCCCGAGCCGCAAGGTCGACCACTGAAAGTTCGTCAGCGCGAGACGATTTCATTTCTCGAGATCGCCAGAGTCGCATTTACGCTTTATCCAAAGCGCGCGATCCTTGGAGTAGCGTTGTTCATCGGGCAGGCCTTCCTCTACAACGGCGTGACGTTCAATCTGGGCACGTTGCTGAGTGGCTTTTACGGAGTCGATGCCGCAACGGTGCCGCTGTTCTACATTCTGTGGGCACTGAGCAACTTTTTCGGCCCCCTGGTGCTTGGGCCGCTCTTCGACACCGTCGGCCGCAAACCGATGATCACCCTGTCCTACGTCGGCTCCGCTGTTGTGGCCCTTGTCCTCGCGGTCCTGTTCGTGACCCGGTCCGGCGGTGTCTGGACATTCATCGTCGTGCTCGCCGTGACGTTCTTCCTGGCCTCGGCAGGCGCGAGCGCCGCGTACCTGACCGTCAGCGAGATCTTTCCGATGGAGACCCGGGCACTGGCAATCGCGTTCTTCTACGCCGTCGGCACCGCGATCGGCGGTATCAGCGGGCCGTTGCTGTTCGGTCAGCTGATCGATTCCGGTCAGCGCGGCCAGGTGATGTGGTCGTTTGTGATAGGAGCGGCCGTGATGGCTGTAGCGGGCCTCGTTGAACTTCGGCTCGGCGTCGCCGCCGAACAACGTCCGCTCGAAGAGTTGGCCCTACCGTTGACGGTGGCCGACGCGCAGCGCGACGAGGAATCCTAAATAGCGCGGCGTAAAGCGTCGGGGCGGCCACATCGCCGTGAACACCGGCTGAACTTGCGTCGGTTGTCGCCAGAAGTGTTCGAGGGCGGGCTGCGCTCTGGTCGCAACTTTGAAAGACTCGGCAACCATGAAACGTCTGCTGATGTTGATAGGCGTCGCCATCATGACCACCATGGCTGCGCCGGCATACGCCGACCCCTGCTTCCGGCAACGACGCCGATTTCCTCAAGCAGCTCAGAGCGGCAGGGCTTACCTATCAGGACCCGGCCGCGGCGATAGCGGTTGCCAAGGACGTGTGTGACTTGGTCGACAAAGGAACGCCGGACACGGATATCGTCAAGAATCTTCAATTGCGCAACCCGCAGTTCACCGGAACCGGCGCAGCCAAGTTCACGTTAATCGCGGCCGGCGAATACTGCCCCAAATACCTGACCGGCGAGGGTCGGCCTCCGAAACCGCCTGGCGCAGTCGGCAATTGATTCGTACGTTAGGTCCCGCTGCGGACTACCTCGTCGGCTGCAGCATGCATCCGCTCGGACAATCGAAGCAGATCGTGCTCGCCGATTCCATTTTGCAGCGTGTAAGCAAGTTGCCGTAACTCGACGGCGCAATTGCGCAATTCTTCTAGGAGCCGCGCTTCAACGGGGATCATCACCTTCTCCTCGGGCAGGGCGGACCAAAGCCCGACTTCCACTGTGGAAAATGTACGCAGCCCAATGGCCAGTCGGCCAGAGATCTTAGAGCGTTTTTACGGGACTTTGACATGCCGTTTACGCCCCGAGTTTCCCGCCTTCGACATCGACTGCAGTCCGCGCCGCGACCTGGCCCTCATTGGTCAAGACCGCGGAAATGAGCTTGTGTCACAGGCGTCTGCCTGTCGTGTTAGATCGCATTGTGCACCTATCGCGGGCGCGTATGTCATTGTGCCGCAATGACATCGCCATGTTTGGTGGCGTCCGCACGAACATGCGGCACTGTTGGCCACAATCCGTTCGGGCCGCATCAGGTGACCGCGTGGGCAGCGCAGCGGCGGCGGGGCTGCCCAGCGAGTCGACGGGAACCGCACCAGTTCACCGACGGCAGACATAGGGCGACGGTAAGCGGCGTCCCTGCGTGCGACATTAATAAATCGAGTGGACTTGCTGAGAGAATTTCAGCAATGACTCGTGGTCACTTTTTCGATGTCGCGGCCAAACGACCTGAGTATTCAGATGTTTCGCGTGCTGACAGCACGTCCAAGTGTTAGCTTCGGTCCGTGCCCGAACTTGGAGTCCCGCTACGGATCGGTGTGCTAGGTGCAGCCCGTATCGCACCGTTGGCGCTTATCAAGCCGGCCAAGGACAACGCCGATGTCGTGGTGGCTGCGGTGGCGGCACGCGACAGCTCGCGCGCTCGGGCGTTTGCTGCCAAACACCACATAGCGCGAGTGCACGAAAGCTACCAGGCGCTGATCGCCGACCCGGACCTCGACGCGGTCTATAACCCGCTGCCGAACGGCTTGCACGGCAAATGGACTCGAGCCGCGTTGGCCGCCGGAAAGCATGTGCTGTGCGAGAAGCCGTTCACCGCCAACGCCGCCGAAGCTCGTGAGATCGCCGAGCTGGCGGCGACGTCGGACCGGGTCGTCATGGAGGCGTTCCACTACCGCTACCATCCGCTGGCGTTGCGAACTGAGCAGATCATCGCCTCGGGCGAACTGGGGAAGCTGCAGCGGGTGGAGGCGGCCTTGTGTTTCCCGCTGCCGAAGTTCTCCGACATCCGTTACAACTACTCGCTTGCCGGTGGCGCAACGATGGACGCTGGGTGTTATGCGGTCCACATGGCCCGCACGTTCGGCGGTTCAACCCCGGAAGTTGTTTCTGCCCAAGCCAAACTGCGTGATCCCCAGATCGACCGGGCGATGACGGCCGAGTTGCGGTTCGCCGAGGGGCACACCGGCCGGGTCCGCTGCTCGATGTGGTCCTCGCGGTTGTTGGAGATCAGTGCTCACGTGGTCGGCGACCGGGGCGAGTTGCATGTGTTCAACTTCGTGGCACCCCACTTTGTCAACCGGCTTTCCATCCGGTCATCCGACGGCAAACGTGTAGAACGGTTTCCTCGCCGCCCGTCCTATGCCTATCAGCTGGACGCTTTTGCCGCGGCAGTGCTGCGAGGTGAACCGGTGAAGACCACGCCCGAGGATGCGGTCGAGAACATGACCGTCATCGATGCCATCTATCGTGCCGCCGGTCTGCCACTTCGCCAGCCGAGCTGACCGCGCTAAGGCGCGACCGGTCTATTGGTCCACTCCCGGTCGGGTCGCCGCGACGAGCGGAACCATCCACCCGCCGCACCTGTGCCACCGTCAGTCGGAATCGTATGGCCGGTGACGAACGCCGACAGGTCCGACGCCAGGAACAGGATCACCCGGGCCTGATCCTCGGGGAGCCCCATCCGTCCAACCGGCACCCACTGCGGCCATTGCATCTGCTCTTCCGCGGAAAGCCACTGGGAATAGGGCACCTGCAGTGATTCGGTGACATCGGGCCCGATCGCATTGACCCGAACGCCGTCGCGACCGACCTGGACCGCGAGGCTGCGGGTGAAGTGGATGACCGCGGCCTTGAAGGCGGCATAAACCGGGTCCTCCGGATATCCGCGCAGGCCTTCGACAGACGAGACGTTGACGATCGCGCCGGCACGTCGGTCGAGCATCGCCGGCAGGAAGGCGTGCGTGACAAGGAAAACGTGATGCAGGTTGATCCGGTAAAGGTCATCCCACAGTCGCGGATCGGTGTCGACGAAGTTGCCTGGGTGCCGCAGCCAGTGACCGACATTGTTCACCAGCACATCCACCCGACCGTGCCGCTCCAGCACCGATCGGGCCAGGTCGACGACCTGGCCGTCGTCGCAGACATCGGTGACAACCGCGACAGCTGACCCGCCGGACGCGGTGATCTCATTGGCGGTCTGGTGAGCGCGCTCGGCGTCGATATCGGCGACGACCACCTGCGCGCCGTGGTCCGCGAATAGTCGAGCGGTCGCTGCACCGATACCGCCACCGCCGCCTGTCACCACTGCGACCCGGTTGGTCAGTAACCCGCCGCCCAGCGTCTCGTTCCCCATCCGAACTCCGCCTTACCCGATGGCCTGGTCGCGGGGTTCGGGCAGCGTCTCGCGAGCCGATCTCGGCGTGGGTCGCGGACGCCGCGGTTCACGGACTCCCGCGTCGCCGTCGCCTCGAAGCCACAGTCGGACTACCGATCCGGCAAGTACGCGCGCGCCGGACTCGGGGCTTTGGTCGGTGATAACCCAGCCGCGGCTTCCCGGGTCGGTCGGTGCGTCTGGTTGGGCGTTGATCGCCACCAGTCCGGCACCGGCAAGCACGTCACGGGCTTCGGTCCATTCGAGCCCAACGACGTTGGGCACCAGCACTTTCGATGCTCGGCGCCGCTCTCGCGCACCCATCTCCAAGAGGTGTGCGGCCGCGTCCTTGAGAACCGTCGCTTCCGGGCTGAGCTGCGGTTCGCCGCGGGGAGAGTCGTCGAGATCACGCCAGCGTTCCCAGGCCGATTGCCGTGTGACGCCTAAATGGGTGGCGATCTCAGCCCACGACTTGCCGTGTAGCCGCGCGGTTCGAACGGCCGTCAACTCCGCTTGGTCCAGCATGCGGCGCACAACACCGATATCGGATAGCGACGCCAGCCCATCGTCATCCTCGCTTGGCCGTTTGCCGCCCGCCGCCAGCCGCCGCCAAGCCTGCCGGGCCTGCTCCCAGCCGTCTGAAAGGCTCATAGCTGTCAGGATAGCCTGACGCGCGAGTCAATCTTCGAAGTGGCGCTGATAGTCCCAATGCTCAAGCCACGACTGAAGGTCGCAGAGTCCAGCCGCGGTCACGACCAGGAGCGCAGCGGTGCCCGCCGCGACGACGGCGTTCACAGTCTGCCCATCTCGCGTGCCATGAGGGCGCGTTCGAGAAACTCGTACCGCTTCGGGCGCTCCGCGCGCCGCGGGCGTGCCGGCCGCTCGGAGCGCCTGACGTTCCGCCGCTGGGCCCGCGCCACGGCGGCAGTGCCGAAAAGCACCTCTTGTTCGGTGATCAGAACCTCGATCGATGCCCGTTCAACCGAGCGTGCTTCCGAGTAGGCCTGCAGTGTGGGCTCGTCGGGGGCATCTGCCGTGCCGAGTGGTGCCGATAGTGAGTAGGCCATGTCGTTCGTCTCCCGTGCGGTTCGTTGACCGGTCCAACCGGCCGTCGTCGCAACGACCGTATGGTCGACGCGTGCTCGCAAGCACGAGTAGTGGACTACCTGTTTGCGCACCTCGTCGCCGCGAACTGGGTAAGAGTCGTCGACGAAATGCTGTCGGCAGACGGGATCGGGCGCCATATCATCGGGTGATGAGCGTCGGTGACCTGGATACCGTGGGGTCGCCGGCTTTCACCGACGAGGAGTCGGCCCGCTATCGTGCCGCCGGCTGGTGGTCGGACGTGACGTTGTCGGACGCGGTACGCGGTAACGCCGAGCAACGCCCGGGCCACGCCGCCTACGTCGATTATCCCGGCTTGTCGTTCACGTGGCGTGAATTCGACGATGCGGCAACTGCTCTGGCCGAACAGTTAGCCGGCGTCGGGGTGGTGCGGGGTGATCGGATCGCGGTGTGGCACGGCGACTCCGCAACTATCCACCTGCTTTTCGTCGCCATCGAACGCTGCGGCGCCATCGTTGTCGGCATTGGCGCGCGTGCCGGCACCCGCGAGGTCGCTGCGATACTGCACAACTCGCGACCGAAGATGCTGATCAGCGACCGCCAGCGCCGCGACGGCGCAACGCACGCCGCAGCGAGCGTCGCGCAATTGGCGGTGCCGCTGGTGGTGGAGACTCGCCATGACGGCGCACCGCGGCTGAATATCCCCGCAGGAGCCGCTGCGTTGGGAGCCGGCCGTCGACTCGGCCCCGACGACGTCTTCTTGATCAATTCGACCTCGGGAACCACGGGGCTGCCCAAGTGTGTCGTGCATACCCAGAACCGTTGGTACTACTTTCACCAGAAGGCGGTCGCCAACGGGCACCTGACACCGGATGACATTTTCTTGCCTGTCATCCCGACCCCCTTTGGGTTCGGAATATGGACCAGCCATACCAGCCCGATCTATCTTGGTGCCACCGCGGTAATCCAGGAACGGTTCAATCCACGAGCGACGTGTCAGGCGATAGCAGAGCACCAGATCACTGTGTTATGCTGTGTCAGTACGCAATTGACGATACTGATGGCCGATCGCGCTTCCCGGGAGTGCGACCTGAGCTCGTTGCGCGTTGTTTTCACCGGCGGGGAAGCGCTGCCGTATCGGCCGGCAGCGGAATTCGAGAAGCTCAGCGGCGCAAAGATTCTGCAGTTCTACGGCTCGAATGAGACCGGGCTGCTCAGCGCCACCACCGTGAACGACCCACAGCCGCGTCGGCTGCGCACGGGTGGCCGAATTGTTCCCGAGATGTCGGTCCGCCTGTTCGACGGCGATCATGACGTTACCGAGGCGGGCCGGGGTCAGCCCGCATGTCGAGGTCCCGCGACCAGCCTCGGCTACCTCGGCGGCACCGACCACGACCAGTTGTTCACTCGCGACGGGTGGATGCGGATGGGCGACATTTGCGAGATCGACGCGGACGGTTACCTGAGCGTCACCGGCCGGACTTCCGATTTCATCGTGCGCGGCGGGAAGAACATCAGCGCGGCCCAGGTCGAGGACGCCGCCATGACGCACCCGGCGATCGCTGTCGCCGCGGCGGTCGCGATGCCCGATCCAGTGTTCGGTGAAAAGGTCTGCCTCTACACCGAACTCGCCGACTCTGCGACGATCGACCTGCCCGGGCTCGTCGAGCATCTGTTGACAGCGGGTGTTTCCAAGGAGCTGCTGCCCGAACGACTCATCGTGGTCGACGAATTACCGCGATCATCGGGTGGGAAGATCGCCAAAGGCCCGCTTCGCGAGGATATTCAAGCCAGGATGGAGGCCAACCATGAACGCTCCTAACGCTCGGCGAGGTGGCCTGCAAGTGTGGGCGCCCTCGGTGGTTCCGCCGATCGGGGTTGACCTTTCGACCGAGCAGGCGCTCGCAGTGGCCTTTCGCCACCTTGCCGCCATCGGGTTCGCGGAGAACTTGGCCGGGCACATCACCTGGCAGCCCGATGAACAGACCGACATGTTCGTCAACCCGTGGGGGCTTTGGTGGCAGGAGATCACCGCGTCGGATATCTGCGTCGTCGACGACAATGCGCGGGTGGTCCGCGGCCGGTGGGATGTCACTCCGGCGATCCACATCCATACCGAACTGCATCGCGTCCGCGATGACGCGCGGGTAGTCATTCACAACCACCCGTATTACGTGTGCCTGCTAGCGGCGCTGGGCAGGCTGCCAGAGCTGGTGCATCAGACCGGCTCGCTGTTCCTGGACGACTTGTGTCTGGTCGACTCGTACGACGGCGAGATCGACAACGCAACGCGCGCAGCCGATCTCGCAGCCCGTATCGGAGGCGGCAACCTGACGATTCTGGCCAACCACGGCGTCATTGCGACCGGTCGCACCCTGGCCGAGGCCGTCTACCGCGCCGCATCGATCGAACGGGTCTGCAAGCTGGCCTATGACGTCATGCTCACCGGCAAGGAGCCCGTGACGATGAATTGGCCGGACATGGCGGGCATGCAGAGATCGCTGATCGAACGGGCCGCCGACGTGTACTGGGCCGGGGCTGCGCGCCTGACTATCAAAGCCGATCCCGCCGTTCTGAGCTGAACGGATTGCCATGAAAGCGATCGACGAACTGGCCGCCAACCTGAGCTTCACGACCGCCAAAACCGGCGAGGACCGTTCAGTCACGTTTCTGCCTGA